>Ga0308173_10000008_pt1 | contig 316052 bp, 282 predicted proteins | sample PhyPR1_FD_203716 | JGI IMG/M metagenome (GOLD analysis project Ga0308173, IMG submission 203716) | Soil microbial communities from UC Gill Tract Community Farm, Albany, California, United States - DLSLS.P.R1 | ecosystem: Environmental > Terrestrial > Soil > Agricultural land | place: USA... | reverse complement strand
AAGGCGGGGGAATGATTACGGCGGGGTCGTCGCATCGGAAACGGGCCTCCTGGTTGGCGAGAGTATCGCCGAGTGGAGCGCCGATTTCCACTTATCTCAGCTGTCCAGATTTCTCAGGCCACCTCTCACCTCAACCATGCGGACCCTATCCACGAGCCTCGACAACATGACTAACCTGATGGCACCGCGAGTGCCGAAACGCATCGCACAGAGCGCGAGCTTTACGGGCAGCGCCAAGTCTTCCACCTGAATTCTCAGAAGCACACCCGACTCTATATATCGAATCGCCCGACGCTCTACGAAATGAATGGTTCGCGAGGATCCTATGTGGATCCTACGAAAAAGCCCCCGGACCGATTGCTCGGCCGGGGGCTTTCTCTAACCCTTTGCAAACACATGACTTCCAATGGTCGGGGCGACTGGATTTGAACCAGCGACCTCCTGCTCCCGAAGCAGGCGCGCTACCGGGCTACGCTACGCCCCGCCGACACTCCTTGTCCTACCTCGTGTGTAACGCGCCCAGAAGGACTCGAACCTCCAACCTTCTGATCCGTAGTCAGATGCTCTATCCAATTGAGCTATGGGCGCCTGAAACACGATGACCGCATGAGCGGCTGCGAGCGCCGTGCCGATCTCGCAACCACACGATTTCGAGCACAGAACGCAAACCTATTTCCGCTTGAAAGTCGAGTCAACCGCGAACCGTTCCGATCACTCGACCGCACCACACAACCAACCTTTCAACAAAAATCCCCGCGGACAACCGCAGGGAATGGGCGGTACAAGACTCGAACTTGTGACCTCCACGATGTCAACGTGGCGCTCTAACCAACTGAGCTAACCGCCCGTCATACCGCCCATACTGCCGAGAGCGGGAAACGGGACTCGAACCCGCGACCCCAACCTTGGCAAGGTTGTGCTCTACCAACTGAGCTATTCCCGCAATGCTATCCCGAAAGTCGACGGCAAACTAACGACCGTCGCGGCAATCTTCCGAGCCCTGTCCGACGAGGCGCACCTCGACTTCAGTTGCCACGCCATGGAGGCGAGGGGAATCGAACCCCTGACCTCTTGAATGCCATTCAAGCGCTCTCCCAACTGAGCTACGCCCCCTCAACCGACCCGCGGATTCTGCGATCTTTTTTCGCTGCCCCGCGCACATGGCGAACGCGACGAAGATCAACAAAACTCAGCGGTTACGGTCAGGAACCACGAACTATAGCCATGGGTATAGCGGGTGTCAACGAAATAGGACTGGCGAAAATCTCGGGGGCCGGTATTTTGCAGCGCCTTCAATGACCAAATCCTCCCGGATTTCGGTTCAGCGGGTCGGTGCATTGTCGCACCGAGCAGTCAAATCATGAGTGACAGAGCCGTTCTGTCGCCGCCATACATAGATGCCGACTCCAACGCGCCTAGCGCGCGAGGGTAAACTGCAACATGACCGAACTCAAGCGCCGACGCCGCCGTGCGGCCCCCGCTGGGATCGCTCCGAATGAACCGGAGCGAGATATTCTCGACCAGTACCTCTATGAAGTAAGCACCTATCCGCTCCTCAAAGGAACGGAGGAGATCGACCTCGCCAAGAAAATTCGCGCGGGCGATCAGGATGCCCTCCAAGAGCTCGTGAAGCGCAACCTCCGCTTCGTGATCTCCGTCGCCAAAAAGTACCAGAACCGCGGTCTGCCCCTCATCGATCTCATCGGTGAAGGCAACGTCGGTCTGCTCACCGCTGCGCGCAAGTTCGATCCCGACCAAGGCGTCAAGTTCATCTCGTACGCCGTCTGGTGGATCCGTCAGGCGATCCTGTCCGCGCTCGCGCGCCAGGGACGCACGGTTCGCGTGCCGCTGAACCGCACTGCCGACCTTTCGCGCATCATCAAGGCGTCGGAAATCCTCCGCCAAAAGCTCAACCGCGAGCCGAGTCCCGAAGAGCTCTCGCAGCTCACCGGTCTCTCGGTCGACGTGGTGCAGTCGCTCGCCGCTCTCAACACGAGCGACGTCCGACTCGATGCGCCGATGGACCCGGAAGGCGATCGCTCGCTCATCGAGCGCTTCGTCGCCGATGAGATGCCGGACACCGAAGAGGAAGCCATGAATCGCTTCCTCACCGATGAGATCGAGCAGGCGCTCAGCACTCTTCCGCCGCGCGACGCGAAGGTCCTGCGTCTTTACTTCGGTCTCGAAGGCGGTCGCGAACACACGCTCGAGGAGATCGGCTCGATGCTCGGCGTCACTCGCGAGCGTGTCCGTCAGCTTCGCGACCGGGCGCTCAAGCGGCTTCGCGAAGGCGACGTCGGCCGCGCGCTCGGTAGCTTCGCCGCGTAAAAACTGAAATTCCAGTAGTCGAAGGGCCGACTCCATGAGTCGGCCCTTTTCTTTTTCAAAACCACATCGACCTAGCCCCTCATAGCCAATCAGATCACATTTCTTTCTGGCTGAAATTCTCCGTGTCCCTTCCATGTGTTGAATGATTCGTCTCGTCGACGTCTACAAAGCCTTCGGTCCCAAGCGTGTGCTCGAAGGATTTTCACTCGATGTCGTCGAAGGCGAGACGATGGTGATCATCGGATATTCGGGCACGGGGAAATCCGTCGCGATCAAACACATCGTCGGGCTCCTCGAGCCTGACTCTGGCGCCGTCGAAGTCGATGGCCTCGACGTGCCGCACCTCTCGCGACGCGAGCTGTATCAACTTCGCGCTCGCATCGGATACGTGTTTCAGTTCGCCGCGCTGTTCGACTCGTTCACCATCGGCGAAAACGTCGCGATGGGCCTTCGCAAGCAGCAGTCGCTCGATGAAGGTGAGATTCGCGAGCGAGTGCACGAAGCGCTCGACCTCGTCGATCTTCCCAATGTCGAAAATCGGTTTCCCGCGGAGCTCTCGGGCGGCATGCGAAAACGCGTTGGTATCGCGCGCGCGATCGCGCTTCGCCCGAAATACATCCTCTACGACGAGCCGACGACCGGTCTGGACCCCGTCACCAGCGCAGTCATCGACCAGCTCATGGTGCGCATGCGCGACCGACTCGGCGTCACGAGCATCGTGATCACGCACGACATGAGAAGCGCCTACACGGTTGGGACGCGCATCGCGATGCTGTATCAGGGACGCACGCGCTGGGTCGGAACCGTCGATGAGATTCAAAACACCAGCGATCCCATCGTGCGGCAGTTCATCGAAGGCAAGGCGACACTCGACGATGACGACGAGCTGCTGCCGGAGCCAAAGAAATGAATGTCCGACCCGACGTCAAAGACGAGACATCCGCCGGTGGTGTCGTGTTTCGTGTCGACGACGGGCGCCCGTTGTATCTGCTCATTCGAGACAGCTATCACAACTGGGGTTTTCCGAAGGGACATCTCGAGGAAGGCGAAGTGGCCGAGGCGGCGGCGGTGCGTGAGGTAAGCGAGGAAACCGGGCTAGCGGATCTCTCGGTGCGCGGCGCAATCGAAACGATCGACTGGTTCTTTCGCTTTCGTGGACAGCTCATTCACAAGGTCTGCCATTTCTTTCTCATGCAGACGCAGGAGTCGTCGACGTCACCGCAGCGCGCCGAAGGAATCACGGCCTGCCGCTGGACGCACTTCGAGGACGCCTGCGATCTCGTCTCGTACGCGAACGCTCGCGATGTTTTGCGGCGCGCGCAGGAGATGGTCCAGGGGTCTTCGCCGCTGAGCCAATGAACGCGCCCGTCACGGAGAAGGCCCCGGCGAACGCGCCGGCGATCGTCGTCTACGCGCATCGCGAGCGCGCTCGCAACCTCGTGAAGTCTGCGTTCCCGCGGCGACGAACCCGAATCGTTCTCACGCGCGCGTTCGAAGATTTCGACGCCGCGTTCAAGAGCCATCTCGTCGACGCTGCCGTCGTCGACGTCGGCGGCGCGCAAGAAGAGACGTGGCGCGTCGCGGCGCTCGCCCGGGAGTATCCGACGGCGCCATTCTTCGCGCTCGCTCCGCTTCGCGCGACGGAAGGTCCTGCGCTGGCACAGTGCGCGAATTTCGAGTTTGCCGACGTTCTCGTCGACGGCGTCGACGACAGCGCCGCCCGCGACCTCGTCGCTCATTCGAGCTACTCGGCCCGATTCTCTCGTGCGCTCGACAATCCGCCGCGCGCCTTGGGCCTTGCCACTCCGCTCCAACAGAGCGCCTGGCGTTTTATCGTGTCCCATGGCGGGCGCTCGGTGCGAACCTCGACGCTTGCCGAAGTGCTGAGCGTTACGCGCGAGCACCTCAGCCGGTCGTTCTCCGCCGCGGGCGCGCCGAACTTGAAGCGCATTATCGATCTCGTCCGCATCATTGCTGCCGCTGAGCTTGCGAAGAATCCGGGCTACGACTTGCGGGATGTTTCGACCATCCTGGCTTTTGCGTCATCCTCGCACCTGTCGAGCACCGCGATGCGTGTTGTCGGAACCAAGCCGACATCGCTCACGCGATTGCGGACGGTCGATTTGATCGAGCGTTTCGTAAAAGGGCACGGCCGCAGTCGAGGTTAGGCACTCGGCGACGACGCCGATTCAGTGTTTCCCGTTTGCCGCGGCCTCGGGCGCGAGTTGGCGCTCGAGATACACCAGATATCCGCCGAGCAGACGATTTACGCTCTGGACGCGATTGGAGAGGTCACTGTGCGCCTGAGCCGAGATCAAGTCTGCCTGTCGGGCAATGGCGAGCTGGGTTTCGACGCGGAGCAACTCCCGCTTTGCGGACCGATAGAGCTGCCGCTGTTCCGGGGCTGTGTACCTCCCGTAACCATCGGCGATCGTGCTCGCCGCGGACAGAGCGGTCAGCATCAGCTGATCGGTCACAACCTTCGTCTCGCGCCGAGCGCCTTGTTTGGCGTGTCGCACGACTTCGGCGCCGAGCGCGACGGCTTCTTGCCAGACCTTGAGGTCACGGATGTTGGCGGCCATGGGCAGAAGCTGGCGACTGTTTCTAAAGTGCCATCACCGTTCTATTTCACCTCGGTCCAAAGCGTTGAAAAAACGTCGAGTCTTGCAGTAATCCCCCTGCTTGTGATATTTTTCACAAGCTCTGAGCACCCCTCCACGCCGTCTCGTATTCCCACCACATCGTATGGCCACTGACACCACACTCCGCCCCGGCGAGATCAAGGACATTCTTCTCCGAGAGATCGAAGCCGCTGACCTTCACGAGCTCGACGTCGAGGAGGTGGGAACCGTTCTCGAAGTGAAAGATGGAATCGCGCGCATCTACGGCCTTCAGAAGGCGATGGCCGGTGAGATGCTCGAGGTGACGTCTTCCGAGACCGGGAACAACGTGGTCGCGCTCGCGCTCAACCTCGAAGAAGACAACATCGGCGCCGTGGTGCTCGGCGACTATCTCCAGTTGAAGGAAGGAGACGAAGTTCGCCGGACGGCTCGCGTGCTCGAGGTGCCCGTTGGTCCCGAGCTCATTGGCCGTGTCGTCGACGCGCTCGGTCGTCCGATCGACGGCAACGGTGAGATCCACGCGAAGGCGACGCGCAAAGTCGAATCGAACGCGCCGGGCATCATCGTTCGCCAGCCGGTCAAGGAGCCGCTGCAGACGGGTATCAAGGCCATCGACTCGATGATCCCGATTGGCCGCGGACAGCGCGAGCTCATCATCGGAGACCGCGGAATCGGCAAAACCGCCGTCGCGATCGACACGATCATCAATCAGAAGGGGCAGGGCGTCGTCTGCGTTTACGTCGCGATCGGCCAGAAGGCATCGACCGTTGCGTCGGTTGTCGAGCGCCTCAAGCAGTCGGGCGCGATGGACTACACGATCGTCGTCGTTGCATCTGCCTCCGACCCGGCGCCGATGCAGTACATCGCGCCTTATTCCGGCTGCGCGATGGCCGAGTTCTTCATGTACAACGAGGGCAAGCCGACGCTGTGCGTGTACGACGACTTGTCGAAGCAGGCCGCTGCGTATCGCCAGCTGTCGCTCGTTCTTCGACGTCCGCCGGGCCGCGAAGCGTTCCCCGGCGACGTCTTCTATCTCCACTCGCGCCTTCTCGAGCGCGCGGCGAAGCTCAGCGAGAATCCGAGCGTCGTCGACGGCAAGACGATCTTCAAGGCGGGCGGCTCGCTGACGGCGCTTCCGATCATCGAGACACAGGCTGGTGACGTGTCAGCCTACATCCCGACGAACGTCATCTCGATCACCGACGGACAGATCTTCCTCGAGTCCGACCTGTTCTTTGCGGGCGTTCGCCCCGCGATCAACGCCGGTATCTCGGTGTCGCGCGTCGGCGGCTCCGCACAGATCAAGGCGATGAAGTCGGTCGCCGGCCGTCTCCGCCTCGATCTGGCCCAGTTCCGCGAGCTCGAAGCCTTTTCGGCGTTCGCGTCGGATCTCGATGCGGCGACGCGCCGGCAGCTCGATCGAGGTGCTCGCACCGTCGAAGTGCTGAAGCAGGGGCAATATCAGCCGATGCCGGTCGAGCAGCAGATCATGATCATCTTCGCGGTCACGAACGGGTTCATCGACGATGTGCCGGTCCCGCAGGTTCGCGAATGGGAGCGCGGCTTCCACGAGTTCATGGCGGCGAGCTATCCGCAGGTGGGCGAAGGCCTCCGCACGGGGAAGACGCTGACGAAGGAGCTCGAGGCGGATCTGCGTCGCGGCATCGATGCCTATAAGAAAACTGTAACTCCCTCGAAGCAAGCCGGCATCACGAAGGCTGATCTGTAATGGCCAAGGGTCGCGAGCTCAAAGGTCGCATCAAGTCCGTCGAGAACACGCGCAAGATCACGCGTACGATGGAGATGGTGGCGACGTCGAAGATGAAACGCGCCCAGGATCGCGTAACTGCCGCGCGCCCATACGCGGAGTCGCTTCGCGAAGTCATCGCGAGCCTGTACTCGCCGGAGCTCGCCGAGCAGTTCCCGCTGCTCCGGCAGCCCGCGCAGGTGAGGAAGGCGGCGGTGATCGCGATGACGGCGAACCGCGGCCTCGCCGGCGCCTTCAACGCGAACTTGATCAAGGAAGCGCGAGGCACGATCACCCGGCTCGAAGGCCAGGGCACGACGGTCGACGTCCACGCCGTCGGCAAAAAGGGGCTCGGCTACTTCCGGTACGTTGGGCGAAGCGTTGCCACGAGTAGAGTCGATATCACCGATCGTCCGACGGCGGAAAACGCCGCGGAGCTCGTGAATGATTTGATCGCCGCGTTCGCGAAAGGCGAGATCGACGCGCTCTACGTGATCTATCCGAACTTCAAGTCGGTGTTGTCGGCGCCGCCGACCGCAGTGCAAGTCTTGCCCGTGCAGCCGCCCGAAGGCGGGGCGAAGAAGCGCGACTACATCCTGTCGCCGAACGCTGAAAGCATTCTCGGCGAGCTGCTTCCGCTGTACGTCCGCAACTCGATTTACCGCGCGCTGGTCGAGATGACCGCGGCCTTCTATGCGGCGCAACGCACCGCGATGAAGAACGCGACCGACAACGCGAGCGACATGCTCAAGATTCTGGGCCGCACGTATAACCGTGCGCGTCAGGCCACCATCACGCAGGAGATCGCCGAAATCGTCGGCGGCGCTGCGGCACTCGAGGGTTAAAGGTTTTCTCATGGCAACCGCGACGGCAATTCACAATATTGGTAAGGTCGTTCAAGTCATCGGGCCGGTGCTCGACGTCGAGTTCGAGGCGGAGCATCTGCCGGAGCTCTACAATGCGCTCGACATCTCCGGCACGGCTCCGGACGGCGAGCCCGTTCACGTCGTCGTCGAGGTGCAGCAGCACATCGGCCGCAACCAGGTACGCGCGGTCGCGATGTCGTCGACGGACGCCGTGGTTCGCGGCATGGAAGTCGTCGACACTGGCGCGCCGATCTCCGTCCCGGTCGGCGCGGCTGCGCTCGGACGAATCCTCAACGTGCTCGGCGAGCCGATCGACAACGGCGCGCCAATTCCGAAGGACGCGCCGCGTTGGCCGATTCATCGCAAGCGCCCCGACTTCGTCAACCTCGAGCCGAAGACCGAAGTCTTCGAGACCGGCATCAAGGTCGTCGACCTCATCGCTCCCTTCGTAAAGGGCGGCAAGATCGGTCTGTTCGGCGGTGCAGGTGTCGGCAAGACGGTCGTCATTCAGGAGCTCATCAACAACGTCGCGAAGGGCCACGGTGGCCGTTCGGTGTTCTGCGGCGTCGGTGAGCGCACGCGCGAAGGCAACGACCTCTATCTCGAGTTCAAGGAAGCGGGCATTCTCAATCAGGTCGCGCTCATCTACGGTCAGATGAACGAGCCGCCGGGTGCACGTCTTCGCGTCGGTCTGTCGGGCCTCACGGTCGCCGAGTATTTCCGCGACGAAGAACATGCGGACGTGCTCGTGTTCATCGACAACATCTTCCGCTTCACGCAGGCGGGCTCTGAAGTGTCCGCGCTTCTCGGCCGCATGCCGAGCGCGGTGGGTTACCAGCCGACCCTCGCAACGGAAATGGGCGATCTGCAGGAGCGCATCACGTCGACGCGCAACGGCTCGATCACGTCGGTGCAGGCGATCTACGTCCCCGCGGACGACATCACCGATCCGGCGCCGGCGACGGCGTTCGCTCACCTCGACGCAACGGTCGTTCTCTCTCGCGCGATCACGGAGCTTGGCATTTATCCGGCCGTCGATCCGCTCGCGTCGTCGTCGCGAATTCTCGATCCGCAGTTCATCGGCCAGCGCCACTACAACGCCGCGACGAGCGTCCAGCGGGTGCTTCAGCGCTACAAGGAGCTCCAGGACATCATCGCGATTCTCGGCATGGACGAGCTCTCCGAAGACGACAAGAAGATCGTCGGACGCGCGCGCCGCATTCAGCGCTTCATGTCGCAGCCGTTCGCGGTCGCCGAGCAGTTCACGGGCATCACGGGGAAGTACGTGAAGATCGAAGAGACCGTCTCGTCCTTCGAGCGTCTAGTCGCCGGCGAGTTCGACCACCTGCCCGAGCAGGCGTTCTTCATGGCGGGCGGCATCGACGACGTCGTCGAGAACGCGAAGAAGCTTCAGGGCTGATTAGCAAATGCTCAAGGTCTCGGTGATCTCGCCGGAAGCGGTGCTGTACGAGGGCACGACCGACTCGGTCGTCGCCCCGGCGTTCGATGGAGAAGTAGGAATTCTCACCGGGCATGCGCCGTTGATGACGCTGCTCGGCAAGGGCGTTCTTCGACTTGGCGGCGGCGGTCAGCGCTTCAACATCGACGGTGGTTTCATGCAGGTCGTCGACAACACCGTGCGCGTCGTGACGGAGAAGGCGAGCGCGGCGTAGTTCGTCCGGTACGGGACCAGGCGCCCGAGAGCAACGACACGCACTGGCCAAAAGCCCGGGACTCGTTGCGCACGATGATTGCTCGAATGCCGACTCGACCTTTGGCGAGCAGATTCGAATGCAAGCAGAGTCCGGCGGTGTTCGGCGACCGATGGCCGGTCGCCTTGCGGCGACGATAGTCACGTTGGTCGCGAGCTCTCTCGGTGCGCAGATGCCGGGCGCGCCTATCCTTCAAAACGCATGGGCGTCACCGGGAGTGGTTGGCGCCATCGATTACGGTGGCGGCAACGGCTCCGTATATGCGGGCGCGCTGGCTTGGGCGTCAGCCACCGCGCGGTTCCAGCTCAGCGGCGGCTTTGGAGCGCGGTCGCAGTCCGGCACTGGCTCAAACACGGTCTACGGTGTTCGCGCCGCAATGCCGTTCGGCGGGGCGGCGAGCCCCATTGGATTTGGCGCGTTTGCCGGGGTTGGAGGGGGCAAGACGAACAAGGCGGATTCCGCGGCGAGCAACACTCAGGTTCCAGTCGGCGTCGCGGTCGGATGGCGGCGCGCGGTTGGTGCATCTCACGGGTTCTCGGTCTACGCCTCACCGGCGTATGTCTTCCTCACCGGCGGAAAGAAGGGCGGTGGCGTCTTTAGATCTGGCGTCGGCGTCGATCTCGGCATCACGCGGGCTCTGGGCGCCACCGTAGGCGCAGAATTCGGCGCGAAACGCGCCGCTGGCCTCGGTGGACCGACCGGCACGCTTTGGGGCATAGGGGTCTCATATGCCTTCGGCAAACGATAGATGGCTTGTGATTTGCCTTTTTGGCTCGGAGTGCGCCGAGATACGGGCGCCATACCGGAACTCAAGGCAGTCTCATGAACAAGGGACCATTGCCACCAATTTTGGTGGTCGACGATAATCACGACAACGCCGAGATCATCCGGCAGTATCTCGAGATTCGCGGATACCCGATCACCGTCGCCCATAGCGGCGACGAGGCGCTCGCGCTGTTTGAAACCGTTCGCCCGGCTGTCGTATTGCTCGATGTGATGATGCCGGGCCGAGATGGGTGGGACGTGTGTCGCGTGATGAAGCAGCATCCGACGCTGGGCCGGTCGGTGCGGGTGATCATGGTAACCGCGCTGGACGAGTGGCAAGACAAGCGTGAAGCGTTGCAGATTGGTGCAGATGACTACGTCGAAAAGCCGTTCGATCTGCCGACGCTCGCAGCGACCATTGAGCGCAATCTCGAAGTGCAGCGCGCTGTAGCGTCGTGAACTTCCGCGCGAGATCCACGTGATCGACTCGACCCTACTGACCGATTCGGATCAGGAGGCGATTGATCGCGCAGTCGCGCAACTCGACGGTTGGCGAGTCCAGCGCGTCAGCTCGGCCGAGCTTGGTTTGGCCGTGTCGAACACGAGCGGGGTTCGAGCGGTTTTGGTTGCCACAGAAAGCCCGAGTATTCTGCGGGATGTCGTAGAACGCGCGCACCTCGCAGGAATACCGGTGATCGTCTCGTGCGCCGACGACACGATTCGACGTCGAGCGGTCGAGCTTCGCGCGGAAGAGTGGTATCGCTGTCCGACGGACGCGGACGAAATCGCGCAGCGCGTTCGCGCGGCGGTTGCTCGCGGGCAGCCGCACGCGATCGCGAGCAGGGATCGCGTCGAGCGCGTCGAGTACGAGCAGATGCTCCACGACTCGCTCACGGGGTTGCCGACCCTCCCCGTGATGATCGAGCGCTGCCGCGCCCTCTTCAAAGAGCGCGGAGAGCTCGTCGTGTTGTACCTCAACTTCGTTCGCTACTCGAAGATCGAAGAGATCTACGGATGGGAGAAGTTGGACGCGGTGCTCGAGACCACGGCGGCGGCGGTCCGCGAATTTCTCGACGACACCGCGATGAGCACGTCTCGGCTCATGGTGAGCTTCACGAACGACGACGACTTCATCTTCTTCCACGTTCCGGCCGCCGGTGTCGCCGCCGCGACGGAAAACGAGATCACGGAGATGGTCGCGCGGCTCCAGCGACACGTCGGCAGCCGCATCGAGACGCAGCACGGGGAAGACATCGCCGCGCTGTTCGACATCTATGTCGGCCGGGCGCACGTCTACTACAACCCGAAGATTCGCCTCGAGCGCCTGATCTATCGCGGAATTCGCGAAGCGGCCAACGCGTCTCGTTCGATCGAAGAGCGCGAACGGGCGCGTCGGGTGGCCGACCTGCGATCCAGCCTTCGCGATCGCGCGGTCTATGTCGACTACCACCCGATCGTCATCACGGACACCCAAGAGATCTTCGGCTACGAAGCGCTGGCGCGCGGCGTGATGCGCAGCCTTCGAAGTCCGGAGGTGATGTTCGACGTCGCCGCCGAAGCGGATCTCGTGTGGGAGTTGAGCCGATTGTGCCGGAGTCGAGCGATCGAGGGGATCGACACGCAGCTTCGCGATAAGCAGCTGCTGTTCTTGAACGTCGATCCGCACGACTTCAGCGATCCGGCTTTCAACGAGAATGAAGTGAAGTATCCGGAACGGGTAGTCATCGAGATCACCGAGCGAACGGCGATCAAAGACTATCCAAAGTTCCGCGAGCGGCTGCGAATCTTCCGCGAGCGAGGATTTCGCTTTGCCGTCGACGACGCGGGCAGCGGATACGCGGGTCTGGGGTCGATCGCGAACCTCGAGCCCGACTTCATCAAGCTCGATATCTCGCTCATCAACGCCATCGACACGAACTTCATCAAGCAGAATCTCGTCGAGACCATGGTGCGGTTCGCGAATGACCACGGCGCCATGGTGATCGCCGAAGGTGTCGAGCGCGCCGAGGAGTTCAAGGCAGTGAAGGACCTCGGCGTGCATCTCGTGCAGGGTTTCTTCCTGCACCGTCCATCGCATTTGCCGCAGCCCGTTCTCCGAACACCGTCGGCCGTTTCGCGATAGGGTGTCAGCCCATCAAGCGGTCAACGAGCTCGAACGATCGTTCGGCGGCGCCCACACCGCTCCGCACTAACGCACGAGCGTAGTTGCCGGCCTCTCGGCGCGCGGCACTATCGGCGATCCAGGTTCGAAGTCGTCGGCACAGCTCGGCGTCGTTCGAAACGGCGGCGCCTGCGCCGCGCTGAGCGAGGAGGGCCGCGTCGCGACTCATGTCGTTTCGAGGCCCGAACAACACCGGAACGCCGAACGCCGCCGGCTCGAGCACAGAGTGAAGACCCGCGGCGTGGAATCCGCCTCCGACGTATGCGATGTCGGCCAACGAATACACGTCGCCAAGCACGCCGACGCGATCGATCACGACGACATCGGCGTTCGCGGCTTCGGGTTCGTCGAGTCGCGCGGTCCTCAGCTGCGCGCGAGCCGTCCACTCGGTGATTCGCGACAGGTGCTGGGCCGTCGGCTCGTGAGGCGCGATGATCAGCCGCGGATTCGCGCTTCCTTTCCGCAGCGCCCCGAACGCCGGAAGAAGGACCGCTTCGTCCGCTGGCCACGTCGACCCGGCAACGACGGTCGGGCGCGAGCTGCGAAGTCGCGCGAGGGTTGGACTCGACCGGTCGACGCGCTGTGCGCGAAGCCAAACCTGGTCGTAGCGGGTATCGCCCGTGACGACGATGACGTTCGACCGGACCCCGAGCTGCACCAGACGATCGGCGTCAGCATCGTCGATGGCGCCGACCACTTCGAGGCTCGCGTACGCGTCACGAAGCAGCGCTGACGCAGCTCGCGATCGTCGTGAGGATCCGCGCGACAGTGTCGCACTGATGAGTCCCAGGCGGACGCCTCGCGCTTTTGCCTCGTGCGTGAGCACCGGCCAGACGTCCAGCTTCGAGAACACGAGCGCGGTCGGCTCCAGGGCGTCGAGCGCGACGCGCGCATCGCCGGGCGTGTCAAACGGCAGATAGTCTCGAAAATCGACGTTCAGATTTCTCGCGAATCCGACCGCGCTCGGCGAGAAATATGTATAGGCGAGTTGAAAGTCGGGCCGTCGGGTTCGCGCGATCTCGAGCACCGGGCGCGCCTGGAGGCCTTCGCCGACCGACGGCGCATGCATCCAGAGCAGCGGCCGCTCCGCATCCCGACTCGCATCCCCCCAACTGCGGAACCGCGCGCGAATGCCGCGACGCGCGCGAAGTGCCTTTAGAACTTTCGAATCACTGTCCGGCGCAACGACCGCGGCTCCGCGCGCCAATTGCGCCAGGGCGCGGTATCCGAGCCGGACCGGGAGGCGCACGCGCTCAGTTGCCCGGCTTCTTTCCGCTCTTCGCGAGCGCCGAGTCGATCGCGGCCCCGAGATTCACGTCGGCACCCTCGAGAATCTTGTCGCCGACGAAGAAGGTCGGCGTGGAGTTCACGTGAGCCGCGACCACGCGATCGTGATCCGCCTGAATCATTGGCAGTGTGAGATGATCCTTCACGCATCGTTGCCATGCGGGCATGTTGACGCCTGTCTTTCCGGCGAGCGACGCGAAGGTCGCGCTCGGATCGGGGAGCACCTCCCAATCTTTTTGCGACGCGAAGAGCGCTTCGTGCATCGGCCAGAATTTGCCTTGGACCGAGGCGCACATCGCCGCTTCAGCCGCGGGGACGGCATGCTGATGCATGCTGAGCGGCATGTTCAGGAACGCCAGCCGAACCTTTCCGGTCTTCACATAGGTGTCGACGAGCTTTTGAAAGTTCGCATCGTGCCACTGTTTGCAGTAGGGACACTGGAAATCGCTCGCTTCGATGACCCACAACGGCGCTTTGGCGTTTCCGAGCACTCGACCGCTGTCGGCTCTGGCGCTGATGCTGTCTTGGGCCTTGGCGGCCGGTGCGGCGTCTGTGGTGAGCGTCGCTGGAGTGGGCGTCGCGGATTTCTTGGCGTTGTCGTTCGACGCGGCGTCGGAGCGTGCGCACGCAATGGCGAGCGTCGAGGCGGCGAGGATGTGAAGCAGGGTAGAGGGCATGGGCGGGTCGGTGCGTCGCGCGAACTGCGGTGGGCGTCTCAAGAAGTTACGGCTGGTGCACGGCACTCACAAACCCTCTCGAACGAGATGACGTATACCGGCCTCATAGGGCATACGACTTGCACCCCCTGAGGCAAGCGAACTCCTGTCATGAGAGGTGTTCGACTACGCTCGGAGCACGGGGACATGGGTACGACGCTCGGGTGGTACCGTGAAGGTGGGCCGATCATGCTGCTCATTCTGCTGGTTGGCGTGGCCGGTATCGCCATCCTGATCGAGCGCATCTACGTGATCGTCGTCCGTTCGAAAAACAACGGACGCGCATTCATCGAGCGAATCATTCAGCTGGTTCGCGGCGGGAAGATCGACGAAGCGGTCAAAGCGTGTGCGTCATCTGCGGCGGCCCTTCCCGATATTGGTTTGCTCATCCTGCGGAGCAAAAGCCGCGACGAAGCCGATTTGAACAACGTCGCGCGGACCGGGTCTCTCATGGTGCTTCCACGGTTGACGCGCCGCCTTCACTACTTGCCGACGCTGTCGATCAGCGCGGTGTTGCTCGGCTGCCTCGGAACGGTCCTCGAGATTCGCACGACGCTGAACGAGGCCGCACGAAATGGCAATTCCGTCGCGGCCAGCCTCGGGCACGCACTGATTCCGACCGCGTTTGGCCTCGGCGTCGCGGTCGTGTTGACACTTGGCCGCGGATACATCGTAAGTCAGTCCGAATCGATCACCGAAGAGATCCGCGAGTTTTCCGCTCGGCTGATCGACGCGTTGATCGATCGCCCTGACGTCCGACTGGGACATCGCTAGTCGAAGCGTCTTTCCCGGGGCGCCTCACCCTCGTAGCGTTCGAGGAGCATCGTTCGACAGGTTCGACGATGCGACGCAAGCTCCGACCAAAATACCGCCGTGTCCTTACCCGCACTGTCGTTCATAGCGCCCACGATCCTGTCGTTCTTCTTGCAGGCGTTTCAGATCCCGGCGCCGCAGGGGTACGTCAACGATTTCGCGCACATCATTCCCGCCGCGAACGCGACGACGATGTCGCACATCATCGACGACGTCCGCGCCAAATCGGGCGGAGAGATCGTCGTCGTCACGCTGCCGGACCTTGGCGGACGCCCGATCGAAGAAGTTTCGCTCCGCATTGGCCGCGAGTGGAAAGTCGGAACCAACGCGAAGCCCGGCGATCCCGCGCGCAACACCGGCGTCATCATTCTCGTCGTGCCGAAGGAAACGAGCGCTGATGGCCAGGGGCACGTGCGCATCGAAACCGGAAACGGCGCCGAGGGCTTCATCACCGACGCGACGACTGGAGAGTTTCGCGACGAAGCAATCCCGTTTTTCCGGCAACGCGACTACGGCGACGGCATCCAGCTGATAACCCTCCGAGTCGCGCAACGATTCGCGGATGAGTTCCATTTCCAAATCGACAGCAGCTTTCATGAACCGGTCGCGCCGGCGTCCGCTCCGCGTCGTCGCGGCGGCGGCATTCCGCCGATCGTGTTCTTCATTTTGCTCTTCGTCGTTCTCTCGCTGCTCAGTCGCGGAGGACGAAGGGGTGGCTGCCTGCCGCTCTTCATTCCCATGGGCACCGGACGTGGTGGAGGCTGGGGCGGCGGCGGATTTGGCGGCGGGGGTGGATTCGGAGGCGGCGGGTTCGGTGGTTTTGGAGGCGGTGGAGGTTTCAGTGGCGGCGGCTCTAGCGGATCCTGGTGACCATGGCTCGAATGACGCTCGACGAACTTGTCTCGCAGTTGCGCGCGGCGTACGGCACCGCGTTGCGATCCATCGTTCTGTATGGATCGGCGGCCGCGGGCGAACACATCGCGAAGAAGTCGGACTATAACGTCCTCGTGATCGTAGACGACTTGGGCGCTGCGCGGCTCGTCGCCGCATCGGCTGCGTCGCGTGCCTGGGCTGACTCGGGCAACCCAGCGCCGTTGACGCTCACGATGAGCGAGTGGAGAGGCTCGTCCGACATCTTCCCGATGGAGTACGCGGACATACTCGAGCGTCATCGCGTGTTGTCGGGTGATCCGCCGTTCGATGGGATCACCGTCGATCTCAAGGATCTGAGGCTCCAGCTCGAGCACGAAGCGATGGGCAAGCTGATTCGGCTTCGCCAAGGCATTCTCGCGAGCGGCAACGAGGGTGACCGTCAGCTCGAGCTACTGACCGCAAGTCTCAGCGCGATCATGATCATCTTCCGCGCATTCGTCCGGCTGCACCACGAAGTTCCAGCGAAGGACAACGTGTCACTGATCGGCGTCGTCGCGAGCCGAGTGGGATTCGATGGGCAGCCGTTCGTTCGCGTCGTGAAGCATGTCCGCGGAGAAAGCTCCATGAAAGCGTCCGAAGCCTCTTCGGTGCTCGGCGGCTACGTGCGCGGCATGGAGCAGCTCGTATCCTATCTCGACAAATACGACGCGTCGAAGTGAGTTGTCACCAAGGCGAGCAGATTTCGTAGTGGAATTCCACCCGTTTTACCCAGGAGTTATCGCACATGAAACGCAGGCTCTCAGTGCTCTCACTGCTCCTTCTGCTCCCGCTGGGTGCGTGCGGCTACAACCGCATTCAGTCGCTCGACGAGGCGGCGGCGTCGGCGCAGGGTCAGATCGAGAATCAACTACAGCGCCGCGCTGACCTGATTCCAAATCTCGTCAACACCGTGAAGGGCTATGCCCAGCACGAAGAGGAAGTGTTCGAGAACGTTGCCAAAGCGCGCTCAGGATTGCTCGGCGCCGTCCAGCAGAAGGATCCTGAGGCCGAGGCGAATGCCAACGCGCAGATGACCAGCGCGCTTGGACGATTGCTCGTCGTGTCGGAGGCCTATCCCCAGCTCAAAGCGGATCAGGGGTTCATCAAGCTGCAGGATGAGCTGACCGGAACGGAGAATCGGATTGCCGTTGCACGAACCGATTACAACAACGCTGTCAATTCGTACAACGCGTATATCCGCCAATTCCCGGCGGTGATGACGGCGAAGGTCACCGGCGCAAAACCGAGGAAGTATTTCCAGGCGTCGGCCGCCGCCGAGCAAGGTCCGCCGACGGTAGACTTCTCTAAACCGCCGGCGAAGACGCCGTAGCTAGCGCAGTACTGAGCTTGCTCAGGTTTGGGGCTTCGGAAACAACGAAGCCCCTTTTGTTACCCGCCACCCGGTGACGTCGAGCCCATCGACGTTCGCGAATCGCTGATCCGCGACGTTCCCCGGTCCGCCGAGCAGCGCCCACAGCTCCTGTGACTTGGTCGGCAGGAACGGGGCGAGATGAATCGCGTGGCGCGCGAGCTGGCGCGCGATCGCCGACAACACCGATGCAAGCTGCGGTTTGCGCTTCGGATCTTTCGCGAGCGACCAAGGCTGGCTCGATTGAACGAACTCGTTTCCGCGCGCGACGGAGCTCATGACGCACTTGAGCGCGTCGTGAAGCAAATACCCGTTCTCGCCACCGATCGCCGCGTGGTAACCCGCGATATCGCCGGCATCTGCCTGATCCAGTGAGCGATCCGAGCCTGCCGGGACAACGCCGTCGAAATACTTCTCGATCATTGCCGCCACGCGGCTCGCGAGATTGCCGAGCGAGTTCGCGAGGTCGGAGTTGTACCGATCATCGAAGCGACGCCACGAGAAATCACCGTCGCCGTCGAATGGAGCTTCGCGCAGCAGGAAATAGCGAAGCGCGTCCGCGCCACGATAGCTCACCGCGTCGTCGAGCTCCACCCACGTGCCCGCGGATTTGCTGAACCGTTGGCCCTCGAAGCTGATGAACCCGTGCGCCCATACCTGCTCGGGGATCGGAAGGCCAGCGGCCTGCAACATCGCCGGCCAGACGACGCAGTGAAGACGCGTGATGTCCTTGCCGATGATGTGCAGCTGCGCCGGCCATCGAGTCGCGTATGACGCGTCCGGGAAGCCTGTCGCCGTCAGATAGTTCGGCAGTGCATCGAACCAAACCCACGTCCCCTGTTGCTCGCCGTTCGACAAAGCGAGGGGGAAGGGGATCGCCCACGACAGCTTCGATCGCGTGATCGAGATGTCCTCGAGTCCCTGCTCGAGCAGCGAAAGAATCTCGTTTCGCCGAGTTTCCGGCGACAAAAATTCCGGTCGCTCGGCAAATAGCTGCTTCAAAAACTCCTGATACTTCGTCAACCGGAAGAACCAGTTGCGCTCTGTCGTCCATTCGAGTGTCCGCGTCGGATGGAGAATGCACTTCCCATCGACGATCTCGTTGTCGCGCTTGAAGAGCTCGCAGCCGACGCAGTACCACCCTTCGTAGCTCTGCTCATAAAAGTCGTCGGGCGACCTCTCGTGGATGCGCTCGATCAGCGCTTTGACACCTGCCTTGTGCGCGGCTTGCGTCGTGCGAATGAACTGATCGTACGAGATCGACAACCGCGACCACATCGCCTCGAAGCGCGACGCGATGTCGTCGACAAACGCCTGCGGCGAAACGCCCTTTTCGGCTGCCGCCTGCGCGACTTTCTGCCCATGCTCATCGAGGCCGCTGAGAAAATGCACGTCGTCGCCTCGCAAGCGACGATATCGCGCAATCGCGTCGGCGCCGATCTTCTCGTACGCGTGGCCGATGTGCGGATCGCCGTTCGCGTAGTCGATCGCCGTCGTCAGATAGAAGCTTGCCACCTAGGATTCTCCCTCTTCGTCAGGCGGCGAGTCGCCTGGCTCACTTTCGTTGTTCCCGCGCGCGCCTCCCTGTCGATTGCGCCGCCCGCCTCTTCGTCCGCGACGACGATGGGGTCGCCGCTCGCGATTCGCGTCCGATCCTTCCGGATCCGCAGACGGCGCGGTCTCCGGCGCCACAACGACCGGATACTCCTCCGTGAGGCTGACGATCGAGATCGGCGCGACGACTTCTTCGACCGCCTCCGCCGCGAGCTCGACGTCGATCAGATCTTCATCGGTGGACGCGGACGGCGCCGTCGTGGCGCTCGGCATCGGCGAGCCGATGGCTTCTGCCTCGGCGCGAAGCTCCATCAGCTCGACCGTGCGCACTTCGCCGTCTTCCCCTCGAAGCGTCACGCGCTCACGAAAAATATCGTTGGCGACGACTTTCTCGTCGCCTTTCTTTGTGCGAACGAGCTTTCCTTCTTTCGGAAATTTCTTTCGGCTCTGCACGTAGAACTCGTGCTCATAGCGCAGACAGCACATCAGACGGCCGCACGCCCCGGAGATCTGCGACGGATTGAGCGAGAGCCGCTGGTCTTTGGCGACGCCGAGGTTCACCGGACGGAGCTCGGGCAACCACGACGACGAACAGTACTGGCGACCGCATCGACCGATGCCGTCGAGCCGCTTCGCCTCGTCGCGCACACCGATCTGCTTCAACTCGATTCGAGTTCTGAAAATCGACGCGAGCTCGCGCACCAGCGTGCGGAAGTCGACGCGCCTTTCCGCCGTGAAATACAGCGTCAGCTTCTTCTGATCCCACTGCCACTCGGCGTCCGACAATTTCATTACGAGGTCGTTCGCCTTCACGCGCTCGACGGCGCGTCGGCGCGCGTCTTCGTCCTGCACGCGGAGCTCGGTCTCTCGCTCCATCTCGGCGGACGTCGCGAGACGTCTCGCCTTCTTCGTCGTTCCCGCCGCGCCGTAGCCGTGCGGTGTACCTGCGTTGCGCTTTTCAGCGAGCTCGCCCGACGCATGGACGTAACCGAGGTCCTCCCCGCGGTCGGCGTCGACGATGATGCCCGCGTTGAGCGGTGGCACTTCGTCGCCATCCCACAGGAAGAAATCCTTTCGGTTGCCCTTGAATGCTACTTCGATGAGATGAGGCACTATTCCAAAAACTGTCCCATGCGCAGGAACTTGTCGCGGCGCCGGCGCACGAGCTTGTCCGGCTTGTAGCGATTCAAGTCCTCGAGCTGCTTCACGAGCGTATCGTGAACAGCTTGCGCGGTCGCTTCGTGGTTCGCGTGCGCACCGCCCGGCGGTTCCGGGATGATCTCGTCGATGACGCGAAGGTCGAGCAGCTCCTGCGCGGTGATACGCAGTGCCGACGCCGCCTTCTCGCGCATCTCCTGGCTCTTGCCGTCTTTCCAGAGAATCGCCGCGCAGCCTTCGACCGTGATCACCGAGTAGACCGCGTTCTCGAGCATGTTCGTACGATCGGCGACGCCAAGCGCGAGCGCGCCGCCCGATCCGCCTTCGCCGATCACGGTCGCGATGATCGGAACCTCGAGACGACTCATCTCGAAGAGGTTTTTCGCGATCGCTTCCGACTGTCCGCGCTCCTCGGCACCGAGTCCGGCCCACGCACCCATCGTGTCGATGAACGTGATCACCGGCACGTGGAACTTCTCGGCGAGCTTCATCAAGCGAAGCGCCTTTCGGTAGCCCTCGGGATGCGGCATTCCGAAGTTCCGCTTGAGGATCTCCTTCGTGTCGCGACCCCGCTGCTGGCCGATGACCATCACCGTTTCGCCGTCGAGACGCGCCCAGCCGCCGACGATCGCTGCATCCTCACGATAGGCGCGGTCGCCGTGCAGCTCGATGAAATCCGTGAACGCGAGCTGGATGTAGTCCAGTGTGAACGGACGCTTGGTGCTTCGCGCGACCATGACGCGCTGCCACGGCGAGAGATTCTTGTAGATCTCCTCCCGCAGATCGGCCAGCTTCTTTTGCAGCGGCGCGATCTCCTCGTCGACGTCGAGTTGTTGACCGCCCGCGAGTCGTTTCAGCTCGTCGATCTGTTTTTCGAGTTCGACGATCGGTTTCTCGAACTCCAAGCTCACCGAGGTGCCCAAATCAGCTCCCGCGCACGAGACGAACGCGCTCTGCCCCAAGCAGAGCGCGGAGGTCCGTCAGCGCCGCTTGCGACGCTGCCATCCTCAATGAGCGCGACTTGAGCCGCGCCCGCGTGCCGCTCCCATCGCTCCACTGCACCTCCAACGGCGGCGAGGACGCATGAGACGTCGCGTGCGAATCGACCACGGCTCGCACGTCCGCCATTGTTTCCGGCGTCAGCGCACCACCACTATCAGATGTGACGTCAATCGACACCGCGACCTGACCCGTCAACCGCATTTCGACGAACGGCGTCAGCGACTCCACGATGAACGTCGGATTCTCGACGTCCTGATCGCGGCGTGAATAGCTGCCCTTCAGCAAGACAGGCACATCGGTCTTCACCCGATCGCCCAACATCGTCCACGCTTCGGGGAAAACCAGCACTTCGGAAGATCCCGAAAAATCCTCGACTGTCAACCGAGCGAACTCGGCCCCAGAACGTTTGCTGATCTGTTTTTTGATCGCCGTGACCACGACGCCAAGCGACACAGCTTGATCCGTCCACTTCCCGAGTTGAGACACGGTGTGTGTCGCAAACAGTTCGCACTCGAGGCTGAACGGCTGCAGTGGATGCCCCGAGATATAGAAGCCGAGGATCTCTTTCTCGCGCGTGAGCCGTTCGGATTCGTTGAGCGGTCCGATGTTGGGCAGAACGCGCGGCGTTTGCACAGCGCCCGATTCGTCGACGCCGCCGAGCAGCGAGAACTGTCCGACCTCGGCTTCCTGCTGGCGAAGCGATGCTTCCTGGATCGCGGTATCGAGCACCGCCCAGTACTGCGCGCGATGTCCGCCGAGGTTGTCGACCGCCCCCGAGGCGATCAGCGCTTCGAAGACGCGCTTGTTGCACAGACGCAGATCGACGCGATCGCAGAAATCGAAGAAGTTCGCGAACGGTCCGGTCGCGCGCGCGGCGAGAATCGAATCGATCGCCGTGCGGCCGACGTTGCGAATCGCGCCGAGCCCGAAGCGAATCCGCTTTTCGCCGATGACCGTGAACTTGTAACCGGACTCGTTGACGTCCGGCGCAAGCACTTCGATCCCGAGCTCGCGCGCTTCGTTGATGAACTTCACGACGCTGTCCGTATCACCGATCGACGACGACAACAGCGCCGCCATGAACTCGGCCGGATAGTGCGCTTTGAGCCACGCGGTCTGATACGAGATGACCGAGTACGCGACCGAGTGCGACTTGTTGAAGCCGTAACGGCCGAACGTCTCGATCTGACCGGCGAGCTCCTCGATGATCTTGCGATCGTAGCCGCGGGCAACCGACTTCTCGACGAACTTGCCGAGCTCTTTGCGAATGAGCTCTGCGTCCTTCTTGCCGACGGCCTTGCGCAACACGTCGGCTTCGGCGAGCGAGATGCCCGCCAACACCTGCGCGATACGCATGACCTGCTCTTGGTACGTAATGACACCCTGCGTCTCGCGGAGAATCGGCTCGAGCTCGGGAAGCGCGAACGTCACCGCTTCTTCGCCGCGTTTGCGGCGCTGATAGACGCGATGCATGCCAGCGTCGAGCGGGCCGGGGCGCATCAGCGCGTTCGACGCGACGAGATCGTCGAACCGGTCGCAGCGCATGCTGCGAAGCATGTCTGTCGCGAGCGGCGACTCGAACTGGAACACACCGGTCGAGCGTCCCGCGCGAAGCATCTGATAGACCTTCGGGTCGTCGAACGGAATCGCGTCGAGGTCTATGGTTTCGTTCGTACGCTCCTTGATGGCGACCAGCGCGTCATGGATGACCGTGAGCGTCGTCAGCCCGAGGAAGTCCATCTTGAGCATGCCCGCATGCTCGAGACAGTTCATGTCGTACTGGCTGACGATCACCGATTCGTCGTCCCCGGAGCCCGCGCCTTTCGACGACTGCGTGCAGATCGGGACGTAATTGTCGACCGGCCCGGGCGCGATGACGACGCCCGCGGCGTGGACACCGGTGTGGCGCGACAGCCCTTCGAGCGACATCGCGTAGTCGAGCAACTGTCGATAGCGGTCGTCGGTGCGATAGAGCTTGCCGACATCCGCGATCTGCTCGACCGCCTCTTTTACGGTGAGCGAGAAGTTCGGCTGGTTCGGAATCAGCTTCGCGAGCGCGTCGGTCTCCGCGGGTGAGAAGCCCAGCGTGCGGCCGACATCCTTGATCGCCGCGCGGGACTTCATCGTTCCGAACGTCACGATCTGGCACACCGACTGCTTGCCGTACTTCTGCCGCACGTACTCGATGACTTCGCCGCGACGCTCGAAACAGAAGTCGACGTCGACGTCCGGCATCGAGACGCGCTCGGGATTTAGAAAACGCTCAAAGAGGAGATCGTATTTGAGCGGGCAGACGTCCGTGATGCGCAGCGAATACGCGACGAGCGATCCCGCCGCCGACCCGCGCCCCGGACCGACCGGGATTCCGCGATCGCGCGCCGCCTTGATGAAGTCGGAGACAATGAGGAAGTAGCCGGCGTAGCCGGTCTTCGTGATGACGCCGAGCTCGTAATCGAGCCGCTCCTGCACGTTGGCGGGAAGCGGATCGCCATAGCGTTCCTTCGCCCCGGCCGTCGCGAGCGTCGTGAGAAGATCATTCTCCGTCTTCACGCCCGCCGGGAGCGGGAAGGCGGGAACGTGATATTTCTTCTCGAACTCGACCGACACTTCGTCGGCGATCTTTAGCGTATTCTCGAGAACGTCCGCGCGGCTCTTGAAGTGCTCGCGGATCTCCGGCGCGCTCTTGAAGTACAGCCCGCGGTCGTACCGCATGCGATCGGCGTCGCTGCGATCTTTGCCAAGTCCGATGCAGAGCAGCACGTCGTGCGCGTCGTGATCGTCGCGCTTGAGGAAGTGCGCGTCGTTCGTCGCGATGACCGGCAGCCCGAGCCCTGCCGCGAGGTCGAAAACCTTCCGATTGAGCGCCGTCTGGCCCTCGGATTCGTGCGCCTGGACCTCGAGATAGTAGCGGTCCTTGAAGACTTCCGCGTACCACGCGGCAGCCGCTCGCGCCTCGTCCATCTGGTCCGCCATGAGATGCTGCGCGACCTCGCCCGCGAGACATGCCGACGAGACGATGATTCCGGCATTGTGGCGCTCGAGCAGCTCGCGGTCGACGCGCGGCTTCGAGTAGAAGCCCTCGGTGTAGGCGAGGGACGACAGCTTGATCAGGTTCTTGTACCCGACCATGTCCCGCGCGAGCAGCACCAGGTGATAGTAGGCCTTCGAGCCCGCGGCGCCGCGCGAGCGCGCATGGCGGTCCGTAGGCGCGACGTACGCCTCCATCCCGATGATCGGCTTCACCCCCGCCTTTTTGGCCTTTTCCTGGAATTCCCAGGCAGCGTGCAGGTTGCCGTGGTCGGTGATGGCGAGGGCGGGTTGCTCGAACTCTTGAGCGCGGCGAATCAGGTCATCGATTCGGTTCGCGCCGTCGAGGAGCGAGTACTCGGAGTGGCAATGGAGATGGACGAAGGACATCTTGGAGAAGTTAGTCGCCGTCGCCAGTGACTGTCAAAGCGAAGAGCGCCCCTGGACGAACCTCGTAAGTGATTTCTAAACAACGCCTTATATGGCTGTGGACTCGACGCGTCCTCGGCGCTGTCCTTCTCCTTGGCGTCGCCTACTTGGTTCTCGACCCAACCGGACGCTACCTGCTCCGAGCGGCGTGGTCTGAAAGTCGGATCCTCGCGGGGCGGCGAAAGATCACGGACCTCGTCGCCGACTCGACAACCAACCCGAAGGTCGCAGCCAAACTTCGTTTGGTGCTCTCCGCCCGCGCGTTCGCCGCGGAATCGATCGGGCTCCGCGCCGGGGAGAGTTTTACCACCTACACACAGCTCGACCGAGACACGCTAGTGCTCGTGCTCTCCGGCGCCTATCGGGATAGGCTCGCTCCGTATACCTGGTGGTTTCCCATCGTCGGACGGGTTCCTTATAAAGGGTACTTCGATTTCCCTCGCGCGAAGGAGGCGGCCAGCGACCTCGGTCGCGACGGCTTCGACGTCTACCTGCGGCCATCGCCGGCGTTCAGCACGTTGGGGTTCTTCAACGATCCATTGCTCTCGACCTCGCTGGGAGCCGACACATTGGATCTCGCGAACACGGTCATTCACGAGCTGACGCACAACACGTTTTATGCGGCGGGGCAGGCTGTCTTCAACGAGTCGTTCGCGAGCTTCGTCGGAGCGCGAGGGTCTGCATGGTTCTTCCGGTCCCGTGGATCGCCGGTGGCTGCGGAGCAGTGCGACGCTCGGTGGTCTGATGACAAAATTTTGGCTCGTTTTTGGGCGCAACTATATAAGAGCGTCGATTCCGCTTTCCATGCGCTCCCAACGGATTCGGCAGCGCGGCTGGTCGCTCGTGACACGATCTATGCTCAGGCCCGACGCCGCCTCGTCTCGGAGATCGGCCCGCAGCTCAAGACGATAAATCCGAAGGCGCTCGCGCGGCTCCGCTTGGACAACGCTGCGCTGCTCGCGCATCGCATCTACTCGACGGACCTCGACGTCTTTGACGAGATCTGGGCGTCGCAGAACGGCGATCTCCGTGCGACCATCGCTCGAATCATTGCCCTCGCGAAGAGCCGGCCGAAAGATCCATTCGGGGCCCTGCGCGATTCGGTTCACGGTCGCGGCTGAACGGTGGTGAAGCCCGCGGGAACTGCGTATTTGTCACGCGGAGCCGCGGAGCCGCGGAGGAATACAAAACGCGAGACGAGCGATGTATGATCTCGACGTGATCACTGACGCGATCATCTATGAGGCAATCCAAATCCACCGCAATCTCGGGCCTGGATTGCTCGAATCGGTCTATGAGGCCGTGCTCGCCCGTGCTCTCGAGAAGCGAGGGTTTCGTGTGGAACGGCAAGTAGCGATTCGCTTCGAGTACGATGGCATCGTGTTCGAACAAGGCTTTCGCTCGGATCTCGTCGTCGAACATCAGGTCATCGTCGAGCTCAAGTCGGTCGAACGAATCGCTCCAGTCTACAGCAAGAAACTTCTGACCTATCTTCGTCTCAGCGACAAGCGGGTCGGGCTGCTCCTCAATTTTGGAGGAAACACGCTAGCCGATGGTCTACGCCGCGTCGTCAACAATCTCGCTCCCTCCGCGGCTCCGCGGCTCCGCGTGAACCAAACCGCTTTTCAACCTCCGGCGGCGCTACGCACTGAATCGCCCGCGAAGTAGCGCCCGAAGATCGATCGCCTGTTCGTGAACCGGTGGAAGCGCCGGCTCTGGCGTCGACGCCGGCTCGCCCGTCACGACGCGATGCATTTTCTCGCGGACCCCTCGGTCGATGAATCGCGAGAGCTGGTCGATCGAGTAATCCGAACCACGACGCGTCGCGTAGACGTTGAGGGGATAGGTGACCGCGAGATTGTTGCGTGCTCGCGTGAGCGCGACGTACATGAGTCGGCGTTCTTCCTCGAGCTCCGCATCGTCCTCGATCGAGCGCGACGACGGAAACCAGCCGTCGACCGCCCAGATGACGAAGACCGCGTCCCACTCCTTGCCCTTCGCACTGTGGACAGTGCTGATCACCAGCGCGTCTTCTTCGGAGTCGGCGGCTCCAGCGAAGTCCTGCGTGTTCGACGGCGGCTCGAGCGCGAGCGCGGACAGAAAGGTGGGCCGGTCCGGATAGCCCGCCGCAATGACGCGAAGCTGATCGAGATCCGCGAGCCGAGGCTCGCCGCGGTCATACCGTTCGGCGAGGATGGAGTCGTAGAGCTTACGAATTTCGTCGATGTCTTCGCCGACGGCGCCTTCGACGCGGCGAGTGGTCCGGAGGCGGCGAAGCAGCGCGGCGAGGTCGCGGTGCGCGTCACGCGCGCGGGGCGGAGGCTCGAACTGCGCGAACGCATTCGAATCCCAATCGAGCTTTGCCATCGATTCCATCATCGCCCGCGCGGTGACGTCACCGATGCCCGGCATCAACATGAGAATGCGATACCAGCTCACCTCGTCACGAGGATTCTCTAACACGCGCAAGAACGCGAGGACGTCCTTGACGTGCGCGGCCTCGAGGAACTTGAGTCCGCCCCACTTCTCGAACGGGATCTTTCTGTTCGTGAGCTCGATCTCGAGATCGGCGGACATGTAGCCCGCGCGGACGAGAACGGCGATCTCGCGCAACGGCATCCCATCCTCGTGCAGCTCGAGGATGCGATCGACGACGAATCGCGTCTGCTGCTGTTCGTCGCGTGTCGTGACGAGCCACGGCGCTTCCGTCCCGGTGCGCTGCGTCCAGAGATTCTTCGTGAACCGTTCCGGCGCTCGCGAGATGATCGTGTTCGTGACGTCGAGGATCGGCTGCGTCGATCGATAGTTCTGCTCGAGTGTCACGACCTTGGTGTCGGGGAAGTGGCGCGGGAAGTCGAGAATGTTTCGAATCGCGGCGCCGCGAAACGAATAGATGCTCTGCGCGTCGTCGCCGACCACGGTGATGTTGCGATGCGTGCGACACGATCCTTTGAGGATCCGCGCCTGGAGCAGGTTCGTGTCCTGATACTCGTCGACGAGAATGTGATCGCACAGCCCCGCGATGCGCTCGGCGATCTCCGCCGATTGCTCGAGCATCAACGCCCAGAAGAGGAGAAGGTCGTCATAGTCGACGAGATTGCGCTCCGCTTTCCGGCTCGTGTATTCGGCGAAGACTCTGATGATATCGCGCGAGAACTCGACAAACTGTGGGAGCTCGTGCTCGAGCAACTCTTCGACCGGCCGTTCGGTATTTAGATGACGCGAATATATGTAGTGTAAAGTCTCTTTCTTCGGGAATCGCTTTTCCTTCTTGCCGAAGCCGAGGGACGCGCGGGCGAGCTGCATGAGATCCTCGGCGTCGCCTTGATCCATGATCGAGAAGTCGCGCGCCAACCCTGCCTGTGGCCCGAACTTCCGGAGGAGACGGTGACCCGTGGCGTGGAACGTTCCGCCCTGCACGCGGGCAGTGGCGGGACCGACGAGTCGCTCGGCGCGACTCAGCATCTCGTGCGCGGCGCGCCTCGTGAAAGTGAGCAACAGAATTCGCTCGGGCGCGACGCCGCGGTCGATCAGGTGGGCAACTCGGTAGACGAGAGTTCTCGTCTTTCCTGTTCCGGCGCCGGCGATGATGAGAAGAGGTCCGTCACCGTGCGATGCTGCCGCGAACTGTTCCGCGTTCAGCTCGGAGCGAAAGTCTCGCGATGGGGTGGCGACAATTCGCTCTCGGGCGGGATAGAGCAGCGGCTCGGTCATGCCGAGAATATAGGTTCGGGGGACGTTCGGGGGAGGAGCCTGTTACGTGTGCTGTGTCCCGGCGTCTACATCGCGCGATTGGATTCGCTCGATGGTGGGCGGACGCTGATTCCGATCAAGGTTTTGCCAGGTGATGTGAGTCGGGTGACGAATGGCCGCCGATGGTCGTTCACCTGAAAGCAATTCTCTAGAATGCAGATCCGCAGCGCACTGGCGGGAGTTATCCTTGACCCCGTTGCAGGCCAGGCCTATCTTGGGTCGTTTCCGGCATTGCCACATTTCATTGCCAAGGAGTCGCGAAGGGTAGCCACGACTCTTCGCAGCGTTCTGCGAACGTTGTTCAGCAGTCGTTGAAGCCTCGTGGCGCAGGTGTTGGGCACGAGTAGTTAGAAGTTCCTGTTTCCACCTCGCATCACTTACCAAGGGGGTAAGATGCAATCCGTAGTTCGTTCTAGTTTTGTTGGCCTCCTCGCCATAGCAAGCCTCACGGCTGGCCTCACGGCTTGCGGCGACAAGGTCACGAATGTGCAGGGAAGCGGCGGGGACACGACGATCCATCAGGTCGTTGTGACGCCGACCGCCGTCACGAACTTGCAGGTCGGCGGAACGTTCACGCTTGCGGCGTCGGTTGATGCCGGCCCGAACGCGAAGAACCGCACGGTCACGTGGTCGTCGAGCGACGCCACGATCGCGTCGGTTGACGCGACCGGTAAGGTCACGGGCGTCAAGGTTGGCGGCCCGATCACGATCACCGCGAAGTCGACGCAGGATCCGACGGTTTCTGGTGCGGCCGTCGTTACGGTAATTCCGTCGGGCGGCACGACTCCGGTCGTGACGATCTCCACGATCAATCAGACGGTTTGCGGTCTCGGCGGCTGTAACTCGGTCCCGGCAAACCTCCTGAACGTGGCGAATCAGGTTGACGTCACGGTGAACGTCGACGCGAGCGGCCAGGCCCTTTCGAAGATCACGGGCATGGTGAAGTGCGGTAACGACTCGGTCCAGGTCATCCAGAACATCGCGAGCGGCAACGTCGCGGTGTCGGCCGACGAGGCCTCCTCGCCGGTGACGCTGAGCTTCAACACGGCGGCGTTCAACTCGACGACTGGTGTTCCGGCCCTCCACAACGGCCAGTGCACGGTCAGCGCGTTCGCGACGACGACCGGTGGCCAGCAGAGCGCCGTGAACTCGACGTCGTTCACGCTCAACAACGCTGACATGGCGGTTGTCACGGTTTCCTCGACCAACTCGGCGACGGACAACGTCAACAAGCCATGGATCGGTGGTGGCCCGCTCACAATCACGGCCCTCCCGGTCATGTACTCCGGCCATACGCCGGTTGCCGCCACGATCGGGCTGAACCCGGGCGCGACGACGACTGGTTCAACTGCTCCGAACCCGGTCACGCAGTCGTTGACGTCGCTCTCGTCGGGCGTCTTCTCGGCGACGTGGTCGAATGGTCCGACGGCTCCGAGCGTTCAGGGTTATGCCGCGACTGGCGCGACCCCGACGGTCACGATCTCCGACAACACCGGCGCCTCGACCAACGTCGTTGGTTCGGTCACGGTGAAGGGTGGTTCGACGACCAACACGCCGGCGAACTTCGCGTTCAACTTCGATGATCAGAAGCCGGCGCCTGGCACCTTCTCGGTGACCGTTAACCCGGATCAGAACATCATTCCGCCGACGGGCCAGGGCTACATCGGCGCTCCGTTCCGCCTCGTTGCTGACTCGGCCGCAGGCTATCGCGGTCCGAACGCCGTCGCTGGTAACCAGACGGCGAACAACGACAACGGTGGCGTCGACAAGGTGACGGTGCTCTTCCAGTTCGCCAACAACTCGTCGGGTGCGTCGTACACGACGGTGACGGGCACTTCTTCGATCGCCGAGTCGGCGACCAGCAGCACCTACAAGCTCCGCATGATCACGATGGACGCTCTTGGTAACGCCGATACCACCGGCAACGCGAGCTCTCCGCAGGCTGTGATCACGTTCGGCGTCGACAAGACTGCCCCGACGAACACGGTCGGCAGCGCTCCGGCGAATCAGGCCACGTCGACGGCTGCGAACGGCAACGGCAACTATTCGTTCACGATCTCGGATAACCTCTCCGGCACCGGCCCGGCGCTCGTCGCCATGGCCCGCCAGTGGAATGGTCTGAGCTCGGTCAGCTCCAGCAATGAAGGCCGCATCAACACGAACGTTACGGCCCCGGCTGGCGCGACGTACAACAACATCGGTACCAGCGCCACGTCGACTCAGGAGCCGTGCTACATCGGTCGCTTCAACGCGACGCAGGCTGCGGCCGGCCCGAATGCCATCCCGCTGTTCAACGCGGCTGGCTCGGCGATTGGCTTCTGCACCCCGGTTGTCTACAACCTCGGGGCGGGCACGCTTCCGGCCGAACCGGCCACGATCCTTCCGACGCCGGTCGCTGGGCTTGACGGTTACTGGACGACGACGGTTGTTGCGCAGGACGTCGCCGGCAACCAGGCTGCCCCGGTTACGCGCACGGTCCTCGAAGACGTGACGTCGCCGGTGGTTGCGAACATCGACCTCCCGCCGACGGCGACCGGTAACGCCACGGTCTCCTTCCCGGCTGCGGTCACGGACAACGCTTCGACGAGCGTCGGTGACATCACCGGCTCGTGGATCACCCAGACGTTCTCCGGCCCGGCCGTTTCGCTCCGCTGGCCGACGACCGCTGGCCCGGGCACCGCGTTTGACAACGTGCTGACCAACAACACGACGGTCACACCGGCGATCCCGAACTTCATCAAGAACCTCCAGGTCGGCGCTGCGTCCGCAGTTCCGTCCTCACCCGCCAACGACGTCTCGTCGGTTACGGTTACGGCGATGGGCGCCGCGGGCAACGTCGGCACTCTCACGGCGACGTTCAACCCGGGCCTGCCGCAGTTGGTTGCCGGTGCTAGCACCACCTTCACCGCGACCACCGTTCCGAGCTGGGCCATCCAGGCTCCGTCGAACGCGAACATCTCGAACTGCCCGAACGACACTTGCACGCCTGCTGCGACGCAGCCGACCAGCATCACGCTGACGGTTACGGCGCAGGGTCCGACCGCGACGTACGTCAATCCGTTCGCGACGGGCACCGTGGAGTTCTGGTATCGTCCGACGGGTAACGCGGTGTGGTACCTGATCGGTAACGCTGGCGCCGGCTCGTCGCGCGACAACAGCGTCAACCGCTTCTGGGACTACAGCATCACGTTCAACCCGCCGAACTTCACGCCTGATCAGGTTTCGCTCACCACGGCCGGCATGACGATCGACGTCGTGGCGATCGGTGTGAACGCCGCTGGCGACGCCATCATGACGGCGCCGGTGACCCTGACGGTTGCCAACCCGTAGTACTGGGTTGCAGTAACGGCAAAACTGATCGGGCTCTGTCGAAAGACAGGGCCCTTTCAGTTTCCGGCAGTCGCATCATCGAATACAAAAACGGGGCGTCCGATTGTCGGACGCCCCGCTTTGTCTGCTGCGCTATTTGAAGTCTCTTATCGCTTCTTCAGCGGGATGTGATTGGCCTGCGCGACGCTGTCCCAGACCTTCCACCCCTTTCCGAGCAGTCGATTGTCGAGGAACACGATCGGCGTCAGCTGCTTCATCGGCAACGTGTCCTTCGACACTTTCTCGTTGTTCGGCGTGAAGTACAGGACCTCGAGCGGCTTGCCTGCAACCAGGAATCTCTCTCGCATGTAGACGTTCGGGAACGAATCGGGCGGGGCGCCGGGGCTGAGCTCTTTCGCGAGAACAGAAACGGCGGAGTCCCGCGTGATCCCCGTGTCGAGCGCCTTCACGCGCTTGTCCTCACACGCGGCAAGCGTCACAAGGGACACAGCTCCCAACAGCGCGAACATGCGTTCTCTGACCAAGTAAGGTTTCATCATTTCTCCTAGGTGGGTACGTCCAAATCAGCGGCAATTGCCGTGAAACGCTACTCTCCCGACGACGTTACGGGTTAGAGATCACGAACTCCGGTGAAGCAAATCGAGCGACTTCGCGCTCCATCAATCCGAACGTTGCAGCGAACGCGCTCGCGACGACGGACGAGGCCTCGGCGACAGAAACCGGTCGCCCGAGCTCCTTGCTGATCGACGTCATTGTCACCGCTTGGATGCCGCAAGGCACGATCAGGTCGAAGTAGCGGAGGTCCGTTGACACGTTGAGGGCAAAGCCATGCCACGTGACCCAATCGCGAGCGTGGACGCCAATCGAGGCGATTTTCCTTCCCGCCGTCCAAACGCCTGTGTATCCCGGGTTTCGCTCGGCCGAGATGCCGAAGGATCGGAGCGCCACGATCAAGGCCTCTTCGACCTGTCGTAGGTACCAATGAAGGTCGCGTTTGTGCCGCTTGAGATCGATGATCGGATAGCCGACCAGTTGACCTTCGCCGTGGAACGTGACATCACCGCCGCGCTCGACTTCGAACAGCTCGACGCCTCGGGCCTTGAGCAGCTCCGGGGACGCCAAGAGGTGCTGCTCCTTCGACGATCTGCCGAGCGTCACGACTGGAGGATGCTCGAGCAGCAGCAGGACGTCCTGAGCGACTGATCCATCGATGCGGTGCTTCGCGAGCCTTCGCTGCAGCTCGAGCGCTTGGGAGTACGGCATGACTCCCAGACGCTCGACCCAGAGCTCGTGCGACGACTCGACGCTCACGCGTGGATCATCTTCCCCAGCGAATCGAGGCATGCTTCAGCAATCGCCTCCGACAGCGTCGGGTGCGCGTGAATCGCGAGGTCAACCTCTTCCACCGTGAATTCGTTCGTGCGAGCGACGACCAGCTCGTGAATCAGCTCGGTGGCGTGCGCGCCGACGATGTGCGCTCCGAGAATTTCACCGTACTTCGCGTCGCGAATGATCTTCACGAAGCCCTCGGTCTCGCCCGAGGTGCGCGCGCGTCCGTTCGCGGACAACGGGAATTTCCCGACTTTGTAATCGAGCTTCTTGTCTTTGCACTGCTGTTCGGTGAGACCGATCGACGCGACTTCGGGATGGCAGTAGGTCGCATTCGGGATGTTGCCGTAGTCCATGCCGTGCGCACTCTTTCCCGCGAGCAGCTCGGCGAGAACAATTCCTTCGCGCTCGCCCTTGTGGGCGAGCATCGGCGGGCCGGCGACGTCTCCGATGGCGTAGATGCCTTTCGCCGTCGTCTCCATGTGATCGTTGATCTTCACGAAGCCGCGATCGGTGAGCTGTACGCCCGCCTCCTTGAGGCCGAAGCTCTCGACGTTCGGAGCGCGCCCCGCCGCGACGAGGACGACGTCGACCTTGAGGTCCTTCTTCTCGCCGCCGGATTCGACCGTCATGGAGACCGAATCCTTTGCGGCCTTCACGTTCGAGATCTTCGCGCCGGTCAGCACGGTGATGCCGCGCTTCTTGAAGGACCGCTCGACTTCTTTCGAGACGTCGACGTCTTCGAGCGGAAGAACATTCGGCATGACGTCGATGAGGGTCACCTCGGACCCGAAGGCGTTGAACACGTCGGCAAACTCGCATCCCACCGCGCCGGCTCCGACGATGACCATGGACTTAGGAGCCTTCTCGAGAATCAGGGCCTCGTCGGATGAGATGATGGTCGTCTTGTTCAGCTCGAGCCCGGCCTGCGGCAGGCCGCGGACACGGGAACCTGTCGAGATGACCATGGCTTTCTTTGCGTCGTGCTTTTCTTCTTTGCCGTCCGGAGTTTTGACCGAGACCGTGTTCTTGCCGGTCAGCGTCCCGGTTCCCTTCAGATACGTGATCTTGTTCTTCTTGAAGAGAAACTCGACTCCCTTTGAATTCTGCGTGCTGACGGCGCGCGATCGCTTCATGGCGACGCCGTAGTCGGTCTTGATGTCGTTGACAGTCACGCCGAAATCGGCAGCATGCTTTAGGCGGTTGGCGATGGCGGCGGACTCGAGAAGTGCTTTCGCGGGAATGCAGCCCCAAATGACGCACGTGCCTCCGAGCGCCTCGCGCTCGACGACCGCCGTCGAGAGGCCAAGCTGGGCACAACGGATCGCACCAACGTATCCGGCTGGACCACCGCCGATGAAAATGACGTCAAAGGAAGCCATAACCCCTTGTGTACTTGAAGTCCGACGAAGACAATAGGCTGGGTGACGGGGCGAAAGATATTGGCGCCCGGAACGTGAGCGCTACCGCGTCTCGTCACACGATTCTTGCTGGCCACCGAACCAGCACATAAGGTAGGGCCCTATGCTGATCCGCAGAGGATCTCTGGCGTTTTTCGCCGCCGTCTCTTTCACGGCAACCGCTGTTCGCGCCCAACAGCCGCTAGCCGACTCGACGCGACGAGACTCTCTCCCCGCGGTGCTGATCGGCAAGGTGACCGACAGCCTCGGCATCGGTCTTCCGGGAGCCGAGCTCACGCTGTTCCACTCGGACAAGGTCCACGCGATCACGGGCGACAGCGGTGATTTCCGGATCGCGGGGCTCCCGCCGGGAACTAACGTCTTCAATGTGCGCCGGCTTGGATTCGAGCCCGCGAGCTTCACGGCGCTTCTGAAGCCAGGCAAGACCCACCGCGCTACTCTCAGGCTCTCGGCGACGGCGCACGAGCTGCCGGCCGTTGCAGTCGCCGACACGGCGACGAAAACTCACTGGCTCGACCAGTTCGATCGTCGGCGAGCCACGAATCCCGGCGTCTTCTTCACGCGCGCGGATATCGAGAAGAAGGGGTCGCGGATGGGCACGGACATCGTGCGGAATGTCCCCGGGATTCGCCTCGTCCCGATGCGCGGCGGCGGCGCGTATAAGGTGATCATGAACCGCGGTGCGGGCGGAAGGACTTGCTACCCGCAGATGTTCTATCACAGCACCCCGTACAGCGGTGATCTCGACGACTTCATCGCCGACGACATCGAAGCGCTCGAGGTGTACGTCGGCGTGTCGGAGATCCCACCCGAGCTGGACAAGGGCGGGAAGGGGATCTGCGGCGCGATCGTCGTCTGGACGCGGGATCCGAAGAAGCGACCGTAGAGCCGGTTAGCCGGCCTAGAACACCATCATCAAAGGATTCTCAATCAGTCGGCGAAGCGTCTGCAGGAAGGCAGCGCCGACGGCGCCGTCGACAGCGCGATGGTCGCAGCTCATCGTCACGCGAATGCGCTTCTGAACTTTGAAGCTGTCTCCGGCCGGAACCGCGACGTCCGCGGCCGTTCCGATCGCGAGGATCGCGACTTCCGGTGGATTGATGATCGCCGTGAATTGATCGATGCCGAACATGCCGAGGTTCGAGATCGAGAACGTCGAACCCGTGTACTCCTCGGGCTTCAGCTTGCGCTCACGCGCGCGTTTGGCGAGCTCCTTCGCTTCCGCTGAGATCTCGCTCATGCGCTTCTGATCAGCGTCGAAGATCACGGGCACGATCAAGCCATCGGGGGTCGCGACGGCCATGCCGAGGTGAACGCGATGGTGCTCGCGAATGCGGTCGCCGAGCCAGTGTGCGTTGACTTCGGGATGCTGCGCGAGCGCGGTGGCGACGGCCTTCATCAGCACATCGTTCACCGAAACCTTGAACTCGTCTCCGAGCTCGAGCATCGCGGCGCGCATCTCCATCACGCGAGAGACATCGAACTCCGCGGTGAGGTAGAACGTCGGGATCGGACCGATCGATTCGCTGAGCCGCTTCGCGATCGTCTTACGAATCTGCGTGAGCGAGATGTCCTCGAAATCTGCGCCGCTTGCCGGACGGATCGCGGCGCGCGCTGCTGCAGGTTGTGCAGCAACTTCAGCAGCCATCGCGCTCTCGATATCACGCTTGATGATGCGGCCTGACGGACCGGATCCTTGAACGCGAGAGAGATCGAGCCCACGCTCGGACGCGAGACGACGCGCGAGCGGCGACGAACGAACCGGGCCGCCGTTTCCGGCGCTGGCGGTCAGTTGCTGCGGCTGGGTTGCGGGCGGCGGCGGAGGTGGAACCGGCGCAGCCGGTTTCTCCTGAGACGGCGCAACCGCAGGAGCGGCGGCAGGTTGGGCTGACGCTTGCGGAGCGGCTTGCTCCGCTGGCTTCGCCGGGGCAGCCGATGCCGCACCAGCGCTTGCAACGAGCGAATCGATGTTCTCGTCGGCCGCCGCAATCACGCCGACCAGCTGGCCGACCGGCCGCGACTCTCCTTCACCGACGAGCCGCTTTCGAAGGATGCCGTCGCCGCGAGCGACCAATTCCATGATCGCCTTGTCGGTTTCGACTTCCGCGAGGGAATCGCCGCTCTTCACGGCGTCGCCTTCGTTCTTCAGCCATTTGACGAGACGCCCTTCTTCCATCGTGGGCGAGAGCGCCTCCATAAAAACTTTCGTCGCCATATATGCCAGTCTCAGTCGAGATACATGACTTTGCGAATCGCGGCGATCGTCTTCGCCGCGTCCGGCTTCGCCGCACGCTCGAGGTTCTTGGCGTACGGCATCGGAACGTCGGCTTGATGCACGCGGATCACTGGCGCGTCGAGCACATCGAAGCAATCGCGCTGGATGTAGTCGACAACCTGTGTGCCGATGCCGCAGATCTCCCAACCTTCTTCGAGCACAACCGCGCGATTCGTCTTCTCGACCGACGTTTTGATCGCCTCGACGTCCATCGGACGAACGGTGCGAAGATCGACGACGTCGACGTGGATGCCGTCCTTCGCGAGCTGATCCGCCGCTTGCATGGCAACGAGCGCCATCTTGCCGCTCGTGATGATCGAGCACGCGTCGCCTTCGCGCTTGAGATCAGCCTTGCCGATCGGGATGAGGTATTCCTCTTCTGGAACCTCACCCTTCGTGTTGTAGAGCATCTCGCCTTCGAGGAAACACACCGGGTTGTCGTCTCGAATGGCGCTCTTGAGGAGCCCTTTGGCGTCGTAGGGCGTGCCCGGTGTCAAAACCTTCACGCCAGGCATGTGCGCGAGCCAGGACTCGAACGACTGTGAGTGCTGCGCCGACAACTGAAGAGCGGCGCCGTTCGGTCCGCGGAAGACGATCGGCACGTTGAACTGGCCGCCCGACATGTAGAGGAGCTTCGACGCGGAGTTCAGCACCTGGTCGAGCGCGAGCACCGCGAAGTTCCAGGTCATGAACTCGATGATGGGCCGAAGGCCGACCATCGCCGCCCCGACTCCGACGCCGGCGAAGCCGAGCTCCGTGATCGGCGTGTCGACGACGCGCATCTCGCCGAATTCCTGGAGCAGGCCTTTAGAGACTTTATATGCGCCCTGGTAGACGGCGACCTCTTCGCCCATGAGGAAGACGCGATCGTCGCGCTGCATTTCCTCACGAAGCGCCTGGTTCAGCGCGTCACGATATGTGATGACTGGCATTGATTGTCGTATTAGTCGGCTGCGACCGGTTCGGCCGTCGCGTCGCTCGTCGTGTCGACGAGCACGTCCTCGAACAGCGCTTCGAGCGGCGGCTCCGGGCTCTTGTCGGCAAAGTCCCACGCGTCCTGACAGACCGCTTTCATCTCTTCGTCGAGCTTCTGAAGATCTTCGTCGGACAGCTCATTGTTCTCGTGCATGTGCACCCGAAGGAGCGCGATCGGGTCGCGCTTCATGTACTCGTCGAGCTCGGCCTTCGTGCGGTAGGTACCGCTCACCGCGTCGGACATCGAGTGTCCCATGAAGCGGTAGGTGCGGACCTCGAGCAACGTGGGCAGCGAATCCGTACGAGCGCGATCGATCGCCTCCTGCGCCGCGGTGCGGACCGCGAACACGTCCTGTCCGTCGCAAACCGCCCGAGGGATGTTGTATGACGCGCCGCGCTCGAAGATGTCGTGGATCGCCGACGCTCGCTCGAGCGCCGTGCCCATGCCGTATCGGTTGTTTTCGATGACGTAGACGACCGGCAGCTTCCACAGACCGGCCATGTTGAGCGCCTCGTGGAACGCGCCCGTGTTCACGACCGACTCACCCATGAAGCAGATGCAGACCTGATCGCCGCCGCGATACTTGATCGCGAAACCGACGCCGGTCGCGAGCGGAACGTGCGCGCCGACGATGCCATGTCCGCCGAGGAAGTTGAGGCTCTTGTCGAACATGTGCATCGACCCGCCCTTGCCGCGCGCGCAGCCGTCTATGCGACCGAAGAGCTCGGCCATCACCGAACGCGGCGCCATCCCCCGCGCGAGCGCTTGGCCGTGATCGCGGTAGGTCGTGATGATGTAGTCGTCGGGGCGAAGCAAAGAGAGCGTCCCCGTGCTCACCGCTTCCTGCCCGATATAGAGGTGACAAAAACCGCCGATCTTCCCGAGTGCGTATGCCTCGGCGCAGCGCTCCTCGAAGCGGCGCTGAAGGAGCATGCTCCTCAGTAGGTCGAGATTCAGGGTCGGATCAGAGGCTGACTTGGATTGATCTGATTTTTTCTTCGCCATCGGCGACTCTAGGGATCAGGGGTCGGGGATCAGGGGTCAGGGGTTACGGCGGAGCCAAGGCTTGGGGCCTGACCTCTGACCCTTGGCGTTACACGCCTGCTGCTTGCACTTGCTCCCACGCGTGATAGCTCGAGCGAACGAGCGGGCCCGACTCGACGTGGCGGAAACCCATCGCCATTCCGATCTCGCGCAAGCGGCGGAACTCCTCCGGCGTGACGTAGCGGTCAATCGGATGATGATTCTCTGAAGGCCGGAGATACTGGCCGAGCGTCAGGATATCGACGTCGACGTCGCGGAGATCGCGCATCACGAGCTCGACTTCCTCGAGCGTCTCGCCCATGCCGAGAATGATGCCCGACTTCGTTGGAATGTTTGGCGCGATGCGTTTTGCCGTGCGGAAGATCTGCATCACGCGCTCGTAGCGTCCGCCTGGGCGGCAGCGCTTGTACAGGCGCGGGACTGTTTCAGTGTTGTGATTGTAGATGTCTGGTCCGGCCTCGAGGACGGTGCGAATCGAGTCCTCGTTGCCCTGGAAATCCGGGACCAGCACTTCGACGGAACAGTCCGGGAGACGCTGTTTGATCTGTCGAATCGTCTCGGCGAAGATGTATGCGCCGAAGTCCGGAAGGTCATCGCGGTCCACCGAAGTGATGACCGCGTGCTGCAGCCGCATTTCGCCGATCGCGTCAGCGACGCGCGCGGGTTCGCTGACGTCGTACTTCGGAGGCCGTCCGTGCGACACGGCGCAGTACGCACAGTTTCGCGTACAGACGTCGCCGAGGATCATGAACGTGGCGGTGCCGTGATCCCAGCACTCGCCGACGTTGGGGCAGTGTGCCTCTTCGCAGACAGTGTGTAGATCGAGCTCGCGCATCAACTGCTTCAGCCGGAGGTACTGCGGACCGCCCGGCGCCTTGACCTTCAGCCAGCTCGGCTTCCGTTCAGGTAGCGCTTCGACCCGGTGCCGACCGGTGATCTGATAGAGAGTCTCGCCCATTCAACCGAGGCGTGATGAACGCCAAAAGGGATGACCGAACAGCTCCGAACAGCGTTTGATCTCGGGGAGCGGAAGCCGTTGCGGAGCCGTAATCTACCCCCGTCGATTTGACGGTGAAAGCCGATCGTAACCCTGTAAACTCTGGGCTTTCGGTTAGGTCATTCCCCCGAGAGGAAACGCCTGACGTTGAACGGCCCGATGTCCAAACTCGGGTCCTTTCCGGTAATAATGGCGGCGACGGCCTGCGCGGTCGCCGGCGCGAGCAGGATGCCGTTCTTCGAGTGTCCGCAAGCGTAGACGAGGCGGGAATCCGTGGGATCGGCGCCGAGGATCGGGAGCATGTCCGGCGTCGCCGGACGGATACCGGCCCAGGTGCGCGTCACGGGTGCGTCGCCCAGCGACGGGCAGATCTGAATCGCGGACCGCCGCAGACGCTCGATTGCGTCGGGATCGACCGTGATGTCGAAGCCGGCGTGTTCGGCGGTCGCCCCGATCGCAATCTCGGACCCACGAGGCACGAGGTAGACGTCGTCGCCCATAACGGGATGACGAAGAGCAGTCGACCCAACTGCGAGCATCTGGCCCTTCAAAGGAGCGACCGGAAGACGCCTCGGCAGGCCGGCAATGCCAGCGGACCACGCTCCGGCGGCGAGCACGACGCGCTTGGCTCGAAGGACAGTGCCGGATCGAGTTCGTATTCCGAGGTGCGGGTGCGAGTCGATCGCGATCACAGGGTCGTCTGACGACACGGTGCAGGACGGCGACACGGCTTTTCGCAGGGCTCGAACGAGGAGCCCGTTGTCGATCGCTCCATCGCCCGCATGGAAGACCGCGGGCCGAGGCGCCAAGTCCGGCTCCAGTTGGGAGAGCTCGTTCGCGCCGAGGACGCGATCCCTGGCTGCGTCCGGGACCGACTCACGAGATGACACGTCGATCAATCCTTTCAACAGGCGGAGCTGTGGCTCGAAGGAGCGCAGCTCGTCGATGAAGGAGGGATAGAGCGCGAGGCTCGCGTCAAAAAAAGTCTGGACGTCGGGCCGGAGCTTTCCAATCGAGGGAGCGAGGAGCCCTGCGGCAGCGCCCGACGCCGCTCCGTGATTGATCGCACCAAACACATGACATCGAATTCCGTCTCGGGCCAGCTCGAATGCGGTTGACAGCCCGATCACTCCGTCGCCGATTACGACGACGTCGGCCTCGGCGGTGGTCATAGTGCACCGCTCCGGCGGCTTCGGGCATAGACATTTCCAGTGAAGCCTCGCGCTGAAACCGCGCTCGCGAGAGCTTCGTAGACGAATACGATTGCTGACCTTCGACTTTCGGGAGACATACTGATGCTCCGCACAATTTTTTCGATCGGGCTGTTTGCGGTGCTCGGTCTCATTGCGCTCAAGTTCATCTTCGGGATTTTTGGCCTCGCCGTCGGCCTGTTCATTTCGCTGTTGTTCGTTGCTTTGAAGATCGCGTTTGTTCTCCTCGTCGTCTATTTCATCATTCGCATCGTGAGTCCTGACACCGCGCGACGGCTCCGGGAGCGGTGGTCGGGTCCAGCGGCATAGGACAGGTGCTGGGCGCCAGGTTCAGGGTGCCAAAGCAGAAGGACAAAAACGCGCCGGGCTTCGCCCGGCGCGTTTTCATTTGATGAAAGCATCACTTCGGGTCTGATTCAACGAATAGAGCCGCGCTGAGAGCGCTCGCGATGCCAAGGGCCGCCGCGACCAACACAACGGCGCGGAACGCGTCGACGAAGGCGTTGTCGATCGCGGCGCGTGCCCGCGCATCGTTCACGTGTGCGTCTGCCATTCGCGAACGTTGAGCGTCGACTTCGGCTCTGGCGGAGTCGGGAACGCCGCCTGTGGCGATACGTCGATCAAGCGAGTGGTTGAATGCGATCGACAGTACGAGTCCCAGCGCCGCAATTCCAAGGAGTCCGGCGACCCGCGAGACTGCATTGTTGACTCCCGACGCGATGCCGGCACGCTCTCGGGGCACGGAGCTCATCACGGCCGTCGTCAGCGGAGCGACAGCGATCGCCATCCCGAGTCCGAGAACCGCAACGGCGGGGAAGAACGTCGTCCAGTAGGAGCCGCCGATCGAAGGCCGAGCAAAAAGTGCCAACCCGATCGTGACGACGATTGGTCCGATGATGAGCGGCAGGCGCGCACCAACTCGCTGAACGAGGTTCCCCGACCACCTCGAGAGCAGAAACATCGACGCGATGAACGGCAGCAACGCCGCGCCGGCTTTCGATGGTGAGTAGCCTTGCGCCTCGATGAGGTTCAGCGGAAGGAAAAACATCACGCCACTGAGCGCCGTGTACAGGAACAGCGTCAGCAGGTTCGTTCCCGCGAAGGTTCTCGACTGAAATAGGGAGAGCGGCAACATCGGCGACCGGGTGCGTCGCTCGAAGAGCACGAACAGACCAAGAATGGCGATTCCAAGAATCGCGGCGACTGGGCGCGCATCGATCAGACCAATCGCCAGTGCTCCAAGACCGATCGCCGTTAAAGTGACGCCGACTAGGTCGAGGCGTTTTCGCTCCGCGTCGATTCCGCCGAAGCTCTCCGGAACTCGCGTGCTCGCGATGGCGAGGACGATCGCGGCGAGCGGCAGATTCACGAAAAACGCCCAGCGCCACGAAAGGTGTTCGACGAGCCAGCCGCCGAGGACTGGGCCAAGCGCGGTGGTGATAGAAGTCATCGCCGACCACGTTCCGATCGCGCGACCGCGGTCCGCGTCCGAGAACGTAGCGCTGACGAGAGCGAGGCTTCCAGGAACAAGCATCGCGCCGCCGATGCCTTGGAGTGCTCGCGCCGCGATGAGACTCCCGATCGTCGGCGACGCACCGCACCAGAGTGACGCGAGCGCAAAGAGAATGACGCCGAGGCTGAAGATGCGCCGGCGACCGTAAAGATCTCCGAGCGAGCCGCCGGCGAGGAGGAATGCGGCGAGGGTGAGTGTGAACGAGACTCCGATCCACTGAACCTGCGCGATCGTCGCGTTGAGCCCGGCCTGCATCGCGGGGAGTGCGACGTTGACGACGGTCGCGTCGATGAACGCCATACTCGAGCCGAGGATTGCGGCGGCGAGCGTCCACCCACTGCTGTCGTGTGTTCGAGGACACGCCTCGCCTCGCGCCATGACGGCTTCGTCGCATGGCGCTCGAACGGCCGACGTCACAGGTGAGTTCGCGCGGGCACGCGGCAACTTGGCGACGTCCCGTCCGCCGGGGCAAGCTCGGCTCCGTGAGTGGTTCTGACCGGTGGCTGAACCTTTCTTTCCTATGCCAGTCTAGGCGAGTATCGTTTCCCCTAGAGCGGTATAGTGAACCATTTCCGTCGCGGCGTTGTCTCACCGAGCGATGCCACAAGGACACTCATGTTTGCCAAAGACTCAGGCCTCCTTCAAGGAACCGTGGAACTTCTGGTGCTCAAGACCCTGTCCTGGGGGCCGATGCACGGATACGGCATCGCGAGCTGGATCGAGTCGGCGACCGAGGATGCGCTCAGCGTCGAGGAGGGATCCCTGTATCCGGCGCTGTATCGAATGGCGCGGAAAGGATGGATCAAGGCGCAGTGGGGCGTCACCGAAAACAACCGGCGCGCGAAGTACTACCAGTTGACCGCCGAAGGGCGGCGGCAATTCAAGGATCAGATGTCCGGTTGGCAGCGGTTCGCGGCCGCGGTGACGCAAGCAGTTACGACGAAAACGGCGCCAAGCTGGGCCAAGTAGCACGAGCGCACGACTGACCACCAACTCATTCGAGCGGACGCAGCACATGCGAGACTTCAAATTCATAAAGTCGAAACCGGAATCGGAAGTCGAGGACGAGCTTCGGTTTCATTTGGAGGAGCGGGTCGCGAGGAACGTCGCGAGCGGAATGAGCCCGGAGGCCGCGCGCCGGGCCGCGCTCACGCGGTTCGGAGACGTTGCGGGCGTGCGCGACGAGTGCGCAAAGCTTCTCACCGCGGATCGAAAGGCCGAGTCGCGGCGGGCGTGGTTCGATGACCTTCGACAGGACCTCCGGTTCGCGCTCCGCTCGGCGGTCCACGCGCCGCTGTTCTCGCTCCTCGCCGTGGTCACGCTCGCGCTCGGAATCGGGGCGAACGCCGCGGTGTTCGGCGTCGTGAAATCGGTGCTGCTCGACGCGCTGCCGTATTCGGATCCGGGACGGCTGATGCGTATCTATTCACCTCTCAAGGCGTCCAATGCGCTGCGCGGCGCGCTGAGCGCAGGGACGGTCAGCGATATTCGCGAGCGTCAGCATTCGTTCTCGAGCTCCGGTGCGTTCCAGGGCGTGCGCGATGTCACCTATACCGGCACCGATGTTCCCCAGGTCATGAAGGCAATGTGGCTCGAGCCAGCGCTTCTCCGGACGCTCGGCGTGCATCCGATTCGAGGCGCCGGGTTTCGCGACGAGGACGGAGCGCATGACACGGTGACCGTGGCGATGCTCGCGTACGGGGCCTGGCAGCGGGTCTTCGGGGGCGACCCGAAGGTCATCGGCAAAACGATTCGCATCAACGGACTCCCGCGTACGGTCGTCGGCGTGTTGCCCCGGGACTTCGTCCCGCCGGAGAATCAAGCGGATTTCTTCCTTCCGCTGGGAATGGCGGCGTTCATGCGCGATCCGGTCAGCGTTCGAGGCTCGCACAGCTTCGGACTTGTCGGACGGCTCAAGCCAGGAGTTTCGCCGGCTGCCGCGGAGCGCGAGCTCGCGGGAATCGGTGATGAGCTCGAGAAGCTCTACCTCAAGGACAACGTCGGTATCGGCTTGAACGGCGTGCCGCTCCGCGACGCGATGGTTGGCGACACACGGACTCCATTGCTCGTGCTGCTCGCGAGCGCGGCGCTTGTGCTGTTGATCACGTGCGCGAATCTCGCCGGCGCGCTTTTGTCGCGCACCATTGCGCGGCGAAAAGAATTCGCCGTGCGCGTCGCGCTCGGAGCCGGCCGGGGCCGACTCGTGCGCCAACTGTTGACGGAAAGTTTGGTGTTGGCCTTTGTCGGCGCCGCCGCGGGGATGGGACTCGCACTGCTCGGACTTGGCGCGCTGCGCGGGTTGTCGATTGCGGCGTTGCCGTCCTATGCGAGTCTGTCGCTCGACTCGGGCGCGATCGCGGTGACGTTTGGTCTCGCGCTGATCACCGGTCTGGCGTTCGGCGTCGGGCCGGCGCTGTCGGTCGGTCGCTCCGATCCCCAGCGAACCCTGCGCGACGAGACTCGCGGCGCGAGCGAGAGTGTCAAGACGCGGCGCATGCGAGGTGTGCTCGTCGCGAGCCAAATCGGACTGTGCGTGAGCCTCCTCGCCGCCGCCGCGTTGCTCGCCCGCGGTCTGCTGGCGATCACGTCGGCTCCGATCGGTGTGAACACTGACGGTCTTCTCACGTTCACGCTGCAAGTACCCGGCGGGAAGTACAGAACCGCGGCGTCGCACAATCAGCTGCACGATGACGTCGAACGATCGATTCGAGCGCTGCCGGGCGTGACGGACGTCGCAAGCATGAGCTCTTTGCCGACGACCGTCACGAACAGCAACGGCATTTTCATCGAGGGCTCGCCATGGGCGCCGAACGAGGCCGTTCCGTTCATTCTCACGGTGATTGCATCAGGCGACTATTTCCGTACGCTCGGCATTCCCCTCAAGCAGGGTAGAGTTTTCAACGCGAGCGATCGTCCCGAGTCGCCGCAGGTGATCATCATCAACGAGGCCTTGGCGCGGAAGTATTGGCCGAAGGGAAACGCTGTCGGCTCGCGCATTCACATCGGTCCGCCGGGACCGGATCTGCTCACGATTGTCGGAGTCGTCGGCAATGTGCGGAACGATCCGACGCATCTGATGCCGGAGACGATGATGTATATCGCGAACAGTCAGGCGCCCTTCGGCGATACGTTCGCGGTGCGAGCGGCGGGAAATCCGACGGCGCTGCTGCCGGCGGTCCGCCGCGCGATCTCGGCCGTCGATCGGGTCATTCCCATGTACAAAGTCTCGACGTTGAACGACGTGATCGGTGACGCCTTCCGTGCTCGGCGGCTTCCGGTCGTGCTGATGACGGCTTTTGGCTCGTTGGCATTGTTGCTCGCGTCGGTCGGCGTATACGCGATGTTCGCCAGCATGGCTGCCGCGCGCGAACGCGAGTTCGGCGTCCGCGTTGCCCTCGGGTCGACTCGCGGCGCGATTGCGGGGCTCGTGCTGCGCCAGGGCGGCACGTGGATGGTCATCGGACTGGCGTTCGGCGCCGTCGGCGTCGTGGTGGCGTCGAGGCTCGTCAGAACCCAGTTGTTCGGCGTGCCTGCTCTCGATCCGATTGCGATCGGGCTTGCTGTCGTCGCACTCCTGGCCTGCGCGAGCGTCGCGTTGCTAGTGCCGGTCCGCCGAGCGACGCGGGTCGATCCGATTACTGTGCTGCGGTGAGGGAAGCTAGAGGCGCGTGACGACGGCCCATACGAGCAATGGCACCATGATCTCATGGTGCCCTGTGAGCTCGTAACCTTTCCCGCTCTGCAGCGTTGGGCGCTGCACGACATTCATTCGCGGTCGATAGTGGCGCTGCATGTCGAGATCGACGGTCACGAAGTTCTGCGGCTTTCCAGCGTTGAGATTTCGCGCAATCGTCAGCGCCTTCAGAAAAACCTCGGGCATGATCACCGCGCTGCCGAGGTTGAGGACGACTCCGCCGTCGTCGATATCGACGAGCGCGGCGGCGAGTCGGCGGAAGTCGCGATGGCTCGTGTCGCCGATCGCGGCACCACTTGCCGCCGGGTGTTGGTGAATGATCTCGGCGCCCAACGCCGCGTGGACCGTCGCAGTGACACCGAGTCGATACGCGCTCAATAAAATCGACAGCTCGGGGTTTGCGAGATCCGTTCGCGTGTCGAGGGCGTGACCGAGCGCTTCGCCCATGCCCTGCGCTCGTTGCATTCCGTCGACGAACGCCGTGTTCATCTCGCGACCGGTTTCGTCGGACATGCCGAACGTTCCATCGCGAAGCCCGGCCGCGACGTCTTCGGATGTCGCGCCGAATCGCGCGACCTCATAGTCGTGGATAGCGGCCGAGCCGTTCATTGCGATGTGCGTGATGACGCCGCGTCGCATGAGGTCGTTGAGAAGAGGTGCGAGCCCGGTCTTCACCACATGTCCGCCGAGCATCGCGACGACGGCCCGCTTGGTCCTCGCGGCGTTGACTATCGCGTCGACGACGGCGCGGAAATCACGTGCGGCGAGGACGTTCGGGAGCGCGTCGATGAATGCGGCGAACGAGCGGTCGTCGCGCGGTGGATGCGCGAACTCCGCGGCGCTCACCTTGTTCGGCCGGAGCGCGACGGGAATCGTGCGGACCGCGGAGAGATCCGCCTCGGGGGTCACCGCTTCGCGTCGCCCGGTGGGACTCGATTCAGCGGGACGTTGGTCGTCGGAGAGGGGCGGTACGATTTGAGGTAGACGTTGAGGGAGCCCAGACTACTCACTCTCGATTTCATCTGGAGCATGATGTGGTTTTCGTCGTCGGAGAGCCAGATGTTCGCCTGACCGCCTTCCTTGAAGATGCCGTTCGTCTTGATCGTCGGTTCGATGACGATCGCGTTGAACTCGCCGGCGGGAACCTTGATCCTCTCGCGGCGCACGACCTTCAAGCGGATCGGGTTGCGGTCTGCCCTGAAGTAGTTGTTGATCGTCGTATCGAGGCCGACGCGCAGCGGGATGGTACGGATGTAGTAGAGCAAAAATCCGTCGTCGACGGGATGCTCGACGCTCTCCGCCGGCGGCTTGTCGTTCTCGATGTACTCGCGGCGCTCGGGGAAAATCTCGTAGTGGCGCTTCGGGTCGTGACCACCTTCGTCGATGTCCTGATAATAGCGAAGGGACATCAGCGATCTCGCATCGGCCCACGACTCGTACTTGTCGTTCACGCGATAGAAAGGCACACCGCCGCTGAGTCGGAACATCGCGTGCCACGCGTTGCGGCCGCGAATGGTGTCCATGGGCAGAACTTCCATGCTGCCATTGCCGACGTGAATCTCACGGCCGAGCGTCGGTTTTCCGCTGAACTTGATGTCGTACTCGAGCAGCTCGCCGACGCCGAACGGGACGTTCGCATGTGCCGAGTCAGTTGGGACGAGTTGTTGCGCTCCGGCGGGGAACGCGACCAGCGATACAGCCACCGCGACTCCGCTGAGCGTTCGGCGAAGAGTCACGGCGTCGGCCTCGCCGCGCGCGCAGCGCGGCGAGCACGGAAAAGCGCGAGTCCGTCAGTCCAGGGGCGAATCCGCGACTCGCGATCCCGCACGTCGTAGCGTGGCTCGAGCGGCACGGTCTCCATTCGTCGGGCGAGCGGCGCGGCGCGACGGAGGAGCTCGAGATTCGCCGCCCAGCCTTCTCCGCTGACGATGGGGGCGTCGCCGCTCTCCTTTAACAGATCGCGAATGAGAGAAATTCGATATAACCGGAGTGCCCCGAATGGATCGGCCACGCCGGGTACGGAGCCAGAGGCGCGCATCGCCCAGCCGGCGATCCAGCGGAGACGCTTGACGGCCGGAGGCGCAGCCGCGGTCGGCGGGGTTCGCTCGGCGACGACGAGGTCGGCCCCACCCTCGAACCGCTTGATCAGCTCAGGAAGGCCCTCGGGCTGATCCGTGAAATCGGCCTGCATGGTGATCATCGCGTCGCGACGGGCGTATCTGGTTCTCGAACCAACCGCCCGGCACAGGGCGTCGAGAGCTTTCGCGTATCCGACGCGGTTCGGCCCCCCCAGCACTGTGAGCGGGAGCACATCGCCGTAGGGTGCGAGCGTCTCGACGGTCGCGTCGGTGCTGCCGTCGTTGAAGACGATGATCTCGTACTCGCGCGAGTACTCCTGAAACACCTTGCGGATGCGCCAGAGAAGCACGCCAACGGTTTGGGCTTCGTTGTACGCGGGAATACAGATGTAGAGCATCCCGGAAGGTAGGGGAGAGGCTGGCCTGTTGGCAGATCGCCTGTTAGCCGGTCGGCCGGCATCTGCCGATACTCACGATCATGGAGTGCATTGTTCCACGGAACAAATGCTGCTTTGCAAGCCGATGTCGGCGTGAACGCCGTCACTTCGTGAAGGACCCGGTGTATGACACGGTGCATTCGGAGGAACTATGATCCTCGCTGACACTCGTCATCATTTGACGCGCGACGATGCGCAGCTCGCGGCACGTATTCTCGCCCGGGAGTCGGGCGACGAGCTGGCGACGCTCGAGGCGAAGCTGGCCGACGAAGGAATCGACGCGATTCTCGACGATCCTCGCCTCCCGTCGGCGATGCTGCGGCATCCGCGCGGCGCTCACGCGTCATTCACACTGTTCGCGTACGTCATGATTCGTCAGGCGCTGCGCCAGGCCGGCGAAACGGACCGCGGCATTGCCGACTACGTGAGCTCCCTCGTGATTCATTTCGGATTTAGAGATCGCTCACAAAGAATCTCGCCGAACGACGACGAGATTTACGGAGCGTTGGCGCAGCTGCTGGGGGACGTAAACGATCCCGACGCACGGCGGGCATTCCTTGTCCGCTCGCACCTCGGCAACTACGCGCTATGGCTGAGCGGGATTTTTCCGGATCACATCGAGCAGCGTCGATGGCGCCGGGGCGGGCCCGATCTCGAATACTATGAAGAGATGGGACGCCGAGGGTTCCAGCTCGCCGCCGATCATCGATTGGCGGAGGAGCACGGACTCGCGACGCTGTACGCGACCGCGGCCGACCATTTCGGAATTCTTCGAACCGCGCTCAACTCCGTGAGCGATTCGCTGTTCTTCCCGTCGGTGCAGACGCCGGAGCGGCTCATGCGACAGGTGCGCGACGAAGCACGCTGGCGCTTGATGACGTGAGCTAGTCTCGCCCCGTCGCGCGAACCGCGTCCCCGAATGCGGCAAAGAGACGGCGATCCCAGTCCTCGGCGGTCGCCGTCAGCTCTTCGGGATGCCATTGGACGCCGATCATCCACCACGCGCGGTCCGCCGGCTCGAAGGCCTCGATGATGCCGTCGTCGCTCTTTGCGGTGACCTCGAGTCCGCGACCGACCTGGTCGACCGATTGGTGATGGGATGAGTTCGTGAAGATTGCCGTCGAACAGACGATGCGAGCGAGACTCGAGTCGGCGTCGATCGCCACCCGGTGTACGCGATCATTTCGCCGGCTCGGGTCGTGGTCGATGTCGCTCGGATGTTGGCTTGGAATGTCCTGAATCAGGGTTCCGCCGAGCGCGACGTTCATCACCTGCATGCCGCGGCAGATCGCGAGGGTCGGGATGCGCCTTTCGCGAGCTTCGCGCGCGAGAGCGAGCTCGTAGGCGTCCCGTCGGTCGTGCGGCTCGCCGGTCGCCGGATGGGGCGCTTGGCCAAATCGTGCGGGATCGATGTCCTCGCCACCGGTCAGCACGAGTCCAGCGATGTCGGTCAGTGACGCAACGGCGACCGCGGGGTCAATCGGGGGTAACACGACGGGAACAAGGCCGGCGGCCGCGAGGGCGTCGGTGTACGCCTCGTTCACGCGAACTCGGGGGATACCCCGAATGATTTCTGTCGTGGCGGTGAGAAGAACAAATGGAGCGAATGACATTGCCAGGGCGGAAAGAGCCGGTTCTCTGATGCTCGCGCGTGCAGGGGCAACAACGGGATGACCGCGGCCAGACTACGGTTGCGGCGTTCGAGAGACGATCTGTATCGTACACCCACCGATCCCCGAGTCCAATCACCTATGGTGTTCGACGGTTTCCGTCGGTCGTTTGAAGACCTGCTCAATCGAGCGACGCGTCCTGAAGAGCGCCGGGTTGTCGCCGCGCGCATGAAGGAGACGCTCGTTCAGGCGCGCATCGGACTCGACGACCTGCGGACCGGGCTGGAGAAGTCGCGCCAGCGTCTCGCCCTCGAGGAGCGCGAGCTCGAGACGGTGCGCCGCCGCAAGCAGCTGGCGGAAGGGATCAAGGACCGCGAGACGGTCGACATCGCTACGAAGTACGAGGAGATGCACGCGCAGCGTGTCGACGTCGCGCGGCAGAAGATCGCTGCACAGGAGGCCGAGCTGTCGCTGGCTGAGCGCGACGTCGGCGAGATGGCTGCGCAGTTGAAAACGGTGATGTCGGGGGCCGACGCGCCGCATGGCCCGGCGGCTGCAATCGATCCGGGGATGGAGACGGACGAGCGGCCCGAGGCGGCGGATTTGCGAAGCGAGATCGACTCGCTGGGGCGCGCGCGCGCGACCGCCGATCGCGAGGCCGACGCGGCGCGGCGACTCGACGAGCTCAAACGCCGCATGGGGAAGTAGTCATCCGACGCGCAAGTGCAGTTGTCGCCGCGACGCTGATCTGCGCCGCCGCCGAACGCGCGCGTGGGCAACAGCCGGCGTCGCTGGAATGCCGTGGACAGAAGATCGATGCAATCGTCGTCCACAGCTCGGCGCCGACGGTGGCGATCTTCAAGCGCGCGACGTTCATTGCCAATGTCGCGAACGCAATCCACCGAACGACGCGCCCCGACGTCATCCGGCGCTTCCTGCTGTTGAGCGAGGGAGATGCGTGCAACGAGCTGCGACGCGCGGAGTCCGAGCGTATTCTGCGCGCGCAGCCGTTCATCGCCCAGGCGACCGTGGCGGTCGTTCCGGATACGAGCGGCGGCGTCATACTCGACGTGAAGACGACGGACGAATTGGCGCTCGTGACGAGCGTGGCCGTCGGGAAGGGCAGTCCCCCGCTGCGATTCTTCCGCGTCGGCGACGCCAACCTTGGCGGCGAGGGGATCTATCTCGCGGGTGATTGGCGCGACGGCGGGGTTTTCAGAGATGGATTCGGCGGCCGGCTCGTCGACAACCAGCTCCTCGGCAGACCCTACACCCTCGTCGCCGAGGGGCATCGCAATCCGCTCGGCGACGAGTGGGAGATCGACGCGCTGCATCCGTTCTACACGGACATCCAGCGCATCGCGTGGCGCGCGCGCGTTGGCGCGACCGACGACTACGCGCAGTTCGCGAACGACATCAACTCGTCCCACGCGCTCCGCGTCATGAACAATTACTACGACGTCGGCGGCATCGTGCGAATCGGGCCGCCGGGCCGACTGAGCTTGTTCGGCGCGTCGATCACGGGTATGGATGAACGTCCTTCGAACACGCCGATTCTCGTGACGAACGTCGGGTTTGGTCCTGATACGAGCACGCTGTTGTTGAATCGGTACATAAACCGGCGCATCGCGCGATTGAATGCGCTGTGGGGCGTTCGCGACATCGGGTTCGTCCGGGTCCAGGGGTTCGATGCGCTCACGGCGACGCAAGACATCCCGGTCGGTTTCCAGCTCGGCACGATGTTCGGGCGGAGCCTGTCCGTTCTCGGCTCGCGCGATGACGACATCTTCATGGCCGGCGACGTGTTCATGGGTGCGGCGGGAACGAACAACGCCCTGCGAGTGCAGATCGACGGCGAGGCTAGGCTGGACAACAAAGCGAACCAGTGGGACGGAGGTATTCTCGGAGCGCGAGCAACGCAGTATTTCAAGCCGCTGGCGTCGAACACGATGACGGCATCGCTCGAGTTCAGCGGCAGCTGGCGTCAACAGACGCCGTTCAGCTTGTCGCTCGGCGATCCGGACGGTGGTGTGCGCGGCTATGCGTCGTCGTCGACACCGGGTGCGCAGCGTCTCGTCGCGCGTCTCGAAGATCGATGGTTTCTCGGGCGTCCGAACAACGCGGGCGATTTCGGAATCGGCGCGTTCGCCGACGCGGGCCGTCTTTGGGCGGGCGATGCGCCGTATGGCGTGAACACGCCGATCCACTATTCCGTGGGATTCAGTCTGCTCGGCACCGCGCCGGCGGCGTCAGCACGGCTGTGGCGTCTCGATTTTGCGTTCGCGATGAATCCCGAGGTGGGTGGGCATCGATTCGAGCTGCGACTCGGGAACACGGACAAGACGACGTTCTTCTTGCCGGAGCCGTCAGATCTGCAGTCGGGAAGAGAGCGGACCGTGCCAACGAGTGTGTTCCGCTGGCCGCAGTAGGTGCACTCGACGGAGCCTCGTATTGGCGTTTGAATATCGATCGCCGTACCTTGGACAGCGCCAAACATCAGGCACCGGAGAGCGTTCCATGCGAACTCGAGACGTCACGTTGGTCTCCCTGTCGTTGCTCTTCGTCTGCAGCTGCGACAAGCAATTGGAGTTCGGCACCGGCCCGACGGCACCGCAGTCGCCTGCCGCGGCACGGCCGGTCGTCACGCAGCCCGCAAACACACCCAACTGGAAAGCGAATGCGACGGTCGTCTCCGCCGCTCGCGGTGCCGCTGTTGCGTGTGGGTGGGGCACGACGGAAGGCGACACGCGTGCTGACGTGGCATGGCGGATCACGACGAGCGCCGGCTCGATCACTCTCGACGAGGACATGCGGAATTGGCCGACCGACGACGTCCCCTACACGGGCTACGTCGCCAGCGGGCAATTCAACGGGTCGTACACGAGCGGCGGCGACTACGCCAACTCCGTGTGTCAATTCAGGGAGGCGACCATCGCCGGGCGTTTCACGAGCGACTCTACGTTCGAGGCGACGGAGACGCTCGTCTGGGGACGTCCGGGATCAGAAACCACTGTCACTCGCCGTTGGAACGGATCGCGACTCTGACCGCGGGGACGTCGAAGCGGTTTAAGCTGGCATGCGCTGACGCGCGCGCAGACTGAATAGTCAATCGGCCGCGATGTCATCGAACTCCGCGTCCGACAGCTCGATCGACAGCGCGCCCAGATTTTCGCGAAGGTGCTCGAGGGACAACGTTCCCGGGATCGGGAGCATCGTCGGCGATCGCTTGAGCAGCCAGGCGAGCATCACTTGTTGCGCCGTCGCGCCGTGGTTCTTCGCCGCTTCTCGAAGCGCGCGCCCCGGCTCGGCGTGCAGCGGGAAGTACGGTACGAAGATGATGTTCTCGCCCGCGCAATAATCGACGACGTCTTCGTGTGATCGCTTCGCGAGGTTGTATTCGTTCTGCACCGCGGCGATCGGCACGATCTTTCGCGCGCGCTCGATGAGCCGAACGTCGACCTTCGAGATTCCCACGTGCTGGATCGCGCCGCGGTCGACATACTCTTTGATCGTGCCGAGGCTCACTTCGATCGGAGTCTCAGGATCGACGCGATGGAGATAGTAGAGCGTGATACATTCGGTTCGCAGGCTGGCGAGGCTCTGCTCGATTTCCTTGCGGAGTACTTCGGGCTTACCGTGGCCGGCGTCGCCGTATCCGCCCTTGGTGGCGATGACAACGCCGCGTGGCGCGGGCGAGAGAGAGCGGCCGATCGCTTTCTCGCTGTCGCCGCCCGTGTAGAGGTGCGCGGTGTCGATCATCCGCACGCCGGCGCCGACGGCGGCGCGAATGAAGGCGACGTTCTCGTCCATATCGCGGAGCCGATTCGTGCCGAGTCCGATGCGAGTGATCTCGATGTCGCCGAGCCTGAGGGGCTCGTGCGATTGGCTGATCGCGTGTCTCAAACTGCTCTCTCCATTGAAGCGTTGAAGCGAAGCGCTGCTGTCGATGCGCTTGATCCGCAGGTTCGGAAACAGGATTCGTGCCTTTCCATCGGCCCAGCAACGAGTGAGCGCGGTCTTCCGCGGCCGATGTAGCGATCAGGACAGGCTACGTCCGCTGAGCGTCCGGATGATCCTCCGGACGTTCCACACTTCGCGAAGTCGCACGAGGATCAGGTTCAGATTGATGACGAATCCGATCGGGCGCTCCACCAGGTGAGCGAGCAGCGCGACTTCGGCGTCGATCTCCGCGATCGCCGTGTCGCGCGGCACTCCGTTGAGCACCGAGAGGCGCTGCGCCGTTTTCCACGAGCACTCGCGCGCGCGGTCGATGCTGAAGTTCGCGATGACTCGGCCGGCGTTCGGGTCGATGTGATCGAGGAGATCGATCCACGGGGAAAGCGAACAGACTTCGCCTTCGATCCCCGTTTCCAGTGACGCGAGCACGGTGTTGATCTCGTCGAAGTCGTGCTCGAGGCTCGCGAGCGAATCGCCAGGACACACCTCGGCCGCGGCGATGCCGAGGTCGAGATTGATGTGCGCGTTCATTCCCAGCAGGAGATGCTGAACGATCACGTTGCGCGGATGCTTAGCCGCATCGAAGGCGACGGTCCAGCTTCGCGAGCAGGGCTGTCCCGATCGATAGCAGTGCAGCGCGTCGAGATACCGATTCGCGAAGGTGACATCCAAGCGCTCCATTCGCGGGCCATCCTGAAAACTGCCAGCGGCGATGCCGGCTTTCACGGCGGCGGTGACGGTGCGATAGAGCGCCGCGAAGTATCCGAGTCGATCGCGCTCCGAGTACGCGCGGTCCACGATTACGTCGAGCGCAGCGAGCACTTCGTCGATCGACGTTGCCGGCGTGAACGTGTTCATCGTTTGCCCGTCACGAGACGAGGACGCCATCAATCCAATTGGTCGCCCCGCGTGGAACGATGATAGAAGGCATCACAGCTATTCGCTCGACGGCGTCGTTGATCGGAAGCATGTTAGGCCGATGCTGCAACAAGTTCCATCCCTCCTGGCCGAACGATATCGCGTCGAACGCGAGCTCGGTGCCGGAGGCATGGCGACGGTCTATCTCGCGCGCGATCTCAAGCACGATCGCGATGTCGCGATCAAAGTGCTACACCCAGACCTCGGCGCGACCCTCGGCGGTGAGCGTTTTCTCAGCGAGATCAAGACCACCGCCAAGCTGCAGCATCCGCACATCCTCCCTCTGCTCGACTCCGGCGAAGCGGAAGGCTTGCTCTACTATGTGATGCCTCTGGTGGCCGGCGAGACGCTGCGCGCCCGTCTGGCGCGCGAGAAGCAACTGCCGATCGACGACGCGTTGCGGGTCGCACGCGAGGTGGCCGACGCGCTGCAGTACGCGCACACGGCGGGTGTCATTCATCGAGACATCAAACCAGAAAACGTTCTTCTGCAGGGCGGTCACGCGCTCGTTGCCGACTTTGGCATCGCGCTCGCCGTGGAACAGGCCGGCGGGCAACGGATGACGCAGACTGGATTGTCGCTCGGCACGCCGCAGTACATGTCGCCGGAGCAAGCGGCGGGCGAAAAGCGGATCGACGCCAGGTCCGACATCTACTCTCTCGGCGCGGTGACGTACGAGATGCTCACCGGCGAGCCGCCATTCACGGGCCCGACGGTGCAGGCGATCGTCGCCAAGGTCATGGGTACCGAGCCAGAGCGGCCGACGCTCATTCGAAAGACGATTCCGGCGAGCGTCGAACGCGCGGTCCTCAAAGCGCTGGCGAAGCTTCCCGCCGATCGATTCGCGACGGCGATGGAATTCGCCACATCGCTATCGGACGACAAATCGGCGGCGAATGGGAGCGGGGCCGGGTTCGGGCGCTCGAGCGCGTCGCCAGGCCTGCGGTACGCGGCCGTGGCCGCGGGTGCGGCGGCAGTGACGTTCGCCATCGCCTTCGTGGTGATCCCGAGAAACGGCGGAGCGCCGGCGACGTTCGACATCGGGCTTCCCGACACGGCGCAGATGTCGTTCCCGTCGAGAATGAGTGAATTCTCAATCTCGCCGCGCGAAGATTTCGTCGTGTACACCGTGCGGCGGCGTGACAGCACGTCGATTTGGCGGCGCGATCTCGCCCATGCCAGTGCGAATGCGCTGACCGGGACGCAAGGCGGGGTCGCACCGCGAATTTCCCCCGACGGACGTTTCGTCGCCTTCGTCACGACGGAGGGAATTCGGGTCGTGCCCACGGAAGGCGGATCCGCGCGGTCGCTCGCCGAGGTCGCGGACGTCGTCGCGTTGGAGTGGATCTCGCCGCGCGAGCTGTTCGTCGTCGATCACGACGGCAACCGAGTCCGTTTCATCGATCGCGAGTCGGGACAGCTTTCCGAGCGTAACATCGGCTATTGCATCGAGCCTCATTGGCTCGCGGAGACGAAGCAGTTCCTGTGCGGCGGCGGCGGCCAGAAGCACGGATTTCTCCTCGGGCCGAACGCCAAAGACACGTTCGACATTCACCTCCGGACCGCCCAGACGGATACGCGCGCCCGGCTCGCCGGCACGGACTTCAGGCTCGTCGACGGCCGCTACCTCGTGTACATGTCGCTCGACGGCGATCTGCGCGCGGCGGCGTACGATCCCGCGTCGCACACCGCGGAGCGCTCAGTCACGCTCGTGACGGGCGTTCGCCGAGAGCCGTACACGGGTGCGGGACAATACCGCATCACTCCGACGGGCACGCTGATGTATGCGCTCGGTCCGAATGCTGAAGTCGGCCGCCTCGTGAAGCTGTCGAGGGGAAAACCACCGGTGCCGCTGCCGATCGAACCGGCTGCCTTCCTCCGCTGGGATGAAACCCGAGACGGCAAGCGTCTCGCCGCGTCTGTGCCCACTGCCGACGGTATGGAGCTGCGCATCTACGATCTCGCCAGCGGACGGATGACTGTCTGGCTCCGTGCTCATGACGTCGGGCAGCCGGTCTGGAGTCCGAGCGGCGAGCGCCTCATCATCGACGTCGCTGATTCCAGCGGTTCGGCGATTCTCGGCGGCTCACCAAAAAGCGGCCAACCACCCGACACGTTGACGCGGTTGCATTTCAGACAGCGCCAGTTCGAGCCCCATCATTATCCGAGCGAGCATGTCGTCGTGCTGAACGCGTGGGACATCGATCTGATCGAAACGTTCGATCCGACGGCCAAGTCATTCCGCGTCGACACGATCGCGACTGGCGCGCGCTTCGGCGCGCTCTCGCCCGACGGACGCTTCGTGGCCTATCAGTCGACGAAGACCGGCGAGATCGTCGTCTTGAACCGGCAGTCGAAGAGAAAGGTGCAGATCGCGCCGACCGGATCGGAGCCGCTCTGGCTGTCGCCAAACGAGTTGATCTTCCGCGACACGCCTGGCTGGTACGTCGCGAAGCTCGACCCGCAAACCGGTGACGTCATCGGAAACCTCGACCTTTGGCCGATGGATCCGCGCTTCTCCGACACGCCAGGATATTCGAACCGCCTCTCGTCGGACGGCGGAATCATCTACGAACAGTCGCCTGAGCCGCTCGTGTCGCCCTACATCCGCGTCATTCCTCACTGGGTCGACGAGATGAAGCGGCGAGTACGCGACAGCCGTTAGCGCGGCTCCTCGCCGTCTAAGTCTACGCCTTCACGCTCGCCGTGAGCCGCTTGAGCAGCGGAACGAAGAGCAGCATGACCGCCGCCGCGGCAAAGCCCGCGATGACGAAGATCATGTAGAAGCCATGATTCGTCGCACTCCACGATTGAATCAGACCGCCGATTCCACCAGCCGACGCTTTCGTCGTCTCGCCGGGAGTTGGAGTGTATGCGGCGAGCGCGCCCGCGATCTTGTTCGCGGCGGCGTTCGCGAGGAACCACACGCCCATCAACAGCGACGCGAACTTCACCGGCGCGACCTTCGTGACATAGGAGAGACCGACCGGCGAGAGACACAGCTCGCCCCACGTGTGGAACGAGTATGCCGCGACGAGCCAGAACGGGCTCACGAGAACGCCGGTATCGGCGCGCGAGCCGCCGATCACCATGAACAAGAAGCCCGTCGCGAGCAACGCGAGACCGAGCACCATCTTGAGCGCCGTCGACGGCTCCTTTCCCGCTCGGCCGAGCGCCGTCCACATCCAAGCGAAGATCGGCGCGAACGTCACGATGATGAACGGATTCACCGACTGGAACCAGCTTGACGGAATGTTGAAGGACCCCGCGCGAAGATTGGTGTTCTTGTCGGCGAAGAGATTCATCGAGCTACCGGTTTGCTCGTAGGCAGCCCAGAAGAAAATCACGAAGAAGACGACGATAAAAAGGGCGATGACGCGCTTGCGTTCTTCGCCCTGAGTTCCGAGGACGGTGACCGTCAGCGCCGCGCCGATGATCAAACCCATGAAGAGGCCGAGGATGCTGCCCGAACCGAGGAAGTATCCGACAGCGCCGCCGAGGATCGCGCCAATCGCGCCGTGCGCGATCGGGTTGCCTGATTCGGCCGCTTCCTCCGCCGCATTCTCCATCACACCGGATCGCTCGGCCGTGACGCCGATGCCTGGGAGATACTTCTCCCGTCCCCACAGGTAGCAGACGAGTCCGAGCAGCATGCCGACGCCGGCTGCCGCAAACCCCCAGTGCCATCCGAAGCGCGAGTTCTGCGCGAGACCACCGCAGATGATCGGACCGAGGAACGCACCGGTGTTGATGCCGACGTAGAAGATTGTGAAGCCCGCGTCGCGACGCGCGTCGCCCTTTCGATAGATCTGGCCGACCATCGTCGAGACGTTCGCCTTGAAGAAACCGGTGCCGATGATGATCAGACCGAGGCCCGCGTAGAACGCGGTCATTCCAGGGAACGCGAGCGTGAAGTGTCCGAGGGAGATGACGAGGCTCCCGATGACGAGCGAACGGCGCGTCCCGATGACTCGATCGGCGAGATAGCCGCCGATGACGGGCGTGAGGTACACGAGCATCGTGTACGTGCCGTAGAGATTCGCGGCGTGTGCGGTATCCCATTTCAGCTCGTTCACGAGATAGAGCACGAGAATCGCGCGCATGCCGTAGTAGGAGAACCGCTCCCACATCTCGGTGATGAACAAGAGACCGAGTCCGCGCGGATGTCCGAACAGCGCGCGGTCGTCGAGGACCGACGGTCGATCGGTGGCGGTCGCGACCACTTCTTCGTCGAGGGTTGTCGCCATGAGTCGTTTTGGAGAGAAGTCGAAGCGAGCGGTGCTTCAGGCCGTCGCGGCAATCACGGGCAAGTAGCGTGTCGGTTGCTTGGTGCCGCCGGCCGCCTGCTGCACGCCCCAGACTACACCGGTCGGCGGTTGTTTGATGCACGCGGCCCAGTGCCCCGGTGCCTTTTCCTCAAGGGGCGGAACGATCTCGGTGCAGGCCGCGTCCTTCGCTGGGTGTTGGCAGCGCGGATGGAATACGCAGCCCGACGGCGGATTCGCTGGAGACGGGACGTCGCCGGTGAGCACGACGCGCGATTTCTTGACGGTCGGGTCCGCAACGGGCACGGCGGAGAGCAGCGCCTGCGTGTACGGCATGAGCGGCTCTCGGTAGAGATCCGCCGATGTCGCGAGCTCGACGATCCGACCGAGATACATCACGGCGACTCGATCGGCGATGTGTTCGACGACGGAGAGATCGTGCGCGATGAACAAGTACGCGAGCCCGCGATCGCGCTGCAGGTCTTGCATCAGATTGATGACCTGTGCTTGGACCGACACGTCGAGAGCCGAGACCGGCTCGTCGCAGACGATGAAGCTCGGCTCGACGGCGAGTGCGCGCGCGATGCCGATGCGCTGTCGCTGACCGCCCGAAAATTCATGCGGGTATCGCGACATGTACTCGGCGCGCAGTCCGACTTCGTCGAGGAGCTGCTTGACGCGTGCGTCGGCCGCGGCGCCCTCGGCGATTTTATGAATCGTCAATCCTTCACGGACGATGGATCCGACGGTCATCCGCGGGTTGAGCGACGAGAACGGGTCTTGGAAAATGACCTGAATGCGACGCCGCAGCGACCGCATCTCCTTGTTGCCGAGCTTCACGAGGTCGATGCCGTCGAACTCGACGGAGCCCGCGGTCGGCTCGATGAGGCGAAGGATCATCCGGCCAGTCGTCGACTTGCCGCAACCGGATTCGCCGACGAGCCCGAGGGTTTCGCCGGGCATGACGTCGAACGAGACGCCATTCACGGCGCGAACGTAGCCGCCGGCTTTTCCGAATAAGCCTTTCTTGATTGGAAAATGCTTGGTGAGGTCTCGGACCGAGAGGAGTGGCTCGGTCATGCGGCGACCGCCGGTTTCGCCCTGGAAGCCCGTCGAACGGTGGAGTAGAAGCGAATTAGACACGAACTGGACGAACACAAACGAACACGATCAGCAAACCAAGATGCTGGTTCTATTTTGCTGGTGTTGCCGGCTTTCGTTCGTCCTTGTGCGTCTAGTTCGTTTTTGTTCGTGCTAAATCCTTTCCACTCTCGGAGTATGAGCGGCTTCCCCGGCGAGGGGGCCGACGACGCTGGCAGAGCGACGAGAAGCCAGTTCACGACTTCCTCCCGACGGCGGAAACCACCAACGGCTCATGCGGGTGCGCGCGACGCTCGGGTTCCACGGCCAAATGACACCGCGACACGTGTCCGTCCCCGATTGGATAGAGCTGCGGATGCTCCGCCGCGCAGCGATCCCACGCGTAGCGGCATCGATCGTGGAATCGACACCCGGCCGGCCACGCCGTCGGCGACGGGACGCTTCCTGGAATCGTCGCGAGTCGCTCACGATCCTGCCCGACCTGCGGCATCGCGCGCAGCAGCCCTTCGGTGTACGGATGGTGCGCCGCCGCAAAGAGCTCGCGCACCGGCGCCTCCTCGACGATCTCACCGCCATACATGACGATGACCCGCGACGCCGTCTCGGCGACGACGCCCAGGTCATGAGTAATCAATAATATCGAAGTTCCAAACTTCTGCTGAAGCGCGCGAAGGAGCTCGAGAATCTGCGCTTGAATCGTGACATCGAGCGCCGTCGTCGGCTCGTCGGCGATGACGAGCGCCGGATTCATGACGAGCGCCATGGCGATGACGACGCGCTGCCGCATTCCTCCGGAGAGTTGATGCGGATAGTCGTCGACGCGCTCATGGGGCGACGGGATCCCGACCGTCTCCAACATCTCGATCGCGCGCTTCCGCGCTTCCTGCTTCGATCCGCCGTGATGAACTCTCACGACCTCGGCGATCTGATCGCCGATGGTGAACACGGGATTGAGCGCGGTCATCGGCTCTTGAAAGACCATCGCGATGCGCGCTCCGCGGATCGATCGCATCGATCTCTCGTCGAGCGAGACGAGGTTCTTGCCGTCGAACTCGATTGCGCTCCCCGGCTCGATGCGTCCCGGCGGTCGGATGAGGCGAAGCAGGGAAAGCGCCGTCACCGATTTTCCGCACCCCGACTCGCCGACGAGTCCGACCGTCTCGCCCGCGCCGATCTCGAAGCTGACGCCGTCCACCGATCTGGCGATGCCGCCGTCGGTATAGAAGTACGTTCGGAGATCGCGTACGCTCAGCAGCGGATCAGCCATTCGGGAGAGGGTCGCTCGCCGACGAGTTGTAAGACGTTGATGCGATCAGCGCCGCTTGTGGCGCGGCCGCGTGAAGGTGCCGTGGATCGAGGACGTCGCGCAAGGCGTCACCGAGCACATTGAACGACAACACCGTGATGACGATTGCGACACCCGGAAAAAACGCGACCCACCAATTCCCAGCGAAGTACGTGACCCCATCGTAGAAGATCGATCCCCAGCTCGGCGTCGGCTCGCGCGCGCCGATGCCGAGATACGAAAGGCCGGCCTCGAGCGCGATGACGTTGCCGACCGCGAGCGTCGCCGTGACAATGACGGGCGCGATCACATTCGGCAGCAGATGTCGCCAAATGATCCGCGCGTCCGATACGCCGAGCGCGCGAGCAGCATCGACGTACTCGAGTCGTTTCGCCACGAGCGTCTCGGCGCGTACCAGTCGCGATACACCGAACCACCCGGTCGCGCCGATCAGGAGGATGAGTCCCAGCAAACGAACGGGGGCACCAACCACCAACACGGCGATCAAGAGCAGCACACGGGGAATCGACAAAAAACCGTCGAGCAGCCGCATCATGACGTTGTCGATTCTGCCCCCGTAGAACCCCGCAACCATTCCGTACGCCGTCCCGATGGTGATCGAGCAGAACACGGACAAGAATGCAACCGTCAGCGAAATCACCGCACCGAACGAGACGCGGGCCAGCACATCTCTGCTGAACTGATCGGTGCCGAACGGGTGCGCCCACGACGGAGGCCTGTTCTTCATCGCAACGACTCCATACTGCGTCGAGCCGTTACCAAGCATGAGTGAGCCGACGACGGCGGCGACGACGAGCAGCGCGAGCACGACGACTGCCGCGCGCGACGACCGGTTGCGGAGGAGCAGGCGGATTGCCGACGTCACAGCAGATCCACCGGCCGCTTCGTGGCCACCAGGATGGCTCTACTCACGAACTCGCGGATCGACCGCGGCGTGCAGCAGGTCCGCGACGAGATTCCCCGCGACGACCATCACCGATCCGATGATCACCGAGGCGGTCACAAGATCGTAGTCGCGACTCTCGATCGCGCCTGCCGTCAGCGCGCCCATCCCCGGCCACGAAAAAACTCTCTCGACGAAAACGGCGCCGCCGAGGAGAACTGGGAAGAGAAGACCGAGTGTCGTGATCATCGGGGCGAGAGCGTTGCGCAGCGCATGTCGCCAGATGATCTCACGTTCCGTGAGCCCTTTCGCTCGCGCGGTACGAATGAAGTCCGCGGGCAGCACCTCGAGCATCGCCGTCCGCTGATATCGCGCGATTGCGGCGATCGTGATCAACGTCAGCGTTGTCGCGGGAAGGACGAGATGCTCCGCGGTGTCACCGATTCTCCGCCACAGCGGGTAGTAATCGTGCATCGTCGGATCGCCCATGTATCCCTGTGGCAGAATGTTCAGCCAGTAGCCGAACACGAGCAGCATCATGAGAGCGGCCCAGAAATCCGGCAGCGAGTAGAACACGAGGAACACGGGCGAGCTCACCTGATCGAACCACCCGCCTCGTTTGGTCGCTTGAACGACGCCGACGGCCATCCCGAGCGCGACGCTCAGTGTCAGCGCCACGCCAACGAGAAGCAGTGTGTTGGGAATTGCGTCGGCCAGGGCACGAGCGACAGACGTGCCACGGGATTCCGAAAATCCCATCTCGCCGCGCGCGACGTTGCCGAGGTATCGAACGAACTGCTCGGGAAGGGGGCGATCGTATCCGGCCTGATGTCGCAAACGGTCGCGAGCTTCCTGACTGAGCTTCGTCGAGTCGAAGGAAAACGGATCACCGGGAGCGCTCCGAATCACGAAGAAGCTGATCGTCGTGACGATGAAAACGACGATGAGCGACTGCCCGAGACGCGCGACGATCTGTCGCACGATCTATTTCTTTGGCTGAGTGAGTCCGATGCGATCGCGATCGATGCGCTTTGCCGGATCGATGGACCAGTCGGGCATGTTCACCCACCATCCGTCGGCGCGCATGTTGGTCGTGGTGATGCGCCGGTTGAACGCGTTCGTGAACGACAGATCGTAGAGCCAAATCGCTGGGGCGTCGTCGACGATCTGGTGAAACGCGCGCGACGAATACGTTTTCGACTTCGCGAGATCGAAAGTGGTGGTCGCGCTGTCGATCAATGCGTCGACGAGTGGATTCGAGTAGCGGAGGGCGTTCTCACCCGCGGGCAGAAAACCGGCGGTCGTCCAAGACTGTTTCGTCCCCGCGACGCTCGGGTCGGGGCTGAAACCATCGATCGCCGCCTCGAATCCGTTTTTTGCTCGCTTCTCGATGAAGGCGCCGCCATCGAGCAGATCGATGTCGACTTGAACCCCTGCCTTCTTGAACTGGTCCTGAAGGAGTACCGCGTATTTTTTTCGGAAGCCGCTCGGGCCGACGGAAAGCGTAAAGCGGAGCGGCTTTCCATTCTTCGCGCGCATCCCGTCCGATCCGCGACGCCACCCCGAAGAGTCCATCATGGCGCCCGCCTTCGCGGTATCGTATGCCGGCGGCGTGAGCGTGGGGTCGGCATACGAGGCCGACATCGCGAACGGCCCGTGCGCGATGTTCCTCGCCCCCGGTCCGAACACGTTGTGCAGCATCGCCTCGCGATCGACCGCCATCGAAAGCGCTCGTCGCATTCGCAGATCCGAAAAGATCGGATGCGGTACGGTCGTCGATTTCGGGACGAACCGGTTCATCGCCATGAACGAGTAGCTGAGCATCGGACCGGCGACGCCGCGCGCGACCTTGCTGCTGTCGAGGAACGCGAGTTGATCGACCGGGAATGCTTCCATGACATCGGCCTGCCCGCTCAGAATCTGCGCGGCGGCCGCGGGCTGGTCGGTTTTCACGAAGATCAGCCGGTCGAGCTTCGCGCGTCCTCGGTAGTTGGCCGTGTCCGAGAGCAGCTCGATTCTGCCAGGTTCCCAACGCGCAACGCGAAAACGACCCGAGCCGACCAGTGTTTTGGTTATCGCATCCGTGCGAAGCTTCTCGGCGGGAACGCTGCCGTACACGTGCTCCGGGAACACGTACACTTGGTAGACGATGTCGTAGAATTGCTCGGGCGTTCGCTTTTTGAAGAAGACCACCGCGGTGAGTGAGTCGCGAACCGAGACGGAGTCGACGTTCCCCAGAAGAGAGGCGGCTACCGATTCGACCTTCGGATCGGCGAACACGTTGAAGCTGTAGCGAACGTCTTTCGCGGTCACCGGCTTCCCGTCATGCCATCGCGCGGCCGGGTTGATCGAAAACGCAATCGACAACGAATCCGGAGACCACGTCCACTTCTGCGCCAGTCGCGGCGAAAAGCTCTTGTCGTCGAGCGTGTTCAGGGTCGAATCGATCTCGGCGAGATGGTCGAAGACGAGATCCTCGATGCGCCGGCTGTCGACATCGACGACAAACGGTGGAAGGACGTTGCTTGGCTCCGCGATCGTTGGGATGATGAGCGTGCCGCCTGTGGAAGCGTTTCCCCCGATGGCGGATTTGTCGCCGCCACACGCGGCGGCAATGACCAGCGTCGATGCGGCGAGCGAAGAACGAAAGCGCATGGGTCGAGGGGTCGGACTCGGGCGGAGTGAAAAGCCACGGAGACCAGCAAGCATCAACGCCGCCAGGTCCACGCGATGTCTTTGTATCGGACGACGAGGTCCGACGTCCGGGCACGAATCTCGTCGTCGAGGACCAGCTCGGACGGGGGGACACCGTCGATCGATTCGATGGCGTCGGTCAGCGCGCCGGCGACGTCATCCAATGTCGGGGCGAAGCCGAGCGCGTCGAGCAGCGTCGCGGGCGCGGGGATGTCAGGGCCGCGCTCGACCGCCAGCGTGGACAGCACCGACTGATCGTCAGCGATCAAAATCGACCCGTGCTGGAGCAACGCACCGTCCGCGCGCCACTGCGCGCTGCCGGCGAGCTTTCGGCCGTCGAACGTCAATTCCCCTGCCGACGGTTCATTGAAGCAGGGCGACATGCTTGGCGGCGCGGACTTTCGGATCGGCGTCGCGATCGCCGCCTCGACGCCGAGGCGCGCGAGGGCGTCGAGAAGGATGCCGTTGATGCGCGTGTACGACTCGCCGAGCCCACTCGATTCGCCGGCCGGAGCGGTGACGCTGTACGTGATCTCGCGATGGTGAAGAATCGCGCGTCCGCCGGTTGGCCTGCGGACGACGTCGAGGTCGAGGGCTCGAATCCGCTCGAGGTCGTAGAGGCCCTTCGCGGTCTGATTGCGGCCGAGCGAGATCGTCGGGCGGCTCCAGGCGTAGACGCGCGCGACGGACTCGCCGGTCGAGCGAGCGCGCTCCATCAGTGCTTCATCGAGCGCCATGTTTTCGGCGCCGGGCGAAGCGGGCGTGACCACGATGCGCCAACGAGTTGGGGCGTCCTGCGTTTCCATCAAGGAAGGATTCGAGCGAAGGCGGCGGGCAACAGCTTTGAGCCTAACATAAATTCAAGGCGGTTCCAACGCCGTTTTCCTACCGACTTGCTGGGCCCCCTGGCCCCTTGATGAGGATGTCATGACAACTCAGAGCAACGCGATGTCTGCCGCTGACGCGGCGAGCTTCATTCCGCGGCACATCGGACCATCGGACGCCGATGTTCGCGCGATGCTCGACGCACTCGGCTACTCGTCGCTCGACGCGCTGATCGACGCCACCGTTCCCTCCGGCATTCGACTTCAGCGCCCTCTGGCGATCCACCATTCGCTCTCCGAGTTCGATGCGCTCGCGAATCTTCGCGGTATGGCGAAGAAGAATCAGATCTTCCGCTCGTACCTCGGGCTCGGCTACTACAACACGATCACGCCGCCGGTCATCCTCCGAAACATCCTCGAGAATCCGGGCTGGTACACGGCGTACACGCCCTACCAGGCGGAGATCGCGCAGGGCCGTCTCGAAGCGCTGCTGACCTTCCAGACGATGATCATGGATCTGACTGGTTTAGAGATCGCGAATGCATCGCTGCTCGACGAAGGAACGGCGGCCGCCGAAGCGATGGCGATGGCATACGCGGTTCGCGGCAAGCAGGGGAAGGAGACGTTCTTCGTCGCCGACACCTGTCATCCGCAGACGATCGACGTCGTGAGGACGCGCGCGCACGCCCGCGGTGTGAACCTCGTCGTCGGCGATTGGACGAAGGCGCCGCTCGGCGACGACGTTTTCGGCGTTCTCATCCAGTATCCGGACACGAACGGCGGCGTGCATGACTACCGACAGTTCTGCGATCGCGCGCACGCCGTGAACGCGCTCGTCACTGTCGCCACGGATCTCATGAGCCTCGTCCTGCTGACGCCACCGGGCGAGTGGGGCGCCGACGTCTGCGTCGGCAATTCGCAGCGCTTCGGCGTGCCGCTTGGCTACGGCGGACCGCACGCGGCCTTCTTCGCGACAAAGGATGAATTCAAGCGACAGCTTCCTGGCCGAATCATCGGCGTCTCGCGCGACGCCGACGGGAATCCGGCACTCCGCATGGCGCTGCAGACACGCGAACAGCACATCCGTCGCGAGAAAGCGACGAGCAACGTCTGCACGGCACAGGTGCTCCTCGCGGTGATCGCGGCGATGTATGCGGTGTGGCACGGGCCGGAACGCATCAAGGCGATCGCGACGAAAATCCACGGGCTTGCGGCGACCCTCGCCGCGGGTCTCGAACAACTCGGCTACAAGCTCGCGCACGACTCGTTCTTCGATACGATCGCGATCGAAGCCAGCGACAAGGCGCAGTCGATCGTCGATGCGGCGCGCCAGAAGCACATCAACCTGCGCACGGTTGGCTCGACCGTGATCGTCGCGCTCGACGAGCTGACGACATCGGCGGATGTCGACGACTTGCTCGCGGTCTTCGCGGGCGGCAAGAAGGCGCCGACGTGCGAGTCGCTCGCGAAGTCGGTCGACGCACGCTACGACGAACGCTTCGCGCGGACGACGCCGTTCCTGACGCACGAGGTCTTCAACAGCTATCACTCCGAGACGGAGATGCTTCGCTATCTCCACCGTCTCGAGACGAAGGACCTCTCGCTTACGACGTCGATGATTCCACTCGGCTCGTGCACGATGAAGCTCAACGCGACGGCCGAGATGATTCCGGTGACATGGCCGGAGTTCGGGCGGATCCATCCGTTCGCGCCTCGCGATCAAGCGCAGGGCTACGCCGAGATGTTCGACCGTCTCGAGAGTGCGCTCGCCGAGATCACGGGGTTCGCGGCCGTGTCGCTCCAGCCCAACGCAGGCTCGCAGGGAGAGTACGCCGGTCTCCTCGTGATTCGCCAATACCACGAGTCGCGCGGCGACCACAAGCGGAACGTCTGCCTCATCCCGCAGTCCGCGCACGGAACGAATCCGGCGAGCGCGGTCATGGCGGGAATGAAGGTCGTCGTCGTGAAGAACACCGATGCCGGCGACGTCGACATGGCCGACCTCGAGGCGAAGGCGAAGGAGCATGCCGACGACCTCTCGGCGCTCATGATCACGTATCCATCGACCTACGGCGTGTTCGACGAGACGATCAAGGAAGTTTGCGCGATCGTTCACAAGTACGGCGGCCAGGTCTATCTCGACGGTGCGAACATGAACGCGATGGTCGGGCTCGCGCGTCCGGGCGACATCGGCGCCGACGTCTGCCACTTGAACCTGCACAAGACGTTCTGCATTCCGCACGGCGGCGGCGGCCCGGGGATGGGTCCGATCGGCGTCGCGAAGCATCTCGTCGACTTCCTCCCGGGCAATCCGGTCGTGAAGGTCGGTGGGAAGGACGCGGTAGGCGCGGTGTCCGCGGGACCGTGGGGTAGCTCGAGCATTCTTCCCATCTCGATGATGTACATCGACATGATGGGCGGCGACGGTCTCACGCAGGCGACGAAGATCGCGATCCTCAATGCGAACTACATCGCGAAGCGGTTGGATGCGTACTATCCCGTGCTCTACAAGGGAACAAAGGGGAGCGTCGCGCACGAGTGCATCGTCGACCCGCGCGCGTTCAAGACCTCAGCGGGCGTCGAGGTCGAGGACATCGCGAAGCGTCTCATGGACTACGGCTTCCATGCGCCGACGGTCTCGTTCCCGGTCGCGGGGACGCTGATGATCGAGCCGACGGAGAGCGAGTCGAAGGCCGAGCTGGATCGCTTTTGCGACGCGCTCATCTCGATCCGTGAAGAGATCAAGGAGATCGAGCTAGGGATCGCGGATCGCAACGACAACCCGCTGAAGAATGCGCCACATCCGCTCGCGCGCGTGCTGAGCGATTCGTGGGATCACGCGTACGGGCGCGAGAAGGCCGCGTTCCCGGCGCGGTGGACGCGCGACTCGAAGTTCTGGCCATCCGTTGGCCGGGTGGAGAGCGCGTACGGCGATCGCAACTTGGTTTGCTCGTGCGTGCCGACGGACGCCTACGCCGAAACAGTGGCTGCCGAAGGCTGATTCGGCGGGCCGCAGACTCGAGAAGGGCAGGGGCCGATCGGCTCCTGCCCTTCGTTTTTTTACTGGCCGAGGTGCGCCGAGTAGGCGTCGGAGTTCATGAGCGCGCCCTTCTCGCTCGCGTCGCTCAACTTGATCTTGATCATCCAACCATCGCCGTAGGGCGATGTGTTCACGAGCGCGGGCTCTTTGTCGAGGCGATCGTTGACGCCGACGACCTCGCCAGCGACCGGCGAGTAGAGCTCCGAGACCGCCTTCACGGCTTCGACTGTGCCGAACACGTCGTGCTTGTTGAAGTGCGTCCCGACCTTCGGAAGCTCGATATAGACGATGTCTCCGAGCTCACCCTGTGCGTAATCCGTGATTCCGATCGCGACGACGTCGCCCTCAGGCTTCACGTACTCGTGTTCTTCGGTGTACAGCAGATCCTTCGGAATCTCGGACACAACGCGCTCCAGGGTCGATGACGGAGTAGGTCTTGGCGCGCGGAGTCTATCCGAGCCGAAAAACAGTGTCAAGGAACCGCGACGACGCTCGGCGATCCCGACGCTTCTTCGGCCATCAGCGTCTTCCAGACGTCGTTCACGCGGCGTTCGAGCTGCGTCAGCGTGCCTTCGTTGTCGATCACGAAGTCGGCGCGCGCGCGCTTGAGCTCCGCCGGCATCTGCGCCGCGATCATGTCCATCGCTTCCGTGGTGGCGAGGCCGCGTTCCTTGACGAGTCGTTCGTGACGCAGAGCGCGATTCGCGTCGACCAGGACGATGCGATCGAACCGGTCGGTCATCTGCAGCTCGAACAGGAGCGGGATGTCGCACACGACGATGCGGTCCCCCCGCTGCCGCGCTTTCTCGACGAGCCGGCCGCGCAGCCGCTCGACTTCCGGATGTACGATCTGGTTCAGCTCTTCGAGCTGCTCCTGGTCCGAGAAGACGACTCTGCGCAGCGCGGCGCGATCGAGCTGCTTGTCGGCGGCGAGAATCGAGGATCCCCAGCGCTCGACGATCTGAGTATAGGCGACGGTGCCAAGCTCGACGGCTCGGCGCGCGAGAACGTCTGCGTCGATGATCGTTGCCCCTCGCTCGGACAGCATGTGAGCGACGGTCGACTTTCCGCTTCCGATATTTCCTGTGAGTCCAATCAGCAGCATGACGGATTCCTCCGGTATCACGCGAGGGCCAATCGGCAGGCCCAAGCTACGGGAGCTATTAGGGGGCGTCAACGGATTCACCTTTACCCCGAACGGCCCCGGCCTTGCCCACCTCTGCAAGATTTAGTTACCACCAGTTTCTGATGGAGATATTGTGTCGGCCCTGCCCGAAGAATCGATCGACTTGGAAGAAAGCTCGAATGAGGAGTTCCGCGCCCTCGTCCGCCGCCAATTGGAGCTCATTGGCGAAGACCCGGATCGTGAAGGCCTGAAGCGTACGCCACAGCGTGTAGCGGCATCGCTCGCCTGGCTGACGCGCGGCTACGAGATGGATGTCGAGCACGTCGTGAACGGAGCGCTGTTCGACGCGGAAGGCGCATCCAACATGGTGATGGTGCGAGACATCGAGCTCTATTCGCTCTGCGAGCACCATCTACTGCCGTTCTACGGCCGGGCCCATGTGGCGTACATCCCGAAAGGGAAAATCGTCGGCCTGAGCAAGCTGCCCCGGCTGGTGGAGGTTTTCGCGAGACGCCTACAGGTGCAGGAGCGGCTGACGGAGCAGATCGCCACGGCGGTCGACGAGGTCCTCAAGCCGCAGGGGGTCGGCGTCGTGGTCGAGGCGTATCACCTATGCATGATGATGCGCGGAGTGGAAAAGCAGAACTCGAAGACGATCACGAGCGCCGTTCGCGGACTCTTCCGATCGGATCCGAGAACGCGCGAGGAGTTTTTGACGCTTGCCTATTCGCGGCAGACGGGCTGACGACTGGGGACTGACGACTGGGGACTGGCGACTGACGACTGGGGACTGGGGACTGACGACTGGGGACTGACGACTGACGACTGGGGACTGGCGACTGGCGACTGGCGACTGGCGACTGGCGACAAAAGCCTACCCACAGAAACAGCGTTCGCGCCGGTCATCCCAAACGAAGCGTGAGATCGCTCTCCTCATTGCAATCTCACGCCGAACGCAAGCGGAACCGCAAAGTGCAGGATCTCACGAGGAGCCGCGTGATTAACCGCGGTTTGCGTTTCCGGTGAACTGCCGCGCGGAGAGAGCGATCCTTTCGGCGGCGTCGCTGACGCTCCGCTCGCCGCAGGATGACCGCCGTCGTCAGTCCCCAGTCGTCAGTCCCCAGTCGTCAGTCCCCAGTCGTCAGTCAGCCCAGCGACAACCGCCCCTGATCCTCGTCACGCCTGGGCACCGAATGACAGCCCCGGCACCGCGCCTCGTAGGCCTCGGCGCTCCCGACCATGATCGTCGGCGAGTCATAGCGCGCCGGCCGGCCAGAGATCAGCCGCTGGTTTCTGCTCGCCGGATTCCCGCAGATCACGCAGATCGCGTGAAGCTTGTCGACGATCTCGGCCACCGCGAGAAGCTGCGGCATCGGGCCGAATGGCTCACCGCGGAAATCGCTGTCGGTCCCCGCGAGAATCACTCGCGTTCCGCCGTTCGCCAGCGCCGTCACGAGCGGAACGATCCCCGCGTCGAGGAACTGCGCTTCATCGATGGCCACGACCTCCGTGTCCGGATGAACGAGATGCGCAATCTGCTCCGACGTGTCGATCGGAACTGCCTCGACCGTGCGGCCGTCATGGCTCGAGATGTGGTAAATGCCCGCGTACCGCTCGTCGAGGTGCGACTTGAAGACCTGCACTTTCTTTTTCGCGATGATCGCGCGGCGCACGCGACGAATGAGCTCTTCGCTCTTGCCGCTGAACATGACGCCGCAGATGACCTCGACCCAGCCGGCGCCGCCGGCAGAGAAGTAGCCGTCCGCCATCAGTCGTCTCGACGCGGCCGCCGAGCTGGCGGACCGCTCCGGCCGCTTGGACGACGCCCGGCATCCCGACGACCTTCGCCTTTCGCGTCGTCGCGGCCGCCCTCTCGGCGCGGCGGACGAGGGCGGCCCTCGTCACGTCGAGCAATCGCGCGGCGACCGCGAATGTTCGACCCAGTCAGCTTCTCGATGACCGTGTCGACGACCCCCGCCGCGACTTCGACGACCGTGTGCGACTCGCGCACGTCGACGCGACCGATGTCACCGCTGCTGAGCCCGGGCTGGCTGGCGATCGACCCGACGATGTCCGCCGGACGGGCACCGTCTCGCGTTCCGACGTTCACGAACAGCGGAACCATCGCGACATTCTCCTTCGTCCGCATCGCCGGTGCGGCCGCGGCGACCGTCGCGGCTGCCGCGCGGGCCGCACGCTCGCGATCGAGGAGCTGAAGCGCTGCGGCCGCGATTTCGATGCCGTCGTACTCGTCCAGGAGCGGTTCGAGCGCGAGGAGCTCTCGCCCAAACTGTCCGCTCGCCAGCGCGGTGCGGAGCTCGTCGCGCATGCGCGACTCGTGCGCCCGTGCGCGGCCGGCCGATTCGGGAAGTGTGATCGACTTCAACGGCCCGCCGGCGAGCGCGCGAAGACTCGACAGTTGCCTCGGCTGAATCAGCGCGACCGATCGCTTCGCGGAGCTCGTTGCTTCTCGAAGCTCTTCGCGCGACGCCGGCAGATCGAACAGGACGACGAGCTCCGTCCCGGGCGCCGCGGTTTTGCCGGCGCGGATCGGCGCGTCCTTGCCGGAGTAGCCGAGTGACGCGAGGAGATCGCGAACCTCGAGTTCGCTCTGCTCGTCGCGCGCAAAGACGATCGCCGACTGCGGGTCGGCTTCATCGAGCAAACGACGGAGCGCCGAGAGACGCGTCGTTGCCGACGCAGTGACATACTCCAGCGACGTCGCGGCATCGCCCTCGACGGTTGGCGACGCCACGCGTGGCGCGCGGCGCGCGTACCGCTCGAGCAAGTCCTCGATTTGCGGATTCAACTCGGCCGTGACGACCGTGCGCGCCGCGTCCTTCGGCACTTCGGCCATGATCGTCTCGAGCGACGACGCGGCGTCGCTGACCAGCATCTCGTCCGCCCAGGCGATGCACACGGTCCGGACGGTGTCGAGCTTGATCGCCGCGCCCTTGAGGAGCTCGACGAGCGTTTCAGGTGCTCCGGCGACGACCTGCGGCGGCTTGATGCGAATGAGCCGAGCCGCGCGTCGCGACGACGTCGCCGCGACGATTCCGATGTCGCGTCCGCTCGAAACCTTCACCGCTGCCGCGGTCACGGCGGCGGCGAGTTCCGCGTCCGACGTGATGACGAGCAGTTGGAGATCGTGAGTTCCCTCGTCGATCCGCTCGACGAGCGGGCCTAGAAACTGGGAGATCGACGTCCAGTCGTGCGGCATGACGAACACCGCGTTGTGGCTTCGTCCGATTGCTGCTGGCACACGCGTCACCTGATCCACCGCCCGCCCTCCGTGATTGTGGCGTGGCTCAGCACGCGCTCGTAACATTGCAAAACCGGACGAGAAACATAGTCCCCGCCCATTCCGCCCGACAAACTCACGAGATGACTCTCATCGCACCGTCCGCGAACATCGCCAGCCTGAACGAGTCTGCGACGATCGCAGTCTCAGCGCGAGCCCAAGCTCTGCGCGCATCCGGGCTTCCGATCGTCGACCTCGGCGCCGGCGAGCCGGATTTCCCGACGCCGGGGTTCGTCGTGGAGGACGCGCATCGTGCGCTCGACGCCGGGGCGACGCGTTACACGCAGGTCGAGGGGATTCTTCCTCTCCGCGAGGCGATCGCCGCGCGCGCAAACGCGCTCCGCGGATCGAACGAGATCGGCACGGGCAACGTTGTCGTCACGACGGGGACCAAACAGGGATTGTTCAATGCCTGCTTCGCGTTGTTCGGGGCGGGCGACGAGGTCCTCGTTCCAACGCCGGGCTGGCCGAGCTACTACGAGATGATCGGATTGTCCCGCGCGACGCCGGTTCCGGTTATGGGCTCACGCGAAAATGACCTCAAGGTCTCGGCCGACGATCTGCGCCGTGCCGCGACATCGCGAACGAAGGGCATCATCATCAATTCGCCGTGCAATCCAACGGGCGCCGTGTACTCGGCGCCGGAGCTTGCGGCGATCGCGAAACTTGCCGACGAGCGTGGCTGGTGGTTGGTGAGCGACGAGATCTATCGAGAGATCTCATATGATGGCGCCGCGGCGTCGGTGCTCGCGGTCGCGCCAGATCTCGAGCGGCTCGTGGTCGTCGACGGCGTTGCGAAGTCGTTCGCGATGACCGGCTGGCGGATCGGGTGGTCGGTCGCTCCCGCGGACCTCACGCGGAGTATGACAGCCCTGCAATCCCAGACGACGTCCAACGCCGCCACGCTCTCGCAGCACGCGGCGCTTGCGGCGCTCGCGGGACCAATGTCCCGGTCGACGATCGACGCGATGGTAGCCGAGTTCAAGCGGCGTCGCGACACCGCGCTTGCAATGCTTCGTGATGCGCAGATCCACGTCGTCGAGCCGCGAGGCGCGTTTTATCTCTTCGTGCATGCGGGCGATCCCAGTCGCGACGATCCCCAACCGGGAACGACGTTCGCGAAACGATTGCTCGAGGAGTCTCACGTCGCGGTGGTCCCGGGTGTAGCCTTTCGAACGCCGGAGTGGATTCGGGTGTCGTACGCGGCGCCGGCGGAGCAAGTGGTGGAGGGAATAAGGAGAGTGGTTGCGATGCGGCGAAAAGGATTCACCGCGCACTGAAATGGGTTCCAAATCCATCCACCTCGGCCACAGATTTCTCACTCGATTCTTCGGAGGAGCGCGCAGTGAAGATTGCAGTCCGGGTTGATCCGCCGAGGGGAACACCGCCGGAAGTCGCGTATCGCTGGGATCCTGATACGGAAATCCTTTCTGCACAGCTGGCGCAGAACGACGGTGGAGATGGAATGTCAGGCTCGGTCGGACTCGAAGGAAGCGACGGCTCCTGGGTCATTCTCGACGTCGCCGAAGGCCGAATCAACGGCGTCGAAGTCGCCGTGTGGCCCGACGTTCGCAAGTCGCCCGGCTTCACGATGCCTTCCAAGGTCGAGGATGCGCACGTCGTCCTGCCGGCGCGGACGTCGCAGCCGAGTATCGCGTCGCTGGAAAGCACGACACGTTTGATTGCGGAGGCGGATGCGGCGCAGCGCAATTTTCATTTCAAGGTTGGCTCCGCGCGCGGTACGCGTACGGTGCGGCTCGGACGAGACCTCCTGCTCGACGTCGACGACAAAAGTCATATCTCTGGGTTGTGGCTGCTCAACGTTCCACCAAGCCCCGTGCAACTGTGATCACGACCATCGTACTGATTCGCGTTGAACCGTCGCTCATTCCAACCGCGGCAAACATGCTCGCGGGCGTCGATGGCGTCGCCGAAGTGTTCTCGGTGTCCGGCGAGTGGGATCTCGTCGCGATCGTCCGCGTGCAGCAGTACGATCAAATCGCGCACGTCGTGACGGAGATCTTTCCGACCGTGCCTGGAATCCAGCGCACGCAGACACTCACGGCTTTCCGCGCGTACTCGAAGAAGGATCTCCAACAGGCGTGGGACATCGGAGTCGAGTAACGCATGTCTGATCGAGCGGGGGAATACATCGTCGGATTGTTCGGGGCGGAGGACGAGCTCCTCGCGACGCTTCGGGAGGAAGCAGACCGCACCGGTCTTCCGCCGATCGCGATTTCGTCCGACGAAGGCCGGCTGCTTCAGGTCCTCCTCACGGCCATCAACGCCCGCCGCGTCCTCGAGGTCGGTACGCTCGGCGGCTACTCGGCGATTTGTATGGCGCGTGCGCTGCCGCCGGGTGGCCGGTTGCTGACCATCGAGATCGAAGAGAAGCACGCTGCATTCGCGAGGAAATACATCGATCGCGCCGCATTGAGCGATCGCGTCGAAGTTCGCGTGGGTCGCGCGCTCGACGTCCTGCCGTCGCTCGACGGCGAGCGGTTCGACGCCATGTTTCTCGACGCGGACAAAGAGCCGCTCCCGACGTATTTCGAGTGGGCGCTGCGCCTCGTTCGGCCGGGCGGTCTGATCATCGGCGACAATGCGCTCTGGGGTGGACGCGTGTACGTCAGCGAGGAGTCGGACGAAAAGACGCGCGCGGTCCGCGAGTTCAATCGGCGCATGGCGGCCGATCCGCGCGTGCTGGGCATCATCGTCCCGACGCATGATGGCGTGGCTGTCGCCGTCGTGAAGTAAGGAACAGGTCTCCGGTTCCGGGTCTCGCCTTGCAATGACTGGAACGCCTCTCGTCTCCACGGGGCCGAGCTCGACGAGTCTGCGCGCACTCCAGCGCCAGCTCGCCGCGCTGATGCCCGACGCGATGTCGCCTGGCATGGCGGGCGAAGGTCCGCCGCTCGAGACGCTCACACAAACGGCCGATCTGCCTCGCCTCATCGGCGCGACGGGAATCGAGAGTCGTATCCTGCGCGCGCGAACGGTCCCGCCAGGACCGTGTTTCGAGTTCAGCGCCTTTCTCGACGGCACACAGGAAAGCCGCGTTCTTCAGTACACGGAATCCCTTCCGATCATTCGTGGCGTCGTCGCGGCGGTCATCCGTGTGAGACGCAATCGACGCTTGGCGACGTGGCGTCATGACGTGCAGACACGCGTCTACGCTCCGAGAGCGCTCTTCTCGCGCGAGGTAAACGCCGCGCTCAGCACACTCGCGGTTGCCGTCGTCGATACGACTGCCGGCGCCGACGTCGACACGCATGCGGGCGAGCATCCGTTCGCGGTTCGCGATGCCGCGATCCACAAAGTGCAGGAGGACCGCGAGCGCGCCGAGCACATGTTGGCCGAGCGTTGGTGCAATCTCGTCCACGAGCCGCTGTTCGTCGACGGCGGAATCAGCGCGAACGAGAAGGTCGCGCGCGAGAACTGCATCGTCGGCATCGTGAAAAGTCACCGAACCCTCTACGCCGAGGGCGACGGCGTCCAGACCGTGCTCCGCTTGAAGGAGCGCGAGCGGACAACCGTGTTTCGCGTCACGTCGCCGAAGCGGACGACGGTCGCGAGCTGGTATCTGCGTTTGCGTGATCCTGCCGGCCGCGATCCGATGTGGGGACTCGTGCGTGTCGAGACCGCCGAGCCCGAAGTGGCGACCGAGGTCGAAATCCGCGATCGTGCCGACGAAATCTCGCGATCCATCCTCGCCGAAGTCGTCCCACTCTCGCTTCCGGACGCGCGATGGGACAAGATGGTCTATGGAATTCGCGACTGCGAAGAATTTCTTCGGGCCGTGATGTAAACTGCTCCCTGCTCCCTGCTCCCTGCTCCCCGGTCCCCGGTCCCTGGCCCCCCCCAGAGGACTCGAGCTCGTACACTCGCTATCAAGCCAATCCGACAGCAGCCCCTGATGCCCCAATCGACCCCGCTCGGTAGAGTCGTCGCGACGGAGCGCAAGCCGAACACGCCGCACGAGTTTCATTTTTGGACGGCGCTCGACTCGCCGGTCGGCATCGGCACGATCATTCGTGTCGAGGGCGCACATCCGGTCAACGGACAGATCCCCGAGGTCTACGGGATCGTCGTGGAGGGGTTCAGCTATACAGATCTTCTAACACCGCTCCACGACGTCCTCGGCCACGACGGATCTCCGTCGGCCGTGTCGCTCGCCGTGACCGAGCGGGCCGAGATCCGCCTCTACACGGCGCACGTGCTGCGCCAGATTCCGGAGGAGCCGCTCCAGCCGGTTCCGATGGGACAGGTCTTTCTCGCCGATGAAAGCGATGTCGCCGTCGCGCTGCGGATGGACAGCTATCTCTCCGCCGAGAATCGCACGGGCATTCCGATCGGGGTGTATCGCGCCGGTGGAACAGACGCGCCAATCTACGTCGATGCCGATTTTCTCATCGGCCCCGAGGCCGCGCATCTCAACATCACGGGCGTCTCCGGACTCGCGACGAAGACCAGTGCGATCGAATGGATCCTGTCCTCGATCTTCGCGCACTTCCCCGAGAAGAAAGGATCGATCGCGGCAGTGTGCTTCAACGTGAAGGGTCCGGATCTCTGCTTCCTCGATCAGCCCGGCGAGATTGGCGACGCGGATCGCGTCCTATATGAGAAGTGTAATGTTCCCGTGGGCGCGTTCGAGAACGTTCAATACTTCGCGCCCTTCAAACCGGACGGATTCACGCTCAACACGCTGCGCTCGAATCCCACGCTGCTGGACAACGTGTCGTCGCTGACGTGGGGCCTTCGCGAAGTATTGCAGTATGCTGAAGTCCTCCTCAACAAGGACGACGTCGACGCGAAGGCGGACGCGCTGATCGACTTCATTCGCGAGCGCGTCGTCGACCGGTCGTTCAGCGATCAGATGCTTGGCAACAAGCAGTATCTCGTTCGCTCGTTCGCGGACCTCGAGCAGTGGTTCAAGGACGTCCTCTCCGCGATGGAGAGTAAAGGGAACGAAGGCTGGCGCACGCACCATGTCGCGACGATCAGAAAGGTCCGCAACCGGCTGTCGAATATTTCGACGCGCTGCGCGGGTCTCGTGACCGACGAAGGCACCGTCAGCGACCTCCCGTTCGGGAGCTTTCAAGATCGCACGGTGTATGTGATCGACGTCGCGTCCCTCGAAGACGACGCCCAGGATCTCATCTTCGCGCGGATCGTCACCAAGCTTCGCGAACATCTCGAAAAGCGCGACCTCGGCGTCAATCACGTCGTCGTGTTCGTCGACGAGCTGAACAAGTATGCCCCGAACGATGGACAAGACACCTACGTCCGCAAAATGCTGCTCGATCTCGCTGAGCGCGGCCGATATCTCGGTCTCGTGCTCTTCAGCGCGCAGCAATTCCGGTCGCAGGTCCACCGGCGCGTGGTCGGCAACTCGGGCACCGCGCTGTACGGACGGATGGACGCCGACGAGCTCGCGACACCCGGCTACGCGGTTTTGAGCCCGGCCGTGAAGACGAAGCTCGCGTCGCTGGAGAAGGGCCAGCTCATGGTGCGCCATCCGCACTTTACCCAGCCGATCTTCGTGCGGTTTCCGCGCCCCGCCGTCATGCGCGGGCGCGACGGGGCCGAGCGGTACCCGCAGGGCGAGGACGTGAATCTGGAGTCGGCGGTGCTTCGGAGCCTGAGAACCCTCGATCCGTCGATCACGCTGGCGTGGGTGCAGGACGCGATTGGAATTCGCGAAGAGAACGAAGTCATTCGCGCGCGGAATGCGGTCCTTCGCGAGCGGCCGAATGATGTTCGAAAGTTTTTCACGGCGCAGCTTCGGCCGCTGATCTCGACGCAGAAGGCGCCGTCGCGTGCGCCGGCGGCAACGCTCAAGTCAGCCCCAGCCGACGACCCCTACGGGTTCTGATGGACCCTCGAGCCGACGGTCGGGTGGATCGCCTCGCCTGGAACGCGATGCCGCGTCGTTTCACTCTGCCGGTTGACCAACGGTACTCGAAAAGTCATCCGGAGCAGAACGACGGATCGCTTTCCCTGCCGCAGCTCCATTGGCTCGTCCTCATGCTCGGTGTGCTGCTGCTCGGAACCGCTGCAACGGCGCAGACCGTCACGCTGCAGATCAAACCTCACGTCGGCGATACGCTGCGCATGCGCCTCGACCAGCAGAGCGAGATGACCGGCGTGAAGCACACGGCGAACGGCGAGTCGACGGCACTCGTCTCGGCGACGATGCGAATGTTCTCGCGGGCCATCATCGAAGGGGCCGGCGACAATACCACGACGGTTCTGGCCATCACGGATTCCGTGCAAATGACGTCGACCGACGAGCGTACGCGTCTCGGACTGATCCAGGCCGAAGCGCAGATGCGCGGCCAGCGCGTTCGGTTCCATGTGTCGCCGGACGGCACGGTCGGAATGAGCGAGACCGGCGGGGTTTCCCGCGACGTCGCTCAGGTCGTGTCGCTGATGCCGGCGGCGTTCCCGAAAGGGCCGATCAGCGTCGGCGATCGGTGGATTCGCGAGATGATGCTCCCGTCAGCGTCGCAGCTCGGGACGCAGATGAGCGGAAAGCTCCACGTCACCTTTCGCTTCGATTCCCTGACCCACAACGGCGAATGGGCGTTCGTCTCCATGCGCGGCGAGATGCAGCCGTATGTCGGCTACGCTCCGGCGCCGAGCGCCGATTCGGAGAAGGGCACCGTGAATGGAACGATGCTCGTCGACCAGAAGCGCGGCTGGCTCACCGAGTCATGGTTCACGATCATGATGACGTCGGTCGTCACGCAGCCACTCGCGATCGGCGGGGCCACGATGCATATGCAGATGCGCATCACGCAGCACATGCACACGGGAGAACGACGTTAGATTTCGGCCGAGCTTTTCCTTCGCCGCATGCGTCTGGTTCATCTGTCCGATCTGCATCTCGGTTACCGGCAGTACCAGCGACTGACTCCCGGCGGCGTGAATCAACGGGAAGCCGACGTCGCCGCGACGTTCCGCACGGCCATCGATCGAGTGATCGAGCTCGCGCCGGACATCGTCATCCTCGCGGGCGACATCTTCCACTCCGTTCGGCCGACGAACCAGGCGATTCTCCACGCGTTCATGCAGTTCTCGCGGCTCGCGCAGTCGCTGCCGAACGCCGTGATCGTGATCGTCGCCGGCAACCACGACACGCCGCGTACATCGGAGACCGGCGGAATCTTGCAGCTTTTCTCGCAGCTCGGACTTCACGTCGTCGATCGAGCGCCGCAACGCGTCTCCTTCTTCGATGGACGTGTGTCGATCCTCGCCGTGCCAGACGTCGATGGCGTCGAGATCCCGAAGTTCGATCCCGATCGCGACGCTGAATACAACGTCCTCGTCGTCCACGGGGAGGTTCGGGGTTTCGTGCCGGAGAGCTTTTCGGCGAGCAATCGGGCCGCCGTCGAGTTCGCGAAGGAAGACATCGGCGCTTCGAAGTGGGACTACGTCGCGCTCGGGCACTACCACGTCTATCAAGAGATCGAGCCGAACGTGTTCTATTCCGGCTCGATCGACTACACGAGCGTCAACACCTGGGGCGAGAAGTTCGAGGAACAGTCTCGAGGATTGAAGGGGAAAGGCTTTGTCGAGCGCGACCTGGCGACCGGCACGCACACATTCCACGACCTCGCGCCCTCCCGCCCGCTCGTTGAATTGAAGCGCATCTCCGCCGCGGGGCTCACCGTCGCGGAGATCGACCTCAAGATTCGCACGGCAGTCGAGTCGTTCCGGCCAGGCATCGACGACAAGGTCGTCCGGCTCGTTGTCACCGACATTCCGCGTCACGTCGCCCGCGAGCTCGATCACAAGGCGATTCGCGAGTACAAGCGCCGCGCGCTGAATTTCCATCTCGATCTCCGCCGTCCGGAGACGAGTCGCTCGTCGGTCTCGGGCGGACCGAGCGGACGTCGCCCGTCGCTGAACGAGATCGTCCGCGAAAAGCTCATGCGGCGTCCGCTCGATCCGGACGTCGACCGCGAACAGCTCATCGCGCGCGCGATGGGCTATCTCGACGAAGCGCAGGCCGCGCCAATCCCGTCGCCCGCGTTGGCTGAAGCGTAGATGCGGCTCAACAGTCTGCATCTCACGAACTTCCGGCAGCACGTCGATACCCACATCGATTTCGATTTGGGGATCACGGGAATCATCGGCCCGAACGGCTCCGGCAAATCGACGATTCTCGAGGCGATTGCGTGGGCGTTGTACGGAACGCCGGCGGCGCGCGGAACGCGCGACACGATTCGGTGGCATCGCGCCGGTGCGCGCGCGCAGGTGAAGGTCGAGCTGGACTTCGAGCTCGCCGGACATCGCTACGTCGTTTCGCGCGGGTTGAACAACGCCGAGCTGTATCTCGACGGCGCCAACTCGCCGATCGCGACCTCGACGAGCGCCGTCACTGAGCTCCTCCGGCGCCGCCTCGGCATGAGCCATGACGAGTTCTTTAATACGTATTTTACCGGCCAGAACGAGCTGAGCGTGATGGCCGCGATGGGGCCCTCCGAGCGCGCGCAGTTCCTTTCTCGCGTGCTCGGCTACGAGCGCCTGCGGACTGCCCAGGGATTCGCACGCGACCGCCGCAAGGGAATCGTCGCTGAGGTGTCGGGGCTTCGCGCGGCGATGCCCGATCCGGACGAGGTCAATCGGAGACTCAGCGACGCGCAGAAACGCGCGGCCGACGCGAAGACGCGAGCGGCCGCATCCGAGAAACGCTGCGCCACAGCGCGGCGCGTCATCGACGATCTCACGCCGCGCTGGGAGGCGATGCAGCGCGACCGCGACGCGATGCAAACGGTGCTCGGTGAGATTCGAGTCGCGACGAGCGAGCGCGAAGTCGTCGAGCGCGACGGCACACGCGTCAACGGCGAGCTCGCCGAGATCGCGGCAGCACGTGCGGAGCTCGACCGCACGCGTGAGGAGCTCGCGCCGCTCGCGTCGCTGCAGACCGAGATCAAAGAGCTCGCTCGCTCCTTCAGCGAAGAAGGACGCCGCAAAACGCTCACCGACGCCATCCGGGCGATCGACGACGACCTCGTTCGCCTGCGGGAGCGTCACGCATTGATCGCGTCCGCGCCCGAGCTCGAGACCGAGGCGAATCAGGTCCTGACGCAAGCTCGCGCCGAACGTGTCGAGGTCGAGGCGGCTTTCGAGAAGACTCAAGGCGAGTGGATCCGCGACAAGCAGGAAGCCGAGACGAAGCGCAACGCCTTGCTCGACCAACTCCGCGACGTCCAGGCGCAGCGCGACCAGATCGTCAGCCTCGGCGAGAAAGGCACGTGTCCGATTTGCGCGCGCCCGCTGGAAACACATTTCCGCACCGTGCTCGACACGCTCGACGAACAGATCGACGCGATCACGCAGAACGGGAAGTACTTCCGCAGCCGGATAGACCAGCTCGAGGCGATGCCGCCGGAGCTCAAGGCTCTCGACGAGCGCAGGAAGCTGGTGTTCGAGAACGTCGGGAAGCTCGAGCGCCGTCTCGCGAAGGTACAAGCGGCGGTGCAGGAGCTCGGCGCAGTGTCGAAAGAGATCGCGACGAAGGATGCGCGGCTCGCCGGGATGAAGGGCGAGCTGTCGACGATCGCGGTCACGTACGATGCGGCGCGTCATGAGCAGGTAAAGCGTCTCCTCGAGCGGCTCGAGCCGATCGACGCGCGCGCCAAGAAGCTCGCGGTTCAGATCGAGCGCGAACCGCGCATCATTGAACAGCGTGACGGGGTGGTCGGTCGCCTCGCAGCCGTAGACGTCCGCCTGCGCGAGCTCGCTGAACGTCGGGAGAAGATCGTATTCTCGGAGCAGGCCTTCGCGGATTTGCGCGGTCAGTACGACCTTGGCGTTGCGGATTTCCGCGCGGCCGAGTTGGCGTCCGTTCAAGCGAAAAGCGAGCTCGCCGCCGCGCATGACGCCTTCGAAGCCGCGGAGCTCGCGAAGGCCGAGCTCGCGAAGAACGAAGCGCGTCTTGCTGAGCTGACGAAGGAGCGACGCCTGCACGAAGAGCTGGATCGCGCTTTTACCGACCTGCGCGCCGACCTAAACACCGAGCTTCGCCCCGAGATCTCCGATCTCGCGAGCCGATACCTGCGTGAGCTCACGGACGGCCGCTACTCGGACATCGAGCTCGACGAGCAGTACAACATCATCGTTTTGGAGGACGGAATCCCGAAGCCCGTGATCTCGGGCGGCGAAGAGGATCTGGCGAACCTTGTGCTTCGTCTTGCAATCTCTGAGATGATCGCGGAGAGAGCGGGGCAGTCGTTCTCGCTGCTGATCCTCGACGAGGTCTTTGGCTCACTCGACGAAACCCGCCGGCACAACGTGGTCGATCTTCTTCGACGTCTTCAGGATCGCTTCGAGCAAGTCGTTCTCATCACGCACATCGAGTCGGTGCGCGAGGGGTTGGATCGCGTCGTCACGGTCCGCTATGACGAAGAAAGCGGAGCCTCACGCGTCGATTCCGAGGATGGCAGCGGCAACCTCGCGCTCGACCTCGAAGTCGGGGCCGCTGACTGATGGCGACGTCGCGTTCGTGGCGCCCACACACCGTCGAAGGTCCGTTTCGCGCGAAGCTCGACGAGATCGGCGAGCTCAATCAAGTCTTCAGCGATTCGTTCACCGAGCGCTATCGTCGCGACGGAATGGTCGGTGTTCGAGTGCCGTTCCTCAACCCGACGATTTGGCGTTACGCCATCGAGGACGCCGACGAAGGCGCGATGCTTTGGCGCGACGATCGCGGGCATGTCGTCGCGTTCAACATGGTGCATCGTTCGGGCACCGAGGGGTGGATGGGGCCTCTTGCCGTTCGAACGGAATTCCAGGGCGCGGGGACCGGAAAGGAGATCGTCACGCGCGGTGTCGAGTGGCTCAAGTCGCAGGGCGCGAAGGTCATCGGTCTCGAGACGATGCCGCGGACGATGGACAACATCGGGTTCTACGCCCGGCTCGGATTCGTACCCGGCCGCTTAACGCTGACGACGACGCTCGAGGCGTCGTACGGCGAGGTCCCGACGCGGCTCATCGGACGCTTGTCGCCTGGCGCGTGCGCCGACGCATTGGCGGCGTGCCGAGACCTCACTCAGCGTTTGTTGCCGGGCTACGACTATACGCGCGAGATCCTCCTCACCAGCGAGCTGGGACTCGGCGACACGGTGCTCCTCTACGATGGCGATCGGCTCGTCGGGTTTGCGCTCGCGCACACGGCGCCGCTCGTGGAGGGTCGTGCGCGGGAAGAGCTTCGCGTTCTCAAGCTCGTGTTGGAGGACGCGTCGCGACTCGACGACTTGCTTCGCGCGGTGGGCGATTACGCTCGCCGGAGTGGCACGCGGCGAGTGGCGCTGCGCCTCCAAGGCGAGTATCTCGCTCCCTTCCAGCGGATCATCGCCCTCGGCGGTCACATTCGGTGGACCGACCTGCGGATGTCCTTCGGCGGATACGAGGAACGTCGTCCTGCGACGGGCTTCGTCCTGTCGAACTGGGAGATTTGAGCACCGTTCTAAGTCGCTAAACCATCAGCGCTTTTGTTCACCGGTGTGTCCGAACTGAGTCCCCGACGGCGCGTTTTCGATGACTTTGAGCGCTGTCGCCGGATGGGCCTTCTGATAGGGCCTGCCGCATCGTCGTGATGTCACGCCAGCCGCGCGCTTTGCTCGTGTCGACATCGGGCAAGTGTTTTCGCTCAGACGCCCAGAGGGCGCGATAGCTGTGCCACACACCGCGCTCGAGGTTCGGAATTCCCGCCTTACTCTCCGTGGTCTTGAGCACGTTTTTACTCGACGAGAGCTACTCGCTTCGCATCGCGGTGACCGGATCGACCCCCGACGCGCGCCTCGCCGGAATCCAAAGTCCCAACAGCGCGACGGCTCCGAGCACTATTGGTGCGAGAACAAACGTGATGGGGTCGAAGGCTCCGACCTCGAAAAGCACACTGGCAACGGCACGGCTCAGCGCAACCGCGCCCAGAATGCCAAGTGTGATTCCACAGGCCGCGAGCAGCATCCCGCGGCCGGCAACGAGTCGCACGACATCGATCGGTGTTGCGCCGAGCGCCAAGCGAATGCCGAACTCTCGCGTGCGCCGGCCGACGGTGTACGACGCAGTTCCGTATATGCCGAGCGCCGCGAGCATCAGTGCGATCGCCGCGAAGGCGCCCAAGAGCAGCGTATAAAAGCGCGGTTCGGCGACAGTTGCATTGAGCGCCTCGGACATCGTGGCCACCTGGAACACCGGAACGTTGCGGTCGACGTCCGCGATCTGTGCCCGGATCTCGCGCTGCACCAACGCGGGATTGGCATCGGTGCGAACGACGAACCCCGGTCCGAACGGCATCGTGTGAAAGGGGAAGTACGCCGAGGGCTCCGGTTTCCCGGAGAGCGACGTCTGCGTCGCATTCGCGACAACGCCGATGACTTCGCCGCGAGCGCGGACCGTGTCCCCCGGTGCAGCCGAGAAGTGGTGTGAGAGCCCGAACGTGAGATGCTTGCCGATCGGATTCTGATTCGGGAAGTACCGATCGACGAGCGCTTGGTTGACGACGACGACCGGCGCAGCGTCGAGACGGTTTTGCGCCTCTGTGAACGTCTGTCCCCGCGCCACGGTGATTCCGAGTGTCGCGAAGTAGTTCGGCGAGACGGGCAGCAGGCGGGCTACGAATTCGGTGCCGGGCGCCGGTTTTGGCTCTCCCTCGATCGTGAACGACGTCGACGCCTCGAACATCGGAGTTGGATCGATGGGACGATTCGCCGCGACCGCAACGCTCTTCGTGCCCGGGAGCGCTGCAAGGCGACGTTGTACTTCGTCGGTGAATTGGTTCGTGCCCGCGTCGTATTCGTATTTCTTCCCGGCCAGCGTGACGTCGAACACGACGAGGTGCTCCGGCTTGAAACCGGGATCGACTGAAACGAGGTTGGCAAAACTCCGAATGAAGAGACCGGCGCCGACGACGAGCATCGTCGCGAGCGCGAGCTCGATCACCACGAGCGACATGCGAGCCCGGCTTCGACCATCGGTCAGCCCGCGCGCGCCGGCGCGCAGCGATTGTGGCAGGTTCGGGCGCGACAGGCGAAGCCCCGGGAGCAGCCCGAAGCCGATGCCGACGGCGAACATGATTACCGCGGCAAATGCCAGGACGCGCGTATCGAGCCGAATGTCGTGCAGGCGGGGAAGCGCGGCGGGTCCGAAAATGACGACCGCGTCGACAGTCCAAGCGGCCGCGATGGTTCCGAGGAGCGCACCGGCTGCAGACAGGGTGAGGCTTTCCGCAACGAGCTGCTGAAGAAGTCGCCGGCGGCTTGCGCCGAGCGCTGCTCGCACCGCGAGATCGGATTCGCGTCCCGCGGCCCGCACGAGCAGCAGGTTCGCGACGTTCGCGCACGCGACGAGCAGCACGAACGACACCGCACCGAACATCATCCAGAGCGGGCGCTCGACGTCGCCGATGATCTGATCGCGGAGCGGAAGCGCGGTAGCGCCGACCTTGGCATCGTAGGTCGGAAAGTCGCGCGCAATCTGGGCGGCCACGTCCTGGAGATCGCGCGCGGCCGCGTCAATCGTGACGCCAGGCTTCAATCGCCCGATCGCGTTGACGGAGTGGTAGCCGCGGTGAATGTCGCCGACTTCGTAGTCGTGCCACTGCGCCGGAAACCATACGTCGGGAGCATCAGGAAACACGAAGCCTGCGGGTGCGATGCCGACCACCTCGTACGAGCTGTCGTCGAGCGTGATGCGTCGGCCGATGACCCGTGGATCGCTTCCGAATTCGCGGGCCCACGCTGCGTGCGAAAGCACGACGACCTTCGGCGCGTCCTTCGCGTCTTCGTGCGGCAAGAACGTTCGTCCCAACGCAGCGTTCACACCGAGGATCGAGAAGAACGACGCGCCGACTCTCGCCGCCGAGATGCGAAGCGCAGGATCCGCATCACGCGTCAACGTCATGCTGCGGCCAGCGTCGACCGCGGCCAAATCAGTGAAGCTGTGCGTGCGCGCTCGGAAATCGATCAAGTCCTGCGGCGAGACCGGCATGACCGTGCGGCTCGGGCTGATCGCACGCACATACGCGAGACGATCGGGATCGGCGAAGCCCAGGGGATTGAGCAACACGCCGTTGACGATGCTGAAGACCGCGGTCGTCGCGCCGATCGCGAGCGTCAGGGTTACCACGACGATGAGCGTGAAGCGCGGCGCCTTGACGAGTGAGCGGACCGCGTGCCGCACGTCGTGAAACAGGAATTCCATCGGTGATCCTTGCTCGAGTCGGGCTTGCCTAGGGGACGAAGCATGCCAGCATCGCGAGCCGGCAAGTTGTTATCCGACAACTATGTAGGACGCGAGTCGAGCGTCGCCGGATCGCTCGGCGTTCGCATCCGGGATTTGCGTCCCGAAATCGGACACGGCCAGGCGATCCATCAAATCGGACGACGCATTCCCATCTGCGCTTCGTACGCAATGCCTTTGACCGCGAGCAAGGCCGCTGCGCACGGCGGCAGGAGAGAGCCCAGAGCGTTGGCGAGCCGGAGAGCGCGTAGATCCGTTCCACTGCGTCCGTCGTACACCGACGGGGCGCTCAATCCCGAGTGTTCCGTGCAGCCGATATCACTGGTGGAGGAAGGGAGATGCGAAGCATGAAAATCCGGAGCGCCGTCGTTTCGATCCTTGCGGTAACCGCAGTCGCGGCGTGTAGCGATTCAGCGTCGAAGAGTCCGGTCGCGCCGACCATGGCGGAAATGGACATGGCGCAAAATGCGCAGGGCGGCGCGCCGAAGGGCTACACCGACGGCTGGTTCGACGGGTCGACGGTCAAGTTCTTCTATACGAAGGATTTCTTCTGCGCGCAGCCGCCGTCGAGCGGCGCACCTTCCAACTGCGAGGTCGGCGACGACGCAACGGTCGCTCCGCGCCCTGGCAATAACATTCCGACGCTCTACGTGATGGTGCCGCTCGGCATCACCGTTCCGCAATCGACCCTCCAGTGCCCCGTCGCTGGTTCGTGCATCGATCACCCGTCGACGATCGATCTCTCTCGACTCTTCGGTGCCGGCGCCGCGTCCGCTCCGCTGCCGCCGCACAGCCACATTATCGACGAGAAGCAGGGCGGCTGGTGGGACGTGGAAGTCATCGGCGTAAGCTCGCTCGACGCATGGAATCAAATCGTCGCGGCGAAGAGCCTCACGAAGGTGCGACAGCTTCAGGCCGCGGGAACCGGCGTGACGGGAGACATTCCGTCGAATTTGTATCTCTTCTTCAACGTGCAACAATGACGACATCGGCCAACGTGATCACTCGTCCCAACAACCTCCTAGGCTCGGTGTTTCTGCTGAGCGGAGGAAGTGTGATGGTGGCGGGGGCGCTGCTTCCCTGGCTCACGATGTTCGCCGGACTCCAAGCGTATCGCGGCGTCATCGGTCTCAACGGTCGGCTGATTCTTGGTGTCGGAATCGTGTTGTCGATCTCCGGCGTCATCGGACTTGCGCGCGGTCTCAACACACGCACGCTGCGCGTCGCCGGTGCGGTCGCCGCCGCGACCGCGCTCTTCGGAGGTGTGTTGTTGTATCGCATGATCGAGATGTGGCGCAACCTCTCCGCAAACGATGCGATGATGATCGCACGCCCAGGGATTGGACTTCCATGCGTCCTGGTCGGCGGACTGTTGTCAGCCCTTGCGCTGCGCCAACCACAAACCAGGCGGCTGAGACTGTAGCTGTGAAGACGAATGCATCGACAACAACGCGCCTGACCGAGTGTCCTGGTGAGGCGCGTTGAACACTGCAGTGTGAGCGGCGCGAAGCTCAGGGCGATGTTTCGACGTTCTTATCAACGCCGTCCGCATCGACGTTCATCGGGACGCACGGGCTGCGAGGATCGAGACGTGATGCGTCCTCGCAACAAGTTCGTGACAGGACACGACACAGTTTCGCCAATTCCTAACGCGGTCTCAGCGACATCACCAGCGCAAATCACGGCTAGTCAGTCGATTACGGTGTTGGGAGACCGCTGAGATGGCTGGTCCCGGTTGTGCATGAGGCATCCGTTCGCGGGTTCCGATTGGCCTGCTGCCAATCGACGCGGTCATTTTTCTTCGAGCGGAGACGTCGATGCGTATTCTGAGAAGTACAGCTAGTGCCCTGCTGGCTGGAGTGATCGCCACGGCATCTGCCGGAGCCCAGATCAACTATACCACTCAGGGCTTTTTCAGCGGGCCTGGAATCAGTGGGCTCGGGTGCACAACCGTCGCCTCTCTGACGGCGAGTTGTAGCGGCGGCGGGTTCACGCTGGTATATACCGGGACATCGGGGCTCAATCTCGCCAACAACACCATCACGAGCCTCGGCACGTTCAACTTGACGGGCACTGGCACCGTGACTGTGCCGGCGGGGGCGGTCTTCTTCACGCTGCTGGTGAACCAAACCAGTCCAAGCAGCGGTCAAGGCGTGTTCCTCGGGGCGATCACCGGTACGGTGAGTACGGCTGGCACGAACTTCAGCAGCCTGATTTGGACACCAAACCAGCTGGCCACCATCGGCTCGACGCAGTATCAGATGATCTACGACAACGTCGGCCCGGCGGCGAACATCGGCCTTGGCATTCCGATCAACAACACGCGCGGCATCGATGCCTTGGTGAGCACGACCGCGACGCCCGAGCCAAACACGGTCGCACTCATGGTCACTGGACTCGCCGGCTTACTTCCTGTGGCGGTGCGTCGCCGCAAGAATGGAAGGCAGGGGCAGGGTTAACGCGCGAAGAACTCCCGTCGGTCGCTTGGGAGTGCAGAGAGTGAGAGAGCCCCGGCCATTCGGCCGGGGCTCTCTCGTTTTTCTCGAGCGATGCCGAGAAATGACATCCGGCCAATCAGCGCGGTTGCCGCTTCGATTTCTTCGGCTGGCCGTCTAGAGCTCTCCCTCGCGGCCCGCCGCGCGACGCCCCACCAGCGGAGACGAATTTTTCGGCGCGGCTTTGGCCATGCGTTGCAAATCCGCCGCGCGAGACACGCGGCTTGCGCGCAGCGCCGCAGTACCGAGGCCGGCGATGGCGATCGCACAAACTATCGCCCGCGTGGCTGCCACCAGGCTCGCTGCATGGAATGCGTTCGTCGCCTCTGCGCGAACGCTGCTTCGGATCTGCAGTGCATCGAGGGCGAAGAGTCCCACGAGGCCAAGGAGAACGACGGCGACAAGGAGTGCACCGATGCCGAGCACACTCTGAAACCGCCAGTGATCGTACGTACTCGATACCCAGTACGCGATCATGACGCCGACGGACACGATCAGTAGTGAGGCTGAGACGAGGCCGAACGCGGCAAACCTCCAACGAGCATCGTGCAGATGAATCGGCAGGAGGTTGTTGACGATGACTTCATAGACTGGGAAGAAGATCAGCGCCGCTGCAACGAGATAGTGCGGCCACGCCGCCTGTCGGATGTTCGCCATGTCGCGGGGTCGAAGGTGTGTTCCTGAAGGTCGTTCTCGAGTTGAACGCGGGGCATTCGTCCGAGTCCTTTTCCGCTCCCGGGCTCAAACGCAAAAAGCGCACTCCGAATGATGGCGCAGAAGCTCCGCAGTTCAATCGTCCGCCACAAGCGCGCCGATGCACATTCGTTCCGCGGAGCACACCCCGACCATCTTCGCCGTGTCATTCGTTATCGGCCGTTCGGTCGGCTTAGTACAGCTTCCGAATCGTTGCGGATGCCTCCTCGATCATGGCGGACCGCGTTTCAGGGCGGTTTTCTCGACGCGCGTCCAACGCCTCTCTCCGCAGCCAGCTCAGACCTGTCACCTGTTCGACAGGTTGGCGTGCCTACGTTGAAGGTCTGGCACCCCTGGGGAGATCCCGTGCAGTTCGAGGTTTTTCGAATAGCGTACGCCGCACTTCGGGCGAACCTTCTGCGCTCGCTGCTGACGATGCTCGGCATCGTCATTGGAATCGCCGCCGTGATCGCCATGATCGCGCTCGGCGACGGCGCACAGCAATCGGTGCGCGATCGAATTTCCCGGCTCGGGACGACGACGCTTCAGATCGACGCGCAGTGGGTTCGCGTCGGCGGAATTCAAACGAACATTCGCAAGCGCGTCACGATCGACGACGTACGATCGATCAACGAGCGCGCGCTGCACGTCCTCGCCGTCAATCCGCAGCAGGACAAGGATCTGCAACTCCAGTGGGGAAGCAAGAACGCGAGCGTGAAGGTCGTCGGCGCGACGCCGAACTTCGTCGAGGTCCAACATTTCGCGATCGATCGGGGCCGAGTGTTCACCTCGAGTGAGGATATCGGGCGCCAGCGCGTCGTCGTCCTCGGCGCAAACGCTTTGACGATGCTCGGCGTTCCGAACGCAGACGCGATCCTCGGCGACAATGTGCGCATCGGCGGAATGCAGTTTCAGGTGATCGGCATTCTGAAGCCGAAGGGCTCCGGATCGGGATTCGGGAGCGCCGACGACCAAATCTTCATCCCGTTCGGGACCGGCCGATTCCGGTTGTTCAAAACCGATCGGATCGACGATCTGTTCGCGCTCGCGTCGAGTGAGGCGGATCTCCCTGATGCGATCAACGAGATCACACTGGCCCTCCGGCGATCGCATCACCTGACGTTCGATCAACCGGACGACTTCCGGATTCGAAACCAGGCCGACCTGCTCGCGACGCTGGGCGAGACGACGCAGGTATTCACGAGTCTGCTCGCCGGTATCGCGGCGGTCAGCCTTCTGGTCGGTGGCATCGGCATCATGAACATCATGCTCGTCTCCGTCACCGAGCGGACGCGCGAGATCGGAATCCGAAAGGCGCTCGGCGCCACGCGGAAAAACATTCTCTTTCAATTTCTCATGGAGGCCGTGACGCTATGCGTGCTCGGAGGAATCGTCGGGATTGCGTCGGGCGCCGGTCTGTCCATGCTTCTCCGCGATTCGTTCGGCTGGAGCACGACGCTGGGGTTGAGCTCCGTGGTACTCGCGTTCGCCTTCGCCGCAAGTGTCGGAATCATCTTCGGCGTCTGGCCGGCCCGTCGCGCCTCGTCGCTCGACCCCATCGAGGCGCTTCGGTACGAGTGACTCAGAGGGCGCGAGCGGCGACGGCCCGTCGGTGAGCTCACCGACGGGCAGCGATTCGTCAGGGCGCGAGAACAGCCAGCTGCAGCTTGCCGCCCTGCCGCGGATTCCCTTGGGTATAGAACACGTAGACCTTGTGCGTGTTTTCATCCACCGCGCACGTGCGCGCGCCTCCGCCCTGCGGGACTTTCTCGACGACCGTGAACTTGGATGGCGAATCCTCATGGATGACCGACAACGTGCTGTCGGCGCGATTCGGATTGAATACCAGCTTCGTCGTCGGGTCGAAGCAGTTCATGTCGGCGCGGCTCGGGACGCGAATGCGCGACACGACGCCGCCGTTATCGGCATTGATGACGACGACTTCCGTGTCGCAGGCCATGAACACGCGGCGGGTTTGTGTGTCCATCGTGAGCCCCTGTGCCCGGCCGCAGCCGGACACGCCCCAGGTCTTTTCGATCTTTAGCGTTTGTGTATCGAACTGTTCGAGGCCGCCCTTGTCCTCGATCGCCGCGTAGAGCTTCCCGCGGCCGTCAGCCGCGGCGGACTCGAGGCCATCGCCGATCATCGTCTTGGAGATCAGTTTTCCCGTGCGCATGTCGACCACCCACCCGTCCTTACCCACCCAAACGAAGGCGCGGTGCGTGACCGGATCGTACCGGCTGCCGTCGCCCTTGATGTCCAAATGCCCGGTGACGGCAAGCGTCGTGAGGTCGAAGAGAGTGCCGTTGCGCACGAGGCCGCGGTTGTCCTCGTGATCGATCGCGTAGCCTCCGCCACCGCCCGCGACCGTCCCCACGATGGTGTCCTTGTCGACGTCGATCACCTTGTCGCCGAGACCGTAGAGCCGACGCCCGATCGGATCGATGATGATGTAGTCGGCGCGCGCGACGCCGATGTCGATGGTCTTCACAACGTGGTAGTGTTGTCCCTGGGCACGGGCAGCCGGGCCGGCGAAGGCGGCCGCCGCGAACGCGACGATGAAGGAACGCGGTCGGAACATTGGTGAGCTCCCGAAAGGGTGATTCGATCAGTAGAAAGCTACCTCGATGACCCGATGGACCAGCGGGGAGTTGGCTCTCGTCCAAATCTCGCGTCCTCGAGACAGCCTTCGTTCAGACCGCGGTGGCCGGAGAATTAGAGGATACTAAACGGCCGGGGGACGGGCGGAGGAGGGGTTTGCCCTCGCCCTCTTGGAACTCCGGCGCTAGTTTCGTAGTTCCCAATGCTGACAGCCGATCCCAGCAACCTCACCCTCGGCTATCACGGGAGAGTCTCGATGCCGGCAGATAACTTCGCGAGCGCGGTTCGCCGCTCGTCCGCACGACGCGCGCGTGCTGTCGCAATGCTAGTCGTGATCGTCGCCGCGTGTTCGCGGAATAAAGGGACCGAGGACTTCTACCCGCGCGCTGATCCCATCCCGGTGCACGTGCAGAACGAGAACTTCCTCGACATGAACGTGTTCGTGGTTTCCAGCGGCGTGACGCGCCGCCTCGGTCTCGTCACGGGGAACAGCGCGGCGGACTTCAAGGTTGCATGGTCGCTGGTCAACGGCCAAACGATCTCGTTGACCGCGACGCCGATCGGCGGGCGCGGGAGCGCAACCTCGGGGTCGCTCAACATCGCGCCGGGGCAGATGATCGACTTCAAGATCGGATCGGTGCTTCGCCAGAGCACCGCGACGGTTCACGAGCCCTGACGCGGTAGTGTGACGCGCAGAGTGCTCTGCCCGTCTTGCCGGGGAATCGTTATTGTTTCGGCGCGGGATGTCGTCGATCGCCGCGAACGACGATTCGCCAGATGACGACGAACACGCCAACGGTCAGTAGCAAATGAATCCACCCTGGGCCGTCGAACGCGAGCGCGCCGATGGCCCAGATCACGATCATCGCAACGCCGACGAGAATACCGAGATCCATTCGCTCCTCGTGAATTGACCGCTTTTGGTACGGTCTGTAAATTGCTTTCGTACGAAGTAGCAACAACTGCTCGGGACGGAGAACTCAGTTTTTGAGCCAACAAGTCCTTCGGGTGGGTTCGACAATCTATCACCGACGTCATGCCCTCAGTGCGGGGGAAGGCGGAAGGTTGGTGGTGAGGACCTCATACATTCGACTGGGCTTCACAAAACCCTCTCCGGACCGAATCTTCGAGCCCCGCGGTTAACGCCGCGGGGCTCGTTCTTTTGTCAGGTACCCGGTGCCGGCCGCCGAGTGCCGGATATTTCGGAACGCAGCGCGTATATCATATGAAAACCAGAGTCGAATTCTCTGGCACCCGGCACCGACCTTTGGCACCGAATGACTCCCCACGTCACGATCATTAGAAGACTGCAATTCAACGCGGCGCACCGCGTTCACAACCCCGCGCTGTCCGACGAGGAAAACAAAGCGATCTTCGGGAAGTGCAACAACCCGAACTGGCACGGTCATAACTACATCCTCGACGTCGCGGTGACCGGGCCGATCGAGGAAAAGACCGGCTACGTCATCGATCTCGCCAAGGTCAAAACCATCGTCGAGCGGGAAGTCATCAGCAAAGTCGACCACCGCAACTTCAACCTCGAGGTCGACTTCATGAAGGACATCATTCCGACGACGGAGAACATCGTCGTCGGAATGTGGCGCGTCCTCGCGCCGGCACTCGCGCCCGCGCGCCTCACGAAGCTCACGCTCTGGGAAACGCCGAACAACTACGTCGAATACGACGGCCAATGAGCGCCGCTCGCCGCACGGCGCTCGTCAGCGGCGCCTCGCGAGGAATCGGGCTCGAGGTCGCGCGCCTCTTCGCGGCGGACGGTATTCGCGTCGCGATGCTTGCCCGCTCGGAAAGCGATCTTTCGGCGCGCGCACGCGAGATCGGCTCGAATGCGATCGCCATTCGTTGTGACGTCGCGAGCGCCGACGACGTGAACGCCGCGACGGCTCGGGTTCTCGAACAGTTCGGCGACGCACCGGACATCGTCGTCAACAACGCCGGTCTGTTCAACCTCGCGACGGTCGAAGACACGAGTGTCGAGGCATTCCGCTCGGCGCTCGACATCAATCTCGTCGCACCGTTTCTCGTCGTGCATGCGTTCATCCGCCAAATCCGCGCGCGGCGCCATGGGCATATCGTAACGATCGGATCCATCGCCGACCGAACCATCTTTCCCGAGAACGCCGCCTATGCGGCGAGCAAGTTCGGCGTGCGCGCGCTCCACGAGGTTCTCCGCGCCGAGCTGCGGGGTTCGGGCGTTCGAACGACGCTCGTCTCGCCCGCGTCCGTCGACACCGCGATGTGGGACGAGATTGATCCGGATTCGCGGCCGGGATTCACTCCGCGCCGCGACATGCTCTCCGCGCGCGCCGTCGCCGAGGCGGTTCGCTATGCGGTCTCGCAGCCGGCCGACGTCAACGTCGACGAGCTGCGCCTCTCGCACAGCTAGTCTTCACCCATGTTCATTCCGCTCGTCGACATCCTTCGCTGCGTCAAACCGCATGCGGAGACGTGGCTCGTCGCCTCCATCGAACGCGCCGACGACCGTTTCATCATCGAAGGCACCCTCGGCTGTCCGACCTGTCTCGCCGAATATCCGATCCGCGATGGAGTGGTGTATTTCAGCGAGTCGCCGTCGAGCACCCCCACCGTGTCCCCCGACGAATCGGAGGCGATGCGTCTCGCCGCAGCGCTCGGTCTCACGGAGCCGCGGATGACGGCACTGCTGTATGGAACGTGGGGCGCTCAAGCGCAGCTCGTTCGCGGTTTCTCGCCGGCGCAGCTGATCCTTCTGAATCCGCCGCCCGGCACGACGAGCGGTGACGGAGTCTCGGTGATCGTGAGCGAGAAAATGCCGCTCGCGCAACAATCGCTCGACGCGATTGCTGTCGACGAGTCGTTCGGTCGGCTCGAGGAGTCCGGCATCGCGACGTTGCCGGCGCTGAGGCGCGGAGGCCGCCTCCTCGCGCCGGTGTCGACACCGATGCCCAATGGATTCAACGAGCTTGCGCGAGACGACGAAGTTTGGGTGGCGCGCGTCGACGATCGCGAGATGACTAGCGCGCCGATCCTTCCCACCCGGCGCACTCGCGCTTAGCGCATTTCGCCGATGCGATCATCTCCAGCGACGCGAGATATCGCTCTCACGATCGCGATCCAGCCACCGTCTCATCGCGATCCGCGTGCGCGTAGAGAGCGTCGATCTGCATTTTGTATCGCTGGTCGACGATTCTGCGCTTCACTTTGAGCGTCGGTGTCAGCTCGCCGCGCTCGACCGAGAATTCATGCTCGAGAAGGCCGATCTTTTTCGGTATCTCGAAGTGCGCGAGGCTCGTGAACTTCTTTCCGACCTCTTGTTCGACCTTCGTTTGGACGGGCGGTAGTCCAAGCAGCTCGGCTCGTGTCGCGAACGAGATATTCTGCGAGCGCGCCCACTTCTCGAGCGTGTCCCAATTGGGAACGACGAGCATGATCGGATACTTTCGCTTGTCGCCGAGCATGACAGCTTGGCTCACGAAGCTGCTCGTCTTCGCGAGGTTTTCGATCGGCTGCGGCGCGATGTTCTTCCCGCCGGCCGTGACGATGATGTCTTTCTTGCGATCGGTGATCGCCAGAAAGCCGTCGCGCAGCTCGCCGATGTCGCCGGTGTGGAACCAGCCTTCGTGATCGATCGCCTCCGCCGTCGCTTCGGGTTTGTTGAAGTAGCCTTTCATGATCTGCGGCCCGCGTGCGAGGATCTCGCCGTCCGACGCGATCGCGATCTCGGTTCCCGCGACCGGCTTGCCGACCGTGCCAATGCGGAAGTTGTCGGGGGTGTTCACCGCGAGCACGGGCGACGTCTCCGTCAGACCGTACCCCTCGAGAATGACGAGGCCGGCGGCATAGAAGAACTTGTTGATCTCCGGAGCGAGCGGCGCGCCGCCGGACACGAAATATCGCAGCCTGCCGCCGGTTCGCGCCTTCAGTTTAGAGAACACTAAGCGCTGGGCGAGCGCGTATTGCCCGGCGAGCACAGCCCCCGGCTCCTTCCCGGCGAGCTTCTCGTTTGCCCACCGCTCGGCGACTCCGCGCGCCCAGGCGAAGATGCGCCGCTTGAGCGCGCCGCCCGCCGTCGCGCTCTCGAGAACGCGTGCATACATCTTTTCATAAAGCCGTGGCACCGACAGCACGAGCGTCGGTCGCACCTCGACGAGATTCTGCGGTACCGTGTCGACGGATTCGGCGTACGCGATGCTCGTTCCGGTCGCGAGCATCGTGTAGTGGCCCGCCGTTCGCTCGAAGCTGTGTGACAACGGAAGGAAGCTGAGACACGTGTCGTCGGCCGCGAAAGGAATCGCCGCCGCGCCGACCATCACGTTGGAGTAGATGTTGTCGTGCGTCAGCATCACGCCTTTCGGCTCGCCCGTCGTGCCCGACGTATAGATGATGGTAGCGACGTCGTCTGGCTCGACGGCGAGCGCGCGCTGCTCATAGACCTCGCGCTTGTCGTGCGTGTCGGCCGCCAAGCCCGCCTTCTCGACCGATGCGAGCGTCGCGTCGGCGCCGCCGAGCGTGTTCGCAAACGTGACGACGTGTTTGAGCGCCGTGCACTGTGCGCGAATCGACGCAACTTTTGCCGCCTGCTCCGCATCGGAGACGAAGATCGCCACAGCGCCCGAGTCGCGGAGGATGTAGCAGATCTGGTCCGGTGGGAGATTCGGATACACCGGCACGTTCGTGACGCCCAGTGCGAGACACGCGTAGTCGGCGATCGCCCACTCGGGGCAATTCTCGGAGAGAATCGCGACGCGGTCGCGCTGCTTCACCCCGAGCAACTCGAGACCGAGCGCGGCAAGTCGAATGCGCTCGAGCAGCGTGTCGTGCGAGATCGGCTCGTACTTCCCGTTTCGTTTGACCTGCAGCGCGTTCGGCTTGTGATACTTCGCGACCGCGTCGAACAGCATACGGTTGAGCGTACCCGGCGTCGAGTTACGCGGACCACCGCTTGAAACCAACACAGCGATTCACTCCCCGTGAGAACGCGGGAGTATATCGCTTCGTTCGCCACTTCGTAACGGAGGGCGCGCTATTGAATGGAGAGCGCGAGCTTGAGCGGAAGCACCACGCGGATCGGTGAGCCGGCAACCGAAACGCCTCTGTATGAAGTGCTAATGAGAATTACCACACTATCCGCCTTCCCGTTGAGATACTGCTGCTCGTTTGCGAGCAGGAACGGACGGACGATCACCGACCGACTGACGCCGCTCGCATCCGACGTATCGACCGGCGACGCCTTCGTCGGATCGGCTCCAATGAAAATCGCGGGCGTCGTAGACCCGGCGATCGTCGCCGGTGCGCTCGCGATGTCGTACTTCACGATGAAGCCGAGTGCCGCCGTATCGCCCTTTCCCTTGAGCGTCGCGCCGATCGCGAGGGTTCCGATCGATGCGGATGTGTCCTTCGCGACGGGAACGCGGAGTGTGTCCGCTGCCGGGCTGGCGAGCGCCAGCGCCGTGGGTGCAACCGTTACCGGAACGGACGCCGCCGCTGTTTGAATACCCGACACCTGGCCGACGACGTGAACCGTTCCCTGTTTGTCGCCGATCACGAAGTGGCTCCCTGTGAGGTGTGCCGCCGCTCCCGAGTCAGTGATGAAGAACGTGGTCGCGAGTCCCGAGATCGGCACACTGTTGCCGTCGTACGCGATGACGTTCAACGGCTTCACGGCGCCCGTGCTGTCGCGCATCGTGTCGCCGACGACGACCGAAGGGGAAGGGAGAAGAAGCTGGCTGATCGACGCCGCGCCTTTCGGCGCCGACATGTCGACGCAGGCAATGGTGGTCACTGCGGCGATTGTCACCAGCGATGCAACGATCCGACGAATCACGTGAGACGTCCGGCGATGTATTCCGCGAGTGCTCGGTATGCGACTGCCGCCGGGTCGTCCGGCGTGCGAAGTACCACGGGTTGCCCGGCCGCGAATGCATCGACCGACGCAGCCGTCCGTGGAACCGATATGTCCAATACCAAGCCCTTGGGAAGCTGTTCCCGAACATAGGAGGCGACGCGCTCCGACGCCGGGTTTCCCAGCTCCACCATCGTGAGGACGATCCCGTCCAGCACCAGTCCTGGGTTCGAGGCGAGCGACGACCGGATCGCGCGAAGAATCTGCGTCGTCGTCTGTAGCGCAAGCGGCTCACACTGAAGTGGAACCAACACGTGTTGGCTCGCGCCTAACACCTTGTGCGTGATGGAGCCCAGGCCGGGCGGCGTGTCGACGATGACGGTGTAGCCGCGCTCACGGGCCCGATCGAACAGCTCGCTGATGCGCCCCGACTCGGCGAAATGCTTTTGATACTCGTCGTGCTTCGGGCTCTCGGTGACGCTGCCGGCCGAGACGACGCGGAGCCACGGAAGGTTCGACGCACGCACGACGCGTTGCATCGGTTCGGCGCCCGACAGGAAGTCCGAGAGGCCGAGGCGCGTGCTGCCGGCGTTCAGCCCCAATCCGAATCGGACGGAGCCCTGAGGGTCGGCATCGATCAGCAAGATCTTGTTGCCGCGCCGCGCCAGCGACGCCGCGATGTTGACCGCCGTCGTCGTTTTTCCAACCCCGCCTTTTTGACTAACGATCGCGAGGACCTTTCCCACGCTATTGCTCCGGCTCGCCGGAGACAGCTTCACCATTTCGCAGCGCGCCGAGCGTCTCTTCCGCGTGGCGGACCCACCGTTCAGCGTCGGGCCCGGAGGGCGGCTTCACGAGGAATGCATCGAGATGCTTCTCGGCGCCGGCCCGGTCGCCCCGCTTCAACAGAAGAAACGCCAGCCCATAGTGTGCACCCGACAGCTGAGGGGCGAGATCGAGTGCGCTCCGATAGCAGCGGATGGCCTCCTCCGGACGATTCGTCTTCGTAAAGGCGATCGCCATGTTCTGGAGGATCTTGGTGTCGTTGGGACGGTCGCGCAGCGCGAGCCGGTATGACGTGAGGGCAGCGTCATAATCGCCCTGTCGCTCCAAAGCCATGGCTTCGCTCAGGTAATCCAGGCGTTGGGGCTTGGGGCCGCCATCAGACTTCCCGCCGGTCAGGCGACTCCACCAAGACATGCGGCTCGAGGGTGTTTGGGACGACGAATCAGCCGTGCGGGGGCTCGCCGGAGGACTATCGTGGCTCGCGGCAAAGCTATCCGCTCAACCGAACCGGAGCAACGGTTGTTCAACATGTGTGATGGCGCCTAACAAGGTGGCATTCCGCTTCCACGCTTCTCGCGTCGACGGTACGTTACCTCAATGTCACCGCGTCGAACGACGGTCGAGCTGTCCAAAGGGGTCTTCGAGGTCGAGTGGCCGTTGTTCGGCGAGCTCTCTCGAAGCCTCGCGCTGAAAGTGGCGCGCGCCTACGACCCCGAGCTTGTTGTTGGCATCGCCACTGCGGGAGTCGTGCCGGGTGCGGTCATCGCGGCGATCCTCGGCCGCGAGTTCCATTCACTCATCGTCAGCCGGCGGTTTGGCGCCGATACCATCCGCGAGACCCCGGCGGTCCTCAGCGCCGCCCCGCTGTCGGTTCGCGGCCGCCGAGCCCTGGTCGTCGACGAGACCTGCGACACGGGCGACACGATTCGTCTCGCCGTTGCGGCGATGGTCAACGCTGGCGCCAGCGAGGTGCGAACGGCCGTCGCGTTCCGGACGGGCTCGTACGTACCCGACTTCCATGCGCTCGCGACCGACAGCACGATCGTGCTGCCGTGGGACCGCGAGGTGTTGATCGACGGCGACCTGTTGCCGAATCCGCTCTATGCGGAGGCGTTGAAGGCGGCGCGCTAGTCCGCGGGCTCGCTCGTCAGCCGGCGCTACCAACCGCCTCTTGATAACCAACGCCCTGACTCATCGCGTCGTAGACGCGCTGCATCCGGTCGCCACTGCCGACCAAGAATCGGCAGCGGTCCCCGCCCATGGAGCGGCACTCGACTTCCATGACCGCAAGCGGCTCGCCGGCCAGTCGAGTGAAGAAGTCGGCCAACACCCCCGAGGTGTAGTAGCAGCCGGGATACGCCATCGGATGACCGGGATCGCTCTCCGCCCAGTCATTGGAATCCACGGTTGCCACCGACTCGAGCGAGCCGACTTCGACCGAGCCCCAGCCGGCCTCTTTGAAAAATTGAGTCGCTTTCGCCGAGAATTCCGACGCCTCGAGTGCTTCGGGCGCCGAGCCGCCGTGCGCGGTCAGCCATCTCGAGAACGCCTCGTAGAGCGCTGGGCCGCCGGCGTACCCGGCTTCCTGGAGCATCGCCGCCGCGTTCAATCCGATGTCGCGGAACATCGCGTCACGCAGGGCCAGCAGCGAGTCTCGCGTCAGCGCGACCAGCGCATTTCCCGGCAGATCGATGGACTGTTGCATCGCCAATGTCCTCAGGTTGTTCCGTTCGCCCGACGAATGAGCTCGGCCTCGTCGATCGTTTCCACGCCGAGCTGCCGTGCTTTCTCCAGTTTGCCGCCGGCGTCCTCGCCGACGACGACAAAGCTCGTCTTTTTCGAGACGCTGCTCGAGACACGGCCGCCGTTCGCTTCGATCAGCGCCTGCGCCTGTTCCCGCGAAAGCGTCGGCAGCGTTCCCGTGACTACGGCGGTGACTCCTTTGAGTGCGCCGCCGGTCTGAGTCTGCGGTTCGTCGAAGGTAAGGCCGCGCCGGCGCAGACGTTCGACCAACTTCCGAGCCTTCTCGTCTTCAAACCATGATACGAGCGACTCGGCGATCGTGTCACCGATGCCGTGCACTTCGAGGACTTTCTCGGCCGACGCATCGAGAATCGCGTCCATGGTGCAAAAATGTTTGGCGATCTGCTTCGCGGCGATCTCGCCGATGTTCGCGATCCCGAGCGCGAAGATGAGCCTCGACAGCGGCTGCGCCTTGGAGGCCTGAATCGCATCGACGAGCTGCTGCGCGCTCTTTTCCGCCAGGCGGTCGAGCTCCGCTAGTCGGTCGGCGGTCAAGTCGTAGAGATCCGAGACGTCGTTGACCAGGCCTTCGTCGACGAGCTGCTGGATTCGCTCGTATGAGAGTCCTCGAATGTCCATCGCGTTCCGCGACGCGAAGTGGACGAGACTCTCGAGACGGCGGCCCGGACACTCGAAGTTCGGGCAGTAGAGCATTCCCTGTTCGGCGCCCGTGACGAGCTCCGTGCTGCACGATGGGCAGTGCGTTGGCGGAACGTACGCGGTTGGAGGATTCGCCGGATCGCGCTTATCGGGGACGGGACCGATGATCTGCGGGATCACTTCGCCGGCGCGCTTCACCTGGACGATGTCGCCCACGCGGAGATCTTTCTTCGCGACGAGATCGAAATTGTGAAGGGTCGCGCGCTTCACCTGCGCGCCGCCGATCTCCACCGTGTCGAGAATCGCGTACGGATTGATCGTCCCGGTTCGTCCGACGTTCACGGCAATGCCAAGCAGTCTCGTCTCGGCGATGTCGGGGGCGAATTTGCGCGCGATCGCGTAGCGTGGCTCGCGACCGCCGACGATTCCGAGGTCGGGCCAGAGGGCGAGCGAATCGACTTTGACGACTCCGCCGTCGATTGGAAATTCGAGCCTTCCGCGGGCCGTATGCTCGATCTCCGACGCCCACGCGTGCACCTCGGCCATGTTCGCGCATCGCCGGCGATGCGGCGCCACCGGAATTCCCCACGACGCGAGAAGATCGAGCAGCTCCGATTGCTTCGAGACGCGGAGGCTCTCGCCGTCGGGGAGCGCGACCGCGTAGCCGAAGAACTTGAGCTTCCGCGCCTCCGTCATCTTCGGGTCGAGCTGACGCAAGCCGCCCGCGGCCGAGTTTCGCGGATTCGCAAAAACAGGAAGCTCGTGAGCGACGCGCGCTTCGTTCATGCGCTCGAACGCGGCGAACGTCATGTACACTTCGCCGCGAATCTCCATCAGCGGCGGATGCCCCGTTCCGCGCAGCTTGAGCGGAATATCCCGGATCGTCCGCAAGTTCGGCGTGACGCTCTCGCCGATCGTGCCATTGCCGCGCGTCGCGCCTTGGACGAACACACCGTCCCTGTAGGTCAGCGCCACCGCCGCGCCGTCGATCTTCAGCTCGCAGGTGTAGCCCGACGCACGAACGTCGTCGCCGACTATTCGAACGAGCCGCTCTTCCCACGCGGCCAGCTCTTCCTCGTTGAAGGTGTTGGCGAGCGACAGCATCGGCACGAGATGCGTGTGCTTTGCGAGGCTGCTCTGCACTTCGGCGCCGACGCGTTGCGTCGGCGAGTCGGCCGTGCGGAGCTCCGGATGTGTTTCCTCGAGCGTGACGAGCTCACGGTACCGCCGATCATATTCGGCGTCCGAAAGCGTCGGACGGTCGAGGACATAATATTCGTATGACGCCTGTTCGAGCTCCTGGCGCAGCGTTGCCGCGCGGGCGGATGCCGTCGCGAGGTCGTCGGCGGCGTGTTTCACCATCAGCGCGCGCTGGCTGCGTTCTGCGTCCGAAGCATGCCTTCGAGGCGATGAGCGTTTCGCAACAGATTTGCCGTCAGCGATGCGACCACCTGGCAAAACCGAACGTCGGCCTCCGAGAAGGATTCCGCGCCGCGATCCGTTCGGAGGAAGATCGCGCCGATCACCGATCCGTGCGATTGGATCGGCACGACGATGATGGAGCGAACGTTGCGCGAATCAAGCGTCGCGCGAATGCTCTCGAAGGATGGATCGGTGACCGCGTCCGGAATGAACACCGTCTCGCGCGACTCGAGCGCGCGCTGCAGCTCGGGGTAGCGTTTGAGGTCGACGACGAAGTTTCGAACCGACGGATCCTCGTACGTCGCGACGAGCCGCACCTGGCCGGCGCCGCCCGCGAGATAGATCGTGCACCGCTCGAGACCGAATGCGTCGCCGAGCGTGCGTGACACGACCTGGAGGATGTCTTTGAAGTCCGTCGACGATGAGACTTCTTGTAAGATGTCGACGATCGCGACGAGGTGGTCTCGCTCGCGCTGAAGCTCCGCTACGCGATTGCGCAGCCGGATGATTTCGTCATCGTTCCCACCGGACTCCGGCGTCGGCGACGGGTGGTGTAGATGTGGGGCGACCTTCGTCTGTGGATTGTTCTGGTCCATCTTCCGCCGCACGGTGCTCGTTGAACTCGTCGCTGTCGAATCGGATGACCCGATTTCGCCCCGTCTCCTTCGCGACGTAGAGCGCGTCATCCGCGGCGCGCATCAGCGCATCACAGTCGGTGATGCGAGGATGCGGCCATGCCGACACCCCGAAGCTCGCGGTGCGACGAATCGAACTTTGTTCGAACGTGAATGTATGTGCCTCGACTTGTTTGCGCACCCTTTCCGCGAACGTCACGCCGGCGTCGAGAACGGTTCCCGGAAGGAGGAGCATGAACTCTTCGCCGCCATATCGGCCGACCCGGTCGATCTCACGCGCGGCGTCGGTGAGGATCCGCGCAAACTGCTTCAACACGGCGTCGCCGGCGGCATGCCCATACGTGTCGTTCACGCTCTTGAAGCGATCGAGGTCGCACATGACGCAGGAGAACGGCTCCGACAATCGCTTCGAGTGCTCGAACATCTCGGACAGTCGTTCCTCGAGATGGCGCCGGTTGTCGATGCCGGTGAGCCCATCGGTCTGCGACATGTGTCGGAGGCGCTCGTTGGCCTCGAGCAGATCGCGCTCGCGCTCTTGGAGCTCCTCTTGGAGTCGTTTGATGCGGAGCATCGACGTCAGCCGAGCTTTGAGTTCGGCGAAATCGATCGGTTTCGTGATGTAGTCGTCCGCGCCTGCCTCGAGCCCTTCGACCTTGTTCTCTGTCGCGTCGAGGGCGGTCTGCATGATGATCGGGATGAACGGCAGGGCGTCGTTGCTCTTGATGCGACGAGCCACTTCGATGCCGTCGATCTCCGGCATCATGACGTCGAGGAGAATCAATTCCGGTGGCGACGCCTCTACTTTCTCGAGCGCCTCGCGACCGTTGGTCGCGCTCTCTGTAGCATAGCCCCAGGATTCCAATCGGGCCCGCAGCAGCTCAACGTTGTCTTCGTGGTCGTCGACGATGAGGATGCAGGCGTGGTCGGCATCAGTGCGCTGATCCGTCATTTTTCCCGAGGAACCGTTGCACTTCGGCGACGACAGCCCTTGGCTCGCACGGCTTCGCGAGGTAGCCGTCGCATCCGACCTCCATCGCTTTCTCGCGATCGGACGCGAGGGCATGCGCCGTCAGCGCGATGATCGGAATGCTTCGCGTCTGCGGATCGTGCTTGAGCACTTGCGTTGCTTCCCAGCCATCGATGACCGGGATCGAGATGTCCATGAGGATAAGATCCGGCCTCTCGCTCCGCGCCTTGGCGATTCCCTCCTCGCCGTTCAAGGCCTCGGTGACTGTATATCCGAAGTGGCGCAGAATGGTGGAATAGACGATGCGGTTGTCCTCATTGTCTTCCACCAGAAGCACGGTTTTTCCGTTCGCGGTCATTCGTATCCTCACACCGACGACGGAGAGTAGCGTGTCGCCGCCGGAGCACTCAGCCAGGTGTTCTCGGACTGCGGGATGGTTAGGAGACGATCAGGGCAACTAGATCGCCGCCTCGATCGGTCCGACGAGCATGATAATAGCCGGTAAGCCGCAATTTTCTTACCAAGACCACTGGAGACCGCTTCCGATGTCCTATGCTGGCCCAGCGCCGCGTTCCAAACGCAGTCCTGACATCACTCCCACCTCGTCCGGAATCGCCCGCCCCAAAACCGGAATGAGTCGGTCGACGACCGGCAACTTCGCTCGCGGCTCCGCCGTCGTTTTCGCCGCTGGGGTTGCCGTCGGCGTCGTCGTCGGCGCCGGCGTCGCGCTGCTATTCGCTCCGGAGAGCGGATACGAAACGCGCCGAGCGCTCGTTCGCAGAGGACGCCGAGTCTCTCGTCGCAGCCGCGATGCCTGGGACGATCTCCGCGACGAGCTCCGCAAGGCCGTCCGCAACAAGCGACGCTCGTGGAGGATCAAACGCCAGCGCGCCCGAGACACGCGCGACTCGGTGTAAAAGCTCGAAGAGCTGCGGGTCTCGCCTATCGCAGATCCTTCAGCATTCGCGCCGCCTCTTCTTTGTAGTGCGGGTCGTTGTAGTCGGTGACCGGCGCCCGCGCGATCCACTCGAATTGCGCGATCGCCTGATCGCGCAGCTTGCGGTCGGCGTAGACCGCGCCGAGGTCGAGTCGATGCGCGATGCGACCGGAGTCCGCCGCGACGGCGCGCTCCATGTATTTCTGGGCGTCGTCCCAGCTCGCCTCATCGAAGATTTTTCCGCCGAGAAAATTCTTCGCGATCATTCGCGTGAAGCCGTTGAGCCGCATGATCTCCGCGTTCCAAACGCCCATCACGTGGAGCGCGCCCGCGTGCTGTGGATCGATCTTCAGCGCCGCAAGCGCCTGGTCGCGGACTTCGACGCCGTACTTGATCCGGTCGCGCGGACCTTTCGACAACGCCGTCCTGCCGAGCGCCTGCGCGAGCTGAAAATGCCCTTCCGCGCCATTCGGATTTGCTGCGACGGCGCGCCGCGCGTACTCTTCCGCGCTGCGAAACAGCGTCTCCTGTTGTTTTGCGTTTGGATCGAATTCCCCAAGCTCCGCCGCGCACTCCGCGGCGTTCACGAGGGCGTCGTAATTGTTGGCATCGATCGCAAGTGCTGCTTGGAACTGCTTGAGCGCGCCTGCGACGTCGAGTGCAGTATGATCGCGATTTCCTAGCGCGATGTGATCTGAAACCGATTGGGCACGTGCCGCGGACGCGACGACGCACGCGACGGCCAGCGAGGCTTGCAGCCAACGACGACGTTTCATCGCTCTCTCCTGTGACTCACGAATGCTCGCATACCGCCTGATTGAACGAAAGCGCGACGGCGGTCGCATCGAGCCCGGCGAATGGCGCGCGATCGCACTCGCCTACGCAACAGGCCACGTGCCGGACTACCAGATGGCTGCGCTGCTCATGGCCTGTTTTCTCAGAGGCCTCGACCGTGGCGAAACGACAGCGCTTACCGAAGCCATGTTGCAGAGCGGCGAACGATTGGACCTTGGCGGCATCGCCGCGCCGAAAATCGACAAGCACTCGACCGGCGGCGTCGGCGACAAGGTCTCGCTGATCCTCGCACCGCTCGTCGCATCCGTCGGCATCGCCGTTCCAATGATGTCCGGACGCTCGCTCGGGCACACGGGCGGGACTCTCGACAAGCTCGAATCCATTCCCGGTTTTCGCACGGATCTATCGCTCGCCGAGGCGCGTGCTCAGATCGAGGCGATCGGATGCGCGATGATCAGCCAGACGCCGGAGATAGCGCCAGCGGACAAGAAGATGTACGCGCTGCGCGATGCGACGGCGACCGTCGAGTCGATCCCGCTCATCGCCGCAAGCATCATGAGCAAGAAGCTCGCGGAAGATCTCACCGGTCTCGTCCTCGACCTCAAACGGGGCAGTGGCGCGTTCCTGCCCGAGCTCGAGAAGGTGCTCGAGCTCGCCGACGTCATGATCAAACTCGGCGCAGACCACAATTGCCCGTGCGTCGCGCTCGTGACGGCAATGGATCGACCACTCGGGCGAGCGTGTGGCAACGCACTCGAGGTCGAGGAGTCGATTCTGGCGCTCAAAGGCGAAGGCCCGCCGGATCTCATGGAGGTGACCTACGCACTCGGCGCCGAGATGCTGGTGCTCGCGAACGTCGCTCCTGACATCGACTCGGCGAAAACGGATCTGCAGAATGCGATCGTGACTGGAAAAGCCGCGACGTGTTTTCAAAGAATCATCGAGGCGCAGGGTGGAAACCCGGGCGTCGTCGACGATCCCGCGGCGTTGCCGCAGGCAGCCGAGTGCGAATTGTATGCGGCGCCGCGACGTGGATTCATCTCGCGCGTCGAACCGAAGACCATCGGTCGCGGGATCATCGAGATGCGCGGCGGTCGAACGCGCGTCGACGATGTGATCGATCCTTCCGTTGGTTTCGTCATCACCGCTCGTCCTGGTGATTGGGTCGAAGCCGGCGAACCCCTCGCGACGATTTTTGCTCGGGACCGATCGGGAATTTCGAGCGGCCGTCAGGCGCTCCGCGCGGCAATTCAAATCGCTGACGAGGCCGAGCCGCCGCTTCCGCTCATCTCGCATCGCGTTACGTGGGAAGGCGCCGAACCGTACCAGAAGCCGGAGCGGGATTGACGGACGCTCGGCGGCATCGCCATTGCGCATCCGAATGCTAGTAATTTAGCATAATCGTCGTCCTTCTCCGGAGAAGCGACGAGGGATCGCTGCCGAAAGGATCAGATGACCGCCGCACCCGCCGGACTGAGTCGCCGAGAGCGACAGATCATGGACGTCATCTATCGGCGCGGTCGGGCAACCGCGGCCGAAGTGCTCGACGACATTCCGGACCCGCCGAGTTACTCGGCCGTCCGCGCGATGCTCCGGCTCCTCGAAGAAAAGGGGCATGTTCGGCACGAGCAGGACGGACCGCGCTATGTCTTTCTCCCGATCGTCGCACGCGATCGCGCGAGACAACTGGCGCTGACGCACCTCGTGCGAACGTTTTTCGACGGATCCGCAACGGACGCCGTCGCCGCGCTGTTGACCGACGGAGCGAAGCTCAGCAACGACGACCTCGATCGTCTCGCGGCGATCATCGGCAAAGCACGTGATGATGCGCGATGACGGCTCGGCGTATGCGCACGCGGCTTCGATTAGAGAAATGAATAGGACAAGACTGAGGTGCTCCACTCGGTCGCGCGGTCTTCGATGTCATCGAGTAGTTGCGCGGCTCGTGCGGCGCGGAGAACTTTGAGGCTTCCGCGCCGCACGAGGATCAGATGCCACCAAAGATTGCACGTCTTGCCGGGCTCGGTGCTTTTGGCGCCTGCGCTGGCTTCGTTGTTATCTACGCCTACGTCGCGTATCTCAGCCGCCATACGTCGACCGGCGGCATGATGCCGGTGTTGTCGGCCGTGACCTGGATTTCCGTTGGGCTTGTCGTGCTCGCGTTGATTGCCGTGCACGTCGCGATCGCTAAACAGCTTCTGTATCTCGGAAAGGGCGGCGGCGCGCGCGGCCTGTAGCGTTCGTGATGCCGGCGTCTTCTTCGAACGCGCTTCAGTGGCGCGACGTCGCGAAGAGCTCGACGGCGACGAAGTTTGGACGCGCGATGCGCCTGCGTTGCCCGCGGTGCGGCGGACGGGGTATTCTGCGAACGTGGTTCAAAATGGCCGATCGATGCCCGACGTGCGGCATCGCTCTCGAGCGCGGAGAGGCGTCGGAATTTTGGATCGGCGCCTACGTTTTCAACCTCGTCGCGGGTGAGGTGTTGGCGATCGGGATTCCGATCGTCTGGATGATCATTTCGGCGCCGAGGCAGCCGTGGACGGCCATCGAGACCACGGCGGTCGGTCTCGCGATCGTGTTGCCGATCGCCTTTTTCCCGTTTTCGAGAACGCTGTGGCTTGCATGGGATCTGAGTTTCCGGCCGCTAGAGCCGGGCGATGCAGGCGGCGGTTCGGGACACGCCGTCTGAACAGGCACTCGCGGGTGGAGACTATGGAGTGACGACGACTGTCGCTGCTGGATCAGAGAACGTATATGAGAATCCGCTCATTGCGCCGAGTGAGCTGCCGTTTGGCGCGCCGCCGTTCGGGCGGATTCGCGATGCCGACTACCTTCCCGCGATCGAAGCCGGGATGCAGATGCATCTGGACGAAGTCGCCGCGATCGCCGACTCGTCCGACCAGCCGACGTTCGAGAACACTATCGTCGCCCTCGAGCGGTCGGGGCAGGCGCTGACGCGCGTTCTCAAGGTTTTTGGGACGATGGTGTCGTCGAACACGAACGACACGCTGCAGGACGTTCAACGAGAGGTCGCGCCAAAGCTCGCCGCGCACGGCGACGCGATCTACTTGAACGATACGCTCTATCAACGCATGCGGACGTTGTACGAACGCCGCGACGCCCTCGGCCTTTCGAGCGAAGGCAAGCACCTCCTCGAGCGCTACCATTTGGAATTTGTGCGCGCGGGCTCGGCGCTATCCGACACTGGCAAGGATCAGCTGCGTGCGCTCAATCAGGAAGAAGCGTCGCTCACGACGGAGTTCCACGCGCGTCTTCTCGCCGGGACCAAGGCCGGGGCACTCGTCATCACCGACCCGTCGGAGCTCGAGGGGCTGACCGACGACGAACGTGCCGCCGCCGCGGAGGCTGCTGCGGAACGCAAGCTCGAGGGGAAGTGGCTGCTGCGTCTCGCGAACACGACACAACAGCCGTCTCTCGAATCGCTTCGACGTCGCGACGTACGGCAGCGGTTGTTCGAGGCGTCCGTTCGGCGAACGCGTCGTGGCGACGAGAATGATACGAGCGCGATCGTCGAGCGGCTCGCCAAGCTGCGCGTCCGGCGCGCCCGGCTCCTCGGCTACGACACGGTCGCCGCGTACGCGCTCGATGACCAGATGGCAAAGACGCCCGACGCGGCCGTCGCTCTGCTGAAGGACATCGCGGCGGTCGCCACGAAGAAAGCGCTCGGCGAAGCAGCGAAGATCCAGGCAATGATCGATCGCGAGAACGGCGGCTTCGAGCTCGAACCCTGGGATTGGCAGTATTACGCGGCGAAGGTTCGCGCGGCCGAATACGACATCGACGAAGCGCAGATCAAACCGTACTTCGAGCTCGACCGCGTTGTTCGGGACGGAATGCTCTTCGCGGCGACGAAGCTCTTTGGTCTCACGTTCCACGAGCGACGTGACCTTCCGGTCTATCACCCGGACGTTCGTGTCTATGAGGTGAAGGACGAAGACGGATCCCCTCTCGCGCTGCTCTACACGGATTACTTCAAGCGGGACAACAAGAGCGGCGGCGCGTGGATGGACAGCCTCGTCGATCAGACGCGTCTTCTGGGAACGCGACCGGTGATCGTCAACGCGGCGAACTTCACGAAGCCGGCGCCGGGGCAGCACGCGCTTCTGACGTTCGACGAAGTCACGACGCTGTTTCACGAATTCGGACACGCGCTGCACGGCATGCTGTCGTGCGTCGAGTTCCCGATGCTCACCGGTACTAGTGTGCCGCGCGACTTCGTCGAGTTCCCATCGCAGTTCAACGAACATTGCGCGCTCGATCCGGACGTATTGCGCTCGTACGCGCGGCATCACGAGACCGGCGAGCCGATGCCGCAGGCGCTCGTCGACAAGATCAAGAAGTCGCGGACGTTCAATCAGGGCTACGCGCTCACGGAGTATCTCGCCGCGTCGCTGCTCGACATGGCTTGGCACACGCTTCCCGCTGACGCGCCGGCGTTGAACATCGACGCGTTCGAGCACGACGCCCTCGTTCGTTTCGATATCGACATTCACGCCGTGCCGCCGCGCTACAGCACGTCGTATTTCGCGCACATCTGGGACGGCGGATACCAGGCGAGCTACTACGCATATCTCTGGGCCGAGGTGCTCGATCACGACACTTTTGCGTGGTTCTCGGAGCGCGGAGGTCTCACGCGCGAAAACGGACGGCGATACCGCGACATGATTCTGTCGCGCGGTGGAACGGCCGACGCGGCCGCGCTCTACCAGGCGTTCCGGGGTCAGTCGCCAAAGGTCGAACCATTGCTTGCCCACCGCGGTCTCTTGGAAAAAAACGGCGAGGATGTCATGAGCATTGTCGAATGAAGAGCATTGGCTTGATCATCGTTCTCCTCGCGATCGTCCTCGGCGGATTCTACTATGCGAAGAATCCTGAGCGCGACACGCTCGACGATGCCGCGAGAAAGGCCGCGCCGGGCAAATTCGTCCGGCTCAGCGACGGTGTAACGCATTACAAGTTCGACGGCCCGGATTCGGGGAGAACGGTGGTGCTCGTCCACGGCTTCTCGGTCCCGATGTACATCTGGGACTCGACGGCGCTGGCGCTCGCGAGCTCGGGCTATCGCGTGCTTCGCTACGACGAGTTCGGACGCGGTTGGTCCGATCGGCCGTCCGAAGACTACACTGCCGATCTCTTCGATCGTCAACTCGGCGAGCTACTCGATTCTTTACACATCTCTAAAGTCGATCTCGCCGGCGTCTCGATGGGCGGCTGGGTCACGGGAACGTTTGCCGGCCGACATCCGAATCGGGTTCGCTCGCTCGTCCTCGTCGATCCAGTTGCCGGTGCGCGACCGACGTCGATGTCGTTCGCGACGCGTCTTCGGTTTACGCCTGTGATCGGCAGCTACGTCTTTCAAACGATCGACGTCCCAGGAATGGCCGCGGGGCAGGCTGGAGATTTCGTTCAGCCACAGCGGTTCCCGAACTGGGCGAACCGATACGAGCAGCAAGTCCGCTTTCGCGGATTCGGCCAGGCGCTCTTGTCGACGCGTCGCGAACAGGCTCGCGTCGATCTCGATTCGGTCTACCAAACGGTCGACAAGGGCGGGATGCCGGTGCTGCTGCTCTGGGGCACGAAGGATCAGACCGTCCCGTTCGTCCGCAATGAACGAGTGCGAAAGGAGATTCCGCGGGCGGAGTTTCATCCGATCGACAACGCGGCGCACCTGCCGATCCTCGAGCAAGCGTCGCTCACCGACTCGCTGATCATCGCGTTTCTCGGCAAGCAGACGCCGTAGCGAGCGGCAGCCAACGATGCCACTCTCGTTCGGTCGTCGAGGCGGATCCGTACAGGTCGACGTCGCCCTACTGATTTTGCGCGTCGTCTTCGGATTGACCTTCGCCGCCCACGGATGGCAGAAGGTGTTCGTGTTTGGCTTCGGCGGTGTCGCCCACAGTTTCGCGCAGATGGGAGTGCCGCTGTCCCAGATTGCAGGACCGCTGATTGCGCTCGTAGAGTTGTTTGGCGGACTGGCGCTGATTCTCGGAATCTTCATGCGAATCGTCGGGACGGCGCTCGCCTGTGACATGATCGGCGCGATCGCGATGGTCCGCGCGAAAGGCGGATTCTTCGCTCCGAACGGGATCGAGCTCGAGCTAGCGTTGTTCTGCGTGGCCGCCGCGCTGGCGGTCGCCGGTGCGGGCAAGTATTCCATAGATGCAACCCTGGCCGGCCGTCGGGCAGACGCCGCGGTGCGACCGACCAATCGCAGCTTCCGCTGAGCGCTGATCGCTCACAAGGGGATCCCATGACGACCAATGCCGAACAGTCCTCGCCATCGTATGGCGTTCGGGCGCCGAAGTATCGTCTTCCGGACGCGACCCACGTCGGCCGCGTGCGACTTCAGGTTGCCGACCTCGATCGCTCGATCGCCTATTATGAAACTGTGATAGGCTTCCGGGTGATCTCGCGCGCCGACGGCCTCGCGAAGCTCGGACCGATGGGTCCCGACCGTGTCCTCCTGGAGCTTCACGAAAAGCCTGGCGTTCGCACGGTCGCGCGTCGCGGGCACATCGGACTCTATCATTTCGCGATCCTGCTCCCCGACCGCGCCTCGCTCGGCCGCTTCGTCGCGCACTTGGCCGAGCTCGGGCAGTACGCGGGAATGTCGGACCATCTTGTGAGCGAGGCGGTTTACCTCACCGATCCGGACGGCCTCGGAATCGAAGTCTATGCCGATCGCCCACGCTCGACGTGGCGCATCGCCGCCGACCAGCTGGCGATGACGTCGGATCCGCTCGACGTGCCGAACCTCGTTGCCGCCGCCGGCGGCGAGAAGTGGGAGGGGGCGCCGCCGGGCACGGTCATCGGCCACGTTCATCTCTACGTGCGAGACCTCGACAACGCATCAGCGTTTTATCATAGCGGCCTCGGTCTCGACAAGATCGTTTGGGGATATCCGGGCGCGCTCTTCATGTCCGCGGGCGGCTACCATCATCACCTCGGTACGAACACCTGGGCCGCCGGCGCGCCGCTCGCAACGCCAGACGACGCTCGCTTGATCGAGTGGGAAGTCGTCGTTCCGGAAGCGTCGGACGTCAGCGCGGCGGCGAAAAGTCTCGAGAGCGCTGGCTTCGACGTGACGCGAGACGGAGCCACCGCGACCGCGCGCGATCCGTGGGGGATTCAGCTCCGCCTCGTGACGCCCGAGTTCGCGGGCTGATTCGAGCGAATACGTGCGGAAGACGTTTCAAAAACTGATGGCGGAATACGGCGTCATCGCCGTCACGGTGTATTTCGCCATTTTCTTTTTGTGCTGGATCGGCTCGTGGGCCGCGATCGAGCAAGGGGTCGATCTCGTCGCGCTCGCCAAGCGCGTCGGCCTCTCGTCGAATCGACTCGTCGCGAGCCTCGGCGCCTGGACGGCGGCGTACATCTTCACGAAGCTCCTTCAGCCGCTGCGCCTCGGTCTCACCGTCGTGCTGACGCCGTTGATGGCGCGCCTGTACGATCGCGTTCGGCGCGCCGCGCTCTCATCGGGATAGCGGGCTACTCCATCACCATGTGCTCGCTGCCCGCAGAGCTCTTCGTCTGGCGGACGAGCAGCAACAGCGGGATCAGCAGCAGGATCAGCGCCGCCGCGAGCATATAAATTCTCGAATACGCGATGACGCTCGCCTGACCGAAGAGCTGGCCGTCCAAGATCCGAAGGGCGTCCTGCCGCGCCGTCCACTGATCCATCCCCTTGGCCATCATTCCGCGCGTCAGCATGTCGATCCGGCCGAGCGCGGCCGGATCGTTCATGGCGATGTGCTCGCCCAAAACTTCGCGATACTGCGTCGTGTATCGCGAAACGAGCGTCGCGATGATCGCGATACCGAATGAGCCGCCGAGCTGGCGAAAGAAGTTGTAGAGACCAACACCCTGCGGGAGCTCCTTCGGATCCAGCTCGGCGAGCGTGATCGTCGTCAATGGAACGAACATCATTCCAAGGCCGATGCCGCGGCCGACGAGCGGCCAGAAGAAGTCGATCGCGCCGCTCTGGCCTGTGATCCGTGACAGTTGCCACGCCGCGGCCGCGAAGATCGCCGCGCCGCCGGCGATGATGAGCCGTGGATCAAACTTGTTCGTCAAACGTCCGACGACCGCCATCGAGATCGCCGTCGTTATCGCACCCGGCAGGAGGACGATACCGCTTTGCTCGGCGGTCATGTGCAGGTTCGACTGCAGGAACACCGGCAGGGTGAACGACATCGCGTAGAGGCCGACCCCCATCACGACGCCGAGGAGGGTTCCGACCCACATCTGGCGATGTTTGAGAACTCGAAAGTCGATCGCGGGATGATCCGTCGTGAGCTCGCGCCACATCAGGGCGAACCAGCCGCCAACGCCGACCACTGTGAGCCAGAGAATCATGCGCGAATCGAACCAATCCTCGCGCTGTCCGTGCTCGAGGACGAACTGCATCGAGCCGACGCTCATCGTCAAAAGCGCGACGCCGATGTAGTCGATCGCGTGCGGTCGCCGCTGGTGTTCGGGATCGTGTACATACGCGGCGATCATCATCGACGCGACGATCCCGACTGGAAGGTTGATGTAGAAGATCCACGGCCATCCGGAGCGATCGACCAGATACCCGCCGAGTGTCGGGCCGATCGTCGGTCCGACCATGACGCCGAGCCCGAAGAGCGCCATCGCCATGCCGGCCTCCTCGGGTGGAAACGATTCGAGGAGCACAGCCTGCGAGACGGTCATGAGCGCGCCGCCGCCGATGCCCTGGATGATCCGCCACATCACAAGCATGCCGAGCGAGTGCGACGCGCCGCAGAAGAAACTCGACGCGGTGAAAACGAGAATCGACCCGACGAAGTAGCGCTTCCGTCCGAACAGATCACCGAGAAATCCCGTGAGCGGGATGACGATGACACTCGCGAGGATGTAGCCGGTGGAGACCCAAGCGATCTCGTCGAGGTTCGCGCCGAGATTGCCCATCATGTCGGGCAGCGCGACGTTGACGATCGAGGAATCGATGACTTGCATGAGCGCCGCGAGAACCACCGCGAGCGCGATCAAGTACTTGTGTTCGGCGCCTCGCCTCGGCTCCACGATACGCGGGACGGAGGGCGATGACGGGATCTCTCTTGGTTCGACTGCGGTTGCAGCGGTCATTCGTGTTGCTGGTGGGTACCGGAATAACATACCCGCGAGTATGTTATGAGACAAGTCTCACAGCGTGGCGATCCCATGAGCAAAGCCGCCGAACGAAAAGCATCGAAGCCGCTCAGATGGGAGCGGCGTCCCGCGGAACGGCCTCGTGAACTGCTCGAGGCCGCACTGACCGTGTTTTCGCAGCATGGTTTTCGTGCGACCCGGCTCGACGATGTCGCCGTCGCGGCTGGCGTGACGAAGGGCGCGATCTACCACTACTTCGATACGAAGGAAGACCTTCTTCTCAGCGTCATCGACCACTACCAGGCGCTCGCGTTCGGCCGCGCCGAAGAAGTGCTCGCGCAGCGCGCCCTCTCGGCGTCGGAGCGAATTGAGCAAGTTGTGAAGAAAATCTTTCAGCCCATCGAGCAGCGAAACCGACGCCTCCTCGCACTCCTTATCCGCGGAATCGCGCACGAAGTCCCGCGCGTGCACGACCGATGGCTGCGTGAGGGACCCGCGCGCTTGTGGGCTCTCGTTGCGAGGCTGGTCGAGGAAGGGAAGACGTCCGGCGAGTTTCGATCCGACGCCGACGCCGAGGTCGCGTCGCGCGTGCTGATCTCGGGGCTCATCCTTCAGCGTCTTTGGAACGACGACGCCGAAAATGTCCCCGAGATCGCGATCGATCAGAGTCGGCTCATCGACTCGTCGATCGAGTTGTTTCTCGCCTCGATTCGAAAGACGATCAGCGATTCGTGACGCGGTTCCACGCGTCGCGGACCGCGTCCTTCATGTGATCCCAGGTGTTCTGACCGCGGTGTTCGTACCGGTTCCAGCCCGATCGTAGATCGGGCTCCACGTCGTTCCAGTTGCGGCCGCGATAGCGTTTCGCCGACTCGACACCATAGCGGTAGCCGGGCTGATAGTACTCGTAGCCTCTGTCGGCCACCGCGTACGGGCGCGAGTTCCAGTTCTCTCGCCAATAAGAATCCTCGAAATCCCAATTCAGCTGGTCGTTCGTTGCGCCAAAGCCTTGCGTTGGGTTCGTGTCTCTGTTCGTCATCGGAACCTCCGTGAAGAATAGAGTAACGCCGCAGCAGGCATGCCAACCTTCCCCTCTTGGTCTCGGTTCGTGGCGATCGAATGAACGTTTTCGTCTCTGGCGCGGCGGCGAGCGCCGAACAACATTCCGCGCGCCAGCCTCCCACCAATCACGCAGCTTTGCCAGACTCGGCGTTCCAACGTCTCTCCTCAGCAGTCTCCGCTACGTACGAGCTCCGACGTGAGCTCGGCGGTGGAGGAATGTCGCGCGTCTATCTCGCAACCGACCGCGGGCTCGGGCGCGACGTCGTTATCAAGACATTGCCTGACAGCCTCGCTGCGGAAGCCGTGGACCGGTTCAAGCGCGAGATTCGCATGGCTGCCGTGCTTCAACACCCGAACATCGTTCCGCTGCTCTCGGCGGGAGAGGCGGATGGCGTTCCGTACTACACGATGCCGTGGGTCGACGGTGCGTCGTTGCGCGACCGCATCCAGCGCGGCCCGGTTCCCGTCGGTGAAGCAATCGTCATTCTGCGCGACCTGGCGCGCGCCCTCGCGGCCGCGCACGCGAAAGGCGTCGTCCATCGCGACATCAAGCCTGAGAACGTCCTGCTGTCTTCCGGAGCGGCCCTGGTCACCGACTTCGGAGTCGCGCGCGCGCTGTCGGTAGCGACCACCGGAGAGGGAGGATTCCACACCGCGACGGGCATGGCTGTCGGTACGCCGGCATACATGGCGCCGGAACAGTTCGCGGCGGATCCATCGGTCGATCATCGGGCTGACATCTATGCGTGGGGACTGGTCGCATACGAGTTGCTGAGCGGTCACCATCCGTTCGGAGACGCCACCGGCTCGGCGATGCTCAAGGCGCACTTGATGTCGACGCCGAAGCCGCTCGTCGCGCCGTCGTCCGCAATCCCGCCGCGAGTTGCCGCGATCGTCGCCAAATCTCTCGAGAAGGATCCGGCGCTGCGCCCGGCGCGCGCCGAGGAAATCGTCGAGGCGCTCGAGGGAAATTCCTCCGTTGCCTCAGCACGCGGAGGCCGCCGCAAACGCGCTGCTATGCTCGGCGGTGTCGCTGCAGTCATGGTCGCCGCTGTTGGATTCGTCGCGTTCAGAGGTGGGCGAGTGTCCGTTCCTCGGGACGCGCGACGAATCGCCGTTGCTCCATTTCGCGTCGGCGGCGCGGCTCCGAGCGTTCACTATCTGCGCGAAGGACTCGGCGATCTCATGACGCCGCAGATGCAAGCGATTCCCGGCGTGTCGACGTCGGGAATGCGCGTCATGCTCGAGCAGTGGCGTCGCACCGGCGGATCCATCGATGCCGATCTTGCCGACGATCAGGCACGCCGCGCCGCGAACGGCGCTGGTGCAGGGGAGCTCGTCCTCGGCGACGTCGTCGGCACCGATGCGCATGTGACGATCAACGCGCAGCTGGTCCGCGTGAGCGACGGCAAAGTGCTCGCGCCGGCGAAAGTCGAGGGACCGGCCGACAGCGCGGCCGTGCTCGCAACGAGATTGGTTGCGATTCTGCTCTCCGTGCGCGACGGCGCGACGATGGATCGCGTCAAGAATGTCATAAGCACCAACCCGGACGCGATCACCGCGTTTCTCGCCGGCGAACAATCATATCGCCGCGGCCGGTATGACGACGCGAGTCATTCATTTCTCGCTGCGTATCAGAGGGACTCGACCTTCGCTCTCGCGGCGTTGCGTCTGGAAATCGTCGACGGATGGCTTGTCTTCTCGCCGATTCCGGGCGATTGGCTGCGACGCGCATGGACAAACCGCGAGCGACTGAGTGGCGCCGACAGGGCGTTACTCGACGCGCTGGCGGGACCGACATACCCGGCCCTCCCCACCGCGCGCAACTATGAAAGAACGTTGTTCGCGGCGGCAGAGCGGACAAACTCCGCCGAGTTGTGGTACGAGGCCGGCGACGTCGCGCTTCATCGCTATCGCTTGAGCGGCGACAGTACATACCCGAGGCGAGCGCTCGACGCATTCCGCCGGGCCGAAGCGCTCGACTCGTCGTTCGTTCCGGCGCTCGAGCATCAGTCGAGCCTGTACGAGATGCTCGGCGACTCGGCCGGCGAGCGCGCGGCGTGGCAGCGCCAACGGATGTTGGACTCGGCCGGCGATTTCTTCCGGTTGACCGACGCGGCGTATCGCGCGATGCACAGCCCTGTCGCAGAGGCCGTGGACGACGCCGACCATCGCATCAAAGATCCCGTTGCCCTGCATTTTGCCGCGAGCTGGTTGACGGCCGACGTCGATGAACTTCCTCCGCTCAACGACGGTCGTCTCACGGTCGCCGACGCATTCGAGCGCGCTGCTGACAAGTCCATGGCCCTCGCGAGCGATCCTCAGCTCGTGTTGGAGCAAACCGTGTACTGGATCAACACGGGCCGACCGCGCGCATTCGCGGCTGCGCCCTCCGCGGATTCTGCATTGACCGTCGACATGTGGAATACGATCGCCGGCTTAGTATGGGACGGCGACAGTGCCATCGCCGCTCGTTCGGCGAGACAGCTCGTTCGATGGGCGGGGACCAAAGACACCGCCGTTTCGCTCACTCAATCGTCGGCGTACCTCGCCGCCGGACTTTGGTCGCTCAGCCGCGGCGACACAGTCGGTGTCGAACGCGCGCGAGCTGGTCTCAAGGCGATGCGGGTGGCTCCCGAATCCCCTCTTGGTCAAGCGGTGTCGATTCATGAAAAGCTTCTCGCCGCGCATCTCTCGGTTGCACGAAAGGCCCCGGATGCAAAGGCGCGTCTCACCGAGCTCGACTCGCTGCTCATCGATGGCCGTGTGAATCGCACTCTGGTCGCGAATCTCGGGAACCTCTTGGTGTCACGTCTGTGGGAGGATGTCGGAGATGATCAACGGGCGCTCGACGCGATCAATCGTCGCCATCTCTATGTTGGTGCGGGCAGCTTCTCGTCGTCGCGGCTGAAGGCGCGTGCGCGAATCGCCGAGCGTCTCGGAATGCGTGAGGAGGCGATTCGCTCGCTGAGGAAGTTTGTTGGAATGCGCTCGCGTTCCGACCCGCAGTTCCGCGCGGAGCTCACAGAAGCTCGAGCGACGCTCGCGAAGCTCGAGAAGCAGAGTACTGGTCGTTAAACCGCGACTGTCATCCCCGGCTGGACGAAGCCAGCTGCCGTGGTTGCCAAAAAAACAAAAGTCGCGGCGGAAATGACCGCCGCGACCCGACTGTTGAGGCGAACACGGCACGCGACCATGTACACCGTCCGTTCGTTGGTTAGATGTCGAGATTCTTCACGAACTGCGCATTCTCTTCGATGAACAGTCGGCGCGGCTCGACGTCGTCTCCCATGAGTGTCTGGAAAATCAGATCCACGTGTACTGCTTCTTCGATGCCGACGCGAAGCAGTGTTCGACGCTCCGGATCCATCGTCGTGTCGAAGAGCTGATCCGCGTTCATCTCGCCGAGCCCCTTGTAGCGCTGGATGTTGACGTTGGTACGCCCGTCGGCATTGCCGTTCGTCAAACGCTTGATGATATCGGCGCGCTCTTCCTCGTCGTACGCATAGTACGCTTCCTTGCCCCTTGCGACGCGGAAGAGCGGCGGCTGCGCGATGTAGACGTATCCGGCCTCGATGAGCTCTGGCATCTGGCGGAAGAAGAACGTCAGCAGCAGCGTGCGAATGTGCGCGCCGTCGACGTCCGCGTCCGTCATGATGATGATCTTGTGATACCGCGCTTTCTCGATCTCGAACTCCTCCTTGATGCCGCTGCCGATCGCGGTGATGATCGTTCGGATCTCTTCGTTCGAAAGCACCTTGTCGATGCGTGCCTTCTCGACGTTGATGATCTTGCCCCGCAGCGGAAGAATCGCCTGGAACTCTCGGCGACGACCTTGCTTCGCGGACCCGCCGGCGGAGTCGCCCTCGACGAGGTAGAGCTCGCACATCGAGGGATCAGTGAGCTGGCAGTCGGCGAGCTTGCCCGGCAGGTTGCCGACGTCGAGCGCCGACTTTCTGCGCGTGAGATCGCGCGCCTTGCGTGCGGCTTCGCGTGCACGGGCCGCCGACACCGCCTTCTCGACAATGATGTTCGCCGACCGCGGATGCTCCTCGAGATACGCCGCCAGGAACTCGTTGACGAGCGTCTTCACCGCGGATTCCGCCTCGGAGTTGCCGAGCTTCGTCTTCGTCTGCCCTTCGAATTGCGGCTCGCGAACTTTGACCGAGAGAATGGCCGTCAGTCCTTCGCGAACGTCGTCACCGGAGAGCGATGAATCCGCTTTCTTGAGGAAGTTGCCTTTCGTTGCGTAGGCATTCACGACGCGCGTGAGCGCGGATTTGAAGCCCGTGAGGTGCGTGCCGCCTTCGTGCGTGTTGATGTTGTTGACGAAGGAGAAGACCGTCTCGTTGTACCCGTCGTTGTACTGCATCGCGAGCTCGATGCCGATGTCGTCGCGCGTCGCTTCGATGTAGATGACGTCTTGATGCAACGCCTTTCGATTCACGTTGAGATGCGTGACGAATTCCCTCAGACCGCCCTTCGCATGGAACGTCTCGGACTTTTCGAGACCGGTGCGCTCGTCCGTTAGCGTGATCATCACGCCCTTGTTGAGGAAGGAGAGCTCTCTCAACCGAAGGGCGATCGTGTCGTAGCGGTAAATGAGGTCGGTGAAGATCAGGTGGTCCGGTTTGAACCAGACTTTCGTTCCGGTCTCTTTCTTCGGAACGTCGCGGAGCCGCTTGAGCTTCGTCGTCGTGTCGCCGCGCGCGAAGTCCATATAGTGCTCCGCGCCGCCGAGCTTGATCCAAACCTTGAGCCGTTCCGAGAGCGCGTTCACGACCGACACGCCGACGCCGTGCAGCCCGCCGGAAACTTTGTAACTGTCTTTGTCGAACTTGCCGCCCGCGTGCAGCACCGTCATCGCGAGCTCGACGCCGGGCATCTTCTCGGTCGGATGCATGTCGACCGGAATGCCGCGTCCGTTGTCTTCGACAGTGATCGAGTTGTCTTGATGGATCGTTACGCGAACGGTGTCCGCGTATCCGGCGAGCGCTTCGTCGATCGCATTGTCGACGACTTCGTAAACGAGATGGTGCAGCCCGCGCTCGGACGTCGATCCGATGTACATGCCGGGACGTTTGCGAACTGCCTCGAGTCCCTTGAGTACTTGGATGTTCCCAGCGTCGTACTTCGGCTCCTTCCCGTCATTGCTCTTGGCCATGTCTCATCCAGTTGAAAAACCAGCCCGTAGAAATCCCGAAAACGGGCGTCATGCAATCCTCTGAATTTAAGGCCGAGTACACCCAAAATGCAACAGTCGATTGCTCTCACAAGTTAACTGGCGACAACGATTTACATCGCGAGCTTAGGCGCTTCATTGGGTGCCCAAAACCCAGCGAATTCTACGGATCGGAGTTCGCGTGCTTTTCGTGTTGAGCGACCGCAGAAGCTCAGGTTCGAGCAGCGACAATTCATTCATCCACGCATTCGTCGTCACCGACACGAAGAGCGTTCCATTCGCTGTGATCGACTGCGGCGTCGTGACGGCCGCGATCTGAGGTCCAACCAGCTTCGGCCAATCTGGAAGCACCGCCGCTTGCTCGACGCGATTCGCCAGACCGCTCTCGCCCAACCAGCTCGCGACGAGGTTCCCGATCGGTTCGGGCTTCTTCTTTTTTCCGCTCATCCGACGAGCTCACGCGACGAGAACCATGACACTTCGCCGCCGGCGACCCTCAAACGCTCGAGTCGAGTCAGCTCCCTCGGAATATCGGTCTCCCTCGGCACCGCGAGAATCGTTTGGCCGAGGCCGGCGCGCTCGAGCAAGGATAGAATTCTCGAAGACCGTCGCGCGTCGAGCTCGGCGAACGGGTCATCGAGCAGGAACACCGGCGCGCGTCCCATTCGCTGCCTGAAGGTCGACGCCTCGAGCATCCGCAGCGCGATCGCCGCCGTTCGCTGCTGTCCGGCCGATCCGAACGTCCGAAGATCTCGTCCGTCGAGCGTGATGTTCAGGTCGTCGCGATGCGGCCCAGCGTGCGTCAGACCGCGTGCGAGATCCGACGAGCGTTTCGCCTCGAGCGACACCGCGAGCTGCGCGACAGGATCATCAGTCAACGGAATTGAGCTCGCGTACGCGACACGAACGCGCCCCGATTCTCCTATCTCGGTGCACAGCCGTTCCACGTCGTTCTCGACCTGCGCCACCCACGCGCGCCGCTCTCGCCAGATCACCGCGCCGTGCTGCGCCAGCGCGGGCTCCCACACCGCGACGCTCGACGTCGACTGACGACCAGATCTCGCCGCCTCCCGCAATGCGGCGTTCCGGCGAGCGAGCGCCGCGCGATAGTGTTGAAGGGCCTCGAGATACCCGCGCGTCGTCAGCGCGAGCATGATGTCCAGCAATCTGCGCCGTGAATTCGGCGGTCCGATGACGAGGTCGACGTCCGCGGGGGAAAACATCACCGCTGGGAGCGCGCCGAGTGCCTGCGACATGCGCTCGGGAATGACTCCGTCGATGCGAACGCGTTTTCGCTTCCCCGCGCGCTCGAACCCGACGCCAACGTCATGCGCCCCGAACGTCTCGACGGTCGCCGCGATGTGAAACCCGTCGGCGCCGAATCGCACGAGATCCTGGTCGCGCGCGCCCCGTGCGGACCGAAGGATTTGCAGATAGTAGATCGACTCGAGAAGGTTGGTCTTGCCCTGACCGTTCTCGCCGATGACGACAAACCCCTCGCTCGGCGGCTCGAGCTCGACGCGTGAGAGATTTCTAAAGTCGCGAACGGCGAGGCGCTTGAGCCGCGCCGGCGATGCGTTCACGCCCCGTTGAACTTCGCCGCGCGCTTCTCGAGAAACGCACGCGTTCCCTCGCGCTTGTCGTCGGTCGCCGCGAGCAGACCAAACGCGGTCGCCTCGAACGTCAACGCGTCGGCGAGCGGCAGGTCATAGCCGGCGTTCACTGCTTCGATGACATGCGCGAGGGCGAGCGGTCCGTTCGCGATCATTGCGTTCAGCAGCGCCGTTGCGGCGCCGATCAACTCCGCGCCGGGCACAACGCGGTTCACGAGCCCAATTCGAAAGGCTTCGTGCGCGTCGATCATCTCGCCGGTGAGCAGCAGTTGAAGCGCGCGCCCTTTGCCGATCAATCGCGGCAGACGCTGAGTGCCGCCGTAGCCCGGAACGAGTCCGAGCTTCACCTCGGGTTGACCGAACTTGGCGACGTCCGATGCGACCCGAACGTGGCACGCCATCGCGAGCTCGCAGCCGCCGCCGAGCGCGAAGCCGTTGACCGCGGCTATCGTCGGTTTGGGGGAGGTTTCGAATCGGCGAAACACGGCCTGGCCTCGTTGCGCCAGCGCCTTGGCCGAAATTGCCCCGTGGCCTTCGAGCTCGGAGATGTCCGCGCCGGCCACGAACGCGCGTCCGGCGCCCGTGAGGATGATTCCAGCGACGTCAGTGTTCGCTCGCGCTTCATCTATGGCGACGCCGAGCTCCGCGATCACTCGATCGTTGAGGGCGTTGAGTTTGTCGGGGCGATTGACGGTGATCGTCGCGATTCGATCGGCGACGGCGACAGCAAGCGTGTCGTAAGCCATGCGGGAATCTACAGGCGATCGGCGTTGTCCGCGCGCACGAGGTCGCCGCTCGGTGCATCTCTTGCCAGGGCCAATGTCATGCCTTCCTGGATTCGCCGACTCGGCAGCAAACAGCGCGGGTTTCGTTACCTCGACGCCTCGGATCGACCAATCCGAGACCGCAAGACATTGGCTCGGATCGACGCTCTTCGTGTCCCGCCGGCGTGGACCGACGTTCACATCGCTCCGTCGACGAGGTCCGCAATTCAGGCGTGGGGGTTCGACGCGCGCGGAAGAAAGCAGTATCGCTACAACGAAAAGGCTGTCGAGCGCGGGGAGCTTCGGAAGTACCATCGCGTCAGACAGCTCGCGAAGGAGCTGCCGCGGGTCCGCCGCGCGCTTCACGATGACGCGCGGCCAACTGCCCGCGCCAACGCGCTCGACGCGGACACGGTTGCGGCGACGGTGCTCCGTCTCATCAGCGAGACGTTTTGCCGCGTCGGCAACGAGCGCTATGAAAAGGAGAATGGCACGTTCGGCATCACGACTCTCCGGAAGTCGCACGTCGAGGTCAACGACAAGCGCGCGCGGTTCGAGTACACGGGGAAGGGAAGCATCAAACAGCGCCAGACGATCGTTGATCCGGAGCTTGTGAAGCTCGTCGCGCGGCAGATGCGCACCCCGGGCCGGCGCGTATTCAGCTACTCCCGCGATGGCAGGTGGAAAACGCTCACCGCTCGCGACGTCAACGAGTACCTTCGGGAACGCGTCGGGCACTACAGCGCGAAGGACTTCCGAACATGGGGCGGCACGCTGCGCGCCGCGACCATTCTCGCGGAGCTCGGCGCCGCGAAAAGCGAAGCCGAGGCGAAGCGCAACGTCGCGCTCGCGATGCGTCTCGTTTCATCGGAGCTCGGCAACACGCCGACGATTTGCCGGAAGTCGTATGTGCATCCGATCGTCATCGCTCGCTATCTCGACGAGGGCGAGACGATCGCGCTGCCGAGAGCGCGACGCCGTGCGTCGAACCGTGGACAGGCGCATTCGCCCGAGGAGCGCGCGCTGATTGCGTTCCTCGATCGCCACTTTCCGGAGCGTCGTCGTCGCCCTCGGGCTTCGTGAGTGTCCGGATAATCAGCCCGCAGCGCGGCAGCGCCGAAACGATAGTCCTCCAGCCGAGGCAGTTCCGCCGTTCTGCGGCCTTTCCTACGTTTCGGCGATGAACGTCATCGAAGCAATCCGATGGTCTGACGACGGCCGCGCAGTTCGCATCATCGATCAGCGCCGCCTCCCGGGCGCCGAAGTGTATTGCGAGCTCCGATCCGTCGAAGCGGTTCGCGACGCGATCTCGACCCTCGCCGTCCGCGGCGCGCCCGCCATCGGTATTGCCGGTGCGATGGGAATGGTGATCGCCATCGACGAAGCAGGGCGCGACGGACTCGATGCGATGGCGCACCTACGCGTTGCGCACGAGATCATCCGGTGCGCGCGGCCGACGGCGGTGAATCTGGCTTGGGCCGTCGATCGCGTGCTCGACGTCGCGCAGGCCAGTGCAGCGGACGGCGATCGGCTTCGCGCCGTCGTGCGTGACGAAGCGACGCGGATCCTCGACGAAGATCGCGCAATGTGCCGCCGAATCGGCGAGCACGGCGCCAGTCTCATTCCCGACGGTGCGAGGATCATCACGCACTGCAACGCCGGCGCGCTCGCGACCGGCGGCATCGGCACCGCGCTCGCGGCGATCTACATCGCCGTCGAGCAAGGCAAGCGCGTGTCCGTCTTCGCCGACGAGACGCGGCCGCTGCTCCAGGGGAGCCGTCTGACCGCGTGGGAGCTCGAGCGCGCCGGAATCCCCGTCACTGTTCTCGTCGACGGAGCATCCGCCTCGCTGATGCGAGAGACGACGATCGACCTGTGCATCGTCGGCGCAGATCGCATCGCGGAGAACGGCGATGTCGCGAACAAGATCGGGACGCTCCCACTCGCGCTCGCGGCAAAGCATCACGGCGTTCCATTCTACGTCGCGGCGCCGACAAGCACGCTCGATCCTTTAACAAAGTCTGGTGAGGAAATCCATATCGAGCAGCGGAATGGAAACGAGGTGTGTTCGCCGTTCGGCACTGTGGCGGCTCCCGAGGGTGTCGGCGTCTACAATCCTGCATTCGATGTGACACCCGCGGCGCTCATCACCGCGATCATTACCGATCATGGAATCGCGCGCCCACCATTCCACTTTACTCACGCGACATGAAGCACGTTCTCGCGATCGACGAAGGAACGACCGGCGTGACATGTCTCATGATCGCGGAGGATGGACGCGTCGCGGGACGCGGGTATCGCGAGATTCCGCAGTATTTCCCGCAGCCCGGCTGGGTCGAACACGATGCGATGGAGATTCTCGCCTGCGTCCTCTCCGCGGCCGAGCGCGCGATGGAAATGGCGAAGGCGACACCAGTCGCGGTCGGAATCACGAATCAGCGCGAGACCGTCGTCATTTGGGAGCGAGAAACCGGACGTCCGGTTCATCGCGCGCTCGTCTGGCAGGATCGGCGCACGGCTGAGCGATGCCAGGGTCTCGCGCCGAGGACTTCGTGGATCGCAGACCGCACCGGACTACTTCCCGATCCGTATTTCTCGGCGAGCAAAATCGAATGGCTCATTCAGAACGAACGCTTGCTCGACCGATATCGACGCCAGGATCTCGCCGTCGGGACGATCGATAGTTGGCTCGTCTGGCAGTTGACGGGCGGAGCCGTTCACGCAACCGATCCGACGAATGCGTCGCGCACGATGTTGTACGACATCAATCGGCTCGAATGGAGTCCCGAGCTGTGCGAGCTGTTCGGCGTTCCGATGGAGATGCTGCCTGAGGTGCGGCCCTCGAGCGGCGACTTCGGAATGGCACAGGCGGCGGCCATCGGAGCGGACATACCGATTCTTGGAATTGCCGGCGATCAGCAGGCCGCGCTGTTCGGCCAAGGCTGCGTCCGTCCGGGAACGGGCAAGAACACCTATGGTACAGGCGCCTTCCTTCTATTGAATACAGGCCGGCGCCGGCCCGCCGCGACAAATGGGATGCTCACGACGATCGCGTGCGACGCACAGGGTAAGACTGCATATGCGCTCGAGGCAGCGATCTTCATCGCCGGCGCGGCGGTCCAGTGGCTGCGCGACGGTCTCGGAATCATCGCTCAGGCGAGCGAAACCGAATTGCTCGCCCGGTCCGTCGACTCGACCGACGGCGTGTATTTCGTACCGGCGTTGACGGGACTGGGTGCGCCGCAGTGGGAGGCGGACGCCAGGGGCACGATCGTCGGGCTCACGCGAGGGACGAATCGCGCCCACATCGCGCGCGCGACGCTCGAGGCGATGGCCTATGGAACCGCGGATGTTCTCGAGGCGATGCGAGCGTCCGCCGGTCCGTCGCTCCAGTTCGAGCGGCTGCGCGTCGACGGCGGCGCGTCGACGAACGACTGGCTGATGCAGTTTCAGGCGGACATCCTCGGCGTACCCGTCGAGCGCCCGGATATGGTCGAGACGACGGCCCTCGGCGCGGCGGGGTTGGCTGGACTCGCGGCCGGCGTTTGGAAAGACACCGACGACTTTCTTGCGACGCGACAGTTCGCGTCGTTCGTGCCGTCGACGCCGCGCGATCATGTGAATTCTCTAATGACGGGGTGGCATCGCGCTGTGAATGCAACGGTGGCGTGGGCGCGAGACGGTAAGAGCGAGCAGTGAAACGAGAGACGAAGCTCGAGGCCCATTGTCGCGCGTTGTCGGCGTGCCGCGCGTGCAGCTTGTCGGACGAGGTCGTTCCGATCATCTCTCGAGCGACGTCGCCGAAAGTGATGCTCGTTGGTCAGGCGCCCGGCAAAGTCGAGGCGGCCGGAGGGCGTCCGTTTGCGGGTCGCGCTGGCAAAACGCTGTTCCGGTGGCTCGAGCGGGCGGGCATCGATGAAGCGACAGCCCGTCGGCGGATCTACATCGCGGCGGTGACGCGGTGCTTTCCCGGCCCCAGTCCTAGCGGGCGGGGCGATCGCGTTCCATCCAACGAGGAGCAGCAGGCCTGCGCGAAATGGCTCGACGCCGAGCTCGAGATCATCCGGCCAAAGCTGCTGATCCCGGTAGGACGCCTTGCCATGCAGCGGTTCCTGCCGAACTTCCCCCTGGATCAGTTGATTGGTCAAGCGCACGACGTCGAGCACCGGGCAGGACATTCGATCGTGATTCCACTGCCGCACCCTTCAGGCGCGAGCAGCTGGATTCACCAGGGCAATCACCCGGAGCTGCTCGACACCGCGCTGTCTCTCATTCACCGCGAGCTCGTTCGATTGGGAATCGCGCCGTCTTCAGGTCGAAGGAGCGTAGCCTGATGCGGGGCTTCCTTCTCGTCTTTTCGCTGCATTTCCATGATGAGCACGCCGGAGGCGATAAATGGTTCTCCGCCGACAAGGCAAAGCACTTTTTCACGGCCGCATTCGTCCAAAGCGCGTCGTACGGCGGTCTGCACTATCTGGGAGTCGGACGGAGGTCGTCCCTTCTCGGGGCGAGCGTCGTCGGAGCGACGGTCAGCATCGGGAAGGAGGTCTACGATTCGCGGTCCGGTGGGAACGCCAGCGGAAAGGACCTCAGTTGGGACGCCGCCGGTATGATTGCCGCGTCAGTGTTGGTGCATCGAACCGAGCGCTGACCCGCGTCGCGGGTGTGGCGTCGTAATCGTTATATTGAACGCCGGCAAAGCGCGTAGCGGACGCGTATCGCCGTTTCCTTCCGAGGTCCCGCATGAAGCCACGCACGAAATTCATCATCGGCGGATGCCTGGTGCTCGGCGTCGCTGGCTATTTGATGGCAAGCTCGATCAAGGAGACCGGCGTTTACTATCTGACGCCCGCGGAGCTCGCGTCCAAGATTCAGGCTGATCCCTCGTTCACCAATGCCGGCGTCAAAGTCGGCGCGCGGGTGGTCCCCGGTTCGATCCAACGCGATCCGGGTGGCAAGGAGTATTCGTTCAAGGTGACTGACGGGAGCAGGGTGATGCCGGTCGTCTATCGCGGCATTGCACCGGACACGTTCACTGACAGCGTGGACGTCGTCGTCGCCGGCCGCATGGGAACTGACGGGACCTTCCAGGCGACCGAGCTGCTCGCCAAGTGCGCGTCGCGATACGAGAACGCGCCTGACGCGAAATACAAACAAACCCCGGGCTACAAAGCGGGAGCGCGACGAGCGTGACCCTCATTGGAGAACTCTCATTGTGGGTCGCGCTGCTCATGGCGGCGTGGTCCACGACCGTGTCGTACGCCGGTGGGGCAACCCGGCGCATCGATCTGATCGACAGCGGCATCCGCGGACTCTACGCGACATTTGCGATGGTTCTGCTCGCGGCGATCGGTCTGTGGACGGCCCTCCTGACCCGCGACTTTTCGCTCGAGTACGTCGCCGGCCACATCAGCGCCGCGATGCCGACCATTTACGTCTTCACCGCATTTTGGAGCGGACAAGCCGGATCGATGCTGTTCTGGGCGTTGATCCTGTCGATGTACGGAACGATCGCGATCGCGACGAGCCGAGCGAGAAATCAGGAGCTCGTGCCGTGGGCGACGGGGACGATCTCGGCGATCCTGGTGTTCTTTATCGCAACGACCTGCTTCAAGGCGAACCCGTTCGTTCGCCTTCCGTTCACGCCGCTGGATGGGCGGGGCATGAACCCCCAGCTCCAGAATCCGGGCATGGCGTTGCATCCGCCCAATCTCTACCTCGGCTACGTCGCGACGGCGATTCCGTTTGCGTTCGCGATCGCTGCGCTCTTTGCGAAGAAGCTCGACGCGGAATGGCTCGGCGTCGTCCGTCGTTGGGCGCTTTTGTCGTGGTTCTTCCTGACCGTCGGCATCGTGCTCGGCATGTGGTGGGCGTACGTCGAGCTCGGATGGGGCGGCTACTGGGCTTGGGATCCCGTCGAGAACTCGTCGTTCCTCCCTTGGCTGACGACGACCGCATTCCTGCATTCGATCATGATCCAGGAAAAGCGCGGTATGCTGCGAAAATGGAATGTCGTCCTCGTCATCGTGAGCTTCCTGCTCTCGGTGTTCGGAACGTTCATCACTCGCAGCGGCGTCATCGAGAGCGTTCATTCGTTCGCCCAGTCGCCGGTCGGGCCGTGGTTCGCGACGTTCTTTTTCCTCGCGACGGGTCTCAGCATCTACCTCGTCGGGATTCGGCTCAGGGACCTCGAAGCGAAAGCCGAGCTCGAAAGCATGGTGAGCCGCGAAGCCGCATTCCTCTACAACAACCTGGTTCTTTGCGGAATTGCGTTCGCCGTTCTGTGGGGAACGGTCTTTCCGATTCTCTCGGAGTGGGCCGGGAAGCCGAAGATCACCGTCGGTCCTCCGTTCTTCAACACAGTCAACGTTCCACTCGGCCTGTTGCTGCTCGCGCTGACGGGCATTGGACCGCTCATCGCGTGGCGGCGGGCGTCCGTCTCGAACCTGCGACGTCAATTCACGACGCCGACCGTTGCGGGGCTCGTCGTGTTGGTTGCGCTCATCACCGCCGGCATGCGCGATGTGTACGCGCTCGTCGCGTACTTCCTGTGCGGATTCGTCGCCGCGACGATTCTTCAAGAGTTCTATAAAGGTGTTCGCGCTCGCCAGGCAATTCACGGCGAGTCGATTGTGACCGGCTTCATTCGGCTCGTTGCGCGAAATCGCCGACGCTACGGCGGCTACATCGTGCACGCCGGCATCGTGATGCTGTTCGCCGCGTTCGCCGGGCTGGCATTCCGCACGGAGCACGACATCTCGCTCCGCGCCGGCGAGTCTTACAGCGTCAAGGATCCCTACGGACACCAGTGGAAGTTCGTGAGCCAGGGCGTGTCGTATTTCAATCGTCCCGATCGCGATGTCCTCGCCGTCGGACTCGAAGCGTTCCGCGACGGAAAGCGGCTCGGGATCATTCCGACCGAAAAGCGTCAATACGTCGATACCCAGCGGAATCCGCTCTTCAATCCGATTACAGCCGTTGGAATTCGGTCGACCGCGAGGCTCGACACCTACGTTGTTCTCGCGGGCTACATCCGCGACAAAGACGTCGCCGAGCTGCGCGTGACGTTCAATCCACTTGTCGTCTGGGTTTGGACCGGCGGTTTCCTCATGATGATCGGTGGCCTCGTCGTGATGTGGCCGCAGGCCGAACGTCGCAAACCGCAGGGTGGATACGCCGCGGTAATGCCCGCGTCGCCCAAAGCAGTGGAGGTCGCGGTTCCGGCATGACATCTCGACGTGACTTTGTTCTCCGCGCCGCCGGGCTAACGGCGGCGCTTGCAGTTGGTCGCGACGCGTTCGCGCAGGATTCGACCGGGGCTGCCGGCTCGACGGGGCAAATGGCGGGAATGGCTGGCAGCGTTCCTCCCGTTCGGCTACCGCCGAAGCCAGGCGCAAAGCCCCTTCTCACGCAAGACGCGCGCGATGAGCTCGAGCACCAGATCCATTGTCAGTGCGGATGCACGCTCGACATCTTCACGTGCCGCACGACGGATTTCACATGTCAGGTCTCGCCGGCGATGCATCGCGACGTCCTTGCACTCGTCGAAGGGGGCTACAGCGCGCAAGAGATTATCGACGCGTTCGTGAATACGTTCGGTGAACGCGTTCGTATGGCGCCGAAGAAGTCGAATCTTTTTGCGTGGTTCACGCCGGGTGTTGCGGTCATCGTAGGCGGCGGCGTGATCGCAACGCTGCTCAAGCGGTGGAAGTCGGACAAGCCGAAGCTTGCTCCGATCTCGCTTGTCGGTGTCGACGCGACGCCCGACGAGCTCGCGCGTCTCGAGGCGGTTCTCAAGGGTGACGATCGTCCGTGATTCTCGCGCTCGTCATTGGAACGTTGCTCGCCGTCGGCGCCCTCGCCTTCGTTCTCTACCCGGTCTTCTTCTCCCCGCCGCCGCAGCGACGATCTCGCCCGACTGAGGTCCGCCGAAGCGAACGAGACGACGCGGTCGCCGCCCTGCGCGAAATCGAGTTCGATCGCGCGACGGGCAAGCTGTCGGACACGGACTATGCGGAGCTCAAGCGACGCTACACGCAGGAAGCAATCGTCGCCATGCGTCGCGAGAGCGCGGGAGTGCCAACAGACGCATCGGGCGACGATGAGATCGAAGCCGCCGTTCGCGCGTTTCGCGTGGCCAAGCATGTCTGTCCGACGTGCGGTCCGCGTCCCGAGCCGGACGCCGAGTTTTGCTCGAACTGCGGTCGCTATTTGCACGACAGGTGCGCCAGTTGTGGCGCACCTGTCGAGGCGCTTGACGCGCGGTACTGCGTGAACTGCGGGACGCGACTCGCTGCCTAGTTTTTCCTCGGCCGCGGGTCTCGACTGCTAGAGAAGCCTACGGCTTCTTCGCGGTGGTGTCCTTCTTCGCAGCCGACTTCCTCTTGCTGGAGCGCTTCGGCTTCGCGGTGCCGGCGGCCGAATCGGCCTTGGCAGCAGCCTTGGTGGCCGTCTTCGCGTCAGCCTTCGCAGCGCCGGCGGCCTTATCAGCCGTCTTCGCTTCCGACTTCGCGGCCATCGCGGCCTTGTCGGCGGTCTTCGCTTCCGTCTTCGCGGCGGTCTTCGCGGCGGTCTTCTTCGACGAATCCGCCTTGGTGCCGCCCTGGGCATGGGCTTGAGCGCCCGCGATCAACAGCGCGGCGACAGCCATGAGTGACAAACGCTTCATTAGAACTTCCTCCGGAGGGGATGGGATGCAGCTCGACCGGTCGACCGGGAACGAGCGCTTTCTCGACGATGCACGGACTTCCCAATACAGTTCGGGAATCCGGCTGAAACGACCCTAGGAACTGGGGCCGCGTCACAACTTCCAATGGCTGACCTTGGAGTGGTGACTCGCCTAGCCCTCGCCTCCCTCTAACCGTCGGACCGCCGTCTCGATCGGCAGCAGAGCGGCCGTGGCGCACACGACAAACGCCGCTCCGAACCCGACGATCATTTCCACCGGGTTGGTGTCGCTGCCGAACGCCTGCGCGCTGAGGTAGGAATAGACGGGCCGCGCTTCGAGGACGACGACCGCGCCGATGAGGGCGATAGAGCTCATCATGAAAATGAGCCCGCCAAATGACGTCGGAATCTGTGCCGCGTTCTCCGTCTCGTATTGCGGAAAGAGGGTTCCGAACCCGAGCGCCAGCCCGGCCACGGCGAGCGTCATGAAGGTGATCGTGAATATCGAAACGATCATCATGAACGGCGTGACCTGAAGCAGCACGTCGGTCACGCCGACGATCCCGACGGCGAGCACCAGCAACGGCAGTGTTCCAACCCAGAACTTCGACCAGAGGAGCTCGCGCATCGACATCGGGCTGGATCGAAGCAGCCAGAACGTTCGTCCCTCGAGACTGACGCCGGGGAAGATGAATCGCGCCGCGACGGACGCGAGCACAAAGCCAGCAAGGACAAGATTCAGAAACGGCACAATGTTCTGAAGAAAAAATGTCATCCCGTCGCCGCGCAGCGGGAGGAACTTGATGTTGAAGACGTACACGAGCACCAACACGCCGAGGAGAATGAGCTGACTCCACTGCGTCGTGTCACGGAAGAAGACGCGGACTTCTTTGAGAACGAGCTCGCGGCGCACGATGCCGAACGGGGTCAGCGCCCGGTGCAACGCCCGCGAAAGTCCCCCAGTGTGTGACTTCCGATCGCCGCTCTCCTGCGCCTTGCTGAATCCGACTGCATACAAGGATCGGTGCAAGAACGCGCCGAGGACCAGCGCCGCGGCGGCCGTCGACCAGAGGAGGTAGTAGGGAAGGAGATCTGTCTTATATGTCAGCCACGACATCACCGCGCGCTGCACCCACTCGCTCGGCATCATCGGCGACGTCGGACTTCGGAGAACCGTGATGAAGTCGACGAGTGAGCGGAATCCCTCCGGCCGCGCCAGTCGCTCAGGGCGAATCAGGCGGAACATGACCACGACGCCGCCCGCGGTCAGGACTGCGATGACGCTCAGGATGTCCTTTGTCCGACGCGCAGGAAAAACGTTGACGAGAATGAGCGTCAGCGCACTCCCGGCAACGGTTGGAATTATGAGAAATGGTATGAAAGCCGCGAGAACGATCAGGGGAAAGAACGGCCCGCCGGAATACACGACGCCGAATGCCGCGAACATCGGAACGGCGAGGAGAATCACCATCCAGCTCGAGTGAACGAGCGTCTCGATGAGCTTCGCAAAATAGAATCGCAGCCAGTCGACGGGCGCCGACGCGAGCAAGTCGAGGTCGCGCGCGAGAAAAAAGCTCGACAGCGACGTGATGATGTTCGACAGCAGCAGGATCGAGAAAAAGCCGACGAGGATCAACCCGAGCAGCTTTCCCGCGAGAAACGGCCCGATCTCAGCGACGCCGCGGAAATAGCGGAGCAATCGGAACAGGACCGTGAAGATCAACGCCCAGAACGCAGAGCCGAGTACGCCGAGGATGACGACTCGCGCTCCGCTTCCTCGTTCGTTCGATCTCGCCCGCGCGCGCGCCGTCAGCCACTTCGGGCTCAGGAGGTGGAGGGTCGAAGGGTCGGGAAGTCTCTCGCTCGACGCGATGGGTTGCGCGGGCAGCGATCCGCTTATGGCGTCAAGCATCCAAGACGTCGACCAGCTCGCGCGCCGCATTTTCGCCGGTCAGCCGCAGGAAGATGTCCTCGAGTCCCATAGTGCCAGTTTCGGCGCTCGCCCGCAGTTCCTGCATCGTACCGCACGCTCTGATGACACCGCCGTGAATGATCCCGATGCGATCGCACATCGTCTCCGCGACTTCGAGCGTGTGCGTCGACATCATCACGGTATGCCCGCGATTCGTGTACTCGCGGAACAGATCCTTGAGAATGCGCGCGGCCTTCGGATCGAGACCGACCATCGGCTCGTCGACGACAATGACTTCGGGGCGATGCACGAACGCGCTCGAGATGATGAGCTTCTGGCGCATGCCATGGCTATAGCTCTCGACCAGCTCATCGCGCCATTGCTCGAGGTCGAACAGTGCCAGCAGCTCGCGCGCGCGGTGCTCGATGGCCGGGCCGTCCTGGTTGTACAAACCGGCGACGAACCGCAGGAACTCCATGCCCGTGAGCTTTTCGTAAATGAACGGGCGGTCGGGAATGAATCCGAGCTTGCTCTTCGCGCGAATCGGATCAGCGAGAAGATCGATGCCGCAGATCTCGATCGAGCCGCTCGTCGGGCGAAGAATTCCGGACATCATTCGCAGCGACGTCGTCTTGCCCGCGCCATTGGGTCCAAGGAATCCGAATAACTCGCCGCGAGGAACCTCGAGGCTGATCGAGTTGACCGCCGTGAAACCGCCATAGCGCTTCACGAGATTCGTGACCTTGATCATCGGCGCGCTGCGGCCTCGCGCGAATCGTAGTTCACCGACAACACGTCGATTTTCAGATTGCCCATGAGACGCAACAACTCCGTTTGACGCGCGACACCGCCGATGACGAATCGGAGGTGCGCTGCATCAGCCGGGAATTGACCGAACGTCGGGTCGACCGCGACCCAATCATCGAGCAGGATTTCCGGCCACGCATGGTAAAAAAATTTGCCGTCGACGAACGCCAGTCCGGCGGCGATACGCGCGGGAAGCCCGACGGCGCGTGCCAGTGCGACGAACAACTGGGTGTGCTCGTTACAATCGCCGCTCCGCTTCTGCAAAACATCGATCGCGCTCGGAACGCCGAACGTGATTTGCTTCTTGAGCGAATCGTAGACCCACTGCGTGATGCGAAAGGCGGCGGCTCGCGGGTTTCGTTGGTTCCGGACGATTCGGTGTGCCAAGGAAACGATTCGCGGGTCATCGCTCTGAATCAGCGCGTCAGGACGCGAATTCAGCGTGTCTCGCTCGGACATCGGCAACAAGTACTTGGCGTTCCGCGCCCATACGATGGGCGGAGCAATCGTCAGAGTGTCGCCGGAAAGCTTCTGCCGCTGCCCGTCGATGTCGAAGCCGTGAAGATCGACTCCCGTGAGCCGAACGCGCATCGAAACAGTGCGATCTGAAAGACGTTCGTTCGCGGCGATCGCCGTCATCTCGAGAATGTCGCGGTCCTTCGTGACGGCCGCCTTCTCCCGTCGGTCAGCGCGCCAATTATCGAATGCGACTTCATACGGCAGGCGCCGGAGCACAAAGCCGAGTTGCGTCGTCTGGACGATCCGACCTTGCTCGTCGATCCAACCGTTGAAGCCTGCCGTGGACTTCGCGTTGATCTGCCACGCGCGCAGAGGCGTCGGCCGAATCCCATGCCATCGCTTCGAGGTCGAATCGAAGGCAGCGCTGTCGTTCACGACGAACGACGATTCCGCCTGAACGTCGAACGATACCGCACTCGCCGACATGGACGCCGGGTTGAAGACTGGCATCTCGTAGTGCTTTCCAACCTTCGGCGTCTCGGAAAGGGCGAGCGCGAGCGGCACCGTCGTCGGAAGCAGTATCGGGCCAGAGATCGCGATCCGTTGAGTGTCCGGTTTCGCATTCCCCGAAGCGATCGAGAGGACCAACACACTATCGCCGCGAATGTGGCCTGTCGCGACGATCGGCGCGGTCTCGGAAAGCAGCTCGAGATCGAAATCGGTCATGCGCATCGCACGCGTCAGCGTGACGTTCATTCGTGCCGCGCTGTGTCGCGCCTTTCCACCGACCGGAATATCCGCGACGTAGTAGTCGTGAACGGCGATCGATGTCGTCGTCGTGTCGATTGTCGACGACGCAAAACCGATCTGTTGGTCGCCTTGCATTACGCCGTAGTACACGACGCCGGGCGACACCCGGCTCGCCGCTTCGGCGAGCCGCTCCGTTTGTGGCCGGAAGTATTCCCGTTTGACCAGCAGAGCGAGTCCCGCGAGCCACGCGACGATGATCGCTCCGCCGACCATCGCGCGTCGACGAATCACCGCTTTTGAGCCTCTCGAGCCCTTTGATACGCCGCGCGCGCGTCTTCCGGACGCCCAAGACGGTCCAACACCACGCCGATGCGGTTCATTGCACGCACATGATCAGGTTGCAGGCGCACGGCCGCCTCGTACGACTCGAGCGCCTCATTTAGACGATCGGTCTGGTTATACGCTTCACCCAGTTGATAATGGGCGGCGGCCTTGTCTGGATTGAGCGCGACGGCCCGCTGGAGAGGCTCGATAGCATCCCGCCACTGCGCGCGGCGGCAGAGAGAGATTCCGAGCTCGAACTGCGCCTCTGCGTCCGTGTGATCTACCTTCGCCGTCATGGACTACGCCAACGTGAGGGTTATGCCAACGCGAGAGTCGTCTCGCCGTTGATCCATTCTAGGTACTTGTCGAGCCCAGCTTCAACCGGGAGAACGAGAAGCTCCGGCACTTTATACGGATGCAGTTCTCCAAACGCCTCGCGAAGAGTATCGAGTCGAGCCGACCGCGTCTTCAACATCAGAACGACCTCGCGTTCGTCGGCGATCTTCCCTTGCCAACGGTAGAGCGAACGCGCTCCGGGGAACAGCGTCCCGCACGCGATGAGTCGTCGATCGAGCAAGGCTCGGATAAGCGTCACCGCCTCCTCGTCGGAAGCGACCGTCGTGAAAACGACGATGGCGTCGGTGTGTGGCATATGGCGACCAAATATAGCGTCTTGTATCTCGTCGGTCCGACTCGCAGCTTTCCCAGGCTATGGCAGAAGATTCGCTGATCATTCGCGGCGCCAGAGAGCACAATCTCCGGAACATCGACGTCACGATTCCCCGGGATAAGCTCACGGTGATCACCGGCTTGTCGGGGTCCGGAAAGTCGTCGCTCGCGTTCGATACGATTTACGCTGAAGGCCAACGTCGCTACGTCGAGTCGCTCTCGGCGTACGCTCGGCAGTTCCTTGGCCTCATGGAAAAGCCGGACGTCGATTCGATCGAAGGCCTTTCGCCGGCGATTTCGATCGAGCAGAAAACCGCCGGACATAATCCGCGGTCGACCGTTGGTACCGTGACGGAGATCTACGACTACCTCCGCCTGCTCTGGGCTCGCGCCGGTACGCCCCATTGTCCGAACTGCGGACGTCCGGTGCAGCGCCAAAGTGCCGCGCAGATCGCGGACATCGTCCTGGCGTGGCCGAAGGACGCTCGCATCGAAGTGCGCGCGCCGCTCGTGCAGGGGCGCAAAGGCGAATTCCGCGAGCTGTTCGAGAGCGTTCGAAAGCAGGGCTTCATCCGCGCGTACGTCGACGGCGAGCTCGTCGAGGTCGCGTCGCCGCCGAAGCTCAATCGTCGGCAGAACCACACGATTTCCGTGATCGTCGACCGACTCGTCGTTCGCGCGGAGGATCGCGGGCGGCTGACCGATTCGATCGAGACGGCTCTCAAGCTCGCCGACGGCGTCGTCGAGGTGTACGACGCCGAAGCCAAGACATCGGAGCATTTCTCGGAGCGCTACGGCTGCCCGACGTGCGGCATCTCGCTTCCGGAGCTCGAGCCGCGCCACTTCTCGTTCAACTCACCGTTCGGTGCGTGCCCGGTTTGCGGCGGTCTCGGAACCCGACGGCGAGTCAGCGAGCAGCTCATCCTCGGCGATTCCCGCATCTCGATTCTCGAAGGCGTGATTCTTCCTTGGGCCGAGCCGAGCGGCTATTTGCGGAAGGTCGTGCTGCCGGCGTTGGCGCGACAGCTGAAGTTCGATTTGAATGCGCCGTGGGGTGACATCCCCAAAGCGGTCCGCGACACGATTCTCTATGGCGACAAGAAGTCGGGCGGCAGCAAGTCTCGCGACTCCGTCGAGTGGGAAGGCGTGATCGCGAACGTCGAGCGACGCTATGACGAGTCCGAATCCGATTCGGTTCGCCTCGAGCTTCAGGAATTCATGATCGAGGTGCCGTGCACCGAGTGCCACGGTCGCCGCCTGAAGAAGGAAGCGCTGTCAGTGACCGTGAGCGATCGCAACATCGGTGAGGTCGTCGAGCTGCCGATCACGGACGCGCTGGCGTTCTTTGAGGGCGTTCCGGTTCGTCGCGACGGCGTACCGGGCCTCGATCCGGAGATTGCCGGACCAATTCTGAAAGAAGTGCGAGAGCGTCTGCGTTTTCTCGTCGACGTCGGCCTCGACTACCTGACGCTGGGTCGCGCCGCGGAATCCTTGTCCGGCGGCGAAGCGCAGCGTATCCGGCTCGCGACGCAGATCGGATCGCGGCTTGTTGGAGTTCTCTATATCCTCGACGAGCCGTCGATCGGATTGCACCAGCGCGACAACGCGCGGCTTCTCGCGACCCTCGAGCAGCTGCGCGATCTCGGCAACACGGTCATCGTCGTCGAGCACGATGAAGAGACCATGCGCGCGGCGAATCACATCATCGATCTCGGACCCGGCGCCGGCAAACACGGCGGTGAGGTGATCGCGACGGGAAATGTCGGCGAGATCATGGACAATCCGTCGTCGATCACCGGCAAGTTCCTGAGCGGCGAGATGAAGATCGCGACGCCGCCCACGCGTCGGCCGTTCGAGCCGCATCGCACGATCCGGATCCAGGGCGCAAAAGAGCACAACCTGCGCAATCTCGACGTCGAGATTCCACTCGGCGTCTTCGTCGCGGTGACGGGCGTCTCCGGGTCGGGCAAATCGACGCTCATCGAAGACATTCTGCACCGTGCGCTGGCTCGACACTTCTATCGAGCGCGCGTGATCCCTGGGGCGCACACGCGCATCACGGGGTTCGAGCACATCGACAAAGTCATCGACATCGATCAGAGTCCGATCGGTCGGACGCCGCGATCGAATCCGGCGACCTACTCCGGTCTCTTCACGCCGATCCGTGAACTGTTCGCCGAGATGCCCGAGGCGAAGATTCGCGGCTACGGTCCGGGGCGGTTCTCGTTCAACGTGAAGGGTGGTCGCTGCGAGGCATGCCAAGGCGACGGTCTCGTGAAGATCGAAATGCACTTCTTGCCGGACGTCTACGTTCCGTGCGAGGTGTGCAAAGGCAAGCGCTACAATCGTGAGACGCTGGAAGTTCGTTTCCGCGGTCTGTCGATCGCTGACGTTCTCGAGCTCACGGTCGACGACGCGTGCGAGTTCTTTCAGAACCAGCCGCGCATCTTTCAAAAACTGCAAACACTCGCCGACGTCGGCTTGGGCTACATCCATCTCGGCCAGAGCGCGACGACCTTGTCAGGCGGTGAAGCGCAGCGCGTGAAGCTCGCGACCGAGCTCTCGAAGCGAGACACCGGCCGAACGTTCTACATCCTCGACGAGCCGACCACCGGTCTGCACTTCGAGGATGTCCGTGTGTTGCTCGACGTGCTGCACCGGTTGGTCGACAGAGGCAACACCGTCCTCGTCATCGAGCACAACCTCGATGTCATCAAGACCGCCGACTGGATCATCGATCTCGGTCCCGACGGCGGGAATCGCGGCGGAACGATCGTTGCCGCCGGGACGCCGGAGGACGTCGCTGACGTGCCGGCGTCGCACACTGGTCAGTTCTTGCAGCCGCTGCTTCGGCGGCGGCAGCGGAGAAAGGCGGGATAACAATGGTCAGTCTGCTCGACATCATCGGCCCGGTCATGGTTGGGCCGTCGAGCTCTCACACCGCGGGCGCGTGTCGTTTGGGGCTGCTCGCGCGCGGCCTCGTCGGCGGCACTCCTGAGCGCGCGAAAATCGAGCTGCACGGGTCGTTCGCGCGAACCGGGGAGGGCCATGGCACCGACAAGGCAATCGTCGCGGGCCTGATGGGCTTTCGCCCCGATGACGATCGTATTCGGCACGCGCTCGAGATTGCCGAGCGCGAAGGCCTCGACTACCGATTCGAGAAGACGACGCTCGACGAGGACGCGCACCCGAACAGCGTTCGCATTACCCTCGAACACGACAACCGAAAAGCCGTGATGCAGGGCTCGTCGCTCGGCGCCGGTCGGGTGCTCGTCGACGAGATCGACGGATTTCCCGTCGAAGTCTCGGGGAACTACCACACGATCGTTCTCGTCGCCGAAGACATTCGTGGATCGATTGCGCGAATTGCGACGTTGCTCGCGGACGACGGAATCAACATCGCGACGCTGCGTCTCACGCGTCAGAAAAAAGGCGGGGAGGCGTTCATGGTCATCGAGGTCGATGAGTCGCCAAACGAAATCGTCCGCGACCACATTCGCGCGCTCCCGTGGGTTCGGTGGGCGTTCCGGCTCGACAAAGTGTCTGCATAAGAATTCTCTAATATGTATCGATCGCTCACGGCCGCCGTTCGGGACGCGGAAGCGCGGGGCGTCTCGCTGTCGCAGCTCGCGTTGGCGACGGAGTCCGACGACCAGGGCCGCCCCGTCGAAGAAATCCGCGATGCGCTTCGGCGCGCGCTCACCGTCATGCGCGGCGCCATCGAGAAGGGCTCGACCGGGGAGCTGAAGTCGGACTCGGGGCTGGTCGGCGGCGATGCGGCGAAGCTCAAAACGACGTCGCAGGCCCCTGTGGCGGGTTCGGTGTTTCGCGACGTCCTCTCCCGCGCCCTCGCGGTTCAAGAAGTCAACGCGGCGATGGGCGTGATCGTCGCCGCGCCAACGGCCGGAGGCGCCGGAGTTCTGCCAGCCGTGCTGACGGGTCTCGCCGCATCGCGCGGGTTGTCCGAGGATGCATTGGTCGACGCGCTGGCTACCGCCGGTTTGATCGGCGCGGTGATCGCCGAGCGAGCATCACTCTCCGGAGCGGAGGGCGGCTGTCAGGCGGAGACGGGCGCTGCCGCGGGAATGGCTGCCGGCGCCGGCGCGGAAATGCTCGGTGCGACGCCGAAGCAAGCGGTGAACGCCGTTGCGCTGGCGCAGCAAGGAACGCTTGGCCTCGTCTGCGATCCATTGGGCGGCCTCGTGGAGCTACCCTGCGTCTTTCGGAACGCGACCGGCGCAGCAATCGCCCTGGCGGCCATCGAAATGGCGCTCGCCGGTATCGATTTCGTCATCCCTGCCGACGAAGTGATCGACACCATGGGCGAGATCGGACGCGATATGGATGTGCGGTATCGCGAAACCGCGGGCGGCGGACTGGCCGCCACGCCGACCGGTCGGCGCCTCGCGAAGGAGCGTCTCGTTCAGATCAAGCGAGGCTGACTCGCTCTAACGCGCGACACGTCCTAGCTTAGCCGGCAGGTGAAACGTCTCCATGGGGCTTGCGTAGTCATCCGAACTCAGGAAAGGACTCGAGATGGTGACCAAGGACGATATCGAAGGATTTCTCAATCGATTGGGCGCTGAGGGCGGAAGTCACTCCGAGGTCGAACCTGGTCTCTGGGTGGTTCGTCCGAGCGGTGAGCTCGACTTCGGGGTCGTGGTGCACTATTCGCCGCCCGTCGTCGTGCTTCGGGTCAAGGTGATGACCCTTCCGTCGAGCCCCGAGGCGCTGGCGACGCTCAGTCGTCGTTTATTGGAGCTCAATGCCACTGATCTCGTGCACGGCGCGTATGGTATCGAAGAGGAATCGATCGTGATGACCGAGGCCCTGGAGCTCGCGCATCTCGACTACGAGGAGTTCTTGGCGGCCTACGAGAGCATCACCGTCGCGCTTGCGTCGCATCTTCGTGAGCTCGGCTCGTACCGCGAGGCACATTAATCCATGGGACTATTTGATAGGTTCTCGACCCTGCTGCGGTCGAACATCAACGACCTGATCTCTCGGGCCGAAGACCCCGAGAAAATGCTCAACCAGATTCTGGTTGACATGCGCGGCTCGCTCGCGAAAGCCAAGCAACAAGTCGCGACCGCCATCGCCGACGAAAAGCGGTTGCGTGATCAGGCCGACTCCGAGTTCAAGCAAGCCGCCGATTGGGAACAAAAGGCGATGCTCGCCATCAAGGAAGGTCGCGACGATCTCGCGAAACAGGCTCTCATGCGCCAGGGCGAGCACGTCTCGCACGGCCAGCAGCTCGAGCAGACGTGGGAGTCCCACCGCCTCGATACGGAGAAACTCAAAAACTCGCTTCGCGATCTGAATGACAAGATCGAGGAAGCCAAGCGAAAGAAGAACCTGCTCGTCGCGCGTCAGCGCCGCGCGCAGGCGCAGAAGCGCATCGCCGAGACGATGTCCACGATGTCCGAGAAATCGGCGTTCGACGCGTTCGCGCGAATGGAAGAGCGCATCGAGACGAACGAGCGTCAGCTCAAGGCGTCGATCGAGATCGAGGAGGAGTTCACCGGCGACCGCTTGTCGCAGGATTTCAAAGCGCTCGAAAAAGGTGCGGTGGCGGGATCGGTCGACGTTCAGCTGCTTGCGCTCAAGCAGAAGATGGGTATGCTCCCTCCCGCATCGCCCGACAAACGGGCCCTTGGCGCCGGACGGCAGGACGAAGAAACCGTCCACGCTGAAATCGAGGAAGAAACCGAGAAAAAGACCCATTGAGTTCGAACGGCAACCGGCGCTTTAGGTTCGCGCCGATTCTGACAGCGACGGTTCTGACAGTCCTGCTTTTGTGGCTGTTCAAAACCGTCGCTCAAGTTTTTGTGCTTCTCATGTTGGGCGTGCTCATCTCGCTCTACCTCGGCGCCGTCGCGAGGTGGATCGAGCGGCACACGCGGATTCCTGAGAAGGCCGCGCTCGCGGCGGCGATATTCGGATCCCTCGGCGCCCTCGTGCTGCTCGCCTGGATTCTCGCGCCGCCGGTCATCGAGCAAACGCGACAGCTCATCGAGCAGATGCCGAAGTTCCTGTCGGCTTGGGAGACCGGCATCGACGGCCTCGCCAGCAGAATCCCGGCTCTTCGCGAAATGATCGGCGACGTGGGCGAGCATCGAACACTGCAGGCGCTGTATGGACAGCTCAGCGGCGTTTTCAGCGAGCTTCCGACGAAGGTCTTCGAGCTCGTCCACGCGGCGATCAATGTGTTCGCCGTAATGGTGATGGGCATCTATCTCGCGCTGCATCCGGCGCTGTATCGGGAATGGCTCATCGCGCTGTTCCCGCCAATTCATCGCGACCTCGTTCGGGACGTGCTCGTCGACCTGGCCGACACACTGCGCGCATACATCGTCGGACAGCTGCTGACGATGGCGTTCCTCGGCGCCATCACGGCCCTCGGTCTCTTCTTGCTCGACGTCCCGTTCTCCCTTCCGTTTGGAATATTCACGGGACTCGTCGCGATCGTTCCGTTCTTTGGAACGCTGTTGTCGACGACGCTGCCGGCCCTGTTCGTTCTCACCGGTCCATCGTTCCACGGATTTTCACCGCTCGGTCACGCGCTTTTGGTCGTCGGACTCGGCGTCGTCGTGCATTTGATCGAGGGGAACATCGTGTCTCCTCTCGTGATGTCGAAGAAAGTCGATCTGCCGCCGGTGTTGACCATCATGTCGGTTCTCGTGATCGGTCAGCTGCTCGGCGGCCTGGGACTGATCGTCGCACTTCCGACGCTGGCCGCGCTGATGGTGATCGTTCGAAGAATCCTCATCACGAGGGTTTATGAGGGCCAGGGCTTCCGAAAGACGACTCGCGAGCGCGCGCTCGTTCTGCGCGTGCCGGTGCCGGGCGGCGGCGTTCTGACGAATGGGGGACCACCGCTCGACGTTGTCTCGGCCGCCGAGCGGGAAGGAGCCAACCGGAGCGCGTAGCGCGCGGCGATCGTTTGCGCCGACACGCACTCAGTCGGTGATGGCTGCACGGCACGGCCATTCTATCGATGGCCATGCCTCGAGCGCTCCATCTGCGCGGTGTTCGCAAACGCTTCGTCGCCGGCGTCCACGGATGTCTGGCGTCGGTCGATGTACTGCGGGGCATCGATCTCGATCTCGATCCCGGCGAGTCGGCGGCGGTGATCGGAGCGCCCGGCTCCGGCAAATCGACGCTCTTGCTCTGCGCGGCAGGATTGCTCCGCACCGACGCCGGCACACGGTCGTGGTTCGGAGATTCCGCGCCCGTGACCGCCGCTGCGCGCGCTTACTACTGCTTTTCCGTGTCTGATCTCGCGTCGGTCGTCCCAGGCGATGAAACGCGCGTCTACTTCCTGGACCTCCCGCCGGCGCTCGGAATGAGCGGGATGCTGGCGGACTGGATCAGTGACCACTGCGACGCCGGCAACGCTCTGTTGATCGCGGCCCGAGACGAGCGGCTCATTCCGCGCACAGTCGATCGCGTTCTCACGTTGTCGGCCGGAATCCTGCATTCGACGCGAACGATTCGGTCGCGCGTCGCGGAGTCGGTTGCTGCGGAGGCGTCGCCGTTTTGTTGACCGCCTCACGGGAGGCCTCTAGCATTCACGGACCTTCCTGCCCGCGAGTCGATGTCCGAGTTTCGCCTCTACAACACGATGTCTCGCTCGGTCGAGCCATTTGCTCCCGCCGACGGCGAAACCGTTCACATCTATAGCTGCGGTCCTACCGTTTACAATCCGGCGCACCTCGGGAACTTTCGCACGTTCCTATTCGCCGATCTGCTTCGCCGAACGCTGCGTCTCCGCGGCTGGAACGTGCGCCAGGTGATGAACCTGACCGACGTCGACGACAAGATCATTCGCCGCGCGAATGAGCAGCACAAAACGATTCGGGAAGTTACCGAGCCCGTGACGAAGATCTTCCATGCGGACCGCGAGTATTTGCGGATCGAGCGCGCGGAGGTCTATCCGAAAGCGACGGACTACATCCCGCAGATGATCGCGCTCGTCCAGCGGCTCATCGAGCAACGAGTCGCGTACGTCGCCGAGGACAGGTCGGTGTACTTCGCGATCGACCGGTTCCCGAGCTACGGTCGGCTGTCGAGGCTCGATACGCGCGAGGTGAAGGCGGGCGCCCGCGTTGCGCAGGACGACTACTCAAAGGAAAACGCTCAGGATTTTGCGCTCTGGAAGTCGGCGAAGCCTGAAGACGAGGCGACCGGAGCGGCGTGGGATTCTCCGTGGGGCCGGGGGCGACCCGGCTGGCATCTCGAGTGCTCGGCGATGGCGATCGACCTGCTTGGAGAGACGCTCGACATCCACTGCGGCGGCATCGATCTCGTCTTTCCCCATCACGAAGACGAGATCGCTCAGTCGGAGGCGGCGACCGGTAAGACATTCTCCCGGTTCTGGTGCCATGGAGCGTTCCTGCTCACCGACGGCACCAAGATGGCCAAGCGACTCGGGAACGTGACGACTGTCCAGGGCATGCGGGAGGCACAGGTTTCGGCCGCGGCAGTGCGTCATTTTGTCTTCAACACCCACTATAGGAAGGAGCTCAACCTCTCGGAGGAAGCGCTCGAAGCGTCGATCAACGCGGTCCGGCGCGTGGGGGATTTTGCCGAGCGGCTTGCGACAGCGACCGGCGGTACTCCAGCCCTTGCAACTGCCGCCGAAGAGGCTGTCGCCGAAGTGGAATCCGCTCTCTTTGACGATTTGAATGCTCCGAACGCCCTCGCCGGCCTTTTCGTTTTCATCCACAAGGCGAACGCTGAGTTGGACCGGAAGGGGAATGATGTGGAGTCGCTCGAGTTGGCTCGTTCCGCGTTTGGCCGGATCAACAGCGTGTTGGACATCATGCCGGACCGGACAGTCGAGGATCCGGAGCTCGCGGCGTGGGTGGAGGACCGGATTTCTGCCCGGCGAGCAGCGCGTGAGCGGAGCGATTTCGCGGAGGCGGATCGTATTCGCGCGGAGTTGGTGGAGCGGGGCATTGTGATCGAGGATACGCCGAACGGAACAAAGTGGAAGCGGGCCAGGTAGTCAGCCGCTTCATGCATCTTGGTTCGGCAGGGCCGCTAAGCTGCGGTAGTGCCGCGGCTTGACACAGTTTCTAGGGTCACTTATCCTACGAGTCTCGCGCAAAAGTGGCCTGCTGACGTAGCTCAATTGGCAGAGCACCTGATTTGTAATCAGGCGGTTGCCAGTTCGATTCTGGCCGTCAGCTCTTTCTTTCCTTCTGAGCGCGGCGGAGATTCGACGCCCCAACTTGCAGTGGCACTTTTGCGGTACGCGCACGATCGGTGGGGTGGCCGAGTGGCTAATGGCAGCAGACTGTAAATCTGCCGGGTTAACGCCCTACGAAGGTTCGAATCCTTCCCCCACCATGACATGGTGGATAGAACCGTCGGATCGCAGGAATGGCGGATAGCAGTAAGAAGGAGTGAGCAGGGCAGTGCGGGAGTAGCTCAGCTGGTAGAGCGCAAGCCTTCCAAGCTTGATGTCGCGGGTTCGAGCCCCGTCTCCCGCTCTTGGAAGAGCTTATGAGAGTTGTTTGAAGATGCACGTTTGCTGACGTAGCTCAGTCGGTAGAGCACACCCTTGGTAAGGGTGAGGTCACCGGTTCAATCCCGGTCGTCAGCTCTGTGAAAGGTTGAATGCAGAATTCCGAGCGGAGGTGCGCAGCGCCGAAGCGAGGAACGATCAACTAAAGGTTGAATGCAGAATTCCGAGCGGAGGTGCGCAGCGCCGAAGCGAGGAACGATCAACGAAAAAGGATGCAGCATTCCGAGCGGCGGCGTGGAACGCCGAAGCGAGGAGTGATGATCAAAAGTTGGGTAAGGAACGACGAACGTTAGGAACACACGGAGAGAGCGGCACGAGGGGCGAGCGTCGAGTCGCGTGGACTCACTCGCCCCTCTCGACTCGACCGTCAAACCGGAAGTGCTATGCCACGAGACAAGATCATTCTCGCCTGCGGCGAGTGTAAAAATCGCAATTACTTCACCACGAAGAACAAGCGCCTGCATCCGGAGCGCGTCGAGTGGAAGAAGTACTGCCCGCGCTGCAACAAGCATCAGGTCCATAAGGAAACCAAGTGATGGCCAACGCGGTCGCGCCGGAGAAGGGTCCGGGACTCGGGAGCCGCCTCATCGCGTTTTACCACGGCGTGATGGCCGAAATGCGCAAGGTCACGTGGCCGGACCTCCCGCAGGTTCGGTCCGCGACGATCGCGATCATCATCTTCGTCCTATTGATCGGGTTGTTCATCACCATTCTCGATTTCGTACTTCAGGGAATTCTGATCAAGGCGATTCCAGGTCTCTTCGCAGGGCGCTGAACTCACCTATGGAACACCGCTGGTACGCGATCCAGACGACGGCCGGGCACGAGAACAAGGTTCGTTCGCTGATTCAGCGAAAGATCGAGGGCGACGTTCGCCCCCCTGAGGATCGCTCGATCCGGCAGGCTCTCGTTCCGACACAGGAAGTCGTCGAGATCAAGAATGGCAAGAAGGTCAACGTCGAACGGAAGCTCTATCCCGGCTATGTGCTGGTCGAGATGGACTTGAATCAGGAGACGGCGCACGTCGTCAACGGCATTCAGGGCGTCATCAAGTTCGTGGGGCACGATTCGCGGTTTCCGCAGCCGCTGCGCGCCGACGAAGTGAACCGCCTCCTCGGCATCGCGGTCGAGGCAGAGGAAGACGAGCCGCGCGAGGAGATTCCGTTCTTGGTTGGCCAGGCTGTGGCGATCACCGAAGGACCGTTCACGGATTTCAACGGGACGGTCGAGGAAGTGATGGCTGACAAAGGCAAGGTCCGAGTGTCCGTATCGCTGTTTGGACGGCCCACCTCGGTTGAATTGGATTATCTGCAACTGAAGGCCTACTAGGGGCGAGGGGTCGGAAATCAGAGGGCAGGGACAGCAAACGCTGATCCCTGGACGCTGACCACGACCCCTGAAAAGTCGGCCACCACTCCGACTCTAAATCAGTCCAGTGGGAGATCGACCGCCGCACATTGGGCGGACAGTTCAAAGGAGTTCTATGGCAAAGAAAGTCACGGGGTTCGTCAAGCTGCAGATCCCCGCGGGCAAGGCCAACCCTGCCCCTCCGGTAGGTACGGCCCTCGGTCCGCAGGGCATCAACATCATGGCCTTTTGTAAAGAGTTCAATTCTCGAACTCAGGGCCAGGACACGATCCTTCCGGTAGAAATCACGATCTACTCCGACAAGTCGTTCACCTTCATTCTGAAGACGCCGCCAGCCGCGGTGCTCCTCAAGAAGGAAGCGGGAATCGAGAAAGGGTCGGGCCAGCCGAACCGGAACAAGGTCGGTCGAGTCACCAAGGCGCAGGTTCGGAAGATCGCTGAGCTGAAGATGCCCGATCTCAACTGCGACACGATCGAGTCGGCGATGATGATGGTCGCAGGTGCCGCTCGCTCGATGGGGCTGGAGGTGATCGACTAATGCATGAGCACGGGAAGAAGTACTCCACTGCCGCCAAGAACCGCGATATCGCGTCGACGTATCAACCGCGTCAGGCGCTCGAGATCGTGAAGAAGTCGGCATTTGCAAAGTTCGATGAAACGGTCGAAGTGGCCGTGCGACTGGGCGTCGATCCGCGTCACGCCGATCAGGTCGTGCGCGGCACCGTCGTGCTTCCGGCCGGAACCGGCAAGTCGGTTCGCGTGCTGGTGATCGCGGTCGGTGACAAGGCGCGTGAGGCGCAGGAAGCCGGTGCCGATTTCGTCGGCGCCGAGTTTGTCCAGAAGATCAAGGACGGCTGGCTGGACTTCGACGTGTTGATCGCTACGCCGGACCAGATGGGTCAGCTCGGTCAGCTCGGTCGCGTGCTCGGTCCGCGCGGATTGATGCCGAACCCGAAGGCGGGAACGGTGACGTTCAACGTCGGCAACGCCGTGCGCGAGACGAAGGCCGGTAAGATCGAGTTCCGTGTCGACAAGGCTGGCAACGTCCACGCGCCGATTGGAAAGGTGTCGTTCGGCGTCGAAGCCCTCGAGACGAACTTCACGGCGTTCATGGATCAGATCGTTCGTTCCAAGCCCGCGGCGGCAAAGGGCGTCTACGTCAAGAACGTCTCGGTCTCGAGCACTATGGGCCCCGGCGTCACGATCGACATCAACCCGTACCGGGGTTAAGCGATGAACCGAACCGAGAAAGAGCAGCTCGTTTCCGAGCTCAAAGAGAAAATCGAGGGCGCTACCGCCCTTTACTACACGGACTTCACGGGGCTGAACGTAAAGCGGATGACGGATCTTCGTCGCCGCCTTCGGAAGGCGAACGTCGAGTACGTCGTTATCAAGAACACCTTGGCGCTTCGCGCCGTAAACGAGAGTGGTCTCGTCGGCGAGCGCCTGCGCGGTCCGACGGGTCTCGTCGTGGCGAAGGATGCGGTTGCCGCGGCGAAGGTCATCACGGACTTCGCGAAGGAGAACGAGCAGCGTCCCGCGGTCAAAGGCGGGATGTTCGACGGCAAGGCGATCGACAAGGCCCAGGTCACGAAGTTGGCTTCGATGCCTTCGCGCGAGCAGATGCTCGCGGATCTCGGCGCGGGGCTGCAGTCCCCCATGGCGGCGTTCTTGGGCGCGCTCAATGGGATGATGTACATGTTCGTCGGCGCGCTCGACGCGTTGCGCACACAGCGCGAAGGCGGAGCGGCCTGAAAGTCGGTCAGTCGACCGACGTGATGTAGTGACTGACCGATCTACCGATTGACCGACTTTTATACCATCAGGAGAATCACGAAATGCCTACGACAATGAGCAAGGACGAGATCCTCGACGCGATTGGCAACATGTCCGTCTTCGAGCTCGCCGAGCTGATCGACGCTTTCAAGAGCAAGTTCAACGTCACGATCGCGGCGGCCCCGGTCGGCGGCGCCCCGGCCGGCGGCGGCGCTGGTGCTGCGGCTGCTCCGGCGGTTGAAGAGAAGACCGAGTTCGACGTCGTTCTCAAGGAAGCGGGCGCGAAGAAGATCCAGGTCATCAAGGTTGTTCGCGAGCTCACCGGCCTTGGCTTGAAGGAAGCCAAGGACCTGGTCGATGGCGCGCCACAGACCGTGAAGGCCGGCGTCTCGAAGGACGAGGCCGCGTCAGTCAAAGCCAAGCTGGAAGAGCAGGGCGCAGTGGTGGAAGTGAAGTAAGACAGGGTCCAGAGATCTGAGGCCAGGGGCCAGGAAGTTCCCTGACCTCCGGCCTTAGACCTCTGATCCCTGGCTTAACCTCACTTCAGCCACGCGCTATTAGTGAATTCGAAACTCCGCGTTCCCAATACATCAGAAGTTCCAAGCCCCGCATGGACGGGGCGCGCTAGTGCGCGCCCCGTTCGGGGCTTTCGCCTGTGCCGGGTGAGCAATGCCTGAAACGATCAAGCAAATTTCTTTCGCGAAGTTGGACCAGGGCATGGAGATGCCCCACCTCCTCGACATCCAGACGCGCGCCTTCGAGGCGCTGCTACAGCTGGATGCAACGTCGCACGACCGGGAGGATATCGGTCTCGAGCGCGTCTTTAAAGACCTGTTTCCGATCACGGACGTCCACGAGAACTTCTCGCTGGAATTCGTCCGCTACTCCCTCGGTGAGCCGAAGTACACCGTCGAGGAGTGCATCGAGCGCGACATGACGTACTCGGCGCCGCTGAAAGCGACGCTGCAGCTCGTCATCAACGAAGTCGTGAACGAGCAGAAGCGGCCCCGCAACATCATCGAGAAAGAAGTCTATCTCGGCGAGTTGCCGCTGCTCACGCCGCTCGGGACCTTCGTGATCAATGGCGCCGAGCGCGTCATCGTCAGCCAGCTGCACCGGTCGCCCGGTGTGGTGTTCGAAGAGTCGACGCACCCGAACGGACAGCGCCTCATCTCGGCGCGAATCATTCCGTTTCGAGGATCGTGGGTCGAGTTCACGGTCGACATTCACGACGTCGTCTACGTGCACATCGACAAGAAGAAGAAATTCCCGGCCACTGCGCTTCTTCGCGCGTTCGGCTATGGAACGAACTCGGACATCCTCCGGCTCTTCTTCGCCGTCCGCGACCTCGACCTGACGAAGAAGCGAGAAAGTCGGACCGACGTGAGAGAGTTGTTTGGAGCTATCATAGCGGAAGACATTGCATTGCCCGGCGAAGCGACGCCTGAGGATGCGCCGAAAGCCCGCACCAAGAAGGCGAAGGCCGAGCGGGAGGCGTCGGAGAACGTGCTGCTCGTCAAGGAAGGCGACGAGCTGACGGAAACGGTGTACAACCGCCTCCGCCGGCAGAACATCGATTCGATCAAGGTGTTCGCTTCACACATGCGGGTCGACCTCCGCGACGAGCAGGACGCCGCCGAGCGCGGCGAGCGCGAGGTGCGTCGCCGTCTCGCGATCGATGTCGTCGACAGCGACGGCGAAGTGATCGCCGAGGTTGGCCAGGCGCTCAGCGACGCGGTCATCAAGAAGATTCGTAAGGCCGACATCACGAAGGTCAACGTCTTCGTGCCGTCGGGCCGTGCGGAATCGACGCTCATCAAGAACACGCTCGCGAAGGATCCGACGCACAGCGAGAAGGAGTCGCTGAGCCAGATCTACGCTCTGCTGCGTCCTGGCGACGCGCCGGACGCGCAGACGGCGAAGCAGGCGCTCGAGCGCCTGTTCTTCTCGCCGAAGCGCTACGACCTCGGGCGCGTTGGTCGCTACAAGATCAACCAGCGGCTCGGGATGAACATGCCGGCCGATTACACCGTGCTCTCGAAGGAAGACTTTGTCGAGATCGTTCGCTATCTCGTCGAGCTTCACGAAGGCCGCGGTCACGTCGACGACATCGACCACCTCGGCAACCGCCGCATTCGTTCGGTCGGTGAGCTCATCGCGAACCAGTTCTCGGTCGGCTTGAGCCGCATGGCGCGCCTCGTGAAGGAGCGCATGTCGATCAACACCGATCCGGAGAAGATCTCGCTCGACGATCTCGTGAACGCGAGAACGGTGAGCGCCGTCATTCAGGCGTTCTTCGGCTCGTCGCAGTTGTCGCAGTTCATGGACCAAACGAACCCGCTGGCCGAGTTGACGCACAAGCGTCGTCTGTCGGCGCTCGGACCGGGCGGTCTGACGCGCGAGCGCGCCGGCTTCGAAGTCCGCGACGTGCACTATTCGCAGTACGGCCGCATGTGCCCGATCGAGACGCCTGAAGGTCCGAACATCGGACTCATCACGTCGCTCGCGTGCTACGCGCAGGTCAACGATCTCGGCTTCGTTGAGACGCCGTACCGTGTCGTGAAGAACGGCAAGGTGCTCGACGAGATTGCGTGGCTCGACGCGAACCGCGAAGAGGACGCGATCATCGCACAGGCGAACTCGCGCGTCGGTTCGAACGGCGAGTTCCTCGACGATCTCGTGCTCTGCCGTCAGCAGGGCGACGTGCCGCTGACGCCGAAGGATCGCATCGATTACATGGACGTCGCGCCAGAGCAGCTGGTGTCGATCGCCGCCGCGCTCATTCCGTTCCTCGAGCACGACGACGCGAACCGCGCGCTCATGGGCTCGAACATGCAACGCCAGGCGGTTCCGCTTCTCAACCCGCGCACGCCGCTGGTGGGAACGGGACTCGAGGGCAAGGTCGCAACCGACTCGGGCGCGGTCGTCATCGCGAAGCGCGCCGGCGTCGTGTCTCGCGTGACTGCTGACGAGATCATCGTCGACGCGGGTCCGATGGCCGATCGCAAGAAGAGCGAAGAGACGGGCGACCGTCCGCTCGCGCGTCTCACCCAGCACGACCGCTATCGTCTGAAGAAGTACTGGAGAACGAACCAGGATACGGCGATCAACCAGCGCCCGCTCGTGGCGCAGGGTCAGAAGGTCAAGCCGGGTGACGTCCTCGCGGACGGCGCGGCGACCGAGCAGGGCCAGCTTGCCCTCGGGGCAAACGTCACGGTCGCGTTCATGCCGTGGTACGGCCACAATTTCGAGGACGCAATCGTTCTTTCGGAGCGATTGGTGAAGGACGACGTCTATTCGTCGATCCACATTCAAGAACTCGAATTGCACGTCCGCGACACGAAGCGCGGTCAGGAAGAGATCACGCGCGAAATTCCGAACGTCTCGGAAGAAGCGCTGCTCGACCTCGACGAGCGCGGCATCGTTCGCATCGGCGCGCACGTGAAGCCGGGCGACATCCTCGTCGGGAAGATCACGCCGAAGGGTGAGACCGAGCTCTCGCCGGAAGAGAAGCTCCTGACGGCGATCTTCGGTGAGAAGGCGAAGGACGTGAAGGATTCGTCGCTGAAGGTGCCGCCTGGAATGGAAGGCGTCGTCATCGACGTGAAGATCTTCTCGCGCATCGAAGATCAGGTGGTCGAAAAGGATCGTGGTGAGCGCATCGGTGAGGTGCGTCGCCTCGAGGGTGATGAAAAGATTCGCGTGAACGAAGTGCGCGACGCCGAGCTCGTCGAGATTCTCGATGGGCAGACGGTCGCGCTCGCGCTCAAGTCGGGCACGGTCGAAGAGGCGATTCCGGCGGGAACGAAGCTCACGTCGGGGATGTTGCGTGAGATGAAGCTCGCGACGATCGACCTCAAGACGCTGCGCGTCGAGAACAAGCGCACGAACGAGCGAGTCCGTCAGATCATCGACGCGTCGAACGAAGAGAAGGCGCGCCTCGAAGAGAAGGCGGAGGAGCGCATCGATCGCATTCTGCAGCCGGACGAGCTGCCCCCGGGCGTTATTCAGCTCGTGAAGGTGTATCTCGCCGAGAAGCGAAAGGTCTCGGTGGGCGACAAGATGGCGGGACGCCACGGCAACAAGGGTATCGTTGCGCGCGTCGTGCCTGAAGAGGACATGCCGTTCCTTCCGGACGGACGTCCGGTCGACATCGTGCTAAACCCGCTCGGCGTTCCGTCGCGTATGAACGTCGGCCAGATCCTCGAGACACACCTCGGGTGGGTCGCGAAGATTCTCGGCTTCTATGCGAAGACCCCGGTCTTCCAGGGGACGAACGAGCGCGAGATCGGCTTGTTGCTGAAGATGTCCGGTGTTCTCTGGGGCGGTCGTGCGCTCGAGCTTCACACGGCGGTCCCGAATGTCTCCGATAAGGATATTCGAAACCTCCTTCGCGACATCAAGCCGGATAGGACGCGCGAAGAAGAGCGTTTCGAACGACTCGAGGAAGCGACGATCAACGATCTCGGCGGCCGTACGATGTCGCAGGAGACCCGCGACGTTTACCACGCGATTCGCGACTTCCTCGCGAACGCGGCGCGTGAATTAGCGGATCGCGAGCACCTCGCGATCGAGAACCAACTCGCGTTGCACAACGCGGCGATCGAGGATGAAGCGACGCCGGCCAACAAGAAGGCCGAGTACAAGGCGGCGCTGAGGCAGCTCGAGAAGCGGAAGGCGATGGAGTCGGCGGACCTCTTGAACGATCAGGAGCTGCCGGCGCTCGCGGGCATGCTTGGCAAGAAGTCCGAAGCGGACGTCGATGCAGCGGCGGTCGAGCTCATGCGGCTCGCCGGCCTGACGCCGTTCGGCAAGGTGCGCCTGCGCGACGGACGAAGCGGTGAGACGTTCGTGTCGCCGGTGACGGTCGGTGAGATCTACATGCTGAAACTCTCACACCTCGTCGACGACAAGATTCACGCGCGGTCGATCGGACCGTACTCGCTGGTCACGCAGCAGCCGCTCGCCGGCAAGGCGCAGTTCGGCGGCCAGCGATTCGGAGAGATGGAAGTGTGGGCGCTCGAGGCCTACGGCGCCGCGCACGTGCTTCAGGAGATTCTGACGGTGAAGTCGGACGACGTGAACGGCCGCAGCCGGGTGTACGAGGCGATCGTGAAGGGGCAGAACCTTCCGGAGCCCGGCATCCCCGAGTCGTTCAACGTGCTCGTGAAGGAACTGCAGGCGTTGGGCATCAAGGTGACGATGGGTCAGAGTGTGGACGGGTTCTGGGGAACCGGGATCGATACCGGGACCTCGGGCAACGGTAGCAGCAATGGGAATGAGGAGTAATTCATGATTGACTTCCGCAGTGTGCGCGAACAGCGCGCCAGTTCGTTCGACTTCATTCAGGTTCGAATCGCTTCTCCCGAAGAGATTCGCGGACCGAAAGACCCGAAGGAGCGCGAGCGCCTGGAGTTGCAGGGGCTTCGCAACTGGTGGTCGTGGGGTGAGGTCACGAAGCCAGAGACAATCAACTATCGCTCGTTCAAGCCGGAGAAAGACGGCTTGTTCTGCGAGCGCATTTTCGGTCCGGTCAAGGACTGGGAATGTCATTGCGGCAAGTACAAGCGCATTCGCTATCGCGGTGTGATCTGCGACCGCTGCGGCGTCGAAGTGACCCTGAGCAAGGTGCGCCGCGAGCGCATGGGTCACATCGAGCTCGCCGTTCCCGTCGCGCACATCTGGTTCTTCAAGACGTTGCCGAGCCCGATGGGCAATCTCCTCGACATCACGCTTCGTGATCTCGAGAAGATCATCTACTACTCGAACTACGTCGTCATCGAGCCGGGCAATCAGGAGGTTGAGGTCAACCAACTGCTCGACGAAGACGAGTATTTGAATCTCCGTAACAAGGCGAAGGAAGAGAACGACGCTGCGTTCATGGCGGACATCGGCGCGCCGGCTGTTCGCGAGCTGCTCCGTCGTCTCGACGTCGACACGCTCACCGACACTCTTCGCGCGTCGGTGGTGACGGAGACGTCGCAGCATCGCAAGAAGATGCTGCTGAAGCGGCTCAAGATCGTCGATGCGTTCCGCAACTCCGGCGAGTCGGGGGACACGCGCAATCGTCCAGAGTGGATGATCCTCGACGTCGTGCCGGTGATCCCACCGGATCTTCGTCCGCTCGTTCCGCTCGACGGCGGGCGTTTCGCGACGTCCGATCTCAACGATCTCTATCGTCGCGTCATCAACCGCAACAACCGTCTGCAGAAGCTCATCATGCATCGCGCGCCGGAGGTCATCCTCCGGAACGAGAAGCGCATGCTGCAGGAAGCAGTCGACGCGCTGTTCGACAACGGCCGTCGCTCGAAGGCGATTCGCGGCCGCGGCAAGCGTCCGCTCAAGTCGCTGTCCGATATGCTCAAGGGCAAGCAGGGCCGGTTCCGTCAGAACCTGCTCGGCAAGCGCGTCGATTACTCCGGCCGTTCGGTTATCGTCGTGGGCCCTGAGCTCCAGCTGCATCAGTGCGGTCTTCCGAAGCTGATGGCGCTCGAGCTCTTCAAGCCGTTCATCATTCACAAGCTCGTCGAGAAGGGCATCGCCGAGACAGTGAAGCGCGCGAAGAAGATCGTGGAGCGCGAGTCGCCGGAGGTCTACGAGATCCTCGAAGAGATCATCCGCGACCATCCGGTGCTCCTCAACCGCGCGCCGACGCTTCACAGACTCGGCATCCAGGCGTTCGAGCCAGTCCTAGTCGAAGGCAAGGCCATTCGTATTCACCCGCTCGTCTGCGCGGCGTTCAACGCCGACTTCGACGGTGACCAGATGGCCGTGCACGTGCCGCTGTCGTTCGAGGCGCAGCTCGAGGCGCGTCTCCTCATGCTGTCGTCGAACAACATCCTCAAGCCGTCGGACGGCCGTCCAGTCGCGGAGCCGAGCCAGGACATCGTGCTCGGGTGCTATTTCGCGACGAAGGCGCCGGCGAACTTCAACACGGTCGATCAGAAGACGCTCCGTCGCTTCTCGGACGTTGCCGAGATCGAGATGGAGCTCGCGCTGCAGCGTCTCACGCGTCACAGTGCGCTCCTCTACTTCGTGCGCGATGAAGGCAACGCACGCTGGGAGAAGACCACGGCGGGCCGCGTGCTCTTCAACGCGATCGTGCCGAAGGAGCTCGGCTACAAGAACCACGACATGAAGAAGAAGGCGCTCTCGGAGCTCGTCTTCGAGTCCTACCGCAAGGCGGGCCTCGCGTCGACGGTCAGCTTCCTCGACCGATTGAAGGAGTTCGGGTTCGCCAACGCGACGCGCGGCGGCGTCTCGATCGGTATCGAGGATCTCGAAATTCCGACGGCGAAGGCCGGGTTGCTCGAAGAAGCAGAAGAGCGCGTCGAGCGATTCCAGCGCGCCTATCAGACCGGCAACATCACGAACGGCGAGCGATACAACAAAGTCATCGATACCTGGACGCACGCGAACTCCGACATCGCCGACGAGATGGTCAAGTCGATGCGCGAGTCGAAGAGCGGATTCAACCCGGTGTTCATGATGTTCGACTCCGGCTCACGCGGTAGCCGCGACCAGATCCGTCAGCTCGCCGGAATGCGCGGACTCATGGCCAAGCCGCAGAAGAAGCTCACCGGCGGTATCGGCGAGATTATTGAGAGTCCAATCAAGTCGAATTTCAGAGAAGGCCTCTCACCGCTCGAGTACTTCACCTCGACGCACGGCGCTCGTAAGGGTCTGGCCGACACCGCGCTCAAGACGGCGGACGCCGGATATCTCACGCGTCGTCTCGTTGACGTCGCGCAGGACGTGACGATCACCGAGGAAGATTGCGGAACGATTCAGGGTCTCGAGATCGCCGCGCTGAAGGAAGGCGAGGATGTGATCGAGCCGCTCGCCGAGCGCATTGTCGGCAACTTCGCGGCGGAGGATGTCGAGGATCCGCACGAGCTCGACGAGTCGGGGCGGCGTACGCTGCTCGTCGAAGCGGGTCAGCTCATCGACGAGGAGAAGGCGCAACAGATCGAAGAGTCGGGCATCGAAATGGTGAAGATCCGCTCTGTCCTCACGTGTGAGGCGAAGCGCGGTCTCTGCCGCATGTGCTACGGCCGCAACCTCGCAACGATGAACGTCGTCGATCTCGGCGAAGCGGTTGGTATCATCGCCGCGCAGTCGATCGGCGAGCCAGGCACGCAGCTGACGCTCCGTACGTTCCACATCGGTGGAACGGCCGCTCGTATCGCCGAGCAGACGGCGCGTAAGTCGAAGGTCGCGGGTGTGATCGAGTACAGCGATCGCCTCGTGGTCGTCACGAATCCGGAAGGACAGCGCATCGTCACGTCGTACGAAGGCGAGATCCTCATCAAGTCTTCGACCGACAAGACGGCCGGCGTTGCCGCGCGTCTGCAGGTACCGCTCGGCGCCATCCTCATGGTCGAGGATGGATCGGACGTGAAGCGCGACCAGGTCATCTTCACCTGGGATCCGTACACGAACCCGATTCTTGCCGACGTCGATGGAACCGTTCGCTTCGTCGACATCGTCGAAGACGAGTCGGTGTCCGAGGAGCTCGATGAGCTCACCGGTCTCCGTCAGCGCGTCATCATCGAGGATCGTGAGAAGAAGCTCCATCCGCACATCGAGATCATTCAGGAGAAGGGCGGAAAGGAGAAGCGTGTTCGCGACTTCATCATCCCGGCGGGCGCGCAGCTCACCGTCGAGGATGGACAGCGGATCTTCCCGGGAACGATCATCGCCAAGGTCGGCCGAGAAGCGTACAAGACGCGCGACATCACGGGCGGTCTGCCGCGGGTCGCCGAGTTGTTCGAGGCGCGTCGTCCGAAGGATCCGGCGACGATCTCGGAAATCGATGGCGTCGTACGGTTCGGCGAGATCAAGCGCGGTAAGCGTGAGATCTTCGTCGCTCCGATCAACCACGATGGGTCGCTCGACGAGACGCGTGAGGCGCAGCTGTACGAAGTCGGCGCCGGTAAGCACTTGCGCGTCCACGAAGGCGACCGGGTTCGCGCGGGCGACCGTCTCTCAGAGGGACCGGTCAATCCGCACGACATCCTTCGCATCAAAGGGCCGCGCGCGGTCCAAGAGTATCTGCTCAACGAAGTGCAGGAGGTTTACCGCCTGCAGGGCGTGAAGATCAACGACAAGCACATTGGCGTGATCGTCAAGCAGATGCTTCAGAAAGTTCGCATCATGGAGCCGGGCGACACGGAGTTCCTCGAAGGGGAGCATGTCGATCGCCAGATCTTCCGCGACGAGAACGATCGCGCGAAGAAGAAGAAGGAAACGCCGGCCGCAGCCGAGCCGCTCCTTCTCGGTATCACGAAGGCGAGCCTCACGACGCAGTCCTTTATTTCCGCAGCGTCGTTCCAAGAAACGACGCGTGTCCTCACCGACGCGGCCATTCGCGGCGCAAAGGACGACCTGCTCGGCCTCAAGGAAAACATCATCATCGGTCACCTCATTCCGGCCGGTACGGGTATGTACCGCTACCAGGATGTCGAGATCGAGATCGCGCAGCCGGAAGGCTTCGAGGCGCTTCCGTCGATGGCGGATTCGCTGCCGAACGTCTTCGCGATGGCGGACGACGAAGATTTTCCGGCGCTTCCGCGCCCCGGGGTTCGCGGCACGGCCGAGTAGTAACAGATCTGTGAACTGAAAAATGGGGTGAGCGAAGGCTCACCCCATTTTTTTGCCTATCGAACCGAGGCTCCCGAGCACGAAGATGGTCAGAGACCCCTTCGAGTCGGCGCTGCGAAACCGCACCGCCTTCGCAGCTGAACGCGAAGCGTTGTTGCAAAACGATCCACAATTTGTGTGGGACCACGCGACAACGGCGGGGCGATGCTAGTTTCCTCGTTTTGTATACCGATGCTCGACATGTGATTGAATTGCAAAACACGATATGACCGATTGCGCGATGCGGGGGTTTTCATCACGCGGACTGCGTAACGGTCTTGAAACAAAGCTCCGTAACGACGAGGATTAATGCCGATCGGCCACAGCAGAACGGCCGCTCGTCCCACCAGAAGCGAATTCTAAGTTTTCAGCTTCGCAATCCACCCGATCGACGCAAGGCTCGAAGAGTACGACTCTCCGCGACGGCGCCATCCGCCCTGTTGCTCTGCGGAGTGAAGCTGGATGTCCCCTCAACCGGTACGCTCATGACGAAAAGCAGAGTACTCATGGCATTGATAGGAGCGCTGCTATGTAGCTCCGCTCCTGCGCTTGCCCAGAAGACGGTGACAGGAAGGGTCACCAATGACGGTGGGCAGCCGTTGGCTGGTGCCGCGGTCACCATCAAGGGCTCGACCATCGGTGCCATGACGAACGACGCGGGCAGCTACACGATCCGCGCGAACGTCGGCCAAACGCTTCAGTTCCGCTACATCGGAACGACTCCGGAAGAACGCGTCGTCGGCGACGCGAGTGTGATCAACGTTCGGCTGCGCAAAGTCGCGACGGACCTCGACGCCATCGTCGTGACGGCGCTCGGCGAGACCGCGGCACAGCGCTCGATCGGAACGGCGCAGCAAACCGTGTCCGGCGAGCCGATTGCCCAGACGCAGCGGCCGAACTTCATCAATGCGCTCCAAGGGCGCGTCGCCGGCGTCGAGGTGACGAGCACCTCGGGTGTTCCAGGCGCATCGTCGCTGATCACGATTCGCGGTGTGAGCTCGATCTCGAGCTCGAACCAGCCGCTGATGGTCGTCGACGGTCTGCCGATCGACAACAAGACGACGAACACGAACTCGCTGGCGTCGGACGCGCCGAACGCTCCATACGCGTTCAACAACCGCGGAATCGACTTCACGAACCGCGCGGCCGACATCAATCCCGAAGACATCGAATCGATCACGGTTCTCAAAGGACCGGAGGCGTCCGCGCTCTACGGCATCGATGCCGCGAACGGCGCGATCGTCATCACGACGAAGCGCGGCCGATCGGGTCCGAGCGGCTTCACGTACAGCGAGGACACTCGCATCGAGAGCGTGAGCGCAAAACCCGAAGTGCAGAACGTGTACGGCCCGAGCTCGGTCGGCAGCGTGTCCTTCCTCTACTTCGGAACGCCATATCCGTCCGGCACGCCGATCTATGACAACATCTCGAACTTCTTCCAGACCGGCGTCACACAGAAGCATTCGTTGGCGTTCAGCGGCAGTGCGGGCGACGCGAGCGGCCACCCGCTCGGCTATCGCGTCTCCGCGACGATCGATCGCCAGCGCGGTGTGATCCCGAACTCGGGCGATAACCGCGTGAACCTGACGGGCCGCACCGACGGTACAGTGACGTCGTGGCTCGCGGCGGATCTGTCGATGATGTACTCCTACCAGAACAACAGCCAGCCGTTCAAGGGCGACAACGGTCCGCTCATCGGCCTGTTGACATGGCCTGACTCGAACAACGCGGCGAACTATCTCACGCCGGCCGGTACACGCGTGCGACTCACGTCGATCGGCTCGGGAGAGCTCGACAATCCGTACTTCAACGTCAACAAGAACAAGATCAACATGCGGAACAACCGCGTGGTGGCGAACAGCGGGTTCACCGTCACGCCGTTCAGTTGGGGATATCTCAAGACGAACATCGGCGCCGACGTCTACACGAATCAGTCGCTGTTCCTGCGCAATCCCGAAAGCGCGTTCGGGTACACCGCGCAAGGCATTCTCGATCAAAACGACGACATCACGCGCAACATCACGGCGCAGACGCTGTTCAACGTCAACGACATCAAGCTCGTGAAGGGTTTGTCGCTCCGAGGGTTCGTCGGCAACGCGATTCAGGACACGAAGTCGACGGTCGATGGCTCTGAGGGCACGAACTTCCTCGACCCGAACTTCATTTCAATCAACAACGCGCAGACGAAAACGAGCCGCACGGTCATCTCACAGCGCCGTTTGGTCAGCGGCTTTGGTCAAGCGACGCTCGACTTCCGCGACTATCTCTTCGTCAACGCGACGGGCCGTAACGACTGGACGTCGACGATTCCGGTCGGGCGCAACTCGTTCTTCTACCCGGGCGTCAACGGAAGCTTCATCGTCTCGGATGCGTTTCCGTCTCTCCAGAAGTACGGAACGTTCAAGCTTCGCGGCGGTTACGCCGAGGTCGGGCGCGACGCGCCGCCGTATTCCTACCGCACGACGCTCGAAGCGAAGCTCACCACCGGCGGCGGATACGGCTACGGCTTCACGGGGCCGAACCCGAACCTCGAGCCGGAATTCGCAAAGTCGTACGAGGTCGGAACGGAGCTCGGCTTCTTCAACAACCGTCTCGGCATCGACGCGACCACGTTCAAGAAAACGACGCAGAATCAGATCGTGCAGAACCTGCGCGAGAGCTACGGCACCGGCTTCATTCTCTTCAACCTGAACGGCGCCTCGACGGAGAACCACGGCGTCGAGCTGTCGGTCCGCGGCCAACCGGTTGCCAGCGCGAACTTCAACTGGGACTTCGTCGCGAACTTCATGCATGCGCACGGCAAGACGACCGGTCTTCCGAACGCACTGCCCGAGTCGTACGTCTCCGACACGTGGCTCTACGGCAACGTTCGCAATGGAACGGAGCCCGGCCTGTCGACGATGTCGCTCACGGGCCTGTTCTATCTCCGCAACAAGAACGGCGACATCCTCATCGATCCGACGTCTGGTCTTCCGATTCGGTCGTCGACGTTCATCGACGCCGGTTACGATCGGCAGCCGAAATACACGATTGGATTGACGAACGATGTCCAGTACAAGCGCTGGACGCTGAACTTCCTTTTCGACATTCGCAGAGGTGGCGACGTGTTCAACGCCACCGAGCACTATCTCACGACGCGCGGGCTCGCCACCAGCACGCTCGATCGCAACACCCCTCGAGTCGTCAAGGGCGTCCTTCGCGACGGTAAGGAGAACTCGGCCAACCCGACGCCGAACAACATCGTCGTCATTCCCGCGCTCAACACGAACTACTACACGAACATGAGCGAGGAGCTGTTCATCGAGAAGAACATCAACTGGCTGCGGCTCCGAGACGTGACGCTGAGCTATGAGCTGCCGCATCAGCGGTTCTCGCGCACGGCGAGCCTGTACGTCACGGCGACGGACGTCTTCCTTTGGACGAACTACACCGGCCTCGATCCGATCGCGAACGGCAACGACGCGGCGGTCGGCGGCTCGAGCGGCGTCGGAATCGACTACGCGAATTTCCCGATTCCGCGCGGCATCAACTTTGGCGTGAAGCTGGGCTTCTGATCATGAAACTCTCATCACTTACAGATATGGCGATCAAGCGCACAGGCATCGCGCTCGCCCTCGGCGCTGCGACCTTCGCCGCCGGTTGTCGCGACTATCTCAACGTCAACACGAACCCGAACGCACCGGAAACCGTCTCGGCGAATTTGTATCTGTCGCCGATGATCCACTGGATGGTGACGTCGCCGCAGTATGACGGCCGGTTCATCGGCCGCTACACCCAGGAATGGATGTTGGCCAACGGCCAGACGGCTCTGTCGACGTGGGATCGCATGGGCTACGACCCGTCGTCGGACAACGGCGCCGAGCAGTGGCGCGACGTATACTGGTCGCTCGGCCAGAACCTCGTCGACATGATCAACAAGTCCGAAGCCGAGCAGCGTTGGGACCTCGCCGGCGCGGGCTACTTCATGAAGGCCTGGGGCTGGCTCGTTCTGACCGACATACACGGCGAGATCATCGTGAAGGAAGCGATCGATCCGACGCGTTCCACGTTCGACTACGACACGCAGGAGTACGCGTATAGCGAAGTCCTCCGACTGCTCGATCTGTCGATCAAAGACCTGCAGCGGACAGACGGCGCGGTCGATCAGACGTACTTCGGCAAGACGGACAAGCTCTACTCCGGTGATCGGACGAAGTGGTTGAAGATGGCGTACGGGCTCCAAGCCATGGCGCTCAACCATTTCTCGAACAAGAGCACGTACAACCCGGCCGGCGTCATCGCCGCGGTCGACAAGTCGTTCGCGAGCAACGCGGACGATGCGCTGCTCCAGTACCTGTACTCCGATCCCGGCATGGCCGACGCCAACTTCTGGGGGCGTTCGCGCAACAACATCACGAACTACCGGCAGACGCAGTTCGTCGTGAAGCTGATGGACGGGACGGATTTCGGTGCGGTGGATCCTCGCCTGTCTCGCATGCTTGCGCCCTCGGCGGACGGAGTGTTCCGCGGCGTCGATCCAACGGTTCCGGGCTACGGCGCGCTGACGTCAACGCAGCAACCGTTCAACTTCTTCGGCTACGCGGGGAACGCCGGCCTTCTACTGCCGAGCCGGTACATCTTCGACGACAAGTCGAAGTTCCCGTTCATGACGTACTCGCAGCTTCAGTTCGTGAAGGCTGAAGCGGCGTATCGGAGTGGGGACAAGGCGACGGCGCTGACCGCGTATCGGAACGCCATCTCGTCGCATATCGATTTCGTCAACTCGCGCAACTCCGAGATCGGGTCGCAGTCCGCGACCCAAATCTCGTCGACGGATAAGGCGACGTTCCTTGCCGATCCGCGCATCGTTCCCGCGTCGGCGAATCAGCTCACGCTGACGCAGATCATGTCGCAGAAGTACATCGCGCAGTGGGCGTGGGGCCACAACGAGCTCTGGATGGACATGCGCCGGTATCACTACACCGACATCGATCCGGCCAGTGGCGTGCAGGTGTATCCGGGGTTTACGCCGCCGAGCGTGACGCTCTACCCGGACAACAACGGCAAGATCGCGTGGCGTATTCGGCCGCGATACAACTCGGAATATGTGTGGAACATCCCGGCGCTCTCGACGATCGGGGGCCTGGCGGTCGACTATCACACGAAGCAGACGTGGATCACCCAACCGTAAATCGAGGCCGCACATGACTAGATACGCATCTCTGGCGCTCGCGCTCTGCGCGGCGGCCTTGGCGGCTTGCGATAAGAACGGCCGCCAAGACATCACCGCGCCGGCCGTCGGCGCGTACGTCAAGTTCAGCAATTTCTCGGTCGGATCTCCCGGCGTGAACTTCTACGCGAACAGCGCGAAGATCACCGCTGTAGGTTCGACCGCCTGTCAACCGCCCAACGACACGACGTCGGTCTGCAAAACGACAGGCACAGAGTCCACGACGGGAACGGCATACAACGGCTTCGGAAACGCGGCGTTGTACAACGACATCACGCCGGGTCAGGTCACTCTCGCGGGCAAGATCGCCGCGGCGACCGACAACGGACTCGCCGTCGCAACCGTTTCGACAACGCTCGACAACGCGAAGTACTACTCGTACTACATGAGTGGCGTGTACGATGCCACGAACAAGAAGGCCGATGCGTTCGTCATCGAAGATGACTTCCCGGCGACCATCGACTACACGGTGACCTATGTGCGTTTTGTGAACGCCATTTCGAACTCCTCGCCCATGACGCTCTATGCCAAGAGCAGCGTGACAGGCACGGAGTCCGCGATCGGGGGAAGCACGGCGTACAAGGCGGCGACGGCGTTCGTAGCCATTCCGCCGGCCGTGTACGATCTCAACACTCGCAACACCGGATCGACGACGAACGTGATCACTCGTACGGCGGTCTCGTTTGTCGCAGGCCACGTGTACACGATAACGGCGCGTGGCATCATCGGTTCGACGACGTCGGCTCCCGCGCTCGACAACACGGCGAATCGCTGACCTCGAGAGCAAACGAACGACGGCGGGGCACACGGGATTCTCCCGTGTGCCCCGTTTCGCGTCTGTAGACAACCCATTCGGCAACCGCTACATAAGTCGGCATGCGTCCTCGCTCGATCGTACGGGACCGGATCGCTGTGCTCCTGCTGCTCCTCGTCGTCGCGCGCCTTGCTCCAATCGGCGCGCAGACGGTGAGCGGCACGGTGCGCGATACGCTGACACACCGGCCCGTTCGCGACGCGATCGTCCAACTCGTCAGCGCCGACGCCGACGCACGGAAGGCTCGCTCGGCGACAACCGATACGCTCGGTCGATATGAGTTTACTGATGTCGCTCCGGGCCGATACCTGATCGGCTTCATCCATCCGCTGCTCGACTCGCTCGGCATTCCGCCGCTGGCGAGCGAAGTGCGCGTCGATACCGCGGGCCTGCGCGTCAACCTTTCGACGCCAGTGCCGTCGCGAGTCCGGTCGGCGCTGTGCGGGGCCGCCAGCGATTCCGGAGCCGCGATCATTGGCGTCGTTCGCAACACTCGCCACGAACCGGTCGGCGGCACGACCGTCACCGCCGAATGGTTCGAGATGTCACTCGGCGCGGGTGGTCAGGTGAGCGAGCGAACCGCGAAGCGAAGCGCGACGAGCCTCGCGAATGGCCGGTATTTCATCTGCGGCGTTCCGCGCGCGGGAACGGTCTTCGTCAGCGCGACCGGGAATGGCGGTTCGACGGACGGAGGCGCCCTCGAGATCGGCAGCAATCAGCTCGCTCATCGCGACCTCTTTCTTCCGTCGAGCGCGAACGAGACCGCTTCACTCCACGGTGTTGTCGCTGGACCTGACGGCGCACGCATCGCCGGGGCAATGGTCGGAATTCTCGGGGGGCCCGCGACACGAACCGACGAACACGGCGCTTGGTCGATCCCGGATGCGCCAGGCGGTACTCGCATTCTCGAGACGCGGGCGATCGGATACTATCCCGAGCGCACAAGCGTCGATGTCGTCGATGATGCGCCGCCGATCCATGTCACGCTCCCGACGCTCGTGTCCGTGCTCGACACAGTGCGCGTGAACGCCGAGCGTCTGTCGCGTCGTCAGGCGAACGGCTTCGACCAGCGGCGGCGATCCGGGCTCGGACACTACTTCACGTCCGCGGACGTCGATCGACTTCACCCGATTGTCACGACGGACCTGTTGCGTCAGGTCCCGGGCGTTTATGTCAGCCGCGGCGGCTCCGCGACGTTCCGCGCCGCGCGATTCGGGAGCGTGGAAGGGCGGCAGCTCACGATGCGCGGAACGTTCAATGATCGCTGCGCTCCGTCGGTGTTTGTCGACGGCTCGTACCTGTCGGACTTGGACGCGGACGACATCAATGCGTTCGTGGTTCCGGAGGAGATCGCGGCGGTCGAGGTGTACACGAGCCAGCCGCTTCCGTCCGAGTTTTCATTCGGCAACATCGGGCGCGGTCCCAAGCAGGACTTCTGCGGGGCGATCGCGATCTGGACGACGCCGAAGGGAAGACCTCCACTCACATGGAAGGGCCTCGCTCTCAAGGCGGGCGGCATCGCGGTGATCGCCGGACTCGCGGCGTGGCTTTCCTTCCGATAGAAAGCAACGGAGTTGGAACGGCACGGCGTGGGTGTGAGGCTCGACGAGGTGTCTCTCTATGGCAGCCGCCGTAAATTGGTCAGTCGAACCTTCTTCGGGGCCGACGGTGATGCTGAAGTTCTTGGGGGTATGGGCTTTTCTGATTGCCGCGACAACGATGGAGTCGAGCGGCGATGCGCTGGTGCGGATCGGACTGTTCGAAAAGACTGGAGCACTCCGGGTCGCCGTCTTGGTCGGAGGAGCGGCGCTGCTGTTTGGCTACGGCGTCGCCCTCAACCTGACGCCGCTCCCGTTCGAGCGCGTCGTGGGACTCTACATCGCCACACTGTTCTTGGTGTGGCAGGTCGTCAGTTTTGTCAGCTTTCGCTCGACTCCAAGCCTGCCGGTCATCGTCGGCGGAACGCTGATCGTCGTCGGTGGATTGCTCGTCACGTTTTGGTCGGTGCCGCCGACCGCTGACGTTCCGTAGCGTCACCTCGTCGCGCTGACTGACGCCTGTATCGCGCGGCGGGGTGGACAGCGATCCAGACATGGGCTACCTTGTTCGGTCTCCCCCGGCCACATTCGATCGGGGGAAGTGCATCCACGGGGTTATCCCGTTCGCATTCTTCCGTCATTCATGCCCACGATCAATCAGCTCGTCCGACGGAGCCGCCAGGACGTCATCAAGAAAGAGAAGTCGCCGGCGCTCAAGTCGAATCCGTTCCGCCGCGGTGTGTGCACCCGCGTGTACACGACCACCCCGAAGAAGCCGAACTCGGCACTGCGTAAGGTTGCCAAGGTTCGTTTGACGAACGGCTTCGAGGTCATCGCCTACATCCCCGGCGAAGGGCACAACCTCCAGGAGCACTCGATCGTGCTCGTGCGCGGTGGCCGTGTGAAGGACCTCCCGGGTGTTCGCTACCATATCGTGCGCGGCTCGCTCGACGCGTCGGGCGTCAACGGCCGCAATCAGAGCCGCTCGAAGTACGGCACGAAGAAGCCCAAGGCTGGGGCGGGAGGTAAAAAGTGAGCCGTCGCAAAGGGTCAGTAAAGCGTCCGATTCTGGCCGACGCTCGCTACGACAGCCAGACGGTCTCGAAGTTCATCAACGCGATGATGCTGCAGGGCAAGAAGTCGACTGCCGAGCGCATCTTTTACGGCGCGATGGATCTCGTCGAGAGCCGCACGAGCCAGCCTGGGGTGAACGTCTTCAAGCAGGCGCTCGCCAACCTCAAGCCGGTCGTCGAGGTCAAGAGCCGGCGAGTCGGCGGTGCGACCTATCAGGTGCCGGTCGAGGTGCGTCCGGAGCGCCGCACGGCGCTGGCGATGCGTTGGTTGATCAGCTACTCGCGGGAGCGGAACGAGAAGTCGATGTCGGAAAAGCTCGCGGCCGAGGTCATTTCGGCGTCGAAGGGCGAGGGCAATGCGGTGAAGAAGAAGGAAGACACACACCGTATGGCCGATGCGAACAAGGCGTTCGCGCACTATCGCTGGTAACGCGCACAGCACTTTCGAAGGTCGTCGCCCCGCTGAGGCTTCCTGCCTCGGTGGGGCTTCGCATTTCGTGCCTACGCCTGCGCTGTGCCTGTTCCGTGTCCAGTTGGGCGTCGGAAACGGTCGGTTTCGGCTGCGCGGACGGTGTGAGGTTGCTGACCCCCGTCACCTGTAACATCTTGCTACAGCCAGCCGCATTGCTGGCGCAGACCGTTGGGCGCAAGATGAGTCGTCGGCGGTTCGATCACGACGACAGCGGCGAACCAAGGGGGGCATTCGTCGATCACCGATGCCGACGGCAAGACGTATTGCCGTCGCGTTCTCCTCCACTATGACCCAGGAGCCGCGTATGCCCGCTCATCGCCTCACTCGCTCCCGCACTGTCGTGTCGACGGTGCTTACCCTCGTTGCGCTCGCCGCAGTTGGTTGCAGCGATGCAACGACGGCGCCCAGCACGCGCTCGCCGCAGGCACGACCGCTAGCCGACTACGGCGCCAGCGCCGTCTATCAGGTTGAGATCTCGGCGAACACGAAGGAGAACGGTTTCTGGCTCTGGGCCGAGCTGTCCCCCGGCCCAACAGGCGACTATGAGGAGACGGATTGCATTCACTTAGGCGGCGGTGCCGGGGTTGACGGCGGCATTCACGACTCGGGTGAGTTGAGTGGTTGGAGTATTCGCAATGGCGTGCTGACGATGACGGGCATGAAAATCATCGGCGGGGCCGAGACGGCGACGATCACCGTACCCGTTGGGCCGAACGTCATTGGGCACTACACGACTGTGACGATCACAGTCACGTCGGCCGTTGTCCCGATCATACCGGTCGGCACGGTGCTGACTCTGCCGGCACAGGTGCAAGTCGCTCCCTGATGGAGGGAACGACCGGCCAGCCTCCATGCCATTTCAAGTTGTTCGTGAGCATTACTGAAATCGGAACGCCGTAAGCCGACCGCGGCTTACGGCGTTCCTCGCTGCCCGGGCTTCGCGCTGCTCCTTATCAGGTCGCCACGATAGGTTTGCCCGTGGCCGCGTCCAATTGCAGACGGTGGGCGGCTTCGTAATCGCGACTGCGGGCAGCACCCAGTTGACACACGGGCTATTGCCAATAAATTCAAGGGGCTACGGGTTTCTGCTCGTTTCAACTCGTAGCCCTTTCTTATCGGCGCACTGCGAGCCGACTCCGATGGGCCTGCAATAACGCAGGGGACTGCTCCGGCCAACGCATTCGAGCGAATGCGGCGGCTCCCGAAAAGCAACGCAGGACAACTCAACGTCGAAGCTTGTCGCTTCGGCGCGCCTCGGGTCCCCACTCGTGCAGCAGTTGCGAGCGTACCCGGCGATAGCGGATGGATACCGCCCTCACTCAGGGGCCCGGTCCACCCGCGTTTTTGCTGGTGGACGTTGGAGGGCGGCCGCTGTCGGCCGATCGCTCCTTTAGAGAAGTCAAATAGTCATTTCCTGAACCGCATATATGGCCCGCACAACCCCGCTCGAGCGTTATCGCAATATCGGCATCATGGCGCACATCGATGCCGGTAAGACGACGACGACCGAGCGAATTCTCTACTATACCGGCAAAGCCCACAAAATCGGCGAGGTGCACGAAGGCACCGCGACGATGGACTGGATGGAGCAGGAGCAGGAGCGCGGCATCACGATCACGTCGGCCGCGACGACTGCGTTCTGGACCCGCAACGGTATCGAGTATCGGATCAACATCATCGATACGCCGGGGCACGTCGATTTCACGGTCGAAGTCGAGCGCTCGCTGCGCGTGCTCGATGGCGCGGTGACCTTGCTCGACTCGGTCGCCGGCGTCGAGCCGCAGACGGAGACGGTGTGGCGCCAGGCCGATCGCTATGGCGTTCCGCGCATCATCTTCGCGAACAAGATGGACCGCACCGGCGCCGACTTCGATCGCTGCATGAAGATGATCCGCGATCGTTTGTCGAAGAACGCCTTTCCGCTCCAGCTGCCGGTCGGCTCGGGCGAGCTGTTCACGGGCCACATCGACGTTCTCGAGCGCAAGCAGTTCATCTTCGACGAAGAGACGCTGGGCAAGACGTTCACGGTCGTCGACGTTCCGCCGCAGTTCCACGATGCGGTCGAGCAGGCGCGCCATGACGTGATCGACCATGCCGTCGCCGTCGCGCAGGACGATGCGCTGATGGAGCGGTATCTCGGCGGCGAGGAGCTGACGCTCGAGGAAATTCGGAAGGCGATTCGCGTCGCGACGGTCACCGGGCAGATGATTCCGGTGCTCTGCGGGGCGTCGTTCAAGAACAAGGGCGTTCAGGCGCTGCTCGACGCGGTGATCGACTATCTCCCGGCACCGGTGGACATTCCGCCGATCAAGGGACATCTGCCGCACCACGACGAGCACTTCGAAGAGCGCCCGCCCTCCGACGACGCGCCGTTCGCGGCGCTCGCGTCGAAGATCGCGACGGATCCGTTCGTTGGGAAGCTGACGTTCTTTCGAGTTTACTCAGGCGTGCTCAAGGCGGGCTCCTACGTCTACAACTCGACGAAGGACAAGCGCGAGCGCGTCAGCCGTCTGCTGCAGATGCACGCCAACAAGCGTGAGGAGATCGAGGAAGTGCGCGCGGGCGACATTGCCGCCGCGATCGGTCTCAAGGACACGCGCACGGGCGACACGATGTGCGATGATGATCATCCGATCATCCTCGAGGCGATGAAGTTCCCGAATCCCGTCATCGACGTCGCGATCGAGCCGAAGACGAAGGCGGACCAGGACAAGCTCGGGATCGCGCTGGCGAAGTTGTCGGAAGAAGATCCGACGTTCCGCGTTCATACGGACGAAGAGACGTCGCAAACGATCATCTCCGGGATGGGCGAGCTCCATCTCGAGATCATCGTCGACCGCATGATGAGAGAGTTCAAGGTCGACGCCAACATTGGCCGGCCCCAGGTGGCGTATCGGGAAACGATCCGCCGCCGCGTGGAGAAGGTCGAAGGCAAGTTCATTCGGCAGTCGGGCGGTAAGGGGCAGTACGGCCACGTCGTGATCAACATGGAGCCCTCGGATGTCGGCGCGGGCTTCGTGTTCGAGGATAAGGTTGTCGGCGGTGTCATTCCGCGGGAGTACATCGCGCCCGTCGAGCAGGGAATCAAGGAAGCATTGGAGAACGGCGTGCTCGCCGGATATCCGATGGTCGATGTGAAGGTCGAGCTGGTGTATGGCTCGTACCACGAGGTGGACTCCAGCGAAATGGCGTTCAAGATTGCCGGCTCGATGGCGTTCAAGGAGGCGGCAAAGAAGGCGCAACCGGTGATCCTCGAGCCGATGATGAACGTCGAAGTCGTGACGCCCGATGCGTTCATGGGCGACGTGCTCGGCGATTTGTCGGCGCGGCGCGGGAAGATCGGCGGGATGACGCAGCGGGGCGAAGCGCAGGTGATCGCCTCGACGGTGCCGCTGTCCGAGATGTTCGGGTACTCGACACGTCTCCGCTCGATGACGCAGGGGCGCGCGGTGTACTCGATGGAATTCGCGCACTATGAAGAAGTGCCGAAGTCGAAGGCGGAAGAAATCATTGCGAAAGTGAAAGCGTAGGAAGCAGGTCGCAGGTCTCAGGTCGCTGGTCGCAGGGACCAACTGAGACCGGGGACCCGAGACCAAAGACCCGCGTAGAGATTCTACCCAACCAGGAAGCAGACCATGGCAAAGGCAAAGTTCGAGCGGAACAAGCCGCACGTGAACGTCGGCACCATCGGCCACGTTGACCACGGCAAGACGACGTTGACGGCGGCGCTGACGAAGGTGTCGGCCGACAAGGGCTACGGCACGAAGTACATCGCGTATGACGAAGTGGCGAAGGCGTCGGAATCGCAGGGCCGTCGTGACCCGACGAAGATCCTGACGATTGCGACCTCGCACGTCGAATACGAGACGCCGAAGCGCCACTACGCGCACGTCGACTGCCCGGGCCACGCTGACTATGTCAAGAACATGATCACGGGCGCGGCGCAGATGGACGGCGCGATCCTCGTCGTGAGCGCGGTCGACGGCCCGATGCCGCAGACCCGCGAGCACATCCTGCTCGCGCGTCAGGTGAACGTGCCGCAGATCGTCGTGTTCCTCAACAAGTGCGACCTCGTCGAGGACGCCGAGCTTCTCGATCTCGTCGAGCTCGAGGTTCGCGAGCTGCTGAGCAAGTACGACTATCCGGGCGACGAAGCGCCGGTGATTCGTGGCTCGGCGAGCGGGGCGATCTCGGGTGACGCGAAGTGGGTCGCAGCGCTCGAAGAGCTCTACAACGCGCTCGACACGTACATCCCGGAGCCGGTTCGCGAGATCGACAAGCCGTTCCTGCTCCCGGTCGAAGACGTGTTCTCGATCACCGGCCGTGGCACGGTTGCGACGGGTCGTATCGAGCGCGGCGTGATCAAGGTTGGTGAAGAGGCCGAGGTCGTCGGCTTCGGCAGCGACAAGAAGACGGTCGTCACGGGCGTCGAGATGTTCCGCAAGCTGCTCGATCAGGGCCAAGCTGGCGACAACGTCGGACTTCTGCTCCGCGGCGTCGACAAGAAGGAAATCGAGCGCGGCATGGTGCTCGCCAAGCCGGGTTCGCTCAAGCCGCACACGAAGTTCGAGGCCGAGGTCTACGTGTTGAACAAGGACGAAGGCGGGCGTCACACGCCGTTCTTCAAGGGCTATCGTCCGCAGTTCTACTTCCGTACGACCGACGTCACGGGGTCCGTCGAGCTGCCGTCGGGCACGGAGATGGTCATGCCGGGCGACAACATCTCGATGACGATCGAGCTCATCACGCCGATCGCGATGGAAGAGCAGGTGCGATTCGCGATTCGCGAAGGCGGCCGAACGGTCGGCGCGGGCGTAGTCACGAAGATCTTGGCGTAACGACACTCGGGGGGTTGGAGATCAGAGGACGAGGTGCGGGGAGCTCCCTGATCTCCGGCCTCCGACCTCCGGCCCCTCCAGAGCCTTTCAATTAGAGAACGCTTATTATGGCTGGCAGAATCCGGATTCGCCTCAAAGCATTCGACCACGCAGTGATCGATCAGGCTTCGGCGGACATCGTACGAACGGCGGAGAAGACGGGCGCGCAAGTGTCCGGTCCGATTCCGCTGCCGACGAAGACGCAGCGGTGGACGGTGCTCCGCTCGCCGCACGTCGACAAGAAGTCGCGCGAGCAGTTCGAGCTGAAGACGCACAAACGTGTGATCGACATCCTCGATTCGCGGGCGCAGACGGTGGACGCGTTGACGAAGCTGGATTTGCCGGCTGGCGTGGACGTGGAAATCAAGGTCGAGTAGGTCGGTAGGGCAGGCTTTCTAGTTCGTCAATACCATCCCAAGCGAGCGCTGACTGTTGTAGGGAGCAGGCCGCAGGGAGCAGGGGCCAGAGTGCGTGCGCCCTGACCCCGGAACCGCGACCGCAGACCCCTAGAGTGGTTCTCGCTACAGTCCAACTGCATCAGTCCACCCGGACGGCAGTGACTCCGAGGAGCGTTAGAGTTTCATGATAGGTATCATTGGTAAAAAGCTGGGCATGACCCAGATCTTCAACGAGCAAGGCCAACAGATCCCGGTGACGGTGATCGAGGCCGAGCCGAACCCGGTGCTCGCGGTGACCGACAAGGCGAAAGCCGGTCACGCGTCGGTCCAGCTCGGGTATGGCGCCGCGCGAACGCGTCGTGCGTCGGCGAAGGGCGAAGGGAAGAATCCGAAGGGCCATCGCGCGGCGCTCGCGGCGATCGGTCACGCCAAGAAGGCCGGGCTGTCGGCGACGCCGCGCATTCTGCGCAGCGTGCGTCTCGACGAGCCGGGCAACGCGAAGATCGAAGTGCCCTCTTATAACATCGGCGACGTGATCAAGATCGACGTGTTCGCGGTCGGCGATACGGTGAAGGTCACCGGCACGTCGAAGGGACGCGGATTCCAAGGCGTCGTGAAGCGCTACGGCATCGGCGGCGGACCGAACACGCACGGCAACACGAAGCACCGCCGTCCGGGTTCGATCGGACCGGGCACGGATCCGTCGCGCGTCATCAAAGGAAAGAAAATGCCGGGTCACTATGGCGCGGCGCGTCACACGCAGACGGACCTCCGCGTCGAGAAGCTCGATATGGAGCGCAATCTGATCTACATCCGCGGCTCGGTCGCCGGTCCCACCGGTGGAATCGTCGTCGTTCGGAAGCAGGCTTAACTCATGGCTGACACACCTTCAATGAAAGCGGCGGCCTACTCGGCGCAGGGCACAGCGCGTGATTCCGTCGCGCTGCCTGAAGAATTGTTCGACGGCACGATCAACATGCCGGTCATGCACCAGGCGGTGAAGGCGTATCTCGCCAACCAGCGCCAGGGCAACGCCGCTACGAAGATCCGGAAGTACGTCGTCGGCGGAAACCAGAAGCCGTGGAAGCAGAAGGGCACCGGCCGCGCTCGCGCGGGCTCCACGAGAGCGCCGCACTGGGTTGGCGGTGGTACGGTCTTCGGACCGATCCCGCGCAGCTATGCGGAGTATGTCCCTCGCCAAGTGCGCGCCCTCGCGCGCAAGAGCGCGTTCAACGCGCGGGCTCGTGAGAACGCGATCTTCATCATCGATCGCTTCGACTACGATGCGCCGAAGACGTCCCGCCTCTCGGATCTCGTCGCGAAGCTCGGCGTCGGCGATCAGAAGGTTCTCATTCTCACCGACGGCGCGAAGTCGAACGTGTTCCTCAGCGGGCGCAACCTGCCGACGGTTCACGTCATGCCGTACTCCGACGTCTCGACGTACCACATTCTCTGGTCGGACGTCGTCTTGATCGAGTCCAGCGCGATCGGTCAGACGCTCGAGCCGCTCAACGAGGCGCGCGTCGAGAAGCCGTCCGCGCGCAAGAACGCAGTGAAGGCCGCGGCGCCGGCGAAGAAGGCCGCCGCGAAGAAGGCTCCCGCCAAGAAGGCGGCTGCGAAGAAGGCGACCAAGGCGACCGCCAAGAAAGCGGCGAGCAAGCCGGCCGCGAAGAAAGCGGCAAAGAAGAAGGGGAAGTAATCAATGCCCACTATCCATCGCACCATCGTCCGTCCGCTGATCACCGAGAAAAGCTCGGCGGCGTATCAGGACCGCGGCGAGTACACCTTCGAGGTGCACCCGGACGCGACGAAGCCGCAGATCCGCTCGGCGATCGAGCAGCTGTTCGGCGTGAAGGTCACCGGCGTGTGGACGTCGAACGTGCGCGGGAAGGAGCGTCGCATGGGGAAGAACGTCGGCCATCGTCCCAACTGGAAGAAAGCGATCGTGACGCTGCGTGACGGCGATACGATCGAGATCTTCGAAGGCTGAACAGGAGCACCATAGATGCCTATTCGTCAGTTCAAGCCAGTCACCAAGAGCTCGCGCTTCCGGTCGGTGTCGGATTTCTCCGATATCACGACGACGACGCCCGAGAAGTCGCTGCTCGAGCCGATCAAGAAGTCGGGCGGCCGCGACAACCATGGCCACATCGCGATGCGTCGGCGTGGCGGTGGTCATAAGCGTCAGTACCGGGTCATCGATTTCAAGCGCAACAAGCACGGCGTCGCCGGCACGGTGTCGTCGGTCGAGTACGATCCGAACCGCTCGGCGCGGATCGCGCTGGTCACGTACGCGGACGGCGAGAAGCGCTACATCATCCACCCGAAGGGGTTGGCGGTGGGCGACACGATCATGGCGGGCTCGGGATCCGATGTTCGCCTTGGCAACGCGCTGCCGCTCTCGGAGATGCCGCTCGGTACCTCGGTTCACAACGTCGAATTGAAGATCGGGAAGGGCGCGCAGCTCTGCCGGTCGGCTGGTATGTCGGCGCAGGTCGTCGCGAAGGAAGGCGAGTACGTCACGCTTCGCATGCCGTCGACGGAGATGCGTCTCGTGCACGGCCGCTGCTACGCGACGATCGGTGTCGTTGGCAACGAAGAGCATGAGCTCGAGTCGTGGGGCAAGGCCGGCAAGACTCGTTGGAAGGGTCGCCGTCCGAAGGTCCGCGGCGAGGTCATGAACCCGGTCGATCACCCGCATGGTGGTCGTACGCGCGGCGGACGCAACGTCGTCAGCCCGTGGGGCAAGAAGGAAGGCGTGAAGACGCGCAACAAGAAGAAGTCGTCGCAGCGCTTGATCGTTCGCGGCCGCCGCCGCGGTAAGGCGACTCAATAGTCATACGAGATCTCTCATATGGGTAGAAGCGTAAAGAAGGGCCCGTTCGTTCAAGAGGCGCTGACGAAGAAGGTCGAAGCGATGACGGCGCGGAACGAGAAGCGCGTCATCAAGACCTGGTCGCGCGCCAGCACGGTGCTGCCGGAGTTCGTCGGCCACACGTTCGCGGTGCACAACGGGAACAAGTTCATCCCGGTGTACGTCACTGAGAACATGGTGGGCCACAAGCTCGGCGAGTTCGCGCCGACGCGATTGTTCCGTGGACACACGGGCCAGAAGGCGGTCGACAAGAAGGCGGCGGCTCCGGCCGCGGCCCCAGCGGCGCCCGCGGCGCGCGGAGGCAAGTAACTCATGGCTGCCTCCAAGACCACCGACACCGCGCGCGCGACGCAGCGCTCGGCGCGCCAATCGCCATACAAGATGCGGCTCGTCATCGACGAGATCCGCGGCAAGAGCGTGAACGACGCGCTCGCGTACTTAGCGTTCTCGAAAAAGCACGCCGCGAAGCAGATCGAGAAGACGCTGCGCTCGGCGGTCGCGAACGCGGAGCATGCGGCGCGTGAGGGCAACACGTCGGTCGACGTCGACACGCTGTACGTGACGCGCGCCGTCGTGAACGAAGGCCCGAAGCTCAAGCGGTTCACACCCGCCGCGATGGGTCGCGCCACTCCGATTCAGAAGCGCACGAGCCACGTCGAGATCGTGGTCGGCGAACCGGTACGAAAGAGAGGGAGTCGCTAATGGGACAGAAGACGCATCCGATCGGTTTTCGACTCGGCGTCTCGAAGGACTGGAAGTCGCGCTACTATGCCGGCCGCGATCTTCCGACGCTGCTGCGTGAAGACGAATTGCTCCGCAAGTATCTCAAGGCGCGCCTCGGCCATGCGGCGATCGCGGACATCGTGATCGATCGCAAGCCCGGCAAGGTCGTCGTGACGCTGCACACCGGTCGTCCGGGCGTCGTCATCGGGAAGAAGGGCGCGGAAGTCGACAAGCTGCGCGACGAGCTTGCCCATCTGACGGGCAAGGAAGTCGGCATCAACGTCGAAGAGATCAAGCGTCCCGAGCTCGAGGCGCAGCTCGTCGCCGACAACATCGCGAGCCAGCTGTCGCAGCGCATCTCGTTCCGTCGCGCCATGAAGCGCGCGGTGCAGAGCGCGATGCGGATGGGGGCGCAGGGCATCAAGGTCAAGGCGGGCGGCCGACTGGGCGGCGCTGAAATCGCGCGCGTCGAAGGCTACCACGAAGGCCGTGTGCCTCTTCACACGCTTCGCGCGGACATCGACTACGCAACGTCGACCGCGAAGACCACGTTCGGCACCATCGGCGTGAAGGTCTGGATCTTCAAGGGTGAGAAGGTCGAAGATCGCCGAGGGACCACCTATTCCTCCGGCATGTAAGGCGGAGAGCGAACTATGCTGAGTCCAAAGCGCGTCAAATTCCGCAAGCGGTTCAAGGGTCGCACGACGGGTCTCTCCCATCGCGGGAGCGAGATCTCGTTCGGCACCTACGGACTGCAGACATTGGAGCCGGGCTGGATCACGGCTCGCCAGATCGAGGCTGCTCGTGTCGCGCTCACGCGCCACATCAAGCGCGGCGGCAAGGTCTGGATTCGAGTGTTTCCTGATAAGCCCATCACGAAAAAGCCTGCCGAGACCCGCATGGGAAAGGGCAAGGGTTCTCCGGAGATGTGGGTGGCGGTCGTGAAGCCGGGTCGAGTGATGTTCGAGCTCGAGGGTGTGTCGCGCGACATCGCGATGAAGGCGATGGCGTTGGCCGCGGCCAAGATGCCGGTGAGAACCAAGTTCGTGGCTCGCGAGGAGGCGCACACCGATGCGAGCTGACGAAGTTCGCGAGATGGGGACCGACGACATTGCTGCGCGCATCAAGGAGCTCGAGGAGGAGCAGTTCCGACTCAAGTTCCGTGGTGCCACTGAGCCGCTCGAGGATCCCCTCCGGCTTCGCGTGATTCGTCGTGACATCGCGCGCCTCAAGACGATCCAGCGGGAAAAGACCAATGGCTGAAATGACCAATTCGGAAGGCTCGACGAAGGCCGGCGCTGAGCGCGCGACGCGGAAGACGCGGACGGGGCTCGTCGTGAGCGACAAGATGCAGAAGACCGTCGTCGTGGAGATCGAGCGTCGAGTGCCGCACCCGGTCTACGGGAAGATGGTGACTCGCACGAAGCGAGTGAAAGCACACGACGAAGAGAACTCCGCGAAGACCGGCGATACAGTCCGGATCGCGGAGACGCGTCCGCTGTCGAAGGACAAGCGGTGGCGCGTGGTCGAGATCGTCGAACGCGCTCGTTAACCCGGGAGACGCTCGATGATCCAACAGGAATCAATGGTCAAGGTCGCGGACAACTCCGGCGCGAAGACGGCGCAGGTAATCCGCGTGCTCGGCGGCACGAGACGTCGCTATGCGGGCTTGGGCGATGTCGTGATCGTCGCGGTGAAGAACGCGCTGCCGAACGGCACCGTGAAGAAGTCGGACGTCGCGCGCGCGGTCGTCGTGCGCACGGCGAAGGAGACGCGGCGGAAGGACGGGAGCTACATCCGGTTCGACGAGAACGCCGTCGTCATCATCAACGACCAGGGGGAGCCCCGGGCGACCCGCATCTTCGGGCCGGTTGCGCGCGAGCTGCGCGAGAAGCGGTACATGAAGATCGTGTCGTTGGCGCCCGAGGTGATCTGACATGAGAATCAACAAATACCGAAAGACGGATCGTCCGCGCCACGTCAATCGCAAGCGGCACTCGGACAATGCGGAGCGCGCGCAACTGCATGTGACGACGGGTGACACCGTTCGCGTGCTGCGCGGCGACGACAAGGGCAAGGAAGGGAAGATCATTCGCGTCTACACGAAGACCGGGCGCGTGACGGTCGAGGGCGTGAACATCGTCAAGCGGCATCGCCGTGCACGCACGGCCGAGGAACAGTCGGGCATCGTGAACTTTCCGGCGCCGATCCATTCGTCGAATGTCATGCTGATCGACCCGAAGAGCGGCGATCCGACGCGCGCGCGCCGTCAGCACAGTGAAGACGGAACGAAGGAGCGCATCAGCGTGAAGAGCGGCGACGCGATCCCGCGCGCGAAGTAGCCTTTAAGGAATTCATATCATGGCGACGAAAGAGAAGGACAAAAAGGGCGCGTCGGGCGGAAAGGGATCCGGCTCGAAGGGCGGACGGAAGTCCGAGGGCAAGGCGCGCGGACCGCACGCCGGCGCGGGGCTTCCAGTGCCGGCGCCGCGTCTCAAGGGCTTCTATGCCGAGGCCGTGCGCCCGAAGTTGACGCAGCAGTTCGGCTTCACGAACCCGCACGAGGTGCCGCAGCTCGAGAAGATCGTGCTGAATGTCGGCGTCGGCGAGGCGATCAAGCAGCCGAAGGCGCTCGATTCGGTGGTCGACGAGCTCGCGCGGATCACGGGCCAGCAGCCGGTTCGGAAGAAGGCGAAGAAGTCGATCGCGAACTTCGGGCTTCGTCAGGGCCAGGAGATCGGCGCGGCCGTGACGCTTCGCGGCGCGCGGATGTGGGAGTTTCTCGATCGCTTCATCACGATCGCGCTGCCCCGAGTCCGCGACTTCCGCGGCATCAGCACGCGCTCGTTCGACGGCCGAGGCAACTACTCGCTCGGCATCAAGGAGCAGATGATTTTCCCGGAGATCAACTACGACGAGATCGAGTCGATCCACGGGATGGACATCACGTTCGTCACGAGCTCGACCCGCGACGATATCGCATATGCACTATTGAAAGAACTCGGCTTGCCGTTCCGTTCCGAGGACAAGAAGGGCGGAAGAGCGCTGTAGCAACCAGCAACCATCTCAAGTAGAGAGTTCACAAATGGCTCGTAAAGCCATGATCGAAAAGAGCAAGCGGAAGCCGAAGTTCGCGGTGCGTCAGCACAACCGCTGCGGACGTTGCGGACGGTCGCGCGCGTTTCTTCGCCGCTTTGGCCTGTGCCGCATTTGCTTCCGCGAGCTTTCGTTGTCCGGAATGATTCCGGGCGTTCGCAAGGCGAGCTGGTAGAACGAATCAGGGGCCAGAGGTCGGAGGCCGGGGCTCAGGGCAAACCTGATCCCAGACCCCCGACCTCTGACCTCTAGATCAATCACACTTCAATCCTCTGCGTCCTAAGCCAATGAGAAGCTCGGATACGAGAGGAGCAGGAAAAACCACATGAGCATGAGTGACCCGATTGCCGACATGTTGACGCGGATCCGCAATGCGTGCGGATCGAAGCATCGACGAGTCGACATGCCGCTCTCCAAGATGAAGGCGGAAATCGCCCGGATTCTGAAGGAGAACAATTACATCCAGGACTTCTCGACCCTCGAGACCGATGAGGGACGGCAGGTGCTGCGCGTGCGTCTCAAGTACGCCGGCGGCCAGCCTGTCATCCGGCAGCTGCAGCGTGTGTCGACGCCTGGCCTTCGCAAGTACGTCGGCGTCGGCGAGATCCCGCGCGTGCGCAACGGCCTTGGCCTCGCGATTCTCAGCACGAACAAGGGCTTGATGTCCGACCGTGAGGCGCGGCAGTCGCGCACCGGCGGCGAGCTCGTGGCCGTCGTCTGGTAGCGGAGACTTCAACCATGTCACGTATTGGAAAGCTTCCGGTCCAGATCCCAGCTGGGGTCACGGTGACCGTCGACGGCAACACGGTGAAGGTGAAGGGTCCGAAGGGCGAGCTCATGCACAAGCTTCCGGGCGGCATTACAGTCGACAGACAAGACAACGCGCTGAACGTGAACCGCGAGTCCGAGGAGACGATCCACAAATCGCTCCACGGCCTCACGCGGTCGCTCATCGCGAACATGGTGGAGGGCGTGACGAAGGGCTATCAGAAGCAGCTCGAGATCACGGGCGTCGGCTTCAAGGCCGAGGTTCGCCCGTACGGGTTGCAGCTCGCGCTCGGGTTCTCGCACTCGATCGAATACAAGGCGCCGCCGGGCATCAAGCTCACCGCGCCGCAGCCGACCGCGGTCACGATCGAAGGATCTGACAAGGCGCTCGTGGGCCAGGTCGCCGCGGAGATCCGCAACCTGCGTCCACCCGAGCCATACAAGGGGAAGGGTGTTCGTTACGCCGGCGAAGTCATTCGCCGCAAGGCCGGTAAGGCGGGGGGCAAGTAATCATGCCAGGAATTCCGAAGACACGTGAACAGCAGCGCTATCGTCGTCACCTTCGCGTTCGCAAGAAGGTGGCTGGCACCGGCGAACGGCCGCGCCTCGTGATCTTCCGTTCGCTCAAGCACATCACCGCGCAGATCGTCGACGATACGTCGGGTCGCACGCTGATGACGGTGTCGAGCACGGATCTTACGAGCGGAAAGAAGACCGAGAAGTCGGCAGAGGTGGGCAAGCGCATCGCTGCGCGGGCCAAGGATGCGGGGATCACGAAGGTCGTGTTCGACCGCGCAGGCTACAAATACCACGGCCGCGTGAAGGCGGTGGCCGACGGAGCCCGCGAAGGCGGGTTGGAGTTCTAAATGGAAGAGACTCAGAATTCAGGCGCCGGCGGCGCTGGCGCGGGCGGCGCGGCGCGTCCTAGCGGCGGCGGTGGTGGTGGCGGCGGTCGCGGTCCAGGAGGCGGCGGAGGCCGCGGTCGTGGACCCGGTGGCGGCGGTGGTGGCCGTGGCGGCCAAGGTCGCGGACGTGGCGGACCGGGCGGTGGTGGCGGTCGTGGTCGTGGCGGTCCTGGCGGCGGCCCGGGTGGCGGCGGCGAAGGGCGCGGCGGCGGAGACCGAGGTGGCCGAGGTGGCCGCGAGGGGCGCGGCGGCGACGATCGTGGCGGCCGGGGTGAAGGCAGCGATCTCGTCGAGAACGTCATTGCCATCAATCGCGTTGCGAAGGTCGTGAAGGGCGGACGCCGCTTCTCGTTCAACGCGCTGGTTGCCGTCGGCGACGGTCAGGGCAAGGTCGGCTTCGCGTCGGGCAAGGCGAACGAAGTGTCCGAAGCCGTTCGCAAGGCCGTCGATGCAGCTCGTCGCAGCATGGTAAACATCCCGCTCACAGGCGGGACGATTCCGCACGAGATCGTTGGCGCGCATGGCGCAGGCAAGGTGCTGATGAAGCCCGCCGCGCCGGGCGCCGGTGTGATCGCCGGCGGTGCCGTCCGCGCGATCATGGAATGTGCGGGAATCTCTGATATTCTTACAAAGAGCCTGGGATCGACGAATCCGCACAACATGGTGCGGGCGGCGATGAACGGGTTGAAGGAGCTCACGACCGTCGAGCAGATCGCGCGCGAGCGCGGCATCGAAGTCTCGAGCCTTCAGTACCGTTCACGGGCCAAGAGCCGTCAGGCGCACGAGCGTCCAGCGGCGCATGAGAAGGAGGCGGTCTAATGCCGCGCACGTTTGTATGGCATCCTGGCAAGGGACCGAAGACGACGCCGAAGCAGGATCTTCCTGAGTCGGGGAGCGTACGCATCAAGCAGGTTCGGAGCGAGATCGGGCACTCGTGGCGCATGCGCCGCACGCTCGAGGCGATCGGCCTCAGACATCACCAGGACGTGGTCGTGAAACCGATCACGCCTGGTCTCAAGGGCCAACTGAAACAAGTGCGTCACCTCGTCGAGGTGACGGTCGAGGAGGGTCGATGACGGCGGCTAAGGGAAATGGCGGTTCGTCGGAGAAGATCGGACTGCACAATCTGTCCGCCGCTCCGGGCTCGACGAAGAACCGCAAACGTCTCGGCCGAGGCCCGGGTTCGGGCACGGGTAAGACGTCTGGCAAGGGACACAAGGGCATCAAGGCGCGCGCGGGCCATCACGGTCCGGGCGGCGGCAAGCCGCACTTCGAAGGCGGCCAGATGCCGATCACGCGTCGTCTTCCGAAGCGTGGCTTCACGAATCCGTTCCGCGAGGAATCTCAGGTCGTGCGTCTCGACGACATCGCCGGCCTCGGCGCGTCGGAGATCACGCGGGACGCGCTCGTCGAAGCGAAGCTGATCAAGGCGAACAAGGGTCAGGTCAAGGTGCTGGCGAACGGCGAGATCGGGCAGGCGGTGACGCTGCGGGGTCTCAAGGTGAGCGCCGGCGCGCGCGACAAGATTGTCGCGGCCGGAGGCCGCGTCGAGGAGTAGCTCATGGCCCAGTCCAACGCAGCGAACGCCGTACAGAATCTCTTCAGAACACCGGAGCTGAAGGACAAGATTCTGTTCACGCTGCTGTGCCTATTCGTCTATCGAATCGGCGCGGCGGTGACGGCGCCCGGAATCAATCCGCAGGCGATCGCCGACTACATCAATCAGCAATCGAACGGCGGCGGTCTGCTGGGACTCTACAACTTGTTCACCGGCGGCCAGCTCGCCCGCGCGACCGTGTTCGCGCTGGGCATCATGCCGTACATCTCGGCGAGCATCTTCCAGCAGATTGCGCAAGCGGTCGTGCCGCAAGTCGACAAGATGTCGAAGGACGAGGAAGGGCGGAAAAAGATCAATCAGTGGTCGCGCTACGCGACCGTGGTCCTCGCGGCGGTTCAGGCGTGGGGCTTCGCCATCTTCGCGGAGTCGATCCCGGGCGCGGTCACGAACCCAGGATTTGGTTTCCGCGTGTCGATGGCGTTCTTCCTCACGGTTGGCGCGATCTTCGTGATGTGGCTCGGCGAGCAGATCACCGAGCGCGGCATCGGCAACGGCGCGAGCTTGATGATCTTCTTCTCGATCGTCGAGCGAATCTGGCCGGGGATCATGTCGTCGTTCACGTTCGTGAGCACCGGCGCGGTCGGCGCATTCTCGCTGCTCGTCCTCATCATCATGATGGTGGCGATCGTCGCCTCGGTCGTCGCAGTGACGATGGCGGCGCGGCGCGTGCTGATTCAGATCCCGCAACGGACGATGGCGCGTGGCAGGATGCGCGAGGCGTCGCGGAGCTTCATTCCGCTGCGCATCAACTCGTCCGGCGTCATGCCAATCGTGTTCGCGCAGTCGGTGATCGTCATGCCGGGTGCGTTCGCGCAGTTCTTGAACAGCGCGAAGGCCCGCGATTTCGCGGATATGCTCGCCCCAGGAACGACGATGTACTACATCCTGCAGGCGATCCTCATTCTCTTCTTCACGTACTTCTACACGTCGATCATCTTCAACCCGATCGACCTCGCGGAGAACCTGAAGAAGCAGGGCGGCTTCATTCCCGGGGTGAAGCCGGGCGCAAAGACCGCCGAGTATATCGACGACGTCGTCTCGAAGATCACGCTCCCGGGCGCGATCTTCCTCACGGTCGTCGCGCTGCTGCCGATCTGGATCTCGAAGGCGATCAACGTGCCGTTCAACTTCGGTGGAACGTCGCTCCTCATCGTCGTCGGTGTCGCGCTCGATACGATCCAGCAGCTCAATCAGCACCTCCTGCTTCGCAAGTACGACGGATTCATGAAGAAGGGGCGCGTGCGGTTCCGCGGCAGGCAAGGCGCGCCGGGCGGATTCTGATCCCGTACTTGCTGGCTGCTAGTTGCTGGTAGTCGGTATTTTCCAAAGGCTCGGCGTTTGCCGGGCCTTTTGATTGCTGTCCGTGCGAACCAACGAGACACAAAGCAGGTCCTCCGGCGGCTCGGCCGCCATCAGGATGACAACACCCATGATCATTGTTCTCTTCGGAAAACCAGGCGCAGGAAAGGGAACGCAGGCGCCGCTCCTCGCGAACTCGCTCAAAGTGCCGACGCTCGCGACCGGTGACGTCCTCCGCGGCGCGGTGAAGAACGAAACGCCGCTTGGCCTCGAAGCGAAGGCGTTCATGGACCGAGGCGACCTCGTGCCGGATTCCGTGATCCTTGGCATCGTCGCGGAGGAGCTCGGCCAACCGCAATATGCCAATGGCGCGATTCTCGATGGCGTCGTGCGGACAGTTCCGCAGGCGGAAGGACTCGAGAAGATGCTCGAGGCGAAAGGCCGCCATGTCGACGCTGTGCTCGCGTTCGACGTCGACAACGACGAGATCGTGCAGCGCCTCGGCGGGCGCACGGTCTGTCAGAACTGTCAGACGCCGTATACGGGACGTCAGGTCGGCAGCGTATGTGACAAGTGCGGCGGGACGCTCGTGCGTCGGAAGGACGATGATCCAGAAGCGGTGCGAACGCGGCTTCGGGTGTACGACGAGCAGACCGCTCCGGTGCTCGACTGGTATACGAACAACGGCAACAACGTCGCGATCGTGAACGCGGTCGGTTCCGTCGACGACGTGACACGGAGAGCGCTTCGCGCGCTCGCGAGGTGATGTGATTCAGCTAAAATCGGCGCGCGAAATCGATTTGATGGCACAGGGGGGCAAGATCCTCGGCGCCACGATCGAGACGCTGCGCGCCGCGGTGCGGCCGGGAATCTCGACGGGCGAGCTCGATCAGATCGCCGAGGATTTCATTCGCAGCCACGACGGCGCGACGCCGGCGTTCAAGGGACTCTACGGTTTTCCGGGGAGCATCTGCGCGTCGGTCAATCACGAGATCGTGCATGGAATTCCGTCGAAGAAGCGCGTGCTGAAGGACGGCGACATCATCTCGCTCGACGTCGGCGTCGGGTACAACGGCTACTTCAGCGACAGCGCGGCGACTGTTCCGGTCGGAACGATCAGCACGGAGGCGCAGACGCTTCTCGACGTCACGCAGCGGTCGCTCGAGGCGGGCATCGCCGCGGCGAAGATCGGAAATCACATCGGCGACATTGGCGCGGCGGTACAGGCCGTCGTGGAGGCGGCGGGGTTCAGCGTCGTGCGCGACCTCGTGGGCCATGGCATCGGTGTGGAGTTTCATGAGGAGCCACAGGTGCCGAACTACGGCAAGCCGAAGCGGCGAGAGAAGCTCGTGCCGGGGCTCACGCTGGCGATCGAGCCGATGGTCAATGTTGGAGGCCCGGCGACGAAGACGCTTTCGGATCGTTGGACGATCGTCACGCTGGACGGATCGTTGTCGGCGCACTTCGAGCATACGGTCGCGATCACGGAGAACGGGCCGCAGGTGCTGACGCGCGCGTAGCGCCTTCTGACAACTGAACGCTCGCTGCGCTCGCTGGCGGGGCGCTCGCGCTGATGCGCGTCGCTTGCTCGGACGGCGGCTGCGCCGCCTGGCGGAGCGCATCGGGCTGCGCCCTCGCTTGGCGAGGGGATTTGGAACTCGCTCGCTCCGCTCGCGTTTTCTGGAACCTCACTTCTGATCTCTGAGAGCAATCCAAGCGAGCGAAGCGAGCACACCGCTTCCTCTCCGCCAAGTGAGCGCCAGCGAACGACCGGCCAGCGACCGGAGGGAGCGTCCGTACCAGCGACGCGGCAGATCCGCGAGCGTCCGGCCAGCGAGCGCAGCGAGCGTTCAGTTCTCAGACGCCAGTGTTCGGACGTCAGAACGCGAGCGTTCCCCGAAAGCGCAGCGGCGCACCCGTCCAGGACGTAATTTCAGAGAGCAGTTTCCCCCCGAAATCGGTCCCGCTCTCCCCACCTTTCCGGAGGTTTTGGATGTCCATGCGCCGGCTTGGCATTTGGCGCGCAGCCGTCTTGCCCCTCGCGTTCGTTGCGAGTGCGGCGACGGTCAATGCCCAGGGTCATATCACGTCGCCGAAGGAGTTTTTCGGTCACAACATCGGCGACGATTACTTCCTGCCGAACTACGACCAGTTCGTTCAATACTGGCACAAGATCGACAGCGAGTCCGATCGCATGCAGGTGGTGGAGATCGGCAAGTCGTCGGAAGGTCGCCCTCAGCTCGCGGCGATCATCACCGATCCCGCGAACTTCAAGCTGCTGCAGCACTACAAGGACATCTCGATGAAGCTCGCGAAAGGCGAGGGCCTCACGGATGAGCAGGCGCACGCGCTCGCGAAGGAAGGCAAAGCCGTGGTGTGGTTCGACGGCGGTCTGCATGCGACCGAAGTCCTCGGCGCGAATCAGTTGATCGAGACGACGTATCAGCTTGTGTCGCGCAACGACGAGGAGACGAAGCGAATCCTTCGCGACGACATCATCCTCGCCGTGCACGTGAATCCCGACGGCATGCAGCTCGTCGCGAACTGGTACATGAAGGACAAGGATACGCTGCAGCGGAGCATGAACATCCCGCTCCTCTACAACAAGTACGCGGGCCACGACGACAACCGCGACTCGTTCATGTCCAACCTCGCCGAGACCAAGAACATCAATCACTTCATGTTCTGGGACTGGCATCCGGTCATCATGTACAACCATCACCAAACCGGCCCGGCCGGCACGGTAATCTTCACGCCGCCGTTCCGCGATCCGTTCAACTACAACTTCGACCCCATGATCGTGATGGGACTCGACATGGTCGGCGCGGCGATGCACCAGCGCTTCCTCGAGGAGAACAAGCCCGGCTTCACGATGCGCTCGGGCTCGAGCTACTCGACGTGGTGGAACGGTGGACTTCGCACAATCGGCTATTTCCAGGGCATCATCGGCATCCTCACGGAAGCGATCGGCAATCCGACGCCGGAGCGCATCCCGTTCATCATCGGGCAGCAACTTCCGCGCGGCGATCTGCCCGCGCCGATCGCGCCGCAGGTGTGGCACTTCCGTCAGTCGATCGACTACTCGGTGACGGCGAACTACTCGATCTTCGATCTCGCGTCGCGATATCGTGAGACGTTTCTGTATAACAAATATCTCATGGCGAAGCACGCGATTCAGGCGGGCAGCCAAGACCACTGGACGATCTCGGGCAAGTCGGTCGCGGCGGCCGAAGCCGCGCTGAACGGCGCTCCGGCGACGCAGGCCGGCGCTCCCGCCGGCCGTGGTGGACGCGGCGGACGCGGCGGCGCTGCGGGGGACCAGCCGGGCGGGGCCGTCGGCAATCCGACCGCGCCGTTTGGCCGCAGCAACGCGAGCGTCGAAACGCAGATGCGGGTCTACAACGATGTCTTCCACGCGAAGGACAAGCGTGACCCGCGCGGCTACATCATCCCATCCGATCAGGGCGATTTCCCGACCGCAGTGAAGTTCGTGAACGCCCTGCGTCACGTCGGCGTGTACGTCGACGTCGCGCAGGCGCCGTTCACCGTCGCGGGCAAGCAGTATCCGGCGCACTCGTTCGTCATCAAGATGAATCAGGCGGCGCGCGCGCAGGTCCTCGACATGATGGAGCCGCAGGATCACCCGAACGACTTCGCGTATCCCGGTGGACCGCCGCTTCGCCCGTACGACAATGCGGGCTGGACGCTCGCGTACAACATGGGTGTGAAGTTCGATCGCATTCTCGACGCGTTCGACGTGCCGAATACGAAACGCCTGATGGGGCATGAGCTCGCAACCGCGCCGGCCGGCACCGTCGCGAGTGCCTCCGGTGCGGCCGGTTACCTCCTTTCGCATGAAGCGAATGATGCCGTGACTGTGCTGAACCGTGTGTACAAGGCGGGCGGCAGCGCATACTGGCTCAAGTCGCCAATGACGGTGAACGGCAAGACCTATCCCGCGGGCACGTACTTCATCGATGCCGGCTCGGCCGCCGTCGTCCAGAAGTCGGCGGCGGATCTCGGACTCTCGTTCACCGGCGTCACTTCGCGTCCGGCGGACGCCGAGAAGCTCGCGGCAAAGCGGATCGCGCTGGTGGATCGCTACGGCGGCTCGATGCCGTCCGGCTGGCTCCGATTAGAGTTCGAGAATTTCGAGATTCCTTATACGACCGTGTTTCCGCCGGAGCTCGACGCCGGCAACCTCAAGGCGAAGTACGATGTCATCATCTTCCCATCCGACATGGCCATCGGCGGCGTCCCCGGCGGACGCGGCGGCGCGGGAGGCGGCGCTGGCCGCGGTGGACCGATTCCGGCCGAGTATCAGAAGATGGTCGGCAATCTGACGACGGAGACGACGCTGCCGCAGATCAAGCAGTTCTTGAACGACGGTGGTGTTGTGCTGACGATGGGTCGTTCAACGTCGCTCGGCTACGAGCTCAACCTTCCGATCGAGAATCATCTCGAGGCGCGCTCGCCGGGACAGGCACCGCGTCCGCTCACGGGCGAGGAGTACTATGTGCCGGGCTCGATCCTTCAGGTCGCGGTCGACAATACGGCGCCGGTCGCGGCGGGTATGCCGGCTCGAGCCGACGTGTTCTTCGACAACGATCCCGTCTTCCGACTCAAGCCCGACGCCGCGGCGAAGGGAACGAGGGCAATCGCCTGGTTCGACAACTCGTCGCCGCTGCGCAGCGGATGGGCCTGGGGCCAGAACTATCTCGAGGGCGGCGCCGCAGTCGTCGAGTCGAGCTACGGGAAGGGGAAGGTCTATCTCTTCGGTCCCGAGATCACGTTCCGCGGCCAGCCGCACGGGACGTTCAAGTTCTTGTTCAACGGCATCTATGCGCCGACGACGACGCAGCAGCCGATCGTGCCGTAGGCGATAAGTCGTGATAGGTTGAGAACGCCCGTGTGAATTCGCACGGGCGTTTTTCTTTAGCGTTTGTAGAACGACGGGGCAGAGAAGGCGATTGTTTGCCCAGGCCGCCCCGCTTCGGAGGGAAGGCATTTTTGCCGCTGCGCCGCAACTGACTTCGAGACGCTGGGTTCTACCCTGAATCTGAAAAGCCAATGGACACCGCTTCGATCTTTCTCAAGAAGTCCCGACACTTCCTCGGCGTCGAGTATCGAACGAAGATCCGCGCCGCCGTCGAGTCGCTTCCCGCCGAGGCGCTGTGGTGGCGCGCGAACGAGGAATCCAACAGCGTCGGCAATCTGCTGATGCATCTCGCGGGCAACATTCGGCAGTGGATCGTCGGTGGGGTCGCGGGTCAACCAAACATTCGCGACCGCGCCGGTGAGTTCTCGGCCCGCTCCGGCGACGACGCGGTGACGCTGTTGGCGCGCCTCGACGCAGCGATCGACGAAGTGGACGCCGTCCTCGCGCGGCTCAGCGAAGCCGATCTCGCGACCCCTTGCACCATTCAAGGGCGCGATGTCACGGTGCTCGAAGCGGTGTACCATGTCGTCGAGCATTTCTCGATGCATCTCGGACAGATCATTCTCGTCGCGAAGATCCATACGCCGAACGCGGTGCGATTCTACGAGGATGCCGGCGGTCTCGCGCGACCCCTATGGCCCGAGCTGAGACGTTGAGCGGCGTCTAGTCACCAGGCGTCGCCGGCGCTACCGTTTGCGACCACCCGACTCGAGCGGACGCGTCATGCCTTCACGCTTCATCGCACGTTGCGATAGGTCCATCGTTAGAGTTTTCGTATTCGCCGGACTGAGTGCCATGGCGACGAGGACGTCGGCGCAAGCGGCGAGTCCGACGGTATCGCTGTTGATCGACCTCATTCGGGCGAACACGAGCAACCCGCCCGGCAATGAGCGGCGCGTCGCCGACGTCTTGGCCCCGCGGTTCAAGGCGCTCGGCTTCGAGGTTCAAATCATCCAGACCCCGGACTCCGGCAAAGCCCACTTCATCGCGCGGATCAAGGGCGACGGCTCGAAGAAGCCGGTTCTCCTCGCGGCACACGCGGACGTCGTCGGCGTCGAACGCGACAAGTGGAGCGTCGATCCCTTCGCCGGCATCGTGAAAGACGATCATGTGTTCGGCCGTGGCGCGATCGACTTCAAAGGCGGCATCGCCGTGTTCGCGCGCGCCGTGATGATGGTGGCCGAGAATCATGTTCCGCTCTCGCGCGACGTGATCTTCATCTCGGAGGCGGACGAGGAGGGCGGCACCTACAACACGTCGTGGCTCGCGCGCGAGCACTGGGCCGACATGAACGCGGAATTCGCGTTGAACGAGGGCGGCTGGATCATGAAGGGCGACAACGGCAAGGTGCGGTACGTGAGCATCTCGACGGCCGACAAATCGTCGATTCCCCTCACCGTCATCGCGCGCGGGACCTCGACGCATTCATCCATGCCGCGTCCGGACAACGCGATCTTCGCGCTGTCACGCGCGCTGGCGAAGCTATCGGAGTACGAGCCGCCGCTGACGATCACGCCGGCGACGAAGCGGTTTTTCACCGCGCTCGCGAAGACGAGCGCGCCGCCGATGGCAAGCTACTATCGCGATCTCGTGGGCGACGACGCCGCGAAGGCGAAACGTGCGGATGCCATCGTCTCGAAGGATCCTCTGCTGCACTCGCTCGTCCGCAACACGATCGCTCCGGTGATCATTCAGGGCGGTTTTCGAGCGAATGTCATCCCCGGATCGGCGCAGGCGACCATCAATCTTCGAATGGTGCCGGGCAGCGATCCGGCGGCGTTCGTCGAACAACTGAAGCGGATCGTCGGCGATTCGACGATCGAGATGAAGCTACCGGCGACGATCAACCGTCCGTCGCCCCCGTCGTCCGAGGACACTGATCTCTACCGCGCGCTCGTGCGCGAAGCGCAGGCCGAGTTTCCGGCGCCGAGGTGACACCCTATCTGTTCCAGGCTGGAACGGACGCATCGGCGTGGCGGTCGCGCGGCGTGCCGGTGTACGGCATCTATCCCTATCCGATCGATGCGGACGAACTCACGCGAATGCACGGCAACGACGAGAAGGTCAGTGTCGTGTCGCTCGAGCAAGGCGTACAGATGATCTATCGGACGATCGTAGATATTGCTGGCAAGAGCTAACAGCGTGCTCTAACTGCGTGCTCTAACTGCGTGCTCTAACTGCGTGCTCTTACCGCGTGCTCTTACCGCGTGCTCTAACAGCGTTGAAAAGCCGAGTCGTGAGTCACGAGATCCGTGACCTTGGTACGGTCTCGCGACTCGTCTCTGATTTCTCACGTCCCGCAGTCAGAGCACGTCGTAAGGCCACGCTGTTAGAGCACGCGGTAAGAGCACGCCGTTAGAGCACGCAGTCAATCGTTCAGATAGAGGGATGTTTTAGATGCCAGCCTGTATGGATCTGATATTGATGCGCCACCGCTAGAATCTTGTCGTCGTTGTACAAGTTGCCGGCGAGCACCGCGCAGATCGGCTGCGGATTGTACGTGATCGGCGGCGTGGTCGAATCGGGGGCGGCACCCCGTCCTCCGCGACCCGCGGGCTGTGGCTCGAACTTGTAGGGCACGACCGTGCACGGATGTCCGGTCTGCGCGTGGAGGCCGACGTCGTAGCCGCCCTGCGTTCCCGGGACGTACATATCGAGATCCTTCAGCAGCTCAGCCATCTGCGTGATGAGGATCTGCCGACGGCGCTGCGAGTTGATGAAGTCGAACGCTCGACCGAAGCGACCGCCCGTCCAGCGCGTGAGCGCGGCCATGCCCGTCGGATTCCCCGGATCGCCACGTCCAGCGCCACCACCGCCTCCACCACCGCGGCCAGCGCCACGCTGGGGCTCTGGAATCGTCGCGAGGTCGATGCCGAGCTCCTTCGCTTTCATTTGAACATACTCATCGAACGCGGCGGCTGATTCGGCGCCGAGCGCGCCGCCGCCCGCGAGCTGCGGACGCGGCCCGATGTCTTTTGGATTCGCGCCGAGCTCACGGAGCTTGTCGACGAATTCCTTTGGCGCCGTCGCGTCGACACCCATCCGCACCGACGCGAGCTTGATGTTCGGGTTGAAATGGAAGGGCGTCGTCACTGTGCCCGGATCTTTCTCGTCGACGCCGTGAATCGTGTTGAAGACCATCGCGCAGTCTTCAATCGAGCGGCACAGGGGACCGACGCGATCCTGCGACCACGCGAGCACCATTCCGCCATATCGGCTCACGCGGCCGAACGTCGGACGCAGCGCGCTCAGCCCGCATTCGCGCGACGGCGAGACGATCGAGCCGGACGTCTCGGTGCCGATTCCGAACGCGACGCACCCCGCGGCTGTCGCGGACGCGGGGCCAGCCGACGATCCACTCGATCCACGGCGGATGTCCCATGGATTGTTCGTGCGGCCGCGATACCACTGATCGCCCTGCGCGAAGAGGCCCGTTGCGAGCTTTGCAATCAGCACGGCGCCGGCGTCGCGCAGGCGCACGACGACCTCCGCGTCGTCGTCGATGACGCGGTTCTCGAAGTCCTTCGAGCCCCACGTCGTTCGAACGCCTTTCGTCGAGAAGAGATCTTTCACGCCGTACGGAATCCCGTGCAGCGGCCCGCGGCTTTTGCCCGCCTTCAGCTCGGCGTCCATCTTCCCGGCTTCCGCCATCGCCTGGTCTTCCATGATCGTGACGGCGCAGAGCAGGGTCGGGTCCAGACGCTTCATGCGGTCGAGATAGATCTTCGTCAGCTGCGTCGACGTGATCTTGTGCGCGTGGATGAGCGCCGAGAGCCGATGCGCGGGGAGGAACGCGATCTCGTCGGGCGACGTCGGCACCGGGCCTGACCACGGGTCGACGGTGAAGGTCGCACGCTTGAATGCCGCCGCGCCTTGCTCGCGAATCAGCTTCTCCATGAGCGCACCCGTTCCACCGGGATATGGCTGGAACGTCCACGATATCGGCTCGCCGTTGCCGAGCGGTGGGGGCGGCGCGGCTTGTTGCGGCGCGCCGGCGGCGGTCGGCCCCTGCGCCAGCAACGCGCGGGAGCCGAAGCCGAACGTCGTCGCCGCGGCGGTGACGAGCGAGTAGAACATGAAATCGCGGCGATCGATTCCCGATGTCTCTTCGATCTCGCCGGCGACGTCGCGCAGATCTGTCTCGAATTGGTCGAGCAGCTCGAGGTCTTCGTTGATGCTCATGAACGCTCCGGAGGGGGTACGCTGCGGGAGACGATACGGCCTGTCCCGGAGGCCGACAAGGAAGGCGAACGCGTGCCGTCTAGCCGATGGCTTTGTCGACCGCGCTGGTCGCGCGCTCGACGGCGCTGCGGGTCTGGGCCAGCAGTTGATTCGTTTCCTGAAGCAGCCCAGCGCCGCGCGATTTGTCCTCCAGTGAGGAAATATTAATTCGCACATTGTAAACTGCCCCGCGGCAGGCCGCCTCGGACAGTAGCGCCGCGACCCCCGCGTCCGACACCGCGTTGGTGTTGCCCTTTTCGGCGCAGACCGCCGCGAGCTCCGCGACCGCCGCACACGCGCGGGCCGTCTCGAGCGGCACTTCCGCGGCACCGAGCAGCGCGTCGGCGATGGCCGCCTGTCGCGCGTTCGCGGCGTCCGCCGGTTCAGACGGCAATTTGTACGCGACCATCACGGCTTCGTACGACGCCGCGTCGCGAGCAATGAGCGCCGACAGCGTGTTCACGAGCCCAGCGGCTTTGAGGCCGAGCTCGCGCATCTCCGCGTCGACAGCGGCGTACTTCTTTCGGCCGAACGTGAGACCGGCGACCATCTGCGCGAGCGCGGCGCCGAGTGCGCCGACGAGGGCCGCGACGCTGCCGCCGCCGGGCGCCGGGGTCGGGCTCGCGACGGCGCCGACAAAACCGGTGAGCGACTGTCCGCCCTGCACGGCCTCGCGGACTTTGTGCTCCAGCACCATCTCGGGTTTGAACTCGCGAAGTCCGATGTGGCGCGCGGCGGTCTCGAACAGCGCGCGCTCGGGAACGAGTCCGACGATCTCGCTCCAGGTCGGCGAAACACCCTGCGCCTCGGCTTCCATCTTCACCATGTCGAACGCGCGATAGAGCGGCGTCTTTTCGGTGTCGACGAGATTCATCGAGACCTGCGCTTGTCCATCGACTTCGAGACCGAGTCCCTTGACGTAGCGGAGTCCGCCGGACGAACCGCGGACTGCTTTCGCGACAGCTTTCGCGACAGGCACATTAGACGCAGGTCCGAGGTACACGTTGTACGCGACGAGGAATGGGCGTGCACCGATCGCCACCGCGCCGGCGGTCGGATGAATCTTCGATGGGCCAAAGTCCGGCTTCCGCGACGCGGCGCCCGCGCTCATCTCGTCGCGAATGCCCTCGAACTCGCCGCGCCGAACGTCCGCGAGATTCTCGCGCGCCGGTGTCGATGCCGCTCGCTCGTACAAGAAAACTGGAATCTCGAGGTCGCGCCCGACGCGCTCACCAAGCGTCCGGGCGAGGACGATGCAGTCTTCCATCGTCGTGCCCTCGAGCGGGATGAAGGGAACGACGTCGGTCGCGCCCATCCGCGGATGCTCGCCGGTGTGATGAGTGAGGTCGATCAGCTCGCGCGCGGTGCGGATGCCGGCGAACGCCGCCTCGACGGCGTGTTCCACCGGCGCGACGAACGTCACGACGGTGCGGTTGTGCGACTGGTCGGACGAGACGTCGAGGATGGCGACGCCATCGACGGCGGCGATCGCGTCGCGGATCTTCGCGACGATCTCAGGACGGCGGCCTTCAGAAAAGTTCGGAACGCACTCGACAAGTTTCATGGGGGGTCGACAGGTTATGAATTCACGTGATAGACTTTACTAATAGCGATCTTCGTTGATTCTGATCCCTTAAGGGGGCAGGGGTCAGGGGTCAGGGGTCAGGAAGACCACGTGGACCGCGGTTCCCTGACCCCTGACCCCTGACCTCTGGACCCTGGCCCCTATTTCAGCGCTTCCATCAGCCACGCATGCATCGTCGGATTTCCCGCGACCAACGACGTGTGTGCCACGGGGCACGGCTCACCCGCGATGTTCGTGACGACGCCGCCCGCTTCGCGGACGAGCAACAACCCGGCGGCGATGTCCCACGGCGCGAGCGTCAGCTCCCAAAAACCCTCGAAGCGCCCGCACGCGACGTCGGCGAGATCGAGCGACGCGGAGCCGGGACGACGGATGCCGGCAGTCTCGCGCATTACGCGCGACATCATTCGCAAATACTCATCGGTGTGGCCGACTTCCTTGAACGGGAAGCCGGTGCCGATCAGTGCGCGCGATGCGTCGGTGATGGGAGACACGTGCATCGGTTGTCCATTGACTCGCGCGCCGCCGCCCGCGGTCGCCGTGAACAGCTCGCCGCTCGACACGTTGAGGACGACGCCTGCCGAAAGCTCGCCGTGCTCCATCGCGGCGATCGAAACGGCGTACCACGGAAAGCCGTGAAGAAAGTTCGTCGTGCCATCGAGCGGATCGACGACGAACGTCAACTCGCCCGAGTGCTCGACGGACGGCGTCAGCTCTTCGCCGAGGATTCGGGCGCCGGGATGCCGATCGTCGACGATCTCGCTGATCGCGTGCTCGGCCGCGCGATCGACCTCCGTCACGAAGTCGGCGCGAGCCTTCGTTTCCCAGTTGATCGAGCGGCGATCGCCGGATCGCTCCCGAATGACTTCCGCCGCGCGCGCGGCCGCTGCGACGCACGTCGCCAGCAGCGCCCGGCTCGTATTAGTTTGACCGGATGTCACGGATCTTTAGTGGTATCCAACCGTCCGGCGAGTTGCACATCGGCAACTACCTCGGCGCGGTGAGGAATTGGGTGCAGCTGCAGCATCAGTTCGAGTCGATTTTCTGCGTCGTCGACTATCACGCGATCACCGGGCACTACGAGCCCGAGTCTCTTCGCCAGCGGCGCAAAGCGATGGCGATCTCGCTCTTGTCGGCCGGAATCGATCCGAACGTCTGCTCGCTGTTCGTGCAGTCTCAGGTGCCGGAACATACGGAGCTCGCCTGGATCTTCAACACCATCACGCCCCTCGGCGAGTTGGAGCGGCAGACGCAGTTCAAGGAAAAGTCGTCGCGACAGGAGAGCGTGCTCGCGGGCATCTTGAACTATCCGGTGCTTCAGGCCGCCGACATTCTGCTCTATCGAGCGGACGCTGTTCCGGTCGGTGAGGATCAGGTGCAGCATCTCGAGCTGTCGCGCGTGGTAGCTCGGCGGTGGAATGCGGCGTTTGGACGTCCGACTGGACGAAAGGGTGAAGACGGCGTCGAAGAGCGCGAGGAATTCTTTCCCGAGCCGAAGCCGTTGCTCACGCCGACCCGACGCATCATGGGGCTCGACGGACAGGCGAAGATGTCGAAGTCCATGGGCAACACGATCGGACTGCTCGAGTCGACCGAGGCGATCTGGGCGAAGCTGCGTCCGGCGGTGACCGATCCCAAACGAATTCGGAAAACAGATCCTGGGACACCGGAAGTCTGTAACATCTATCACCTGCACAAGGCGTTCAGCACGCCGCCGACGGTTGAACACGTCGCGACGCAATGCAGGACGGCCGGTTGGGGCTGTATCGATTGTAAGAAAGTGCTCGCGGAGTCGATGGAGATCGAGCTCGTTCCGATCCGGCGGAAGGCTGAGGAACTGGAGAGCAAGCCCAAGGAAGTCGACGACGCGCTCGCGGCGGGGGCGGCGCATTGTCGCACGATCGCGAGCGAGACGATGAAAGAAGTTCGCGATCGGATGGGATTCTGAACCTAGATCACCGCATGATTCGGCATGAGGCGTGCATTTTCGACGACCAGTCTCGTCGCCGGATTGGACGCCGCGCGCGATCGGCGAAGACACGGCTTCAGCGTGGCTCGTTCCCAGCTATTCATGCAGTTCCTTCGCCGTCTCATCGATCGTTTCAGAACCTGGGCGCAGTTGCGGCGTTCGCCGCGGCTTCCCGCTGCCATGCTGTTCATCGACTTCACGAGCGTCCGGCCGCCGATTCATCGCGATGTCAGCGCGAACGGTGTCCGAGTGTTCAGCCTGTGCGGTGGATGCGGTGCGCGGCTCGAAGCCAGTGCGACGCTGTGCGACGAGTGCGCACAGAAGAGAAGCCGTCCGGCGCGTCCGTTCTGAGGCATCGCGACGGGGAGAGTGATCCCTCGTCGCAATTGGTCCTCGGGATGACCCCGGTCGGCGCATCGTCGTGATGCTTGCGGGATCGCTCGATTGGGTTCAGCGAAACCGGCGATGGCTCGCGATCGGCATTGCGCTCGTCTTGCCCTGGGTGTGGCTCGTCGCGCTCGACCGGGTGCTCCGGCGGAAGCGCTGAGTGTACGCAGGCCACGCCGCAATCGCCCTCGGCGCGAAGGCGAAGCGTCCGCAGGTCTCCCTCGCGCTACTCGTTCCCGTCGCGTTCGCGCCCGACTGGATCGAATGGTTCTTCAACGCGTCCGGGCATCGCAATCAAGACATCTCGCACTCACTCGTTTCAATCGGGCTTGGGGCTACGCTCGTCGCACTGCTCTACGGCGCCGCGCGATCGGATTGGAGTGGTGCGGGCGCGGTGTGGCTCACGTACGCGCTGCACTGGCCCGCCGATTTCGTGACGGGGCTCAAGCCAACGTGGCCGGGCGGACCGATCGTCGGTCTCTACTACTATTCGAAACCCGGCTATGACCTCTCGATCGAAATCGTGGTTATAGCGGCGTGTTGGATGGCGTACGAGCGGTCGCTTCCCGCGGAGTCTCGACGTCGAGCGATCCGGTGGCTCGTTCCGTGGGGACTCATCGGCCTACAGCTCGCATTTTTGTTCGCGACGGTGCCCGGGCTGCGGCCGTAGCCTGGCGAGTCCACACATGAGATCGCATCTTCCGCTCGCATTGCTGCGTGCGCCGCATGCCTCTTGCAACGACTGGCAGAGACATCAATCGCGAGCGAAGCAATGGCGAACGACAGAGGACCACGCGGGCTCGTCACGCTGGTATGCATCACCTGCGGGAACGAGAAATTCTTCGATCAAGCCGTACCGAATACCGTGACGTGCGAGAAGTGCGGCGGTACGGTGTTCCGGAACTTCGCCACACCGACAGATCCTGACGACGCGTCGATCGCGCAACTCGAGGAACAAGCGCGCAGCATCAGCTACGGGGATCCGTCGCCGGACACGTCGAGCGACGTGCGCGACTTGGATAATCGCTGAGCGCGGATCGCGGCGTTGGTCGGGCGGGAGTGACACATCGTCATCAACGTCCACATCGCCGCGGATTTGATTCAAGCGCCCTCCTCGCTCGTGGCGGCCATCGAAGCGTTTCGCTTGAGCGTGCTCGCGAAGCTGCTTCTTGCCACGATCCTCGGCGGTGCGATCGGCCTCGAGCGAGAGATGGCGGGGAAGCCGGCGGGACTTCGCACGAACATTCTCATCTGCGTCGGCGCCGCGCTGTTCACGCAATTGTCCGTCGACGTCGCTCGCATCGGGTTCACGCCGGACGGCAAACCGTTCGGCGATACCGGACGCATCGCCGCGCAGATCGTGTCCGGTATCGGGTTTCTCGGCGCGGGAGCGATTCTTCACGGTGAAGGCGCTGTCGTCGGGCTGACGACCGCCGCGACGGTCTGGGTCGTTGCCGCTGTCGGAACTGCAGTCGGCGCAGGGGCGTTCATCGATGCCTCCGGCGGGACCGTGCTCATCATGGTGGTCCTCGTCGGACTCCGGCCCGTGGAGCGAAAGCTCTCGGCGAAACGGCGCCGCGTGCGCGCGACGCTGCGGGTGAAGCCCGGCAGAGACTTCGACGAATTCGCCAGCGTCATCGAAGGGAACGGCATCCACGTGTACTCGTATCGTAGCTTCGAGCACGACACCGACCGCACGTTCGAGATGGAGTTGATCGGCGCGACGAAGCAGCTCGATCTCTTGTGCGACCGCCTGCGCCATCGAAAGGACGTCATCAGCATCACGACCGAATGACCGACCGTCTCTTAGTCGTCGATCTCGCCGCGACTTCCAAAAACTGGGCACTGACTCCTGAGGGCGAACGGCGAATTCGCGAGGCGACGCCGCCGGGCTGGCGAATTCACGTCGTCACCGCTCCGACGAGCTCGGACGGCGACGGGCCGCCGCGTCCGAGCGACGAGGTGATGAATGCCATCTCCGAAGCCGAGATCTACTATGGATTTGGTATTCCAAAACTCTTATTCGCGGAGGCCAAGCGGCTGAGGTGGATTCACTCCGCCGCCGCCGGCGTCGGAAGCGCCATGTATCCCGAGATGGTCGCGAGCGACGTGATCTTCTCGAACTCGGCCGGCGTGCACGGGGTGCCGATCGCGGAATACGTCGTCGCCGGGGTGCTCCACTTTCTGCGCGGTCTCGACATCGCGATCGATCAACAGCGCCGAACCGAGTGGAACAAGACGCCATTCGTCCGAATGGACTCCGTGCTTCGGGAGATGGACTCCGTGCACGCGCTCATCATCGGCGTCGGCGGCCTGGGCGGCGGAGCCGGGGAGCGTCTCGCGGCACTCGGCGCACACTGCACCGGTGTTCGGCGGCGCGTCGACCTTGGGCCACCGCCCGGTTTCGAGCGGGTCGTCTCGCTCGACGAGATCGACGCCGAGCTGCCGAGCCACGACGTCGTCGTATTGGCGGCTCCGCTCACCGCGGAAACGAACCGCGTCCTGACGGCCGAGCGGCTCGATCGGCTCCCGCGGAGCTCGATCGTGGTGAACGTCGCCCGAGGGGCGATGCTCGATCAAGATGCGCTCTGCGAGCGCCTGATGGACGGCCGGATCCGGGGCGCCGTCCTGGACGTCTTTCGAGAGGAACCGCTGCCCGCGGACAACCCGCTTTGGGGTCTCCGCCAAGTCCTCCTGACCCCACACGTTTCGCCCGTTTCGCCGGGAAGATATTGGCCCCGCCAGCTCGATCTATTTCTCGACAATTGGAGCCGATACTTGAAAGGCGAGTCATTGCGAAACGTCGTGGACAAGAAGGCTGGGTACTAATGGAAAAGATCATCAAAGCAGCAGTCGACCGAGGCGCGTCCGACCTGCACATCAAAGCGGGCGACGTGTTCCGCGCGCGTATCGACGGCGAATTGGTCGCCCTGACGAAGCAGGCGCTGACGCCCGATCAGACGCGGCAGATCGCGCTGCACCTCATGAACAACGAGGACGACAAAGCGCGGATCGACAAGCTGCTGGATTATGACTGTTCGTGGTCGGCACAGGGCATCGGCCGATTCCGCGTGAACATCATGAAGCAGCGCGGCTCGTTCTCGATCATCATGCGGTGCATTCCGTTCGAGGTGCCGACCTTTGACAAGCTGGCGCTTCCATCGGTCATGGCGCAGATCGCCGAGACGGAGCGCGGAATGGTGCTCGTCACGGGCGTCACGGGCTCGGGGAAGTCGAGCACGATGGCGGCGCTGATCAACTACATCAACCGCCGAGAGAGCCGTCACATCCTCACGCTCGAGAATCCGATCGAATTTCTCCATCGCGACGACAAGTCGTCGGTGACGCAGCGCGAGATCGGCTCGGACACGACGGATTTCAAGATGGGTCTGCGCGCCGCGCTGCGTCAGGATCCCGACGTGATCATGATCGGCGAGATGCGCGACGCCGAGACGGTCGATACGGCGATCAAAGCGGCGGAGACGGGCCACTTGCTCATGTCGACGCTGCATACGCCGGACGCACAAAGCACCATCCTGCGCATCATGGCGATGTTCCCGCCGGAAGAGCAAAACGTCATTCGCATTCGTCTCGCGGAGTCGCTGTCCGCGGTCATCTCGCAGCGTCTGCTTCCGCGCACGTCGGGAAAGGGACGCGTCGTCGCCGCGGAGGTCATGATCAACACGCCGGCGATCAAAGACCTCATTCTCGAGGGCACGCGCATCGGCGAGATACGCGACTTCATCGCCGAGGGGCGCGATCAGTACGGCATGCAGACCTTCGACCAGTGCTTGACCGATCTCGTACAGAGCGGCGAAGTCACGTTCGAAACGGCGAAGGCGGCTGCGACAAATCCGTCCGACTTCGAGCTCAAGATGACGATGTTCTCCCGGGTGTCGCAGCCCGCGAAGCCGGCGACAACAACGGCGGCAGCGGTTCCGGCCGAGGCGGCGGTGGCGCCACAATCACCGTCCAACCAACTCGAAGGAATGCAGGTCGGAGGGTTAGATTTCCTCTCATCATGAGCGTAAATCTCCGCGGCGTCTTCGCCCCCGTCGTCACGACCTTCTCGGATGAGAATGGAGAGCTTGACGTCAAGTCTTTCGAGGCGAATGTCGCCGCGCACCTCGCGGCGGGACTGCACGGAATAGTCGTTACGGGTTCGACGGGAGAAGCGGCGCTGCTCGATGCAAACGAGCGCGCCGCTCTTGTCGAGGCGACCCGGCGCGTCACGCCGAGTGACAAACTGGTGATCGTCGGAACGGGCGCCGAGTCCACGCGAACATGCCTCGCGCAGACGCGTGAGGCAGCGCGGCGAGGCGCGGACGCGGTGCTGGTTGTCGCGCCGCACTACTACAGCTCAGCGATGACGACGGCTGCTCTCCGCGCGCACTACCTCCGCGTCGCGGACGAAAGCCCGGTGCCGGTTATGCTCTACACCATCCCGAAGTACATGCACTTCGCGCTCGAGGCATCGTTGGTCGCGGAGCTCGCGACGCACGAGAACATCATCGGCATGAAGGACAGCTCGGGCAATCGCGACCTGTGGACCGGGTACATGCAGTCGCAGTCGCCGACGTTCGCGGTTCTCACGGGCAACGCGCAGATGTTCCATCACGCGATGGCGACGGGTGGCACTGGCGGCATTCTCGCGGGTGCGCTGTTCGCGCCGGCAATCGCGCTCGACATCTTCGACGCAGTGCGCCGCGGTGACGAAGCCGCCGCGGCGGCGGCGCAGGCGCGATTCACGCCGATGGGCACGAAGATCGTCGGCGAGCTTGGCGTCCCGGGCGTAAAGGCGGCGATGGACCGCGTCGGGTTGGTCGGTGGTCCGGTGCGCGCGCCGCTCATGTCGCTCGACGACGCGCAACGCGACGTCGTCAACGGACTGATCGAAAGCGCGGAGCTAGCCGCCGCCTAGCGTGGACGCCGGCTCGTCGCACCTCGCGCGACTGGGCTCGGCGGCGAGACCGGCGGGCAGCCGAGCCGCGCGTGAGGCTCGAGAATATTGCGCCGACGTCCTACGCGGGCTCGGCTTCGCTGTCACTGAACGCGAATTCGCATACTCTAAATTCGCCGGGGCGTTCGCTGCCCCGTTTGCCGGCGTTTGCGTCGTCGCGTTCGCGATCGCTCTCTTCGTCATGCGGCCGCACTCGGCGGAGTCCCTCTCGGCGATCGGCGTCGTCGCGGGCCTGGTCGCCGTCGGTTTTGGATTCATCGGCGGCCGCGGCGTGCTCGAGCTGCCGTTCGCTCGTTCTCGCGCGGTAAACCTCGAGGCGACGCGAGGCGACGAACCGAACGTCTGGCTCGTCGCGCACATCGACTCGAAGTGGCAGCCGGTGTCGATGATCGTGCGAGTCGCCGGCGTCATCCTCTCGGCGATCGGACTGCTCGGCCTCGCCGCGACGTCGATCTCGATGCGTCCGACGATGAACATGCTCGCGACGCTGTTCGTGGCCGTGACGTTGGTCGGCTCCATCCCGCTGTTGCTGTCATTTGTCGGCTCGAACAATCACGGGACGCTGGACAATGCGAGCGGCGTCGCGACCATCCTCGCCTCCGCCGAGCTGCTCGGCAGCGACGTCTCGGTGGGTGTGTTGATCACCGACGCCGAGGAGCTGGCGCTCGCCGGGGCGCGCGCGTGGGCGCTGACGAAGGGACCGGCCATCGCGCTCAATTGCGACAGCGTCGACGACGACGGGTCGCTCGTGCTGATGCATGGCTCTCCGGTGCCGGAGCGGATCGTGGCGACGATGACCGGCGTCGCGCGCGAGTCGGGCGAATCGCTGCGCGTCATGCGACTCATTCCCGGCATTCTCACGGACCATGTCGCGCTGGCAAGCGCGGGATGGAAGACAGTGACACTCAGCCGAGGCACCGCACGTACTCTGCGACGAATTCATACGTCGCGCGACACGCTCGCGACGATGAGCGGCGCTGGAATCGCGGCCGCCGCGCGAGTGCTCGCTAAAACCGCATCGGAGCTGTCCTGATGGCCGTCGTTCTCCTGGTCCTCGCGATCCTTCTCGGGTTGGTGATGATCCCGTTCGGATTTCCGGGAACGTTGGTCATCTTCGCCGCGGCGCTCTGCTACTATCTGCTCGTGCCCGGCGGCGCGATTGGTCTCACGACAGTCATCGTGATGGGCGTGCTCATGGTGTTCGCGGAGGGACTCGAGTGGGTGCTCACGAGTCGTTTCACGAAGCGGTATGGCGGATCGCGGCGCGCGGGCTGGGGAGCCATCATCGGCGGGATGGTCGGTGCGTTCCTGGGCGTTCCGGTTCCGGTGGTGGGTTCTGTCGTCGGAGCGTTCGTTGGAGCGTTCGTCGGAGCGTTCATCTTCGAATGGAGTCGCGGAACGAACACCACCGGTTCGGCGCGCGTCGCGTGGGGTGCGTTCATCGGCCGTGTTGTTGCGGCGGCGATGAAAGTCGGGATCGGGCTCGCGATGGCGGTTTGGATCTTCGTCGCGGCCATCGCTTAGGGCGAACGTCGCCCGCGGAGCGAGCGCCCCGCCAGCGAGCGCAGCGAGCGTTCAGGTCGTGTTGACACGAAGGTCCGCGAAAGTAGATTCACTCAACGCCCCGCGAGAGCCGCCGGGGCGTTTTTTTGTGCTCCGGCTCGGCGTCGACGCCACCCCACAGCATGTTCAGCTCAGAAAATCGCACGGTCGTGGTCGTCGGCGCCCAATGGGGCGACGAGGGGAAGGGCAAACTCGTCGACGTTCTGGCCGAGCGTGCCGATTGGGTCGTTCGCTATCAGGGGGGCGCGAACGCGGGGCACACCGTCGACCTCGGAAACTCCTCGTTCGTTCTCCACCAGATCCCGAGCGGCATTCTGCACAGCGGCGTTCGCTGCGCGATCGGAAATGGCGTCGTCCTCGACCCGGATACGCTGTTCACCGAGATCGATGAACTCGTCGCGGACGGCATCGATGTCGAGGGCCGACTCTATGTGAGCGAGCGCGCGCACCTTGTGCTGCCGTACCACAAGCTCGTCGACGGTGAGAGCTCGCACACACAGTCGATCGGCACGACAGGGCGCGGCATCGGCCCGGCCTACGAAGACAAGGTCGCGCGACGGGGAGTGCGCGTGCTCGACCTCCGGAACGGGACTCGTCTGCGCGAGCTCATCGCGAACGGGGCAGAGCACGCGAACATGCAGCTCGCCGGTTTCGGAAGTCAGAAGCGTGCCGACGTCGACAAAACGCTCGCGATGCTCGACCGCCTCGCGGAGCGCTTGTTGCCGCTCGCCGAGGATGTCGGATTCAAGGTCTATCAGGCGATGAAGAGCGGTGCGGCGATTCTGCTCGAGGGTGCCCAGGGTTCGCTTCTCGACGTCGATCACGGCACGTATCCCTTCGTGACGTCGAGCAGCACGACATCCGGCGGCGCCGCGATTGGTGTCGGGCTTCCGCCGCGCTCGCTCGACGCGGTGCTGGGGGTCGTGAAGGCGTACACGACGCGCGTCGGCGCCGGTCCGCTGCCGACGGAGATGGACGCGCCGATGGGAGAGCGCGTTCGCAAGCTCGGCAACGAGTTCGGCGCGACCACGGGCCGTCCTCGTCGGTGCGGGTGGTTCGACGCGGTCGTCGTGCGCTACGCGACGCGCATCAACGGGCTCACCGACATCGCGGTCACGAAGCTCGACGTCCTCGATACACTCGATCGCATCGCCATCTGCACGGGCTATGAGTACGACGGTGACGTCCACACGGAATTTCCCGGCGACGTCACCTTCCTCGACAAAGTCGTTCCGCGGTACGAATGGCTGGAAGGTTGGGAGCGTCCGACGGGCGATGCCCGCACGCTCGAGGATCTTCCGTCACAGGCGCGCAAGTATCTCGACCGGCTGCACGAGCTCATGGACGCGCCGATCACCTACGTCAGCGTCGGAACGCGCCGCGATCAGATCATCGGGCAATGAAGGCTGTCGAAGGAATTTCGAGCGAAGGCGCGCGGCGCCGGAGTGAGGAACAATCACCCGCGCCCGTCGACCTCGTCATCGTCGGCGGTGGGCCGTGCGGGCTGGCCGCCGCGATCTCGGGGCAGCGGGCCGGACTCAAAACACTCGTGCTCGAAGGGGCGGCGGTCGTCAGCACGATCGCGCACTATCCGACCTACGTCCGATTCTTTTCGACGGCCGAGAAACTGTCGCTGGGCGACATGCCGTTCGTCATCGCGACGGAAAAACCGACGCGCCGTGATGCGCTCGCATACTATCGGGCGGTCGTCAAGCATTTCGATATTCCAATTCGCCAATACGAGCGCGTGAGCTCGATCGATCGGACCGGCACTGGCTTTGTCGTCCACTCGGATTCGCGTTCGCGGGGCGAACAGCGGACCGAGACTCGAGCGGTCGTCATCGCGACAGGATACTTCGGGTCGCCGAACTATCTGCGCGTTCCCGGCGAGGATCTTCCGCATGTCACGCATGTCTATCGCGAGGGACATGAGGCGTTCGATCAGGATGTCGTAGTGATCGGCGGCGGCAACTCGGCCGCGGAGGCGGCGCTCGACCTTTGGAGATCCGGCGCACGCGTGACGCTGACGCACTTCGGTCCGACCTTCGACAAGAAGATCAAGCCGTGGGTGCTGCCCGACTTCGTGAATCGGGAGAAGGAGGGAAGCATCGCCGCGGTCTGGAACAGCCGCGTGACGTCGATCGAGCCGGATGCGGTGGTGGTCGAGAGTCCGACGGGCCAGCGGCGGCTCGAGGCGGACCTCGTCTACGTCATGACCGGCTTCGCTCCGAACGTCGATCTCTTGAAGCAGGTCGGAGTTCCGATCGATCCGACAACCGGCATCCCGAAGCACGATCCTGAGACGCTCGAGACGGCGGTGCCCGGAGTGTTCATCGCGGGGGTGGTCGTGGCCGGATACGACGCCAACAAGGTCTTCATCGAGAACGGCCGGTATCACGGCGACAAGATCGTCGCGCGCCTGATCGGGTCGGCTCCGCCGGCAGCGCCCCGCCTCAGCGCCGAGCTCGATAGCTGAGTTATCTTCTTCGTCTATGCCTACCACCGACATCCTCGAAAAACTCGTGTCGCTGTGCAAGCGGCGAGGCTTTGTCTTTCAGTCATCGGAGATCTACGGCGGCCTTGGCTCGGTGTGGGACTACGGGCCGCTCGGCATCGAGCTGAAGCGAAACCTTCAGGAGCGGTGGTGGACGTCGCTCGTTCGGCAGCGCGACGACATCGAGGGGATCGATTCGGCGATTCTCATGCACCCGAGGGTCTGGGAGGCGAGTGGCCACGTCGGCGGATTCGTCGATCCGCTCGTCGATTGCAGGACGTGCAAGGGTCGCTTTCGCGCGGACAAGCTCGAAGATGCGCAGTGTCTCCGAAAGCCGTCGAAGAAGCCGGGTGAGACACCCGACTGCGCGCTGACGGAGCCGCGCCAGTTCAACCTGATGTTCAGGACGCACATCGGTCCTGTCGAGGACAGCGCGGCGGTCATCTACCTGCGTCCGGAGACGGCGCAGGGCACCTATGTGAATTTCCTCAACGTTCAGCAGTCGACGCGCCAGCGCGTTCCGTTCGGCATCGCGCAGATCGGCAAGTCGTTCCGCAATGAGATCACGCCCGGCAACTTCATCTTCCGCACGCGCGAGTTCGAGCAGATGGAGATGCAGTTCTTCGTCGAGCCGGGCACGGACATGGAGTGGTTCGAGAAGTGGAAGGCGTGGCGCATGGAATGGCACCTCGGGAATGGTCTCGACAAGGACCGCTTGCGCTACCACCAGCACGGCCCGGGCGAGCTCGCGCACTACGCGCGCGCGGCATTCGACATCGAGTTCGATTTCGGCGGATCCCTCGGCTTTCAGGAGATCGAGGGCATTCACAACCGCGGTGACTTCGATCTCAGCCGGCATCAGGAATACTCGGGCAAACGCCTCGAGTACGTCGACCAGGCGAACAACAAGCGCTACATCCCGTACGTCGTCGAAACCGCGGCCGGACCGAACCGCACGCTCCTCGCGCTGTTAGTAAACGCTTATCGAGAGGAAAAGGTCGAGGGCGAGGCCGAAGGCCGCACGGTCCTGGGCTTCCATCCGGCGCTCGCGCCGATCAAAGCCGGCGTGTTTCCCCTCGTGAAGAAGGACGGCATGCCGGAGTTCGCCGAGAAGCTCGCCCACGACCTGCGAAAGAGCTTCCCGGTGTTCTACGACGAGTCGGGCGCGATTGGCCGGCGCTATCGGCGGCAGGACGAAGTCGGGACGCCGTACGGAATCACGATCGACGGACAAACGCTGCAGGACAACACGGTCACGGTCCGCGATCGCGATACGCTGCAGCAGGAGCGCGTCGCGGCCGATCGCGTCGCGACGATCATCCGCGACCGCCTCGCGTCGTGAGCGGACTTTCCCTCGAGCGTCTTCGCACCGAAGGCGAGGCGTTCAACACCGAGATCTCGCGCGAGTACTACCTCGCGCTCTCGGGAAACAAGCCGAGCGCGGAGCTGCAGCCGATCTACGCGAAGCATGCTGAGATCATGAGCAAGGACGCGCTCGAGCTCACGATCGACGCGTTCAAGGCCGCGCCCGAGGGCAGCGAAGAACGGCGCGCCGCGCGCAATCTCGTCGATTGGGAGGTCGACGCGCAGGCATCGCGCGAGCTCGCGGCGCTCGACGAGCGCCAGATTGCGTGGGAAGCGCACGCGGTCGTCCAACTCGCGGACGGCCAGCAAGTGCCGTTCGAGAAAGCGTCGATCGAGATGGCCAACTCGACGGATCGCGTGCGACGTCAAGCCATCGAGAAGGCGCGCGCGGCGCTCGTCGGGAAAGAGTTGTCGCCGATTCGTCGCGAGCGGTTTCAGCGCGAGCACGACATCACCGAAGCGCTCGGCCTCGCGGACAACTACAACGCGACCTTCGAGCTGCTGAGCGGCGTCTCGCTCGGCGCACTCCGCGCGGAGTGTGAGCAATTCTTGAAAGAAACGCAGGCGATGTGGGACGAAGTTCTTCCCGCGGCGCTGAAGAAAAACCTCGGGATCGAAGCGCGTGAAGCGACTCGGTCGGACGCGCTGGCGATGTTTCGCGCGCGCGATCTCGATCAATACTTCCCGGCGTCGGCGATGGAGGACACGATTCGGCGCCAGGTGCGCGAGATGGGCGTGGATCCGGCGGCCGCGGGGCGCGTCATCTTCGACACGGGCGAGCGAGAAGGAAAGCGATCGCGCGCGTTTTGCGCGCCGGTTCGCGTGCCGAACGAGGTGTATCTCGTTCTTCGCCCGCACGGCGGTCAAACCGATTGGATGACGTTCCTTCACGAGCTCGGGCACGCGCTGCACTACGCATACATGCGTCCCGACCTCGCGTACGAATACCGTTGGCTCGGCGACAACTCGATCACCGAAGGCTATGCGATGTTGTTCGACCATCGCATGAAGGATTCGGGATGGTTGAAGCGATACACCGAGCTCGGGTCCGCACGCCTCCCGGCTTACCTGCGCGGGGCCGGCCTCGAGGAGTTGCATTTTCTGCGTCGCTACTGCGCGAAGCTCATCTACGAGGTCGATCTCTACGGCGGCAAGGTGCCGTGGGACTCGCTGCCCGACCTGTACGTCGACCGTCTCACGACGGCGACGACGTTCCGCTACGATCCGGCCGACGCGTTTGTCGACGTCGATCCGCGGTACTACGCCGTGCGCTATCTGCGCGCATGGCAGCTGCAGGCGCTGCTGAATGAAACGTTGACGGAGCGCTACGACCTCGACTGGTGGCGCAACCCGCGCGCCGGTCCGTGGATTTGCTCGGCGCTCTTCGGGGAGGGCCAGCGCGAGCTCGCGCACGAGCAAGCGGAGCGCGTCGCCGGGAAGACGCTGTCGTTCGCCCCGCTCGTTCGCGCGGTGGAGAAGATGCTCGCCTGATCAGGGCAAGGCGAACGCGATCACGTAGTCGCCTTTGCCCCATTCGTCGCCGCCGCCCACGCACACCACGACGAACTGTTTTCCGTTCGCGAGCTGAAAGGTCATCGGGGTCGCGCGCGCGCCGCCGGGAAGCGGGCCTTTCCAGAGCTCTCGCCCGGTTTCGACATCGAACGCGCGAAGGACGTGATCCATCGCCGCGCCGACGAAAACCAAACCGCCGGCGGTGACGATCGGCCCGCCGAGGTTCGGCGTCCCGAGCGGCGCCGGCAGCGATGAGAGCTCCTGCTTTAGACTTCTCACATCACCGAGCGGCGAGGTCCAGGCCAGGGTGCCGGTGCGAAGGTCGAGGGCGACGAGCGAGCCAAACGGCGGCGGTGAGCACGGAAGTCCGCTTGGCGCGTCCAGGATCCGACGTCGCATGACGTAGGGCGTGCCATGCATCCGCGTGTACTGGTCGCCGAGCCGTGAGGAGTTCGCCCGGGCGAGCGTCGTGTCGAATTCGTCGAGGCGAATGAGCTGGACGAACGCGGCGATCTGATTGACCGGAACGACGACGATCTGTCGTGTCGGATCGAACGCGACTCCGCCCCAATGTGCTCCGCCGACGTTCGACGGAACGGCGACCGTGCCCTGGAAGCTTGGTGGAGTGAACGGCCCGTCGTTCCGGAGCGGGCGGATCTGCGCGAGACATCCATCCCGATCCGCGGAGGTGATGCCCCAAACGCTGTCGAGCGGGAACGTCTGCCGGCTCAGCGCGGGCAGCACCGTGTTGAAGGCCTGCGTCGGCGACGCGCGCTCTCCGAAGACCATGCTCGCCGGTACGGGCCGTTCTTCGACAGGAAAGACCGGCGTGCCGGTGTCGCGGTCGAGGACGAACAGCTGGCCGGTCTTTGTCGCCTGGAGCACGGCGTCGATTCGCCGCCCGTCGCGCACGAGCGTGACGAGCGCAGGCGGCGCGGCGTTGTCGTAATCCCAGAGGTCGTGGTGCACGGTCTGAAAGTGCCACACGACTTTTCCAGTCGACGCTCGGAGCGCGACGATCGAGTTCGCATAGCGATTGTCGCCGATGCGCTCGCCGCCGTAGTAGTCCGGGCTCGGGCTTCCCGTTGGGACGAACACCAGATCGCGCGCCGAATCGGCGACGATCACCGACCACGCGTTCGCGGCGCCTGTGGAGTGGGCCATCGCGCCGCTCCAGGTCTTCCACGCCGAGTCGGTGGAGTCTCGTGGAACAGGGTCCCAGGTCCAGCGAAGCGCGCCGGTTCGCGCGTCGAAGGCGCGCACTTCGCCGCTCGCGGCATTCGTGCGGTTGTTGTCCGCGATCGACGAGCCGGTCACGAGCAGACCGTTGATGACGGCCGGAGGAGATGTCAGCTGGTATTCTTCCGCCTGGAACGGCGTATTGTGAAGCCCGCGACGAAGGTTCACCGTGCCGGCGTCACCAAATCCGGCGCACGGTTTTCCCGTCTTCGCGTCCAGCGCGATGAGTCTCGCGTCGATCGTGTTGGCGTAGATGCGGCGATGACAGACGGCGCTCGACGACGTGCGTGGGTCGACCCACGTCGACACGCCGCGGTTCGCGAAGTCGCCCCAGTTGGCATTGACGTCGACGTGCGCGTCATAGGTCCATCGCGGCGTTCCGCGCACGGGATCGAGCGCGATCACGTGTCCGAGCGGTGTCGACAGATACAGCGTGCCGTCGACCATGAGCGGCGTCGCCTCGAATTTCACCATCGCGTGGGTCGCGACGTTCGCGTCGCCGGTGCGATAGGTCCATGCGACCGCCAGCTTCGCGACGTTCTCGCGGGTGATCTGCGTCAGCGGCGAATAGCGTGACCCGAGCGCGTCGTGTCCGTAGGCGGTCCATTCTCCCCGGCTCGGTGACTGCTGCGCGTGGAGACTGGCCGCACGGAACACGCAGGCGATCAGGAGCAATCGTGAGAACGAGCGTTCGATCTGGGCGCAGAGCATGGTTCGACTCTATGTCGATAGGCTTCGGTCCGCTACCGCCCGGTCGCTTGGACGACGGAAAAGAGAGTAGATTGGACCCATGCCAAAACCTGTGGCACTCGTGACCGGCGCGTCCCGGGGCATCGGGCGCGCCATCGCGCTTCGCTTGGCCGGCGACTACGACGTCGTTGCGGTCGCGCGTTCGCGTGACGCGCTCGATTCCGTTGCGCGCGAGATCGCCGCGAGGGGAGGATCGTGCAAGCCGATCGTCCTCGACGTCACGAATCCATCCGACGTCGCGTCGGCGCTGGGAGGGATCGAGGCCGATATCCTGGTGAACAACGCCGGCGTCGGGGTGATCAAGCCCTTCGTCGAGCTCACGCGCGAAGAGTGGCAGCGGACCGTCGATACGAACTTCAACGCGTTGTTCGATGTCACGCGGGCCATCGTTCCGTCGATGATTGCGCGGCGCTCGGGACACGTCGTGATGATCGGGTCGATCAGCGGACGAAGCGCGTACATCGGCGGAACGTGCTACACGGCGACAAAGCATGCGGTGATGGGGTTCAGCGAGTCGCTGATGCTCGAGCTGCGCGAGCACAACGTGAAGGTCTCGGTCGTCAATCCGGGATCCGTCGCCACGGAGTTTTCGACCGGCGGCGACCCTAGTTGGAAGTTGACCGCGGACGATGTCGCGGAGTCTGTAGCGTTTGTCGTCAACACGCCGCCCTCCGTCCTGGTCCATCGCGTCGAAGTCCGGACGTTGAACGTCCCGAAAAAGAAATCGTGATCCGTGGCAACCGCCTTTTGCCCGAAGCGGGAATCAGCGCTGGTCCATCGCCGCACTCATCCGTAGTTTCCCTCCCGTGACACCAGCTTCGTCACCATCTCCCGATCGACGCACGCCGACTGTGCCGACCGAGTTCGGCATGCGCGAGCTTCTGGTCGTTCGCGAGATCATGCACGCGTTCCTCACGGCCGATCGGCCGGAGGACGTGTATCGTCTCGCCCTCGAGCGTGTGAGCCCTGTGGTCGGCGCGACGTTCGCGTGCGTCTACGTCATCGACGAGGGTTCGGATCTCATGCGGCTCGCGGCCGCACACAACTGGCCCGAAGCGTACGCGCGGTTCCTCGGGCAAATGCGTGTTCGACTCGGGTCCGGTCCGAGTGGAAAGGCGGCGAGCGAACGGCGCATGGTCGACGTGCCCGACCTGTTTGCCGACCAAAGCCTGGCCGACTGGCACGAGGTCGCGAGAGAGCTCGGCTTCAGGTCATTCGTCGCACTCCCGCTCGGGACGACCACCGAGATTCTCGGGACGGTGACGTTCTATTTCGCGTCGCGACGCGCGGTCGGCGTCGACACGCACAGTCTCATGCGGTTGGTTGCCGACCAGATGGCCGCGACCGCGGAGAAGGCGAGGCTCATCGAAGGTTTGCGAAGCGCGAACACGGCGCTGTCCCTGTCCAACACCACTCTCGAGCGACAATACACGGAAGCGCTCGAGGCGCGGCGGGTGAAGGACGAGTTTCTGGCGAACATCTCGCACGAGCTTCGGACGCCGCTCACCGCGGTGATGGGTTACGTCTCGCTCCTCCAGGAGGGGATTCCCGGTGAACGCCGAGCAGCAGAATACACTGGAGCACGTGAAGGACGCGAGCGAGCAGCTGCTGTCGCTGATCGGCGACCTCCTCGAGATGACGTCGCTGAAACGGGAGACGCTGGCGACGACGATCACGGACTTCGACCCGCGCGATCCCATTCGAGAGGCGATCAACGCGTCGAAGGGGCGGCGGCTGCACGTCGCGTTGGAGGTATCGCAGCCCGAGATCGTTCCGACGATGTCCAGCGACGTACGAACCGTCACGAAGACGCTGAAGGCCCTGATCGACAACGCATTCAAGTTCACCCGCGAAGGACAGGTATGCATTACGTTGTCCATAGCGGGCGAGCGGGTGAAGTACGCCGTGAAGGACACCGGGGTCGGAATCGCCGCGGAGATGCACGAAGTGATCTTCGACGAGTTCCGCCAGGTCGACGGTTCGAGGACGAGGGCGTTCAACGGATCAGGCCTCGGTCTCGCGTTGGCTCGACGGTTGGCGCGGCTCGTGCGCGGCAACATCACCGTGGAGTCGACGCCGGGGGTTGGCTCGACGTTCACGCTCGAGCTTCCGCTTCGCCACGATCCAAATCTGGCGTGAAGGAGACAGTGTACTCATGAGTGTTTCGCAACGAACCCTGCAAGAAACCACGACGTCGCTGAGCGGAACGGAAGTTCTCTCGCAGGCGAAGACGTTTTTTTCGAGCCGCCCGTCGCTCTACTCGACGTTCCTCGACATGGAAGGGCCGGGGCACGTCACGTTCCGCGGTCAGGGCGGGGAAGAGATCGTGATCGGCGTCGCGCCGGCGAGCGAGGGCACGGGGACGCGCGTCACGGGCTCGTCGTATCTCTTCGACATGCAGGTCGCGCGGTTTTTCACGACGCTTCCTCCGGTGAGCGTATGAGCGCGCCGTTCGTCACGACGCTGCGGTCGCGGAAGTCGACCATTCATCTCACCGACGACACGGCGAACGCCATCACGATCCGCGTCGAGATGCCGGAGGTCTGGGACGTCGTCGCGATCGTCGTCGCGCCGAGCGAGCCGGTCGTCGCGGTGAAGATCCGCGCGCTCCAGGCGTTGTTTCCCGAATTCGACCATCACGAAGATTTCGTCGTGAAGCTTCGCGGCTGGGAGATTCTCGATGAAGCCGCATCGCTCGTCGACGCCGGCGCGATCGATGGCTCGATCCTCCTCCTCACGCATCGCCGTCGCCGTCCGGTTCGCTGACCTCGACGGCGATTAGCGTTTTCTCATGACGATCGCGCCGTCCGTGGGGGATCGCGACACCTTGATCGCCGCGGCCGCGCGACTGCGCGAGGAAGTGCACCGAAACATCGTCGGGCAGGAGAACGTCCTCGACGAAATCGTGATGTCGCTCATCGCGGGCGGGCACGCGCTGCTCGTCGGAGTGCCGGGCCTCGCGAAGACGCTCATGGTGCGCTCGCTCGCCGACGCCGTGCACCTCGACTTCCGGCGGATCCAGTTCACGCCGGACCTCGTGCCGAGCGACATCACGGGCACCGACATCCTCGAAGAGGACTCGAAGACCGGGGCGCGGAGCTTCCGATACGTGCGCGGCCCGATCTTCGCGAACATCGTGCTGGCCGACGAGATCAATCGCGCGCCGCCGCGCACGCAGGCTGCGCTGCTCGAGGCCATGCAGGAGCACAACGTCACCGCCGGGGGCGAGACGATGGCGCTGCCCGAGCCGTTCTTCGTCCTCGCAACGCAAAATCCGATCGAGCAAGAGGGCACGTACCCGCTTCCCGAAGCGCAGCTCGATCGGTTCCTGTTCGACATCCGCGTCGGCTATCCGAAGGAAGACGAAGAGATCGCGATCCTTCGCAACACGACCGGCTCGAAGTCCGAGCGGCTCGGCGCGGTTCTCGGCGCGGAGGAGCTCATCGCGCTTCAGGGGCTCACGCGGGACGTGACCGCGACGGAGAGCGTCCTGCGATACGCGGCGTCGCTCGTTCGCGCCACTCGTCCAGATGACGGACGCGCGCCGGATCTCGTGAAGCGATACGTTCGCTGGGGCGCGGGTCCGCGCGCGGGCCAGTCACTCATTCTCGGCGCCAAGGCGAACGCGATGCTCGCCGGCCGGCTTACGGTTTCGCCGAACGACATCAAGCGCGTCGCGGCGCCGGTGCTCCGCCATCGCGTGCTGCCGAACTTCGCGGCCGAGGCGGAGGGCGTGAGCGTCGAGCGGCTCATCGAAGACCTGGTCGCGCGCATCGAACCGCCGCGCAGCGAGATCCGGGTGTAGGGATGCCGACCGACGGGTCGTACGGCGGCCTGCTCGATGCCGTGCGAGGCGTGCACTGGCCGGCACGCCGTGCGGTAGCCACGGCCGTCGCCGGATCGCACCACTCGAAGCAGCGCGGCACGTCGGCGGAATTCACGGAGTATCGCCTGTATCGGCAGGGCGACGATCCGCGCCGTATCGATTGGCGATTGCTCGCGCGAAGCGACCGCGCGTACATCCGGCTCGCGACCGATCGTGCGACCCTGCCGACGACCATCGTTCTCGACACGTCGCCGTCGATGGCGTTTCCGATGGCGACGCGCGAGAAGTGGCGACGCGCGCAGGAGATTGCCGTCGGGCTGGCCGGGGTCGCGCATGCCGGGGGCGATCCAGTAGGAATCGCGCTCGTTGGCGATGACGGCGAGATCCGCATCGTTCCGCCACGAACGCGTCGCGGTGTCGTCGGAGAGATCGCCCGCGTGGTCGACGCGGCTGATCCGGACAGCGGCGGCGACGTTGCGACGCTCGTCCGCGCAACGCGCACGAAGCGAATCGCGATCATCACCGACCTCCTCGGCGATGAGGATTTGTTAATAGCGGCGAAAGTGCACGTCGCGGGCGGCGGCGAGATCCACGTGGTGCACGTCGTAGCGAAAGAGGAGCTCGACCCACCCCGACGAACGATGCTGGCGGCGGACCCCGAGCAGCCGGCGCTTCAGCGTTTGCTCATGGATTCCACGCGTCGCGACTACGACGAAGCGTTCGCTCGGTGGCGCGACGACACCGCGAGGCAGTGGCGGTCGGCTGGAGCGTCATATACAGAGGTCGTGACCGACGAACCGGCCGCGCACGCGGTGCGACGAATCGCCGAGCCGCCCGTATACGGGGCGCCGCGCCTGTGACCTGGCTGATTCCGACCGCGTTGACGGTCGCCGCGGTCGGAGCGATCGCGACGATCGCGCTCCACTTCATCGCGAGAAGCCGCCCGATCGCCGAGCCGCTCCCGACGGCGCGGTTCATTCCCGATCGCGCGATTCACGCGAGAACGCGCTCGCTCGCGCTTACCGACGTTCTATTGATGCTGCTGCGAGTCGCGGCCGTGCTCCTCATCGGGTTTGCCGTCGCGGGGCCACTCTTCGCAGGGAATGGAAAGGTCTCGCGAATCGTGTTGGCGGACCGGTCGCGCGCGGTGGCGAGCATCGATGCAATTCGCGACAGCGTTCGCGCATATTTGCGTCCCGGCGGGGAGCTCATTGCGTTCGATAGCAGCGCTTCGCTCGCGCGCACGACGACGATGGATTCGATCATCGCGACGAAAGAACGAGGCTCGTTGTCGGCGGCGATCTCGGCGGCGGTGCGCGGCGGAGTTCGGGCCGCGCCGAATGCGGATTCGATCGAGCTCGTGATCGTCTCGCCGCTGACTCGGGAAGAGATTGATGCGGCGACGCTGAAGATTCGTGCAGCGTGGCCGGGACGAATTCGCCTCGTTCATGTCGCCGCATCGGAAGTCGCGGCGAAGCCGACTCGTGTCGACGTGCGGTCGGACGCGAACGACGGAGTTGCCGCGGGACTATCCCTGCTTCCCGCGCTCATCGCTCCGGTCCGCGTCGTTCGCGGCCGTCTCACCGCCGACGATTCCGCTTGGGCGCGCGCCGGCAACGTGCTGGTACACTGGCCGGCGGCAGACGCGGACGCGGATTGGCCGCATCGCGCCTCGATCGACGCGATCGGCGGCGTGACCGTCGGCAAGGCCACGCTCGTCGGACGATTTCCGCGACTGTGGGCGCTCTCGGGGCGCGCCGTCGCGCGGTGGGCGGACGGCGAGCCGGCCGCCGTCGAGCAGCCCGCCGGTGCGGGTTGCATTCGCCACGTGGGAATTCTCATCGACGAATCGAGCGACCTGCCGCTGCGCGAGAGCTTTCGTTCGTTCGCGAACGAAATGCTCGCGCCGTGTGGCGGCAGCCGTGCAGCGTCGCCGCTGGATTCCGCGACCGTCGCCGCGATCGCCGGAGCGGGCCCACTGGCGTCATCGTCGCGTCTCCGCGACACGACCACCGCGACGTCGCGATTGATGCCATGGTTGCTCCTTGCGGCCGCGCTCGCGCTGATTGCCGAGTTGTCGGTGCGGCGCTCGGCATCGAGGTTCGCGTGAACGCGATGACGCAGTTGCGAGCGGTTCGCATCGTGCTCGCGATCGGCACCGTGTTCCGCGCGATCGCATGGGGACTCGGCGCGGCGTTGACGCTTTTGGTCGGCGCGGCACTGATCGATCTTGCGACGCCGCTCCCTCTCGGGACGCGTCATGTCATTCTCGCGGTCGCAGCGCTGAGCGCCGCCGCGGTCGCGGCGTCGATGGCCTGGCGTGATCGCGGCGTCTTCTCTCTCGAGCGCGTCGCGATGTGGATCGAGGAGCGCGTGCCGTCGTTGGAGTACACGCTCGTTACGGCGGTGGAGACCGGAAACGCGTCGTACGTCGCGGGCGCGAAGACCGATCGCTGGCGACCGATCGCGATTCGTCGGGCTGGGCGCGCCCTGCGAACGCCCATCGCGGTCATCGTCGGCGCGTTCGTCATTTTGTTCGTGATGCCCGGCGGCGCCGTCGCGAGGATGACCTTGCCGCATGCCGGCGACTCACTCGATCGCGCATCGGTCGCGCGAGGCACGCGCGCGAGCCGGCTCAGTCCACTGGTCGCCGAGGTCGTGCCGCCGCGCTACAGCGGCGAGAAGACGACGACTTTGGACCAGCCCCGCGACATCCGCGCACTCGTCGGGAGTGCGCTGGCGATGAGTGGACGCGGCGACGCGACGGGCATCGCCGCGCGAATCGGCAAAGACAGCGTCGTCGCGACGCAGCGTGGCGATCGCTGGTCCATCGCGCTTCCGATCGGGTCGAAGCCATTCGCGATTCGTCTCACCGACCGCGCATTCGAGCGAATCGTTGCCGTCGAGCCGGTGTTGGACGCGTCACCGTCGGTCGTCCTCACCGCGCCGGCGCACGACAGCGTCCTGCGAGCGCCGACGGGCCGGATCCCGCTCGCCGCGAGCGCGACGGACGACTTCGGGCTCGTCTCGGCTTCGTTCGAGTACATCGTCAGCTCGGGCGAGGGAGAGACCTTCAAGTTCAAATCCGGCGTTCTGGGCGCGGTGAAGCCGACAGGCAAACGTGCGTCGCTCGCGTCGTCGCTCTCGATCGACGCGCTCGAGCTGAAGCCCGGCGATGTCGTGCACGTTCGTGCCGTCGCACGGGACGCGAACGACGTCAGCGGACCGGGAATCGGCGTCTCCGAGACGCGGACGATTCGAATCGCGCGCGCCGACGAATACGATTCCGTCGCCGTCGACGCCGCCGGTCCCGCCGATGAGGAGAAGAGCGTCGTCAGTGAGAGAATGCTCATCATGCTGGCCGAGGCGCTCGAGCGGCGACGGCCATCACTTCGCCGCGACACGCTCGTCGGCGAATCTCGCCGTATTGCGGCCGACCAAAAGCGCTTGCGTCGCACGGTCGGCGACGTCGTGTTCACTCGGCTCGGCGGAGATCCGAGCGGCGAGGAGCACACCGGCGACGATTCGCCGACGCGCGGAAAGACCATGGAAGAAATGCTCGCGCGCGCGGACTCAGCGACGAATCAGTCGGCCGACCCCATCGACTTCGAGGGAGGTGAGAGCCCGGTCGTCGCGGTGAACAAGCCGTTGCTCGAGGCGTACAACGCGATGTGGTCGGCGAGCACGGAGCTCGAGGTCGGCGAGCCTGGTCGAGCGCTTCCGCACATGCGCCGCGCCCTTGCCGCAATCGAGAAGGCGCGCAAGGCTGAGCGACTCTATCTGCGGGGCGCGCCTCCGGCGGTGGTGGTCGACGTCAGCAAGGCGCGGCTCAAGGGGAAAGACAAAGGGGCCACGAGCACGCGCCGCGCGCTCAGTCCCGCGGACTCGGCCGCGCACAGTCGGCTCGAGCGATTCGCGAACATCGTCGATCTCGTCCAACGCGATCAGCGAGCCGCGATCGACTCGTTGCTTCTGCTGCGCATCGATGCGCTCTCGGACGAGCCGGTTTTTGCGTCGGCATTGAGCGATGCGGCGGACGCGATGCGCAAGGGGAAGGCGGCCGACGCGTCGAACGCGCTCACGCGCGCGCGGCGCGCGCTCGCGGGAACTCAGGTTGCGCGCGATTCGCTCGCGCGGTGGAGCATCGTTCCATGATGACCGAGTTCGTTTTCGCGACAGCGCAATACGACTCCGGCGACTGGGACAGCGCGCCGCTCCTCCCGGCGAACATCATCGACACGATCGCGCGTTACACGGAGATCACCGTCGCACCAACCGGCGCGATCGTTCCTCTCGGCGACGACCGGATGTTGCGATATCCGCTGCTGTACATGACGGGTCATTTGCCGGTTCGCTTTACCGACGCCGAGCGAAGAAACGTGAAGCGCTACGTCGATCGCGGCGGACTGTTGTTCATCGACGACCACAACCACGATATCGACGGGACCTTTCACAAGACGGCGACCGAGGAGATCGCACGGACCGTCGCGCCGTTGACAGAGCTGCCGAACAATCATCCGCTGTATTCAGCGTTCTTTAAATTCGACGGCCCGCCGACGACCAGCCACGAGCTCAATGGCTGGGGGGACAACCTCGTTCACAAGCATCTGATGGCCGTCGAGCGAAACAGCCGCATCGGTGTCCTGTACAGCAGCAAAGACTACAGCTCCGAGTGGAATTACCACCCGGACAGCAAGCGGTTTCTGTCGGTCGACAACACGAAGTTCGCCGTCAACCTCGTCGTGTATGCACTTACTGCGTAGCCGCATCGAGATGTGGTGCCGCGTCGCGGCATTCGGACTGCTCGGCTGGCTGCTCGGCGGAAGCTTCTTCACGTCGTCGAATCGGCGGACGGTCCGTGCGACGGCGGAGTCGGCGGCCGCGAATCTGGCGGCGTGGACGCGAGCACCGGCGACGACGATGCTTCATCTCGATCTCGCGTCCGTTCCGGACCCGTGGGTGGTGGATTGGCTCGCCGCGCTTCGCCACAGCAACCATCTCGTGACGTGGAGCGGCTCGCCGCCCGCGGCTGCGATAGCGACGGAACCGGTCGCGGATCCCGAAGGCGGCGTGCGGATCGACGTTGCCGCGCCGACGGGAGCCGAAGTCGTTGTTCGCGACGAAGGAAGCGTCATCGACAGCGCGCGCATCACCACACTCGGCACGACGATGTTGACGCCGGTCGCGATAGGCCGGCTGACGGCGACCGTCGGCGCCCAAAGCGCGTCGACGGTTCCGCGAGACTCGACGCAGGTTCGGAGCGTTGTCGTCATCGGAGACGCGGGATGGGAAGGGAAGTTCATTGTCTCCGCCCTCGAGGAGCGTGGTTGGACGGTGACGGCGCGTTTTTCAGTCGCGCCGACGGTCGACGTCACGCAGGGACCCGTCCTCGCTCTCGACACCGCGCGGGTGTCGGCGGTGATCGCGATCGACACGTCGATTCAATCGCAGGCCTCCTCGCTCGAGCGATTCGTGAAGTCGGGCGGCGGGCTGATTCTCGCAGGTCCCGCGGCACAATCCCCGGCCCTTCGATCGCTTGCGCCCGGCGCCCTCGGCGCGCGAACGCGTCCGATCGTTCAGCCAGGTGACACGATGCGGCTCGGCTCGACCGGGTTCTATCCCGTAACATCGTTGAACGTTGGCGGAGTTCCGCTCGATCGGCGGGCGGACGGCGTCGTGCTTGCGGCGCGCCGAGTCGGCGCGGGCCGCGTCCTACAGGTTGGCTACGACGACAGTTGGCGTTGGCGCATGGCCGGCGCCCCCGGTTCGGAGCGGGCGCATCGCGAGTGGTGGTCGCGCCTCGTCGCGTCGGTCGCGTACGTTCCACCGTCGCCGGCGGATTCCACCGCGAGCGAAGGCTCGGCACCGCTCGCGCGCATGGTCGACCGACTAGGCCCCGCGCAGCCCGCGGTAAATGTCGACGGAGATCGACCGCCGGTTGACCGCCGTCTATTGCTCGCTCTGATTATCACTTTGCTCATCGTCGAATGGGGCTCGCGACGACTTCGAGGACTCAAATGACGATCGCGTACATCTCGAGCGCGGATTGCGGGCGCCACGACACCGCCTGGGGCCATCCGGAGCATGTCGGCCGGCTGGTCGCGATTCCGCGCGCCCTTCGGGAAGACGCGGAGCTCATGATGCGCATCAAGCACGTCGAGGCGCGCCACGCGACGCCCGACGAGCTCGCGCTCGCACACGAGCCGAGGTACATCGAGGACGTGAAGGCGTTGGTCGCCGGCGGCGGCGGCCGTCTCGATGCCGACACCGTCGTGAGCGTGGGCTCGTGGGACGCGGCGACCGCCGCGGCGGGCTCCGTTCTCGACGCGATCGATTTCGCGATGGGCGACGGGCCGCGGCGAAGCTTCTGCGCCGTGCGGCCGCCCGGCCATCATGCGCTGCGGAACGCCGCGATGGGATTTTGCATCTTCGGCAGCGTCGCGGTCGGCGCTCACTACGCCAGGCGACGGCACGGCATTGAGAGAATTCTCATCGTCGATTGGGACGTCCACCACGGCAATGGAACGCAAGCGCTCGTCGAGCACGAGCGCGACATCCACTTCGTGTCGATGCACCAGTGGCCGTGGTATCCGGGGACTGGCGCCGCCGAGGATCGCGGTCCGCATCGCAATGTCTGGAATGTGCCGATGCGAGCGAGCCTTCCGCCGACGGCGTACGTCGACGCGTTGAAGTCGGCGATCGATGGTGCGACGGCGGGCTTCACTCCCGATCTCGTGATGATCTCCGCGGGCTTCGACTCGCTGGCCGGCGATCCGCTCGGCGCGTTCACTCTCGAGTACGAACACTTCGAGGATCTGACGCGCTTTCTCGTCGACCGGGCGGAGGGGTGGTGCGGTGGTAGGGTCGTCAGCGCGTTGGAGGGCGGCTATGCGCCGGAGCGCGTCGCGGTTGCCTGTGTGAGGCACATGAGGGCGCTCGAATAGAGGGGACTGGGGACTGGGGACTGGGGACTGACGACTGGGGACTGACGACGTGCCAGCGACGCCGCCGAAAGGATCGCGCTCTCGGCGAGGCAGTTCACCAGAACTGCAAAACGCGGTTAATCACGCGGAGCCGCGGAGGACGCGGAGAACTGCATGCTGTCGAGTACGACCCCAAGCACAGCGCTCTTCTCCGCGTGCTCCGCGGCTCCGCGTGAGATCAGCACTTCGCGGTTCCGCTTGCGGTCCGGCGTGAGATTGCAAAGAGGAGAGCGATCTCACGCTTCGTTTGCGATGACGGGCGCGACGCTGTTTCTGTGGGTAGGCTTTGTCGCCCGTCGCCCGTCCCCCAGTCCCCCAGTCCCCCAGTCGTCAGTCCCCAGTCCCCAGTCCCCAGTCCCCAGTCCCCAGTCCCCAGTCCCCAGTCCCCAGTCCCCAGTCCCCAGTCCCCAGTCCCCAGTCCCCAGTCCCCAGTCCCCAGTCGTCAGTCGTCAGTCGTCAGTCGTCAGTCGTCAGTCGTCAGTCCCCAGTCGTCAGCTCGCCAACGTGACCCGACTCGTATCCGGAAAAAGGAACATCACCGCCGCCGCGCCGAGATAGAATGCCGACGTCACGAGCAGCGCCGACACGATTCCGATTCCCGGAACGGTCGCCAGCGTGCCGATGACGTACGGCGCGAGCGCGCCGAGGAGACGACCGGAGTTATAGCCGAGCCCCTGCCCGCTCGCGCGAACCGTCGTCGGGAAAAGCTCCGAGAGAAACGGCGAGATGGCGCTCCAATACGCGTGGCCGACGAAGCCGATCAATGGGCTCAGTGCGAGCAGGACCGTCGGGCTGCGGACCATCTGTCCGTACAGCGGCACGAGCGCTGCGGCGGCGATCAAGAATCCCGCGAAGACGCGACGCCGCCCGAAGCGGTCGGCCAGAGGACCGAACGAGAGATAGCCGACGAACGCGCCGGCCTGCATTGGAATCAGCCAACCGACCGATTTGACAATGCTCATTCCGGCGCCGCCTTTGTCGATCGGCGTCGCGAGAAGATTCGGCAGCCAGAAAAACAGTCCCCAATACGCGAACTGCAGGAGCGATGCGAGAATGCACGCAAGGATCGTCCGCCGGCGCAGATCGCCGCCGAACAGCACGCGATAGGGATTGATCCGCTCGGTCTTCGCGCTGCGCTTCCAAAGGTCCGGCTCCTCGACGCCCCGACGAAACCAGAGGATCAAGAGCGCCGGAAGCGCGCCGACGGCGAACAGCCAACGCCATGCGCCGGGTCCGAGTGGAAGCACGTCGAGAATCAGTCCGGCTAGGGCCGCAGCGAGAATCGCACCGAGTGCCCAGGTCGACTGCATGAGCGCCGTCGCCTTGTTTCGAAGCTCGGACGGCAACATCTCCGCGACGAGCACGCCGCCGGCGGCCCACTCGCCGCCCATGCCCAGCCCGAGCAGTCCGCGCCAGATCGCGAGCTGCACGACGTTCTGCGCCGTCGCGGCGCCGAGCGAGCACACCGAGAAGATCGCGATCGTGATGCTCAGCGTTTTCACCCGACCAATTCGATCCGCGATGACGCCAAATCCCAGGCCGCCGACGGCCGCACTGACGAGCGTCAGCGTTCCGAGGAGACCGGCGGTCGCGTCGCCGAAGCCGAAGTACGTCTTGAGTCGCGCGATTGCGAGGACGTAAATCAGAAAGTCCATCGAATCGAACATCCAGCCGAGCATGGCGGCGAGAAGAGCGCGACGTTGGGCGGAGGGCAGAGAAAAGAACCACATGAGGGCGCAAACTTGGTGGCTCGGCACCCTTGGGGGAACCACCGGCGCTCGATTTGTCACCTCGCTGACGCGCGTCACCAGCCGCAACGCCGATGGAATTATCGCGGCTTCGACAGGACCAGAGTGATCGGCAAGCTGTCTTTTGGCGAGATCACCACGGGCAAATGCAGCTCGGGGTATCCCGGTTTGCGAATCAGCAGTGTGGAGATGCCGTCCGGCAGGAAGGCCAGACTCACTGTGCCGGTGACCGTCGTCGTCGCGAACGTTCCCGACGTCGAATCGGCAACCTCGGCTCCGGCGATCGGCTCGCCGGTCAGCTCGTCGTACACCCCGAGCAGGCGATTTCGGTAGGCGGATGGTTTTGTCGCCATCGCCGCTTCGTTGACCGACGCACGATCGTTCGGCGCGAGCGCGGCTTCCTGCAAGACGTACGACCCGACCCCCGGCTCGAATGCGACGCCCGACTTGAGCGTCACGAAGATCGCGCTGTTGCCTTTGACCTTGTCGACGGACGTGTCATCACAGTCTGCGAAATTGACTTCTTCGATATGCTCCGGATGAATCGACGCCATCACGGACTGAATCGTCAGATTCACCGTCGCCAGTCCGGTCGGGCCGATGTGACTGACCGCCGATGCCGCGCGCCGCGCTTGGCGCGCTTTGACGGCGAGCGCGTCGTTGAGCGGCGGAAACGTGATTCGCTTTCCGTTCACCCAGATGTACCGCGCGGCGCAGTCCGGAACCCGCGAGTAAATGATGTCGGGCCGCAACTTCGTGAGCACGTCGAGCCCATCGATGATCGGGCGCGTGCTCGCCGCGATGTCGTCGGCGTCGACGTGATACGCGCGTCGCTTGACGTCTTGCTGCGCCGTCACCGAAACGGCGGGCAGACTGGTGACTGTCGCGCGCATCACGATGATCACGCCGATCGAATCGCGAACGGCGGAAAAGAACTGCCCGCCCCGCTGATATCCGATTCGGCGCGCAACGACCTCATAGTCTCCGCCGTGAGGGACAGTGAACGACCGCCGCCCAAGCGAATCGGTCAGTGCACCCGGAACGACCGTCGTTAGTCCGCGAAGCGCCATAACCTCGGCCTTGGCGATCGGGGCGCCCGCGGAATCGACGACGCGAACGCGAACGAGCGCATCGCGTTGAGCGCTCGCCGAGCAGAGAGGAACCGCCGCCAGAACCGACAGCGCGATGATGGAGAACGGGCTGCGCACCCAAACCTGCGAAGTCGCGGACGGCTGTTGTATACGAACGTGTGAGCGGGGACGCAATGCCTGTTCAGGTCGTCCCAGCACTCTTTCCGGAATGCCGACTCGACCATGGCACAAAGCTTTCCTTCCATCTCCAGCGTGAACGATCAAACGCACACGCGAAGCTACGCGATCGACGCCGCCGGAAGGTCGGAATGCGGCGCGTCGCTCGACGAGATCAATCGAGTCATCTCGAGCGAGACGGGACACATTTGGGTCGACGTCGACATCTGCGATCCGAAACAGATCGACGTTCTGAAGGGCATCAAAGGCTTGCATCCGCTCGCGGTCGAGGATGCGCTCGCGAAGAACAGCCGGCCGAAGCTCGAGGAGTTTCCGGGTTACATCTTCCTCATCATCATCGGAATTCGATTCCACGAGCACACGCCCGATCCATATGACCTCCAGACGTTCGATCTGTGCTTCTTTCTCGGGCCGAACTATCTCATCACGGTTCACGACGGACCGACCGCGGCCGTCGACGACGTTGCCGAGCGGATCGAGAAGAACACGGATCTGCTGTCGCGCGGAACGGACAGGCTCGCGCATTCGATCATGGACGGCGCGGTCGACGAATACTTCCCGTTGCTCGACAAGATCGATGACTTCGTCGACACGCTGGAGCAGCGCGTCGTCGTCGAGTTCGATGAGAAGGCCCTGCCGGAGATCTTTGCGGTGAAGCGACTCGTGCTCCAGATCCGCCGGCACGTCGGCCCGGAACGCGAGGTCTTCAACGTCCTCACGAACCGGCCGAGCAAGCTCCTCTCTCTAGATTCGCAGATCTACTATCGGGACATCTACGACCACGTCCTTCGGATCAACGATTCGATCGAGACGTATCGCGATCTCTTGAGCAGCGTCTTGGACAGCTATTTGACACAGGTGTCGAACCGGCTCGGGAAGATCACCAAAGGCCTATCGGTCATCGCGACCGTGAGCATTCCGTTCGTGGTCATCAGCGGCATGTGGGGAATGAACGTCCAGCACATTCCCCTTTCCGACTATCCCCATGCATTTTGGTTGATGCTCGGCCTTCAACTCGCTCTCGGTCTCGTGCTCGTCCTCATTCTTCGGATCTGGAAGCTGCTCTGATGGCCTTGCGTCTACATGGAATCACCGTCGCGGACGGCTCCGTCGACATGCCTACGCGCGATCTCAGGGAGATCGAGTTTCCGGCGCCGGGAGCTACCGGAACGTGGTCCGTGACGCCCAAGCTGATCCCGTTTCGGGATTTGTGCGCAATCGTCTCTGAGCAAAGAACTTTTACCCTGGATGCGCCGACGCGGGAGATGGTGGACTTCCATCGCTCTGTGGTCGATGCTGTATTCAGGACGGCAACTGTCCTACCGGCGCCGGTGGGGGTGGTCTTCCGTGCACCTGACGTACTCAAGCGCTGGATGGAGTTGCATTACGTGGCATTGACTGGTGCCCTGGAGTTCGTGGAAGACCGAGTCGTCGCGCGCGTGCACGTCGTTCGGGCGGAGTCCACCCCCGAGGACCGTGAGACCGGATCCGACCTCGCGGCCGAAGCCGCGGAGTCGCTCCGCGCGCTTCGGCGTCACGCGGTCTCGTCCGTCCCGCTCCGCCGGGAGGAAGTCACGGGCCTTGCCCTGAGCTCTGCGTTTCTCATCGATCGCAGCGCGTGGGCTCCGTTCGTCGGTGCCGCGAAAGAGCAGGAGTCGGAACACCGGCTGCTGCAGTTCAAGGTCAGCGGGCCGTGGGCGCCTTACGATTTCGTCAACATGCAATTCGGCGGCTGACGCGTGTTTTGTCCTCAATGCGGTACCTGGAATCGCGCCTCGTCGGCCGTATGCGTGCGGTGCACTGATCCGCTGCCGGAGCTTGCCCGCGCGCCGTTCGAGCAGCCGGCTGAAGAGATCACGCGCCTTCGCCGCGCCACCGGCAATCGGTATCGCGTCCTTCATCGCCTCGGCGGCGGCGGCATGGCCGAGGTCTATGCGGCCGAGCAGGTCCAGCTCGCGCGTCGGGTGGTGCTGAAGGTCCTTCATCCGCACCTCGGCCGCGACGCGGAAGTCGCGGAGAGGTTTCGCCGCGAGGCCGAGGCCGCGGCGAAGCTCGTGCATCCGAACATCTGCGCGATCTTCGACTACGGCGCGACGGGCGACGTCGTGTACACGGTGATGCCGCTGTTCGAGGGCGGTTCGCTCGCGGATCTCATTCAGAAGACTCGCTATGTCGAAGCGAGTCGGACGGCGTCGATCGCGGCGCAGGTGGCGTGCGCGCTCGACTATGCGCATCGCCGCGGCGTCGTGCACCGCGACGTGAAGCCGGACAACGTGCTGTTCGACGAAGATGGAAATGCCATTCTCACCGACTTCGGCATCGCGACGGCGCGCTTTCACGGCCGCCTGACGGCGAGTGGTCGGGCGATGGGGACACCGCACTACATGTCGCCCGAACAGGCGATGGGGAAGCTCGTCGACGGACGGAGCGACATCTACGCGGTCGGAGTTCTGCTGTACGAATCCTTGGTTGGCCACCCGCCGTTCGACGGCGCGGACGCATTCTCGGTGAGCTACAAGCAGGTGCATGAGCAGCCCGTGGCGCCGTCGGACATCAGCCCGCGCGTGCCGACGGTGTTGTCGGACATCGTAATGAAGTGTCTCGCCAAGTCACCGCCGGCCCGTTACGCGCGCGGCTATGATCTGGCGGACGCCCTCATCAACTTTCTGGCGGTCGCTCCCGACGCCGCTCCGGCGTATCGGTCGGCCGTCACCGCGCGGCGCGCGAAGCTCTCCTCCGGCGCATGAACGTTCGGCACGACATCTCGATCGTCCACACGAAGCATCCGTTCGTCATCGCTCGCTGGGGCGCGACCGAGCATCGCCTCATTAGAGTTTGCATAACCGACGACGACGGCGTCGAAGGGTGGGGCGAAGCGGCGCCCAATCGCTTCTACGGCGAGACGGTCGACACGGCCCTCGGGGCGCTGGAGCGACTGCAGCCGATCGTCGAAGCCTGCAATCCGTGGGCGATCGAAGACGTCGAAGCCGACATGAATCGCGCGCTGCGGTTCAACGGTTCGGTAAAGGCCGCGGTCAGCGCCGCGCTGCACGATCTCGCCGGGAAGAAGCTCGGCGTCCCGGTCTACAAGCTCTGGGGCCTCGACGCGGCGAAGGCGCCAGTCTCGAGCTTCACGATCGCCATCGCCGCGAACGAGACCGAGCTGATTCAGCGCGTCGAGCAGGCGGCCGAGTATCCGGTGCTCAAGATCAAGCTCGGCACGGATCACGATACGAAGATCATCCTCGCGGTGCGGAAGGCCGCGCCCGACAAGATCCTTCGCGTCGACGCAAACGCCGCGTGGACGGCCAAGCACGCGATCGAGATGGTGAAGGTGCTCGTGGACTGCGAGGTCGAGTCCCTCGAGCAGCCGTTGCCGCCGCATGATCTCGAGGGACTTCGGTTCGTTCGCGAGCGTTCGGTGCTTCCGGTCATCGCGGACGAGTCCTGCGTCGTTGCGACGGACATTCCGAAGCTCGTTGGCGTTGTCGACGGGATCAACATCAAGCTGTCGAAGTGCGGCGGTCTGCGTGAGGCGTTGAAGATGATCGCGACCGCGCGCGCGCACGGGATGTCGGTGATGGCCGGCTGCATGATCGAGACGAGCCTCGGCATCACGGCCGCGGCGCATTTTGCGCCGCTACTCGACTACGCGGACTTCGACGGCGCCGCGCTGTTGTCCGACGATCCTTACGTCGGCGCGACAATCGCGGGTGGTCAGATCGTGATTCCGGATGGCCCGGGATTGGGGGTGCAGAAGCGAGCGTAGTTTGGACGCGTCATCCTCAGGAGCGGCGATGAGGGATCGCTCTCGTGCAAAGCAGTTTCAGCTGCTTCAGTGAAAGCAATCCCTCGCGATCCGCTTCGCTCTCGCCCGGATGCGATGATCGCCGGCGTCTAGCACGATCTCCGGCTCGTACGTCGGAAACCTTTCGCCGGCTCCTCATCACATTATTGAGTCCCCGAGTAGTATGCGGCAAGAAAGGTGGCTCCGTCGAAACACGGGAGTCCCGTGTAAGTGGCACTCGTGCCGCCAAAGGTCCAGTTGACGCTCGATGTCGGCGACGGAAGCCAGGAGCTGTCCCAGCCGCCTACCGACGAAAACTCAGGAAATGAAATCGTTGCGGTGTTTCCACCAATCCGAGCGACGCTGGTCTGAATCAGCGCCGAGCGCGTGGAGGTCTCGTCGGAGTACGCGAAAGACATGGTCGACGAGTACAACGGCGGAGTAGTGCCCGTGACCTGCAACCGCCGGTAGTGCGCGCCACCGAGATCATCCACGCGTGGTTGAGAGACGAGATCGCCAAGACCCAACGTCGAGACATTTCCGGCTGTGTGAAAGGCCTGTTGTGCCACACGCATGTTTGGACCATTGACCGACGAGACGCGAAGCACGTGAATGTCGGTCGTCCGCTGCGCTGACTCTGGAAAGCCGTACGCGCCGCCCGGCACCGAGGGGGTGGTATTAGAAAAGTTATACAACAAGGCGGGAATGCAGCGGTCGCGGGCACCGGTGTAGTACGTCATGCTCCCCGTGAAGGCATCACCAGATCTCGCGCCGCCGAAAACCACTGACCATTCTATCGGTATAACCGCGTCGCCGGCGCCGAAGTCGATGATTCCGGCGGACTCGCCGTCGCCCGGCGCGACATCGCGGATGATGACCGCTCTCGTGCTGGTCGCTGTGTTGATGCCTCGACCGCCATTGAAGCGCCAACCGATCAGGTCGTACGTCCCATTCGGAACGTTCGGAATTGGCACAACGCCGTTGGCAGATACATCGACCGATGAGCCGCCGAAACTGACAAATGCTTCGTCTACGGCGGCTATGGTCGCCGAGATCGTTTTGTTGCCGGCTGGAACGGGACAGGCAACGATCGGGGCGGTCGTGAGTTCTGAACGGGTGAGGAGATTCACAGTAACGAGCGTGGCTCCAGAGGCCGAACGCACCGCGGACGCATACGCACCACCGGTGGCACTGGAAATAGTGAAGCGATAAACGGCGCCTGACGGATTTACTTGAACCCAGGCTCCGCTTCCGTCTTGAGCGGCAAACCAGATCGGTTTGGTGTCAGTGGCGCAGCCCGTATAGTCAACGACGGCTGTACTTCCGTCAGCACCATGTGCCACGCCAATGGTGACTTGAATCGCGGTGGTCTGTTTTTCCAAACCGGCCGCGGTACCGGTGATAGTGAGCGTCACCGTCCCCACGGTAGCGACGGTGGCCACTCCCAGCACCAACGTGGCTGTCTCGCCCGGGGCACTCGGCGGGTTGATCGCCGCCGTAACGCCACCGGGCATCCCGGTCACGCTCAGCCCGACGCTTCCCGTGAAGCCACCCGCGCGGAGGACGCTGATCGTGTCGACCAGACTTGCTCCTTGGGTGACAGCGAGCGTTGGGGTAGTTGCGGCAAGCGCGAAGCTCCCAACGGGAGATGCAGGGATAATTGTGAGTGTGACGTTCGCGCTTTTGCTTGCCACACCGCTGGCGGTGGCAACGATCGTCAAGGAGTAGTTCCCGGGCGCTGCGGCGGCACCTACGGAAACATTGATGGTGTTCGTCGTGATACTGCCGGCAACCTGAGATGCGCCGACGGTCGTGATCACTCCGATGGGCGCGCCACCAATCGTAACGGAAGGCGCGCTAGAGAATCCGTTCGAGCCGGTCACTCGAACGCCGAGCGATGTCGATGCGCCTTGGGCGACCGTGACTGTGGTCGGATCGACACTGATGGTGATCCCGGGATTCGGGACGGCTGTTCCGCCGTCGCTGGCACTCGATCCGCACGCCATGATCGCGGTCGATATGAGCGCGGCAATCGCCACGCGCCCGCGACGCCACCGATGAAAACCTGTCCGCATTGGCCGTCAGCCCGGTAGCGCGGAACTAGCGACGATCACGAAATCGACACTCATATTGTCATAGATCACGCCGAGTTGTTCGCAGAGGGCTCGGGTGTTTGGTGCCGGTTGCGACTGGACGTGCCACGTGGTCGCATTCAGCCGCGTAACGAGAAGCATGTCGGTTCCGGCGCCGACGCTTCCGTTGTCACCGAAAATCACTCGGCCACAGCGACCGGAGTTCGGGTTTCCGAGGGTAGTCGTCTGGAATCCAAGAATGAGACGACGAAGCCCCGATCCGCCAACCGGAATGATCGTACTCGGGTCGTTGCTTTGAAGACGATTGACGTTGATGAACGCTGCGAGGGTATCCGCGAATCCATCAGGGTACGTCACGCTGATCGTTCGCCCGCAACTCCTCCCCTTCGGGTACGACATCGTAATGACCGCGTCGCCCGACGGTGTTGGACTTGTTTCTGTTGTCGCGAAGATCTTAGCGGTGACGCTGCAGACCGCGTCGGCGTAGACGGAATACGACCCGTCCCCGAAGAGGTGGTCGCTGCGAACAGCAAGGCCTCCGTCGGCGAGCGGCAGCTTCAATGTTGCGGTCGGGTCCTTGATTGTTCCGCTCTTGCTCGCTTCGGCCGTAGACGTGAGTGACCTTTTGACCGACGTCGGTGAGTCTGTTGAATTCGTGCAGGCAGAGATCACGACGCTCATCAGCGCCGTTGCGATGAGATTGAAACGCATTGTTCCTCCGAAGGAGGTGAGGAGATTCGCGGCTGCTCCTTCCATCGTTAGGGCAGTCGCGGCCGATGCTTCGTCGACGCTCGGGAGTCGGGTGTCTTGCAGCGGCTCTGGAACGAGGCTAGAGTAGCCGACCAGTCCTAGACGGGCCTTTGATCGTCCTTAGATCGATTGGCTTGAACCTCCGCCTTCCTGCCAGCTCCGCGTATCATGGGCAGTTCGCCGTTTTTCCTTCGAACATTCGGAGGTCTGGCTGTCGAGGGCGGGGATGGCGTTCCGCTCTCCGACCTGTCGGTGCAGCGAAAGGCATTGGCGCTGCTGGCCTTGCTCGCGGGCGCGGGTGCAGATGGGCTAGCAAGGGAAAAGATCCTCGCCTATCTCTGGGCCGAAAGCGACGCCGATCGCGCTCGAAACGCTCTTTATAATCTGCTCTTTCGTGTTCGTCGGCTGCTGGGCGCCGACGCGATTGTCGGTTCGGTCAGACTGAGTCTCGACCCGAGTCGAGTGGCGAGCGATGTTGCGGAATTCGAGCGGGCGATCAAAAGCGGGTCATTCGAGATTGCGGCCGACTTGTACCGCGGCCCATTCCTCGACGCGTTTTACGTACGCGAAGCTCCGGAGTTCGAGCGTTGGGTTTCGGACGAACGAGCGAGACTCAGCCGCGACTACTTGCAGGCCCTGGACAGCTTGGCGCTTAGCGCGTCGAGGTCGCGCGACCCGCAGTCACTCTTGAAGTGGACGCGTCGACATGCTGAAGCAGACCCGCTGAGCAGTCGCGCCGCGATGCGGTACGTCGATGCACTCGTCGCGACCGGCGACCGCGAAACCGCTCTTTCCTTTGGCGCGGTCCACGCAGCGCGCATTCGCGAGGAGCTAGAGGCAGAGCCGGATCCGGAGTTGATCGCGCGACTGAATCGCCTCCGCGTTGCGCCATCGACGTTGCCAGTGGACCGCAGTACGTTGGATTTGCGCGTGGACCCGGAAGTCCAGCGTCCGGTAGCCGTCGAGACGGCTGCCGGTAGGAGCTTGAGCGATTCGACGCCGCTCCTGAAGCCTCGAAAACGGCTCGTCGTCGTCGGGCTTACTGTCCTCTGCGTCACGTTGATCGCGGCTTCGGCTGCGTATCGCGCTTCATCGATGCGCGTCGATTCACGTCGCGTCTTCGTGGCTGCCTTCGACAATCGAACCGGCGACTCGACACTCGACGTACTCGGCCGCATCGCCGCTGAAGGGATCACTCAGCGGTTGGCACGAGTCGGTCTCATAGCGGTTGTCGATCCCGCAACAGCGCTTGCGACGTCGAAACACGTGCGCGATAGGGTCGCGCAGCTCGAAAACGCGAATGCCGTTTCGATGCTCGCGCGTGATACACACGCCGGCCTAGTCATCACGGGCTCCTACTTTGTGGATCACGGCGACCTCGTGGCGCAGGCGCACATCACCGACGTTAGCCGTAACGAGATAATCGCGGCGACTGACGCCATCCGCGCTCCGCTGGCGAATCGAATTGCCTTGGTCGACGCGGTGAGAGATCACGTGGTCGGCGCACTGGCGCTTCGGGTCGACAAACGACTGGCGACCATCATGCCGGCGGGGAACTCGCCCAGCTACGAAGCTTACGAAGCCTTTATTGCAGGGCTTGAAGTGTTCACGACCGGACTAGTTCCGCCGTCCGCGCCCTACTTCGAACGCGCCTACGCGCTCGACTCGTCATTCGTCGAGCCGTTAATCTGGGAAGCATTCGCCGTCGGGGGGCAAAAAAGGGATTCGATTGTGCAGCGGCTCGAACGCCGCCGTGCCAGCCTCTCACAAATCGATCGCTACGCACTCGACTACCATCGCGCGAGCCTCGACGGCGCAATCGAGATTAAGCTGATAGCTGCGAGAAACGCGGCGCGCCTCGCTCCAGGTTCGCACTGGACCCACAATGTCGCGGTGGCTCTCACGCAGCTTGGCCGCTCGCGGGAAGCAGCCGCGGTATTCGAGACAGTCCCCGAAAATTGGGTGCGTACGTGGCCAGGATTCTGGATCGGATACCTGCACGCGCTACATCTAGCGGGCATGCACGAGAAGGAGCTCGAAGTGGCGCGAGCAGCTCGACGCGTGCTCCCGGCGAACCAGAATTTGCGAATGGACGAAGCAGTCGCTCTCGCGATGACGCAGCACTGGGATGAATTCGAGCAGCGTCTTCGGGATATCGAACGCGATCCGAATTTCCGATGGATGCCTCCCATCATCGCATCAGAGCTTCATCTCCATGGTGACAGCGCGCGTTCTGCGGAGATCAATGGCCGTGCGTTGCGCTGGATGGAGGCACGCGAAAGAAATGGCGGCACGGACTTGGGTTCGCGACGAGCGCTTTCGCGTCAGCTCTACGCCGCTGGCCACTGGTCTGAGGCACAGAGCCTGACTGACAGTCTGTACGCCGGGAATCCGTCGGATCAGGATCTCAAAGAGGCGTCTTTTCTGCTAGCGGCGCGGCTTGGTAACCGGCACCGCGCAGAAGCCGGCGTCGATAGCCTCCTCGCGGAAGCGCATGGTTTGACTGCCCGTGACCGGCTAGTCGACGCCGCGCGAATCGCCGCTGTGCTTGGGGAACGTGAGCGCGCGATCGAGTTATTGGAGCGCGCGCAGGGCGCACCGGGATATCAGCTTCGCCACCGCAATCCGTTTGCGAGCGACTGGGATTCGCTCCAAGGGAACCCCCGGTTCGAGCGCGTGATCCACGGGCAGTAAGGCGCTCGCACTCCCTTGGCGTTAGCAGATGGTGATCCTGCATTGCCCAGGATCGGGCGTTTCTCGGCGGTAAAGGCACGCACCGTCCCTGGTACTCTCTACGGCGATATCGTCGGTATTCCAGGCGGCCGCGTCTCGCGCATCGGATCCTCGCTCACGGGACCGGAGACGTCCAGTACGAGCCCAATCGGGCAAGAATGCCGGCATACACGTCGATCCCGTCGAACAGATTCTGCATTCGCAGATTCTCATTCGACGCGTGCTGATTGTTGTCATGGTTGACGATCGGCACGATGAGGAGCGGCGTGTGAAGCACACTCTCGAACTCGTACATCGGCAAGCTTCCGCCGAGCGTCGGCACCGCCACGACCGGCGCGCCGACCGCTTCCTGTGTCGCCCGGAGGACGGCCTTCGAGAGCGGCGAGTCCATCGCGACCCGCGTCGCCGGGTAGCCCGCCTCCCACGTCATCTTTAGAATCCTCGCATGCGACATTCGCTCGGCGGTCGTCGGCGTGTGATCGACGACGAAGAACCCCTGGGCCTTCGCGTGTGTTTCGACAAGCTCCCTGATGTGCTGCGGTGTCTGCTTCGGCACGAGACGGAAGTCGATCGATGCCGTCGCTTCGGTCGGTATCGTGTTCGACGCCGTCGCGCCGACGTTGCCGCCGCGAATGCCGCGCAGATTGAGCGCGGGCAGCATGATTCGCTCGGCGAGCGGCGCGTCGTTCGCCTCCGTCGCGCCGAGCTGCGTCTCGACGCGCATCGCTGAATCGACCGCGGGGATCTGCGACAGCGCCTTTCTCTCCGCCGGCGAGATCGGCACGACGTCGTTATAGAAATCCTTGATGAGAATCTTGCCGTCGTCGTTGCGCATGCTCGCAATGAAATTCGCGAGAATAGTGACGGGATTCGGCGCCCAGTTTCCGTAGTGGCCGCTGTGCAGCCCGTGCGACGGACCGTACGTCGTGATCTCGACGCCGGTCACGCCGCGCGCACCGAACAGGATTTGCTGACGTCGCGACTGATGAATCGGACCATCGCCGAAAAGCCACGCGTCGGCCCGAAGCAGTGCGGCGTTCTGCTGGAGCAGCTCGCGCAAATGTCCGGACCCCGCTTCCTCTTCACCCTCGAAAAAGAACTTGAGATTCACCGACGGCTTCACCCCGGCGGACTTGAGCGCATCGAGCGCGACGAGCATCGCGAGCGCCGGCGCTTTGTCGTCGCTCGACGAGCGGCCATACAGGCGCCACTCGCCTTGCATCGAGCCAGGTGTCGTCGGAATCGCGATGATCTTCCCGCCGGCGTCGGCTGCTTTGTCGCGCAACACGGGCGTCCAAGGCGGCGTCATCCACTGAGTGGTGTCGACAGGCTGGCCGTCGTAGTGCGCGTAGAAGACGATCGTTTTCGTCGCGCCTGGCGCCGACAGCGAGCCGTAAACCGCCGGCGGACCGCCGCTGGGCGATTCCAGCAGCCGCCCGTCGATTCCGCGCGCCTTCATCATGCCGAGCAAATGATCGGCGTTCCGGCGAATGTTCGCCTTGTCGGTCGCGAGGTTGGGAATCGCGACGAAGTCGCTCAGCTCGCGGACGATCTCGACGTCGTGGGCCGACCGATAGGCCCGAACGGACGAGCGGAGGCTTTGCGGCGTCGGAGTCTGCGCGTTCAGGAGTACCGGAGCGAGTGCGCCGACGAGCACTCCTCCAACCGATCGGAAGACGGATCCGAGTGACATCAGAATATCCTAAACGCCGACGCGCGTTCGGACAGCAGCGAATCGTGGCAGCGCAGTGAGAGGTTTGTACACGGGCCGAACGCCGAGGAGCACGAGGTCTGGTTCGCGCTCATCCGCCGCGCGCTCGAGCGCGGCGAGCGCGTCGTCGGTTTCTCCGAGCGACGAATACACCTGGGCGAGGAGCGAGTGGGGCACGTGACGTCGTGTTCCGGCGGCGCTCAACTCCGCGGCCAACTCGCGCGCCCGGACGACGTCGCCGGCGCGTGCATGCGCCTGCGCGAGCCCTGCAGTCATCTCCGGAGTGCCGCCGGACTTCGCAATCGCGGTGTTAAAAGCTTCGATCGACTCGCTCGTGTCGCCCATGTCGCGAAGGACGCCGCCGAGGAAGTAGTAAGTCATCGAGAACGACGGATCGAGCTCGAGCGCCCGACGGAGCACGCGCACCGCGCCCGCGCTGTCGCCGGCAAGGTGATACACCACGCCGACGCTCGTCGCGATCGCCATCGACAGCGGGTCGAGCGACCTCGCGCGATCGACCGCCGCACGGGCGTCGTCGAATCGGCGCTGCGGAAGCAGCTCGTGCATCGCGCGCCACTGCCATGCCGTCGGAGATCGCGGACTCAGCGCGATGGCACGCCGGAACATGTCGCCGGCGACTCTCCAGTTCCACTCGTAGAGCGAATGAACCGCCGCCAACGCCGCATGACTTTCGCCGAGCGACGGATCGAGCGCGAGCGCTTTCTCGATCGCCTCGCGCGCCGGCGGAAACACTTCCCGGGACGGCCGCGTCCCGTAGACGCCGAGGAGCAGCAACGAATCGGCCAGGCCCGCATACGCCAGCGGGTAGTCGGCCTGCTCCTCGGCGGCGGCGATGAAGTGATCGACGGCGGCCTGAAGGTCTGCCTCCGTTCGCTTGTTCAGCGCGTATCTGCCGCGGAGATAGTGCTCGTACGCCGCGCCGGTCACCGCCTCGCGCGTCCACGGCCCGGACTGATTGAGCAGTGTCGCCGACAGCGCATCAGAGATCGCTGATGCAATCTCATCCTGGATCGCAAATGCGTCGTCGAAATCGCGGTCGAAACGATCGGACCAGACGGGAAAACCGGTGTTCGCGTCGACGAGCTGCGTCGAAACCCGAATGCGCTTTCCCGCGCGTCGCACGCTGCCGTCGAGGACATTGTTCACGCCGAGTTGCGCGGCGACCTCCTGAACGCTCGGCCGGTGGCTCTTGAACGCGAACGACGATGCACGCGCGGCGACGCGAATGGTCCGGAGCCGGCTCAACGTGCTGATGATCTCTTCGGTGATGCCGTCGGAGAGGAATTCGTTTTCGGCATCGGAGCTGAGATTCACCAGTGGAAGCACGGCGACCGACGGGAGCGTCGGATCAGTCGCGATGCCCAGTGTCCGATTCGGGACCTGGCTGCTGGCCGCCGGGACGGACATCGTCTGCGGCGTTATCGTCCTCGCGGCGGGCCCGCCTGCAACGCGCAGAAGCTTGGCGAAGGCGTTGGCGCCGGCCGGCCGTTCGGCGGGATCGAGCGCGAGGGCCGCGGCGACCGCGTCGTCGACCTCTTGAGGAATACCCGCGGCGCGACTCGAGAGCCTGGGTGCGGGCTCGACGAACCGCTTCGCGATCAGGCCCTGAACCGTCGTGGCGGAGAAGGGAATCGATCCGGCGATCATCTCGAAGAACACGATCGCGAGCGAGTAGACGTCGCTGCGTCCATCGAGCTCCGTTTCGCCGACGGCCTGTTCGGGGCTCATGTACGCCGGCGTGCCGAGCACCATCCCACTCGTCGTCGAGATCTCGTCCGTCTTCGCCGCCTGCTTGAGCGCGCGCGCGATGCCGAAATCGGCGACGACCGCGTGTCCCCGGAGCAGAAGGATATTCTCGGGCTTGATGTCCCGGTGGACGATCCCGGCGGCATGAGCATACTCTAAAGCGTCGGCGACCTCGGTGACGAGCGCGACGGCCTCCTCGAGCGGCACGCGTTGGCCGCGGTCGAGCCGGGCGCGAAGCGACTCGCCGTCGATGAACGGCATGACGTAGTACGGGGCCGTCCCGGAGCTTCCCGAGTCGAGCAGCGGAACGATGTTCGGATGCGTGAGCCGCGCCGCGACGCGAATTTCGCGAACGAATCGTTCTGCGCCGACCGTCGTCGACAACTCTTGATGGAGCACCTTGATCGCCACTTGGCGATCATGCTTCAGGTCTTCCGCGAGATAGACAGTCGCGCTTCCGCCCGTCCCGAGCACGCGCTCCAAGCGGTAATCCGGTTCGAGTGCGCGCCGCAAATCATCCATGCAGGAGGTCAGCCAAACGTGTCGGTGATTTGATCGAGCCGCCGAGTGAGATCCGCCATGGTCTTCGAGCCCGAGATCGTATCATAGGATAGCTGGCGGATCTGGTCCGCGGGGAGTCGGCCCCGCGTCGCCGCGGCGATGATGAGATGCGCGACGACCTCGGCGAGATGGTTGATGGTCTGTCGCGGATGCTCGGGTCCCGATGGCGGGAAGTTCGAGTCGTACGGCGGCTTGTAGCGCGGCGAATCCGTGCGAGCCTTTGCCCGCGTGAAAATTCCCTCGAACGTCGGCGCGGCCTGGGTGCGATCTCCCATGTACCAGCGTTCCTTGGGAATTCCGCACCAGCGGAGCAAGGTCGCCATGAAGGAGGTCGAGTCGTACGCGACCGGCGTCGTCGAACGGAAGATCGTCTTCGGTTCGATGAAAGGCGAGACGACGATCGTCGGGACGCGCGGGCCCATCAGGTCATAGACAAAGCCGTCGCTTTGGTCGTGCGGCCACGGCCGCTCGCAATACGGCGGCGCAACGTGGTCGAAGATTCCGCCGTGCTCGTCGAACGTGATGACGAGCATCGTATTCTCCCAGCCGGGCCCTTCCGCGATCGACTGATAGACCTGGTTCAGCTGCCGCTCGCCGAGAACGAGGTCGGCGCCCGGATGATACGAGGTCGTTCCCGAGCCGCCGATCCACACGGGCTCGATGAAGCTGAACTGCGGAAGGTTGCCCGCCTTCGCGTCCGTATAAAAGTTTGCGACTGGCTCGATCGGAAGCGGGAGCGTCCCGGCGGTCATCGCCGCGTCGACGGTCGGTATCTGCCCCTTGAGAAAAAGCTCATAGGTGAAGACCTCGTTCTGCCACTGCGTCGAGTTGTAGATGCGCCAGTTCGTGATCCCGTTGCACCACAGCAGCTTGAAGAACGACGGGCGGTGGGGCTGCTCCGGCCAGTAGATGTACTGTGGCGGCGACATGAAGTTGTTCGCCTCGCCCATCGACGATCCCGTGAGCGCGAAGGCGCGGTTCGCGTCCGTGCTCGCCGGCAACGAACAGAACCACTCGTCGGAGATCGCGAAGTCGCCGGCCAGCCCATTCAGCACCGGCAGTTGCGTCGGCGTGTAGGTCTCCATGACCTGGTCGCTGCCGTTGTTCCAGATGAATCCGTCCATCTCCGGCGTGGCTCGCTGTGCGTAGCCGTCCCGGTTCTTATAAAAGAACTGTCGCAGCGTGTCCGAGAGGTCGTGATAGGGATCGTAGTCGAAGATCTCGAGCTCGGTCTTCTCACTGAGCTTCCCGTCTTGAAATTTGCTCAAGTAGACCGGCTTCCCCGTTTGCGGGTCGATGTTGGACAGCTTGGTGCTCGCGCCTTTGTATGGCCCGTCCGGCCCGATGAGGTGCAAGCCTTCGGCCTTTGCCGAATGCAGCCATCCGACGACGTGGTCGAACGACCGGTTCTCGAGCATGTAGTAAACGACGTGCTTCACGTTCGACCGGATGTAGTCGATGGTTCCGGGCGTTTTCGCTTTCGTCGCGTCGATCGGGATGGACGGCTGAAAGCCCATCAGCGTCGCGCCGGGCTTCGTTCCGGTTGGGAGCGTGCCCTCGTGAATCGGTCCCTCGAGGATGGCAGTGTTCTTCGGATTCACGCGCCAGGTTTTGAACTTCAACGTCCGCGGCGACCACTCGATGAGATAGTCGCCGACGGCGGCGAGCTCCTGGCTCGGCCGGATGGACGGATGCGTCGCCTGCTGGATCGCCGGGAACGAGAGCGGCTCTCGATTTTGCGGATCGAAGCTCCACAGCCGGTACATCGACGTCGGCCGATGGCGATCGAGCACATAGTTGTTGAACGGGATCAGCTCGTGGCCTGCGTCGATGTCGCGAAACGACGCCTCGGGCGGCGTGAACGTGTACATGCCGGGGAACGGATCCGCGGTTCCCGGTGACGTCGGACAGGGATCGAAGCTCCAGACGCCGTAGGTTCCACGGCCGGCCGTCGGGACGAACGTCATCGCGAACGTGCCGAGCGAGAGGAGGGTGAAGTTGTTCGACTCGTCGTATTCTTTGTGCCCTCCGGTCGGATTTCCGAAGTCCGGAGTGCGCCCCCAGAATTTGAGCTTCGACCACTGGCCATGCTGCAGCGGCGTCGTGCGGAGCGGGTCGTTCCCCGAGAGGTCGAACGGGATGAGGGTGAAGTTCCAGTACGGAGACCCTTGCGACTGCTGGACCGGTCCCCACTCCAACAGATAGCCGCCGATGGAGATGAGCTTGTGGTCGCGCGGGAACGAGGCGCCCGCCTTGAGTGAGACCTTGGCAAACGGCTGCTTTGCGTCGGGGTCGAAGCGCCACAGTGCGTAGCGGTCGTCCTTCGTCGATCGGCAAATGATGTAGCCGTACGGCGCGGCGGTGGCGGGCATTTCGATTTTGTGTGGTTGGAGGAGGGACTGTCAGCGACCTAACGTGATCATTGCCACCCTGTTCGGCAAGCGAATCCGTTGACATGGCCGAGCGCGGGAACGAGTTTGAGCCCTCTTCTCCCGACATGCGTGTTCCTGTATTTCGGCTATGGTTCGAACCTCCACCTTCCGGCGCTCCGCGCGAAGGGCGTGGTTCCCGCGTCGTCCGTGCGAGGAACCCTGTCGGGGTGGCGTCTCGCGTTCGACGTTCGGCATTGGTTTCCGCACGAGGGCGGGATGGGGAACATCCACCCGACCGGCGCGCCGGCGGATGAAGTCCAGGGCGTTGTTCACACATGTGAGGACGCTCATATGAGAATGCTCGATCGCATGGAGGCCCGCGGTGTCGGTTACGACCGAATCGAGGTCGAAGTGCGAACCGACGCCGGTCCGGTCCGCGCGCAGGCCTACGTCGGGCTTCCCGCGTTCATCGACTCGTCGCGGCTGCCGACCCGCCGCTACCTGGCGATCCTGGTCAACGGCGCGACGGCAGCCGGTCTCGATGACGAATACATTCGCCGTTTGCGCGCGCATCCGGTGATGGCCGAGATCGAGCCGCCGTTATTCAGTCCGCCGCCGGGCGAATTTCCAACCTTCACCTCCGCGGCTCTTGCGTCGCTGCCGGACGCGACGGCGCTTCTCGGATCTGTCTTCGACATGTCGGACGCGCGTCTCGATCTGGCCAGCGCCAAGCCGGTGCTTGGCGCGCGCGATACGACCTTGTTCCATCTGCACAGGCACGACACCAGCGACGGCACGGAAACGCTCGAGGACGTTCGCGCCGAGAGGATTTCCGACGGTGCGCGACGCTACCTTGCGTCGTGGCTGCACGCATACGCGACCGAATTCCGCTATGCCGGCCGATTCGTCGACTACTGACTCGTCACCACACGGGGGGCGCAATGCCGGAGTACCATCCTGCGATGCCGCATGGCTCGATCGAAGAAGTGTTCCCCGACGTATTCCACGTTACCGGAACGATGCGCGCGGAGTTCTTCGGTTCGATGTGGCAGTTCAATCGGAACATGACGGTCGTACGCGACAACGGAGCGCTCACGCTCATCAACAGCGTCCGCCTCGACGACGCCGGCCTCGCGGCGCTCGAATCCCTCGGCACGGTCACCAACGTCGTGCGCATCGGGGACATGCACGGCGTCGACGATCGCTTCTACGTCGATCGCTATGACGCGAAGTTCTGGGCGATGCCCGGCATGCGCGTCGGCGACGGGCTGAAGGTCGACCAGACGCTGGTCGAAGGCGGCGCGATGCCGTTCTCGAAATGCTCGATGTTCACCTTCAAAACGACAGAGCGGCCCGAGTGCATTCTGCGGCTCGATCGCGAAGGCGGCATCATGATCGCGTGCGATTCGCTGCAGAACTGGCTCGGTCCGGACGAGCTGTTCGATGACGAGACGGTCGCGAAGATGCGGGACATCGGCTTCTTCACGCCGACGAGTCTCGGCCTCGCGTGGCTGCAGGAGAGCAAGCCGCAGCCCGCGGATTTCGTCCGCCTGAAAGCGATTCCGTTCCGACACGCGCTCTGCGGGCATGGTTCGCCCGCGCGGGACTCGATGTCCGGCTTCCACGCCTCGTTCAACCGCTTCTTCCAAGTTTGAGCATGACCGCCGCGCCATCCGCGGTCGGCGCGGGGATCGTCGTTCCAGGGTACGCGCTCACGGAGATCCTGAGCGAATCCGGGCCGTGGGTCACGTATGACGCGATCGCGGCCGATGGCGAGCGCGTGAGAATCAAAACCGCGCGCGCGCAGTACCCGCGACGGCGCGATCTCGCCGAATTGCGCCGCGAGTACGAAGTGCTCCAGCGGCTCACGCTGCCGGGTGTTTTTGCGGCTCGCGCGCTCGTCCCGTACGGGGCGGGCAACCTCGCGCTCGTCACGGAATCGTTCGGCAGACGTCTCACCGATGTTCTCGTCGCGCGAGCGGGAGAACCGCTGCGCCTCGACGACTTCTTCGCGCTCGTCATTCCGCTCGCTCGCATTCTCGGGGCGCTGCACGAGCGGAACGTCGTCCACAAGGACATCGCGCCACATAGCATCTTCGTCGATCCGAACACCTGGGAGCCGCGCCTCGCGAACTTCGGACTCTGCTCCGAGCTCTCCGTCGAGCGGCAGAGCGCGAAGCTGTCGACGAAGCTCGAGGGATCGCTGCCCTATATCTCCCCCGAGCAGACCGGACGAACGAGCCGCGACGTCGACTGGCGTTCGGACTATTACTCCCTCGGCGTGACGTGCTTCCAGTTGTTGACGGCGTCGCTGCCGTTCCAGGCCGCCGATGCGCTCGAGTGGTCGCACCGACACATCAGCCACCAGCCTCCGCTCGCGCACGAGCGCCGGCGCGAGCTGCCGGACGTGCTTTCGCGAATTGTCGCGAAGCTCATGGCGAAGAGCGCGGAAGATCGATATCAAAGCACGTTCGGTCTGATCGCCGACTTCGAGGCGTGTCGCGATTCGCTCGCGTCAACCGGATCGGTTCCCGAGTTCACGCTCGCGAGGCGAGACGTGTCGCGCCGCTTCCAGATTCCACAGCGATTGTATGGTCGGGACGCCGAGGTCGAACGCCTCGTCGGAGTGTTCGACGAGGTCGCGCGTACCGGCGACACCGCGTTTGCGCTCGCATCGGGGTACTCCGGCGTCGGCAAATCGGCGCTTGTCGCCGAGATGGGGCGCGCGATCGTTCAGCGTCGCGGATATCTCGTCGAGGGAAAGTTCGACCAGTTTCAGCAAACCGCGGCGTACGGCGCGATCGCGTCCGCATTCCGAAAATTCATCGATCAGCTACTCGGTGAGCCGCCGGCGCGCCTCGAGGCGTGGCGCACGGCGTTGCACGACGCGCTCGGGCTCAACGCGGGGCTCATCGCCGCGCTCGTGCCCGAGCTCCACGCGCTGATCGGCGAGACGCCGCCGGTCAGCGAGCTTCCGCCGGCCGAGGCGCAGACGCGATTCCACCTGACGTTCACGACCTTCGTCAGCGTCTTCGCCACCGCTGAGCATCCGCTCGTGCTCTTCATGGACGACCTCCAGTGGAGCGACGTGCCGACGCTCAATCTGCTTGCGCGTCTGGCGACGTCGCGCGACGTCCGATCTCTGATGATCATCGGCGCGTATCGCGACAACGCGGTCGACGCCACGCATCCGCTGATGGTGACGCTCGATCAGCTTCGCAAAGTGCGGCCGCTGACGGAGCTCGCGCTGCGCCCGCTGGCGCGCGATGCCGTCGACGACCTCGTCGCGGACACACTGCGGGTCGATCGCGCCGAGGCAGCTCCGGTGAGCGGCCTCGTGTTCCAGAAGGCGCAAGGCAATCCATTTTTCGTGCGCGAGCTCTTGCGATCGCTGTACGAACAGGGCTCGATCACGTTCGATCCTGATCGCGGTCGCTGGGGATGGGACGACGTCGCTGTCGCCGCCGCCGGCGTGGGTGAGAACGTCGTCGACTTTCTCGTCGGCGAGCTGCGACGGCTCCCCGCTGAAACGCGCGATGTCCTTCAGCTCGCGGCGTGCATCGGCGGGACATTCGACCTTGAAACGCTCTCGCTGATCGCGGGAGTCACGCCGTCGGACGCGGCCGCGGCGCTCCAGCCCGCGCTCGTTCGGCAGGCGGTGGTCCCGCTGACCGAGAGCTACCGGCTCGTCGCCCACGGGTCCGCGCTGGCACAGGACGACGACAGCGACGCGGCGCATACGACCTACCGATTCCAGCACGATCGCGTGCAACAGGCGGCGTATGCACTGATCGACGAGCCTCGGCGTCGTTCGGTCCATCGCTCGATCGGCCGCCTCATCCTCGAGCACGCGAACGCCGAGGAGCGAGAGGCTCGGCTCATCGACATCGTTTCGCATCTCGATCAAGGCCGCGAGCTCGTCGAGGACGAGGCGGAGCGACGTCAGCTCGCCCGGCTGAATCTCGAGGCCGGGCGGATGGCGGTTCGCTCTGCCGCGTACGACTCCGGTCTGGGGTTTCTTCGCGTCGCGCTGGAGCTCGCGGGAACCGACGCGTGGGACGTCGATCACAGTTTCATGATGGAGCTCGGCACGGAGATCCAGCGGTGCTCCTACCATGTCGCCGACTATGTGCAGGCCGATGCGTGGACGGAGACACTGCTCGCTCGCGCGGTCGGACCGATCGCGAAAGCGGAAGTGCTTTCCGATCGCGTTCGGCAGTACGCGACGATGGGACGCATGAGAGAGTCGATCGCCGCGGCGCTCCAAGGGCTCGCGGTTCTCGGCGTGGAGGTTTCCGCGGCGCCGACGCGCGACGACGTCCAACGCGAGCTCGCCGCCGTTCGCGACGCCCTCGGCGCACGCCGCATCGAGTCGTTGATCGACGAGCCGGAGATGCGCGATCCCGCCGCGCGCATCGCGGTGCGTCTCATCATGGAGGTTTTTGCGGCGTCGTTTCTGTCGGGCGCCGGCGAAATCTTTCCGTTCCTCGTCATCCGCAACGTCACGCTGTCGCTCCGCAACGGTAGCAGTCCCGAGGCCGCCTTCGCCTACGCGGCGTTCGGCATGCTGCTCTGCGGATCCCTCGGCGATCCCGCGACGGGCGAGCGATACGGACGCCTCGGCGTCGCGATGAACGAGAAGTTCGACGATCTCGCGCTCAAGTCGCGGATCATCTACGTGTACGCGATGTTCATCAGCCACTGGAACCACCACTGGTCGAGCATGACGCCGTGGTTCCTGCGCGGCATCGAGGCCGGCTATCAGTCCGGCGACATGCTGTACCTCGCGTACAGCGCGCAGGATTGCATCCTGTGGGATCCGACGCTGGACCTGGCGACCGCGTCGCGCGAGACGAGGAAGTACCTCGCCATCGTCAAAGATTGCGAATATCAAGACTCGTATGACTCTGGAACGCTGTTCCTCCAGATGCAGCTCAACTTCCAGGGGCTGACGGACGGCGAGTTCTCGATGAACGACGACGCGTTCGACGAGGAGCGCGTCCTGGCAGGAATCCGCGAGCGTCGCTTCATGACCGGCGTCGCGAACTACCACATCTATAAGGCCGAGATTCACGCGCTGTACGGCGACTGGGAGGGAGCGTTTCCGCACGTCGAGGCGATGGATCGCCTCATCGCGTCGGCGATGTCGTTGCCTCAGCTGGTCCGGTACCGCATCGTCGCGTTCCTCGTACGCGCGGCCCTCTACGGGACACGTCCGCCCAACGAGCGCATGGCCGAGCGAGCCCGTCTCGAAGCACACCGGACGCAGCTCGCCGCGTGGGTACCGAACTGCCCGGAGAACTTCGAGCATCTTCGTCTGACGATGGATGCCGAGCTCGCGCGCCTCGACGGTCGTTTCACGGACGCGCTGCAGCTGTATGAGCAGGCGATCGCCGCCGCGGGCGCCAGCGGTTTTCAGCGGGACGAGGCGGTCGCGAATGAATTGGCGGCGCGACTCCTCTCCCAGATCTCCGCGCCGCGGGCGGCAGAGGGGTATCTCCTCGCGGCGCGACATCTGTACGAACGGTGGGGAGCGGCCCGAAAGGTCGCGCAGCTCGACCGTGTCCATCCGCGATTGCAGGCGGGATCGCGCGGGCTGTCCCGGCACACCGGGTCGCATGCGATCTCCATGGATTCGACGACGCTCGACATGGGATCCGTGATCAAAGCGTCGCAGACGATTTCCGGAGAGATCGTCGTCGAGCAGCTGCTGCGAACGACGTTGAGCATCCTCATGGAGAACGCGGGCGCCACCGTGGGCTATTTCGTCGTCCGCGAAGGCGATGAGCTCGTGCTTCGCGCGCAATCGGGGGTCGCAGACGCGGTGACAACGCGTGAGCTGCCCGCGACGCTTGGCGGGGAGAGCGAAACACTCGTGCCGATGTCGGTGATCGAGCACTCGATGCGCTCGGGGGCGCCCATCGTGATTGCCGACGGCGCGAACGCCGGTCGTTTCGCCACGGATCCGTACGTCAAAGCGCGCCGCCCGAAATCGATGATCTGCGTGCCGATCGCGCGGGGAAGGCGGTTCAGCGGCGCGATCTACATGGAGAACAACCTCATCGCCGGGGCGTTCACGGAGGATCGCGTCGAGGTGATCAAGCTCCTCTCCGCCCAGGCCGCGATCTCGGTCGAGAACGCGCGTCTCTACGAGGATCAGCTGCGCCTCACGAATGCGCAGAGCCGCTTCGTGCCCGGCCAGTTTCTCGAGAGCCTCGGACACAGCGACATCGCCCGCGTCGGACTCGGCGAATTCGTCGCGCGCGAAATGAGCGTCATGTTCGCCGACCTTCGCGGCTTTACACCGATCGCGGAGCGCCTCGCGCCGCGCGAGGTCATCGATCTCTTGAACCGGTACTTCAGTCGCATCGGCATTCCGATCGCGGACGCCGGTGGCTTCGTCGATTCGTACAACGGCGACGAAATCATGGGATTGTTTCCGCTGCCCGCGGACCGCGCGGTCGACGCGGGAATCGCGATGGCGCGCGCCCTTCGAGACTTCAATCGCGAGTCGGCCGCGAGCGGAGGCCCGGCGCTCGAGATGGGCATCGGCGTCAACAGCGGTCCGCTCGTGCTCGGAACCGTCGGCAGCGCCGATCGCCTGAAGTGCGGTGTCGTCGGAGACACCGTCAACACCGCGTCTCGCATCGAGCAGCTCACGAAACGATACGGCGCTCGCTTCCTCATCGGCGAGCAGACATACAACCGACTCGAGGACACGACTCGCGTCTCGGTGCGCGCGGTCGATCGCGTCGCCGCCAAGGGAAAAGCGCAGGCGATGACGTTGTTCGAGGTGCTCGACGCGGAGGATCCGTCGCGACGAGACGCGAAGGAGGCGACTCGCGCGCTGCTCGACGAAGCTCGAGCGCGATACGGCGAACGTCGCTTCACCGAAGCGCGGCGCGCGCTCGCAGCCGCTGCCGTCGAGGATCCGGCCGACCTCGTGCTGCCTTTGCTCGACGACCGATGTCGTCGCTACGAAAAAGAACCCCCGCCGGCAGACTGGCAGGGGTTCGAGATTCTCGACTCGAAGTAGGTATCGCTCAGCGCAACAGATTCGGCTTGCGCGACGGAGCCGTCGGCTCTTCCTCGAGGTTCCCGCGGGTCGGCACGACGCCATTGATCGGGTTGCGGATCGACGGCGACGCTTTGGCGTATCCGAACTCGTCTTCTTGCGCGGCGACGATCTCGTGCACGCGAGGATGGTTGGCATTCCAGTAGTCCTTCGCGTCCTGCAACACCTGCACGGGATCCGCGTCCCAATGCGTGGCCATCGCGGCTTGCCAGCGCGCCGCGATGAGATCTTCGATCATCACTTGGAACGCCCAGCGCTTCGGATTGACTTGCTTCCGCGCCGTGCCTGACGAGTTGCCTCCTCGCGCCACCGGTGTGCTCGGCGAATGAATGTCTTTGTAGTGAGGGTCGTTGAAGAAGAGGAATTCGCTCGGATGGTTCGCGCAGAGAATCGGCGTCACCGCTTTTCCGTTGCCGACGCGCAGCTCCAGCACCGAGAGGAGCTTCGGCATTCGCTTCACCTGCGAGCTATACGCTGACTTGAGCCATTGATGGGCGGGTCCTCCATATGCGACGACGGGTTGCGTTCGCGGGCCGGACTGGTCCAGCAGCGCAGAGAGCATCGCCTTCCCGTACGGGAGGAAGTAGCTCTCGACCTGGTTGATGCATGTTGCGTCGCTTCCCGGTCCCGCGAGAGGGACGGCGTCGCAAATTCGCTCCAGAAGCGTCACGTCGCTCAGCGGAAAGCCATTGTACCCGAGCAGACTTTCCCACCGCCGATTCGTCGGGGAGTAGAGGTAGTCGCTGTACGTGCGCGCTTCGTACGGCGGATAGTGAAGGAGCTGAACGGATTTCGTCTGCAGCATCGGAAGCCCGACCGGCAGATAGAAGATGAGCTTCCCGAGCAGAATCTCGGCGCGGTGTTGCATGTAGATCTGGTAGCCGACGCGTGCCGCGTCGAGGAACGCGGGAATCGACTTCGCGTAGCCCTTCACCGACTCGAAAGGCGCGGAGATTTTCGCCACGAGCATCTCGTTCGCGCCGAGGCCGACGTCTGCCCACGATCCGATCAGACCGTCGCGTTGCATCGTCTGGTTGATATCGTGCGCGATCAGGTCGCGGAGGTCGACGCCCGAGCTGGCATCCCACGAAAACAGGTCGGCCATCTGATCCCACGGCCCCAGCTTGACCTCGATCGAATTCGTCACGTCGGCTCTCCGCCGTTGGGTGGGCGCTGAACGTATCCTACGAGAGCCACGGAGACCAGCTGATTGCCCGAGCGTCGCGGTGTCGTTTGATTCCCGCCGACGAGAGGAGAAGAGATGATCCGGCGAGTCGGTGTGGTGATGGACCCAATCGCGGCGATCTCGCCGCCGACGGACAGCACGTTCGCAATGCTGCTCGATGCGACTCGTCGCGGCTGGGCCATCGAATATCTGGAGCTCGCCAATCTCAGGTTGCGCAGCGGACGCGCCGAAGCCGTTGCCCGCGCGCTGACCGTCTCCGATCGAGCGACCGACTGGTTCACTCTTGGACCTCCTCGAGACATCGCGCTCGGCGATCTCGATCTCATCCTCATGCGAAAGGATCCGCCGGTCGACTTGGAGTTCATGGCCGCGACCTGGATTCTCGACGCGGCGGAGAGCGCGGGGACGCTCGTCGCGAATCGATCAGCGTCGCTACGCGACGCGAACGAGAAGCTCGCCGCGACGTGGTTTCCAGAGCTCACGCCGCCGAGCCTCGTGAGCCGGGATCGCGCCGCGCTGCGCGGCTTCATCGAGGAGCAGGGGAGAGTCGTCCTCAAACCGCTCGACGCGATGGCAGGACGGTCCGTGTTCTTCGTGTCGCTGGGCGATCCGAACACGAACGTCATCGTCGACGAGATCACCCGGCGCGGTGAACGCACGATTATCGCGCAGAAGTTTCTGCCAGAGGTCTCCGAGACAGGTGACAAGCGGATCCTGCTCGTCAACGGAGAGCCCGTGCCGCACGCGCTCACCCGGATCCCCGCGGCTGGCGAGCTGCGGGCGAATCTCGCCGTCGGCGGACGACCATCGCCGGCCGAGCTGACGCCTCGCGATCGCGAGATTTGCCGCGCAATCGGCCCGACGTTGCGAGAACGCGGACTTTACTTCGCGGGGATCGACGTGATCGACGGGTGGCTGACCGAGATCAACGTCACCAGCCCAACCGGAATTCGACAGATCGATCGATTCTTCGGGGTAAACGTCGCCGGAACCCTTCTCGACGCCCTCGAGCCGTTAATGTCGAACCAAGCGCGGTGCGGGCCTCGGGCCGCCGCAGTGGCGGACTGAGGCGACCCGCGAACGTGGTGTGACCCTGTGCGCTTCCCTCAGTCCTTGATCGGGCTCCCGGCATTCGACCGATTTCGCCCCGTGCCTCAACCCTCGTGAACATCAAGCTCCAGCTGGAGAAGGCCGATTGATCCCCGATCCAGCGTGACCACCGCCAACCGTATGTCGGTTTCGGACGCCCGGCAGCAGCTGACGATGCAGACCGACCGCAGTCGGTTGTCGCGCCTGTCCGCGCTTGCCGAAGCGCCGGACCTCGCGGCTGCCGCGACGTTCCTCCTGAACGACGTCCTCGCGACGACCGGCGCGCGCAGAGCGCTGCTGCTGCAGTTCGATCGCGAAGAAGAGGAGCTCGTGCTGGTCGCCCAAGCCGGGGCCGAATTCGCCGGCCTGGCGGAGTACGCGATCGGTGAGCGGAGCCATCCCTGGATGGTCGCGACGCTCACGCTGACACCGGTCGTGAACGACGGCCGCGCGAGGCCGGTCGCGCGCGTTCCCTTCGAGTCGTGGACGTGCTTGCCGATGCCGCGGCCGCACTACCGCGGCGCGCCGGCGATCTGGACGGACGCGTACGCGTCGCAGGTCCTCACGCCGACGGGCGCGAAGCTCACGCCGCTCGCGGACCGGCAGTTCAGCAGCGCGCCGGGCGGCGTCGTCGTGATCGATTCCATCGTTTCGGATTCGCTCATTCAAGATCTCGCATCGATGGTGATGTTCGCCGGCCCCGTCTTGTTCCGCGTCGCCGCGCACATCGACGCCGAGCAGGGCTACGACCGCGTGAGCCGCGAGCGGAACCGGCTGCAGCAGATGGTCGATTCGTTGCCCGATCCGGTCGTCATCACGGATGCGTCGAACGACATCATGCTTCAGAACAAACGCGCCGAGCATCTGTTGTTCATCACCGAAGACGATTCTCCGGGGCGGCGACGCGCGGTGGAGCTGAACAACCTCCTCTTCAGCTCATTCCTCTCGCGCTCGGCGATTGCCGGGACCGCGTCCGGCGGAGCGCGCGAGCTGAACCTCGTGGACCCCGACGAAGGGCACGATCTCCTCTTCGAGGTCTTGACGCATCCGCTCGGCGAGCGGGTCGGGCCGGACGATTCCGTGCTTTCCGTCCTTCGCGACGTCACGGATCTCCGTCGCGCGGCGCGAGAGCTCGAGCGCCAAGTGCAGCGTGTCCGCCAGGCGGAGATCAAGGCCAGCGACGAGCGTGACCGGCTCAATCTCATCCTCGAGAACGTCGCCGATCCGATTCTCGTGACCGACAGCGCCGCGAACATCATTCTCATGAATGACGAGGCGGAACAGCTGTTTCACGGCCCGCGCGGCGGTGGGCACACGTACCGCGTGTCGCAGACGATCCAACAGAACGACACGAAGTTCACGTCGTTCATCTCGGAATTCGCGATGACCGACGAGCGAACCCGCCGAGAGCGCATGTCGCTCACCCACCCGACGACGCGCGTTCAGCTTCCGGTCGAAGTCGTGTCGGGCAAGATCCAGAACGATCGCAACGAGCCGATCGCGATCGTGTCCGTGTTGCACGATCTCACGCAGCAGGCCGAGAACGAGCATTTGTATGAAGCGCTCAAGCAGCTGAACGCGGAGCTGGAGGAGCGCATCGCCGCCGCGACCGCGGATCTCGCCCAGCAGAACGAGCAGCTGCTCTGGCAGTCCGACGAGCTCGGAAAAGCGAGCAAGCTCAAATCGGATTTCCTCGCGAACATGTCGCACGAGCTCCGAACGCCGCTCAACGCGGTCATCGGCTACTCGGCGCTGCTCGTCGATGGGATCGCCGGTTCGTTGAACTCGACGCAGTTCGATTACATCACGCGCAGTCGAGCCGCCGCGGAGCACCTGTTGTCGCTCATCAACGACATCCTCGACCTCTCGAAGATCGAGGCGGGCAAGATGCCGGTCCGTATCGAGCGCGTGCGTCTTCCGGAGCTGATTCGCGAGGTCGCGGAACAAGTCGAGCCGATGGTGGCGATGCGCGACCTGGACTTTTCGGCGCTCGTGTCGCCGGACACGCCCGTCCTCGAAACAGACAAGACGAAGGTCAAGCAGATTCTACTCAACCTGCTGTCGAACGCGGTGAAGTTCACGAATCGCGGCTCGGTCGACCTTTCGGTCAAACGCGACGGCGATTCGATCCTCCTCGAAGTGCAGGACACCGGTGTTGGAATCAAGGAAGAAGAGATGGACGCGATTTGGGAGGATTTCCGGCAGCTCGATCAGTCGCGGACGCGCTCGTTCGGTGGAACGGGCCTTGGCCTGAGCATTACCCGTCGACTCACGCAGCAGCTCAACGGCGCCGTGAACGTCGAGAGCACCTTCGGCGTCGGGACACGGTTCACCGTTCGCCTCCCGATCGTCTTCAAACCGCAGCCGTCGACAACCTTGGCGTGACCCGCACGCGCGCAGGACGGTAGCTTTCGTCCCGTGTTCGTATCCGTCGCGCTTCCGCTTCCGCTCTTTCGGAACTTCACGTACGAGATCGACGACGCTGACGCGGAGCGCGCTCGCCCGGGAATGCGAGCCGTCGTTCCGTTTCGGAGTCGGCGCGAGATCGGCATTATCGTCGACCGCGCCGAAGCGCCGAGCGGCGTAGCGGCAAAGCGCGTTCACTCGCTGCCGGACAGGGAACCGGTGCTCAGCGCGTCGATGCTCGCGCTCTGCCACTGGATCGCCGACTACTACGTCGTTCCCCTCGGGGTCGCGATCCGGACGGCGCTTCCCGCCGCGCTGACGTCGAAGACGACGCCGGAGCCATCGCAGAAGACGCGTCGAGTCGTCTCGATCCGGCGAGATTTGCCGTCACTGATTCATCGCGATCGCGTGTTCGCGCGCTCGCCGCAACAGCGCGCCCTGTTCGAGCTCATCGAGTCGCTCGGCGGCGAAGCGGCGGTGTCACACCTGACGGAGCGACTCAACTTCTCGCCATCCGTCCTCAAGGGGCTCGTCGCGCGCGGGCTCGTAATGGTCAACGACGAAGTTGTCGCGCGCGATCCGTTCGCCGCGCGCGCGATGCAGGCTCCGGCGCGACACACGCCATCGTCCGCGCAACGAACGGCGATCGACGCGATGATTCGATGCACGGGCGGGGACGTTCACTTGCTCCACGGCGTCACGGGAAGCGGCAAAACGCTCGTCTACATCGAGCTGCTTCGTCACGTCGTGCTCGAGGAGGGAAAGACCGCGATCGTGCTCGTTCCGGAGATCGCGTTGACGCCGCAGACGGTCGATCGGTTTCGCGCGGTGTTCGGCGATAAAATCGCGGTGCTGCACAGCGCATTGAGCGACGGCGAACGCTACGACGAGTGGCTGGCGCTGAAGCGCGGCGACAAACGAATCGCGGTCGGAGCGCGATCGGCCATCTTTGCGCCGCTCGATAACCTCGGCGCCATCGTCGTCGACGAGGAGCACGAGTCGAGCTACAAGCAGGGGGAGACGCCGCGCTATCATGCCCGCGAAGTCGCGATTGTCCGCGCGCGCAGCGAAGGCGCGGTCGTCGCGCTCGGCAGCGCGACTCCATCGCTCGAGAGCTGGACGAACGCGCAGGCCGGAAAGTATGCGCTCTTGACCCTTCCCGAGCGCGTCGGCTCGGCGAAGCTGCCGAAGATCGACGTCGTCGATCGTCGAGATGCGAGCGCGGCCCGCGTGGCGGTTGGTCTCGGATCGCGCGACGCGAAGGATTGGTTGCGCCTCGTCATCAGCGAGGAGCTCGAGCAAGCGCTCGCGGACCGGCTGACGAAAAAGGAGCAGAGTATCCTGCTGCTGAATCGGCGAGGGTACGCGGCGTTCGTGCAGTGCGGCGAGTGCGCGGATGTGCCGACCTGCCCCAACTGCTCGATCAGCCTCACATATCATCGCACGCCGGAACGCCTCGTGTGCCACTACTGCATGCACGGCGAGCCGATGCGGACGTCGTGCCAGCGGTGCAAGGGCCTCGTGCTGCGTCAGCGCGGACTCGGCACGCAGCAGGTTGAGCGTTTGCTCATCGACCGATTCTCGTCGGCGCGGATCGCGCGCATGGACGTCGACACGACGAGTGGGAAGTGGGCGCACGCGACGATTCTCGATCGCGTCGGCGCCGGGGAGGTCGACATTCTCCTCGGCACGCAGATGATCGCGAAAGGCTTGGATTTCCCCAACGTGACGCTGGTCGGTGTCGTCGACGCGGACATCGGAATCAATTTGCCGGACTTCCGCGCGTCGGAGCGATGTTTCCAGCTTCTGAGCCAGGTTGCGGGGCGCGCGGGGCGAGGGCCGAAGGGCGGCCGGGTGCTGATTCAGACGAGAGTTCCCAACCATCACGCGGTGAAATGCGCGGTCGCGCACGACTACTCGGGTTTCGTCCGACAGGAGCTCGAGGGACGCGTATCGCCGGTATATCCGCCGAACGTTCGCATCGCGAACGTCGTTTTCAGCTCGACGACCGAAGCGGGCGCGGCAAACTTCGCGACGCAGGCGACGGCGTGGCTCCACGCCCTGCTGAGGAGTCGTCCGATGGACGGTGTCTCGATCATCGGACCGGCGCCATGTCCAGTCGAGCGAATCAAGAATCGCTGGCGGTGGCACGTGCTGATCAAGTCGGATCAACAGGCAAACCTCACCCGCCTTGGCCGCTACTTCCTCGAACGATTCAAGGTTCCGAAAGGGGAGCTGCGGGTCACATTTGATCGAGATCCCGTCGCTCTCCTCTGAGATCTCCGTTCTGAGCGGCCAGTTGCGAGTTCACGTCGAGACGCATGTTGCTCGAGGCGTTGCGGGAGGAACAGCCGCCCGGTCAGATTGCATGACGTGACGACTTTCCCGCCTCCGGATTTCTCCCAGCCAAAATTCGCGAATGTCCCCGACGCGCGGTTCGTTCCCGCGCCGGCCGATGGCGTTCTGCCCGACGGATTCTTTTCGACCACCAATCTTCCGACCTTCGTTCGCATGAACGGCGCGTGGCACGCGCCGCGCGAGCCGCGAATGGACAGCGGGTTGGTGCTCCATCCGGACGGAACCATCTGGGTTCGCGAAGGCCGCCAGCTGAAAAAAGGCGACCTGGTCGCCGTCGGCGACAAAGAAGACGGCACCCAGGGGATCTATGTGCAAACGCATATGGTCCCCGTGGGCGCCGACGAAGACGCCTTCACCTTCATGTCGAGCGAGGTGTCACGCGAGAAGCCGATCGACTACGCGCATATGGCACGCGTGCTGATCGAAGAAAAGGAGCGCGGCGGATATCCGGTATGGGTGACCGGTCCCGCGCTCGTGCATTCGCGCGCACGGAGCGACATGGCGTGGTTCATCGCGAACGGCTATGTCGGCGCGCTGCTCGCCGGGAACGCGGTCGCGGTCCACGACATCGAAGCGTCGATCTACGGAACGACGCTCGGCATGTCGAACACCGGCGAGATCACGCAGGGCGGCCACGGCCTCCACATGCGGGCGATCAACATGGTGCGGGCCGCCGGCTCGATCGCGAAGGCCGTCGACAACGGGATCATCAAGGACGGCATCATGTACTCCTGCGTGAAGTACAACGTGCCGTTCGTGCTCACCGGGTCGATTCGCGACGACGGTCCGTTGCCCGACGTCATCACGGACGCGCTCGAGGCGCAGGACGCCATGCGCGCGCACACAATCAAGGCGACGATGGCGCTCCTCATCGCGACGGCACTGCACGCGATCGCCACCGGCAACATGCTGCCCGCGTTCGTCGCGCAGCCCGACGGGACGATGCGCGAGCTCGCGACGATCTGCGTCGACTCGTCGGAGTTCGTCGTCAGCAAGCTCAAGGATCGCGGAACGCATCAGGCGTTCGGCGTCGTCACCAACGCGCAAGACTTCATGCACATCCTGCGGCTGTACGTCGAGCGCGAGCTCGCCACGCGGCGCGCGACGCCGTCCAGCGCGTCCGAGCCGGTGACGCGATGATCATCCAATCGGAGACGCGTGAGCGTTTTCTCAAGGCGATCGCCGCGCAAGTTCCGCCGGAACGCATCGCGGAGATCCACTTCTTTCCGCCGATCAAGCAGGGCGGCGTCGAGAGCGGTGTCGCGGTGGTGGTCGAGAATGTTTCGCCCGACGCGCCGCGCATGGTCGTCTACTCCGCGCGATATCGCCTGACGCTCAAAGGTCCGGATCGCGGCAAATGGGAGACGAACATGGTCGCCGAAGCCGACGCGCCTCTCGTCGCCGTCGATGCAGTCGTGCGCGGCGTGCAGCGTCGATCGGGTGACGTCGACGACGCGACGAAGATGGAAGGGGACGACGCCCGAACGATCCTTGGTCGGCTGAGCGGAAACGTCTCCACCTGACGACGGGTCCTCCGCTCGGTGGTGCTCGCATCCGGGCGACGAGTATCAGGGCGTCCGAAGGAAGTACGACACTCCGTTCGCCGAGCTCCTCGCAAACGATCCGACCAGCGTATCTCCGTGCAACGTTCCGGTGAACGTATCGATCTTTCGAGTCGACAACTGATTGCTCAGCAGTGAAAGCGTGATCACGCCGCCCTGCTGCTGGCCGAGGATTCCGTCGACGCGAGCGCTGGCGGTCGCCGTATACCGACCGCTCAGCGCCGTGGGCAGGTCAGGGCCCGCCGCCGGCGACTCGACGTAGACGGTCATGTCCGTCGTGACCGGCGTGACGCCCGTCGACTTGGCTGCGAGATATCGGTACCGGCCTTCCGGCGCTGCCGTTCGATCCGCGACCACGGTGACGGTCCCCGATGTCGTCGTCACGATCGATCCAAACAGCCCGATGCCTCCATCGATGCGGCTGATGATGCCGCTCCCGGTGAACGGATCGTTGTTCGTCCGATAGTAGTCGTAGAAGTTCGAGTCGACCGCGGCGACGAGCATGTCCTGGCGGAAGCCCGGGATGAAAACGTGCTCGAGGTCGCCCGCGAAGAGATTCCGCAGCGCGCCGCTGAAACGAAGCCGTGTGCTGTCGGTGAACAGAAAGTAGGGCCCGTACGGCGTCTCCATCCGCATGGCGTACGTTCGGGCGCTGTTCGCCGGCGCCCACGTCACATTTAGAATATCGTGATCGCGATTCATCGTCTGCGTGAGCGCGCCGGTCGATCGCACGTCGACTCGCGGAATTCGCGTGAAGCCGGTGACCAGCTTGCCGTCCGGCGTATGAATGCGCAGCTGATACCGCGCGCCGAGCACGAGAACCGAACCGGCGATCGGCACGCGATAGACGCCCGTTCCACGCTGAACGCCGTTCGTCGTGAGCTGATCCTCGACGCCGCGGAACGAGCGTCCAAGCGAATCGAGGATATCGACGGTTGCGTCCGAGATCGGGAGTCCACCCGCGCTCGCGATCGGATCTGCCGCATCGAAGCTCGTATCGGGCACCGACGCCACGCCGCTCAGGGTCTGTTCGAGGAGAACGACCTGATTCGTCGCGCCGGGGTTCAACACCGCGTGGACGACGACACCGGGCACCGATGCCGGAATCGTCACCTTGCCGATCTCGCACGACGCGAGCATCGCCGCGCAGAACAGCGCGCCGACGGCGGCGAAGCTAGAACTTGATCGTGACACCTGCGGACGGAAGAAAGGGAAACTGCGAGATCGCCTGACGTGTCGGCGGGTCCTTGCCGTAGTCGAACACGTACAAGAACACGTTCTTCGCGTTGTACGCGTTCACGACGCTGAGGTACGGCGCGATCGTCGTCCCGCGCACTTGAAACTGCCGAGTGACGTCGAGATCGAGACGCTGCGTCGAAGGAAGGCGCGCACCGTTGTGCGTGCCGCCGATGAACTCGTTCTGCGCTCCGGCGCCTCGGGTTCCGTACGAGTTCTGTCCCGGATCGTACACCCGGCGAACGATCTCCCCGACGATGTCGGTGAACGGCGTTCCACTCGCGTATCCAAACCGCATCCCGAGCAAGTATTTCGACAGACGCCAGCTCGCCACGACGTTGAAGTCGTGGCGCCGGTCATGGCCGGGAAAGTATTTGACGCCGTTCTGATCGCGCGAGGCAACCGCGTACGTGTACGAGATCCACCCGCTGAATCGTCCGGTCTCGAACTGTCGAAGGAGAACGTCAGCGCCGTACGAGTCGCCGTCGACCGAGTTGAACTCGTCGCCGTGCCGCGCGGGATCTTCCTGCGGATTGCCCTCGAGAAGCTGCCCGTACTTCTTGTAGAACCCTTCGATGCGCAGATAGCGCGTCGGCGACAGCCAGTGCTCCGTGCCGAGGATGTAGTGCCACGCGCTCGAGATCGGCGTCACCGAATCACTGGCGACCCAAAAGTCGAACAGGCGAACGGGAATGTCTTCGCGCGAGAGCGAGTGGGTCCACTGCGAGAAGCGGCCGACGGCCGCCGTCAGCGCGAAGTCCCTCGTCACGAAATACTTCGCCGAGAACCTCGGCGAGAACGCCATCCAGTTCGCGGATGACAGCGTCTCCACGCGCAGCCCACTTTCGAGAATCCACGACGGCGATGCGCGCCAGATGTCGTCGACGTATCCGGCCGCCGAAACCGGCGACTGCCGGAGATCGAAGATCTGCGTCTGCGCGTCCGCCGTTCGCGCGTCGTACCGAATGCCATAGGACGCGACGTCGTAGCCGATGCTTCGCTCATGCGTCGACGTACGTGCGGTCATGCTGCCGGCGCGACGAAGATCGCGAACGCTGTTCTCGAGGGTCAGTGAACCTTCGCCAAGATCGAGATTCGTCGAGAAGATGGACGCCGATGCGCGCTGCTCGAGCGTCGTCGTGTCGCCGAAAAGCAAGCGCGCGACACCGCGGCGTTGGCGGTCGGCGATCGTCTTCGTCAGCGACCCACCGACTACCGTGTTTCCCCAGTTGAACAGGAAGCTGCCGCCGCTCGGATCGGAGATGGACGTGTCGCCGAACGTCGCGATGTTCGCGTCGAGCACGTCTCTCCCGTCGTACGCCGTGATCGCGAGCTTCGTGGTCGGCGTGAACGCATACGTGAAGTGCGCCTGCTCGTCGCGAAAATGGTAGGGGAGCGTCTCCGAGCTGATGAGATCGACGAATTTATCGGCGTACGTCCGGCGCCCGGAGATCATCCACGTCCCTTTGCCGCTCGCGAACGCGCCGCCGAGCTCCCCGGTCGACGCGAGCACCGACAGCTCCGCGGTCCCGTGCACGCCGCTTTTCGCCTCTTCCGCCGAGTGGACGTCGAGGACGCTCGACAGTCTGCCGCCGTAGCGCGCGGGAAACCCGCCGGTCATCAGTGACACGTCACCGACCGTCGGATCGATGAACGTGCTGAATAGGCCGCCGAGGTGAAACGGATTATAGATCGGAAATCCGTCGATGAGGATCAGGTTCTGATCGGATTCGCCGCCGCGAACGTTCAGTCCCGTGGAGAAGTCGTTGCGCGCCTCGACGCCGGGAAGGAGTTGAACGATTCGAATGATGTCCGGTTCGCCGAACTTCGGGACGCCTTCCACGGCGCGCGCCGTGATCTGCACCGTTCCGACATTCGGTCGCGACTCGAAGATGTCCCGGTCAACGGGCCGCGCATTCGTTCGAACCGCGCCGAGCACCGTCGCTTCGGTCTCGAGCCGAAACAGCACGCGCGTCGTGTCGTTCGCGCGAACGACGACCGCCTGCTCCTGGGTCTTGTAGCCGAGCAGTCGTGCGCGGAGCGTCGCGTCGCCAACGGGAACCGCCCCGATGACGAAGCGTCCGCCCGCGTCGGCGATCGCCCCGCGGGTCGTTCCGACGATCGCGACGCCGACACCCGCGCGTGCTTCGCTCGTGCCCGCGTCGACCACTTGCCCCGCGATGACCCCGGTCCCCTGCGCTCGGAGCGTCGGTGCGAAGGCCAGCAGCAGCGCAAGGGTGGGCACGACATACCGCGTCATTAGCGTCTTATGAATGTCGCGCGCATCCTCGATCCGGGCCTGCTCGAGCTCGAGATATGAAGGTCCGATGAGAAACGGGTGCAGCTGATTGCCACCGGCCGCGCCGTGCGCACCGATCTGATCGTCGAACGAAACAATCTCATAGCCGTCATAGGCACCGAAGATCGTGATGTCGCCCGCGTTCGCCTGCGACACGAGATGCTCGACCGCGCGCACGACGAGCCGGGTAGCCCCGTACGCGTCGAGCGGATTGTGTCCATCGAGCACCGCGAGCTCACCGCCGACGATCACCGCCCGGCCGATCGGGCTCTCCAGATGTACGGCCGGACCGCTCATGGTTCCTAACAGCCCGACGCCCGGGTGGCGGAGCAGCTCGGCGTAGAGGTTCGCGCGGCGCGTATCGCCGGTGATATCGCCGTGGTCGAGCCGTTCCTGTTTGTCGGCGAAGTAGAGGAGCGCGAGGCACGAGCTGTAGGTCACGACGACGTCGCGCTCGTTGTCGACGCGATACTTCTCGGGGAGAATCAGCTCGCGAATTCCATACTTGCTCCGCAACCAGTCGCGAAGTCTCCCGAGCGCACGGCGCAACGTGCGCTGCGACGGCGGGGCGACCTGCGCGACCGCCTCGACGACGGCAGGGCCCATGTCCGCGTACTCCGACGTGTCGGCGAAGCTCTCGCGTGTGCTGAGCGGCTCGTCGCCGCGCCGCGCGGCGTCGCCCTCGAGAATGCGCTGGACCGTCGTGCCGAGCGTCTCACCGTACGTCACGCGATAGCTCGACGACGGCGTCATTCCGTGATCCGAGAGAATCACGAGATCGTATTCGCGTCCGCCGAGGTTCTGGATCATGCGCCGGATCTCGCGGATGCGCGCGTCGGTTCGGCGAAGGTCGCGCAGTGCCTGGAAGCTCGACGGCCCGAAGTGGTGTCCCAACTCGTCGTACTGCATGAACGTGCTGTAGATGACCGGCACGCCGAGGTAGACGTCGAGCAGAATCGCCATCGTCTGCACCTCGCGGACGACGACATTGCTCAAGATGCGGATGAACGGGAACAGCCCCTCGCTGTGCGTCCGGCGTCGCGCCAGCTCGCCGACCGCGCGCTCGTATTCTTCGCGAAGCCACTCGAGCGCTCCTTGAAACGCCATTCGCGCGACGCGAATCGGGTGCAGCACCAACAACATCGCCATGCGCCAGCCGCCGAGCCGCCGGAACGCGGACATGCGTTCGCGCGTCGCAACGGTGAGGGCGACCGTTTGCGCGTCGCCGTCGAGAAGGTTCACATAGCTCGACCCGCCGGCGAGTGCGCCGGGCGCGTGAATGCGGTCGCGGATGTATTGCACACCCGACGGCGTGTTGCAGGTTATGACTCGCCGTTCGCGCTTGTCATAGAAGCGGAACGCCGGAATGCCTTCGTTCTCGCCATGGAAGATTCCCGCCTGGCAGTACGGCGTGGCCGACGGCAGGCCGCAGAACCAGCGGCGGAGCGTATAGCCTTCTTCGCGAACCATTCGCGAGATTGTCGGACAGTATCCGAGCTCGATTCCGCGACGCAGCTCGGCGTACGAGAGCGCGTCGATCTGTAGCATCACCAGCCCCCGGCGCCCGTCGTTCGGTCGACGCTCGCGGCGAAACACGCGATATTTGAGTGCGAAATACCCACGAAGGAATCGACTCTTGAGCGACGTTGCCGTTCCCATCGCGTTCGGAGCAGGCTTGGCCAGCTTTCTGTCGCCTTGCGTGCTGCCGCTCATCCCGAGCTACGTGACCTTCATAACGGGCATGACGCTCGACGACGTCGCGCGCGCCAGGCGAACGGCGTTGGTGCACGCGCTGCTGTTCGTGTTGGGGTTTTCGCTCATCTTCCTCGCGCTCGGCGCGTCGGCAACGCTGCTCGGTCGATTGCTCGTCACGTATCGAGTGTGGATCAGCCGAGTGGGCGGACTCTTGGTCCTGGTGTTCGGGCTGTATCTGCTGGGTGTCTTCAACCTAGGCGCTTTCGCCCGGGAGCGCCGGATACACATCACGGACAAACCGCTGGGCTATCTCGGGACGGTGGTGGTTGGGATCGCATTTGGCGCAGGCTGGACGCCGTGCATCGGTCCAATCCTTGGCAGCATTCTGACGTACGCCGCGACGCAGGCCGATGTCTCGCGAGGGGTTGGATTGCTTGCCGCGTATTCGCTCGGGCTGGCGGTTCCGTTCGTCCTCGCGGCGGTCGCGATCGAGCGGTTCATCACGGTGTTTCAGCGGATGCGGTCTGCGATGGTGTGGGTGTCGCGAATTTCCGGCGCGCTGCTCATCATCGTGGCCGTGCTGATGCTCACCGACTATCTCACGGTGATCACGGGAGTCCTACAGGCGTGGACTCCAGCGGCGCTCAAGAGCCGGCTATAGCGACAACGGATTGCTCTCCAGCCACGGGCGTCGGTTGCTGTTGTCTGCGCTTGGGCCCAGGTGATGGCCGAGCGTTTCAGCGTGCCTCGGGTCGGTCCAGCCACTCGTTCGCGCGGGCAACGAGCGTCCTCGCAGGCACCGGCTTCACCAGCACGTCCGCGCACCCCGCGGCGAGACACCTCGCGCGAGTCTCCGGATCGTCGTGGCCCGTCAGCGCGACGATCGTCTTGCAGCCCGCCGCCTTCAATGGCTCGACGAGATCGAGACCGCTGCCGTCCGGCAACGTGAGGTCGAGCAGAACGAGCCTCGCCGGATCCCGACGCGCAACGGCAATCGACTCGGCAATCGACGCCGCGATCGACACGCGGCGATTCGTGTTTTCAAATAGAATGCGGAGCGCGCCGCTCACGAGCTCATTGTCCTCGATCACGAGGACGTGCGCGCGCTCCTCGACTGAGTCGCTCAGGCTTCGGCTTCGACCGGGACGGAGAAGAAGAACTTGCTGCCCTTTCCGAGCTCGCTCTCGAGCCAGATTTTGCCGCCGTGCAACTCGACGAGCTTCCGCGCAATCGTGAGACCGAGGCCCGTGCCATGGTGCGCGCGCGACGGCGTCGAATCCACCTGCGCGAACTCACGGAAAATCAGATCGTGATGCTCCGGAGCGATGCCGAGGCCCGAGTCGCCGACCTCGACGATCAACGTCGCAAGCCCGTCGGTCTGCCGGCGCGATGCGCGCACCCACACCCGGCCCCCCGATGGTGTGAACTCGATCGCGTTGCCGAGCAGGTTACCGACGACGTGCGCGATCTTCTCGCGGTCGGCATTGATGCGCGGGAGGCCCGGCTCGGTCTCGACCGAAAGTGAGAGCAACTTCTTTTTCAGCAGCGATTCGTTCAACGAGCTGACCTGCTCGAGCACGTCGCGAATCGAAAACCGCGTCGGGACGAGCGTGAGCTGATTGGCGGCGCCGCGGGCATACGTCAAAATCTCGCCGACCTGGTTCAACAGCTGGCGACCGCCGGCGATGATGCCGCGGATGCTGTCGAGCTGCTGCGGCGAGAGATCGCCGAGGATTCCGTCGCGCAGAATCTCCGCATGCGTGATCACCGCGGTGAGCGGCGTGCGCAGGTCGTGCGAAATGTTTGCCAGGAACTGGGTCTTGAGCGCGTCGCGCGCGCGCAGCTCGGCAATCTCGACGACCGCCTCTTTGAGGCGAACTTCGAGTGCCGTCAGCCGAGAATCGGCAGCTGCGGCTTTCATAACCGGCGGCGCATCCGCCGCGCTCTCCACCGTAGTCATGCGTCTATTGTATCTCCTGTTGTTGACTCTGCCAACTCGCTTTCGCCGTCCGACTCGATCGACTCCTCGAGCTGCTGGCGACTGAGCAGCGACCAATACCGCCCGCCTGCGGCGAACAGATCCGCGTGCTTTCCTTGCTCCACGATCCGGCCTTCGTCGAGCACGATGATCCAGCTTGCGTCGCGGATCGCACTGACACGATGTGACGCGATCAGAGCAGTTCGGCCGGCCAACGCCTCGCGGAGCGACCGGAGAATCTGCGCCTCGGTGTGCGTATCGACCGCGGACAGGGCGTCGTCGAGCAGAACCACGCTCGGCCTTCGCGCCAGCGCGCGGGCCAATGCCGCCCTCTGCTTTTGTCCGCCGGACAGATTGATCCCGCGTTCGCCGAGCAGCGTCGAATACCCGCCAGGGAACTGTTTGATCGTTTCGTCCAGCTGTGCGATCTCAGCCGCCCATTCTCCGGCGCGCTCGTCGCCGGTTCCATAGGTGAGGTTGCTCGCGATCGTGTCGCTGAAGAGAAAGCTCTCTTGCGTCACATATCCGATCTCTCGGCGCAGCACGTCGTGATTCAAATCACGAATCGGAGCTCCGTCGAGGAGGATCTCGCCTTGCTGCGGATCGAACAGGCGCGGCACGAGATCCATCAGCGCGCTTTTGCCGCTCGCGGTCGCGCCGACGATTCCAATCGTCGCGCCCGCCGGAGCGGTGAACGAGATGTCGCGCAGCACCCAGCGCGGCGCGTGGCCCGGCTCGGCCGGGTAATGAAAACTGACATTACGAAACTCTAAAGAGCGGCCTGCGGTCGCCCGCGGCAGCGACCGCGGATGCGCCGGTTCGGCCAGCACCGACTTCGCGTCGAGGACGTCGAGGAGACGCGTCATCGACGCCGCGCCGCGCTGGAACAGGTTGATCACCCAGCCGAGCGCGATGAGCGGCCAGGTGAGCATGCCGAGGTACATGCCGAACGCGACGAAGCTGCCGACGCTGATCTCGCCGGAGATCACATAGCGTCCGCCGAGCCACAGCACCGCCACCATCCCGAAGCCCGCGAAGACGGAGAAGCCCGGCTGCATCAACCCGTAGAGCTGGGTGAGCCGCATATTCTTCTCGAGATAGCCCTCGTTCAGCGCGGCGAAGCGCGCGATCTCGGCGTCTTCCTGGCGGAACGCGCGCACGATGCGCACGCCCGCGAGGTTTTCCTGCGCGAGCGTCGTGAGATCACTGAAATGGGACTGAACCGCCTCGAAGCGCGCGTGAATGTGCCGGCCCATGAGAAGGCCGAGGAGCGGCAAGATCGCCATCGGGACGGCCGCGAGCAGCGTCATTCGCGGCGAGATGTGGATCATGAACGCCAGCGCGAACGCGCCGCCGGCAATGGTATTTGTCAGGTACATGATGGCCGGGCCCGCGGCCATGCGTACGGCGCTCAAGTCGTTCGTCAGGCGAGCCATCAGGTCGCCTGTTCGCATGCGACCATAGTATGTTGCGTCGACCGATTCCAATTGTCTGAATAGCGAGTTCCTGAGATCGAACTCGATGTGCCGGCTCACGCCGTTGAGGAGCTCGCGCATCCAGTAGCGACCGACGGCGCCGACCAGCGAGACGCCGATCATCGCGGCGGCGAGCAGCCAAATGGATCTGAGAGGAGCCCCGCCGCGAATTCCGTCGAGCGCGCGCCTCAAGAACCAAGGGACGACACTCGAGAACGCGGCGGAGCCAACGGTCAACAACAGCCCCCATGCAACATCGCCCGTGTACGGGCGGTAGAAGGGAAGCAGTCGCTTAAGGGAGCTCGTGGTTGGCACCTGCCTTGCCACTGCTCAACTGACTCCAGGAGGAACACTCATGCCAAAATATATTCGCCGGGTTGGAGCGCCGATCGTGCTCGCGGCATTTACGGCGTTCGCCGCGTGCCGCTCCGATGCGAAGAAGGGGCCAGACAGCGGCGCGCTCGCGACCGACAGCACGTTGAACCGCGACTTGGCGTTGGCGGGACGTGATTCCGCTGCGCAGCCGCAATTGAAGGACGTACCGGCGTCGACACCGTCGGCCCCGGCAGAGGCACCGCCGAAGCGGACGGCGACGCCCGAGCGCCGCGCACCGAAGACGACGCCGCACACGACGCCGAAGACCGCGCCGAAATCCGCGCCTCCGTCGGCAGCGACCCCGCCGGCGCCGGTCACGACAGCGAGCGGCAATACGGTCACGACGAATCCGACGACCGGGAGTGCGGCCGCGTCAGGCGGTGGTGCGGTCGGAATGATTCCGGCCGGCACGACGCTCAACACGAACTCGTCGTCGAAGGTCTGCACGGGAACCAATAGCGTCGGGGATCACGTTACGGCGACCGTCGAGAACAGTGTGACGGGCTCGAACGGCGCGACGATTCCCGCCGGCGCGACCGTCAACATGACCGTGACGAGTCTCAAGCGCAGTGAGAACGCGAACGACCCGATCGTGATGGAGTTCGCCGTGAACTCGGTCACATTCGGCGGCCACACGTATCCGCTCGAAGCGACGGTGCAGTCGGCGTCCATCACACGTGTGAAGGATCAGCCGAGTGAGAAGACGGCGCAGAAGGTCGGCATCGGCGCGGTGGCCGGCGCGATCGCTGGTCGGATCATCGGGAAGAGCACCAAGGCCACGGTGATTGGCGGCGCAGCTGGTGCGGCCGCGGGCGCGGCGGCTGCCGCGGCGACGGCAAACTATCAGGGCTGCATCGACAGTGGTGGCTCGATCGTTCTGAAGCTCACCGCGCCGGCGACGATTAGGGCGTAGACTGGGGACTGGGGACTGGGGACTGGGGACTGGGGACTGGGGACTGACGACTGGGGACTGACGACTGGGGACTGACGACTGGGGACGGGCGGTCATTCAGCGACGCCGAAACGATCGCTCTCTCGGCGAGGCAGGTCCCCAGAACGGCAAAACGCGGTTAATCACGCGGAGCCGCGGAGGACGCGGAGAAGAACGCTGTCCTTGGGGTCGTACTCGACGGCGTGCCGTTCTCCGCGGCTCCGCGGCTCCGTGTGAGATCTGCACTTTGCGATTCCGCTTGCGGCTCTGCGCGAGATCGCGACAAGGACAGCGATCTCACGCTTCGCTTGGGATGACGGGCGGGAAGGCTATTCCACACGAAAGCTGTTGTTCCTCGTCGCCCGCCGCCCGTCCCCGCAGTCGTCAGTCCCCAGTCCCCAGTCGTCAGTCCCCAGTCATCAGTAGCCCGCCGGACGACCACTCGAGCGCGGATCCGACATCCCCTCGTAGCCACCCTTCACGCGCATGATCGCGTTGATCAGTCCCACGCCGCTGATCGGCTCCATCCCGTAGCCCATTCTGCGCAGCGAATCGAGCACTGCTGGCTCGAGACCGTTGCGCTCGAACATCAGCGAATCCGGCAGCGCTTGATGATGAATCCTCGGCGCGCTCACGGCATCGGACAGAATCATGTGATGATCGAGCACGTTCAGAATCACCTGCGACGTGCTCGTGATGATTCTCGGACCTCCGCGGCTCCCGACGACGAGCAGCAGCGAGCCGTCGCGATCGAGGACGATCGTCGGCGACATTGCGCTGAGCATGCGCTTGCCCGGCTGGATCGCATTCGCCTCGCCCTGCACGAGACCGAACATGTTCGGCTTGCCCGGCGCGGCGGCGAAGTCGTCCATCTCGTCGTTCAAGAAGAAGCCGCCGCCTTTGACGTAGACGCCCGAACCGTACAGGGCATTCAGCGTCGTCGTCGTCGCCACGGCATTTCCTTTCGCGTCGGCGACGGAGTAGTGCGTCGTCTGCGCGCCCTCGCGCATGATCTTCGCGACTTCGGACGTCGGAGTCGCGCGATTGGCGCCGATGGTCGCGTACAGCTTCTTCGCGTATGCCTTGTCCGTGAGCTGCCGCATCGGCACAGCGGCGAACGCGGGATCGGCGAGCTTCTCGTTCCGATCGATGAAGGCGCGCTGGTACGCGGAGCCTAGCAGGTGTACATACGCCGCGCTGCCGAACGGCGGAAGCGTCGGGACGTTCTCGAGAATGTTTAGAGTTTCTGTAACGACGACGCCGCCGGATGACGACGGCGGCATCGTGAACAGTGTGTAGCCGCGATAGGTCGACTTCACGGCGTCGCGCCACACGGGCTTGTACTTCGCGAGATCCGGCTCGGTGATGATGCCGCCGTCACGCTTCATCTCGTCGGCGATCAACTTCGCCGTCTCACCCGAGTAGAACCCGGCCGCGCCCCGCTCGGCGATCCGTCGCAGCGTCTTCGCGAGGTCGGGTTGCTTGAGACGCGTCCCGACGGGCAGCGGCTGGCCGTCGGGAAGGAAAACCGACGCTCCATTGAACTGCCCGATGAGCTTCGCCGCATTCTTGTACGAGCGTGCCTGCGCGCTGTCGACGATGAAGCCTTCTTCGGCGTAGCGGATCGCCGGCGCCATCACGTCTTTGAGCGACATCGTGCCGTATTTCGCGAGAGCGGCGGTGAGACCGGCCACGGCGCCCGGGACACCGCTCGCCAGCGGACCGACGACGCTCTTGTCCGTGAGATTGCCCTTGTCGTCGAGATACATGTCGCGCGACGCGGCCATCGGGGCGATCTCGCGATAGTCGAGCGCCGCGGTGCGGCCGTCGGCCATGCGAATGACCATGTATCCGCCGCCGCCGATGTTGCCCGCTTCCGGGAACGTGACGGCCATCGCGAATCCAACCGCGACGGCCGCGTCGACCGCGTTGCCGCCCTTTTTCAGGATTTCAACTCCTGCGAGGCTCGCGAGCGGTCCGTCCGCGGCAACCATTGCGTGTGCGCCGACGACCGGCGCGCGCCCCGCATGAAACGGCCAGGTCGCGGGAAAAACCGCGGGATGGCGGTCGGGCGGATATGTCGCTTTGCCATTCGCCGCGCTCGGAAGACCGATGTCCGTCGCGCCCGGCCTCGTTTGCGCCGATGCGCTCGACGCGAGAGCGACAACAGTAAACGCGAATGTCAGTTTTCGAATAGATGTCGCCATGTCAGTTTTGTGTGGGTCGTGTCATGCTGATCGGACTGTGGCGAAAGCCTCACGACATAAAGCCGTATTCGTTGGTTTTTTCAATGCTTTCTGTCGCTGTTCGTTCTGCTCGTCCAGCTCGTCGCTCTCGTGTCGAGTCATCGATGTTGGTCCGGCGCAGTTGCTTTGGCGGCGAGAGCAGTTTCGCCCTTCGCCGCCGCTCGCAGGATGACGAGACGGCTAGAACCCGACTCGAAAACCTCCACGGAACGCGAAGACCCGCGGCGCCTGCTGCTCGACCGTCGAGCTCTGTCGATGGAAGACAAAGTCCAACATCTCGCCAATGTAGATGTCCGAGTTTCGCGAGAAACCGTACGAGACACCCCCGCCGAAACCGAACGTCGCGTCGTACGGCCCGTCTTGCGGATCGAGTCGCGTCTGCGTCGTGCTCTCGCGGAAGTTCGTGAACTGCGTCACCCCGCCCTCGAGCTGATACATCCCATGAAATCCAGCGCCGCCGCCCATGCGAACGAACGCGGTGTACTGGTTGATGTCGGCGTCCGCGCGACACTCGCTGCAGAAGCTGCTGAAGTTTCCGCTCTCGTACGTCAGCGGCACGCTCGAGAACCCGGCGGAGATGCCGACGGTCGCGCCGCGCGCGATCGTCTTCTCGAGCGTCGCTCGGATCTGCGATGAATACCCGAAGCGCCAAATCGATCCCGTCCGATCGTCGCTCAACGTGATCCCGTCGACGTAGCCGAGCGACAGGCCGACCCAATAGTCGGGATCGTTGTTGATGTTCTGCGGCTGCCGACGGATCTGTGCATGCGCCGTCGCGGCGAACAAGGCGAGCATCGAGCAAACGGTGCGACGAAACATCGTTCAGTTCCTCGAGTTTGTTGCGGGTCGCGCTCGACTCCGCATAAGTTAGCCCACGACATGACGTTCATCGACCCCAGACTGACCGAGCGGCGAAACCCTCGCACCGCCGACATCGATCTCGCTTCACCGCTGGAGATCGTCGATCTCATAAACACTGAAGATCGAACTGTTCCGGACGCGGTCGCGTCGCAGCGTGAAGAAATCGCACGCGCGGTCGAGCGGGCCGAGCAGACGTTCCGCAACGGCGGCCGTCTTTTCTACGTCGGCGCCGGAACCTCCGGACGCCTCGGCGTCCTGGACGCGTCCGAGTGTCCGCCGACGTACGGCACTGATCCCGAGATGGTGCAGGGCATCATCGCCGGCGGTCACAAAGCGTTGACGCGATCGCAAGAGGGCGCGGAAGATCGCCTCGAGGGCGCGGTCGAAGATCTCCAACACCACGGGGTCCGGCGCGGCGATTTCGTGGTCGGCATCGCCGCCTCGGGAACGACACCGTACGTGCGACGCGCCCTGGCGTACGCGCGGAGCATCGGCGCGTCGACGGCGCTCGTCGCGTGCTCGCCGCCGCCGCAGGACGCGCTCGACGTTGCCGACATCGTCATTCTGCCGCTCACGGGGCCCGAGGTCGTGACCGGCTCGACGCGCATGAAAGCGGGAACGGCGACGAAGCTCGTGCTCAACATGATCACAACGGGCGCGATGATCCGCCTCGGCAAGACGTTCGGCAATCTCATGGTCGACATGCGGGCGTCGAACGACAAGCTGCGCGATCGCAGTGAGAGAATTCTCATGGAAGTCTGCGAGGTCGATCGCGACGGGGCGCGTGCGCTCATCGCCGCGAGCGGCGGCGTCGTCAAGACCGCGATCGTCATGCACTACCTCGGCGTCGGTCGCGACGATGCCGACGCGCAGCTCGAGCAGCATGGCGGCGTGATTCGCCGCGTGCTCGATCGCGCGCCGCCGCCGGTGCCATCGGCATGAGCGTTTTCGTCGGGCTGATGTCGGGCACATCGCTCGACGGAATCTCCGCGGCCGTCGTGCGATTCGCGCCGCACGACTCGGGGATCGAGACGGAGCTGCTCGCATTTCAGACGGTCGCGTATTCGCGCGAACGACGCGAGCGTTTGCTGCGCGCGCTCAGCGCGGGAACGGCGCAAGAGTATTGTCGCCTCGCGTTCGACCTCGGGGAATGGCTCGCGGAGGCCGCGATCGCGGCGATGGCGGAGGCGGGAGTGCCGCGAAGCGAAATCCGCGCGATCGGCTCGCACGGCCAAACGATCTGGCACGAGGTTCCGAATCCTGACGCGCCGCCGCACTCGACGTGGCAGCTCGGCGAAGCCGCCGTCATCGCCGAGCGAACGGGCATCGATGTCGTGAGTGATTTCCGCGTACGGGATGTCGCGGCGGGCGGGCAGGGAGCTCCGCTCGTTCCCATCGCCGATGCGTTGATTTTCAGTGGTGACGATTGGCGCGCGCTTCAGAATATCGGCGGCATCGGCAACGTCACCATCGTTCCGCCGGGGGGCCGGCTCGAAGGAGTACGAGCGTTCGACACCGGGCCGGGCGTCACGGTCATCGACGCCGTCACGCGTCGGTTCTTTCCAGATCTCTCATACGACGTCGACGGGAAGATCGCGGCATCGGGGACCGTGATCGACGGTGTGGTCGACGCGGTGCTCACGCATCCCTACTTCAGCAGTCCTCCGCCGAAGTCGACCGGCCGTGAGCTCTTCAATCCGGCGTTCGTCGACGACTTCATGAAACGATGTCGCGACGTGCGCCCCGCGTGCGGCAGCGCGGACATCGTCGCAACCGCGACCGCGCTCACCGCGCGCAGCATCGCCGACGCTTACCGCCGCTTCATGCCGGAGCCGGTGACCGAAGTCCTCGTGTCCGGCGGCGGCGCGAAAAACCCGACGCTCGCGAAAATGATCGCGAGTCTCGTTGCGCCGATCGAAGTCCGCCAGTTCGCGGATCGTTTCTTCGATGGAGAGGCGAAGGAAGCTGTCGCGTTCGCGCTGCTCGCCTACCTTCACGTGAGCGCGAAGGCTGGAAACGTTCCGCGCGCGACCGGCGCGACGGGTCCGCGAATTCTTGGGAAGCTGACGCCGCACTAGACACCGGATATTACGATCCCGGCACCAGAGCGGCTATTTCACGGTGCTGACGAGGGCCGCGATTTTGTCGGCGGGGACCGCGTAGACGACGTGCCCACCCGTTCCGCGCGGTCCACCCCAGACGACGCCGACAACGTGCCCGTGCTCGTCGACCACCGGGCTTCCGCTCGAGCCGTGCGCCGCGAACGCGTCGATCTGCAGTAGCTCGGGCACCGACTTGCTCACGCGACCGATCGTCAACGACGTCTTCGCCGTGAAGTCGTTCGCGGGACCTTCCATCGGACTGTCCGTGCCCAACGGGAAGCCGATCGTCGCGATCGGCGCGCCGATCTGCGCGTCCATCGTCGTCGCGATGCCGCTCACGGCTTGATACTGTCCCGCGTCGTCCATCTGAAGGAGCGCGAGGTCGACGTTCGGATTGTCGTCGAGCTTCACGAGGTGCGCGCCCTTCCATTCCTTCGTGTTCGCGAACTTCACGAGGATCTTCGCCGCAGCGGCGTTGCCGGAATCGCTCACGACGTGGCGGTTCGTGACCAGCAGCCCGGTCGACGTCACCATGAAGCCCGTTGCCTCGCGCTGCTTGCCGCCAACATCCGCGACGATCAGCCCAACCGCCGGATCGTTCGCATTGCGCACCGCCGGCACATCCATCGCGTTGATGCGCTGTTGGAGATCGTGATTGTCGCGAAGCTGTTCCTGGACCGCGGCCTGGGATTTGTCGTCGCGTGCGTCGTGAGCGTTCGCGATGAGGCTGTCCAGCCGGCGTTGCAACGCGTTCGCGACCGTCGTGTCGTTCATGGTCGCGAGCTTCGTCTGGAACTGACGCGTCGCGTCTTCGTTCGCGGCGAGCAGCTTCTGGATCTCTGCGTCGCGAGACGCCGTGGCTCGATGTCCGTACCAGTACATGCCCCCCGCGACGCCGCCGAGTATCGCGACGGCGGCGACGATGGCGGCGCGAAGCACGCGCGTCTGCTTCTTCACTTCGATCGCGACACGCTCGACCGTCGGCTGGCGATCCGCGAGCTCGGGTTCAACTGAAGGCTCCGCGGTGGCGTCGACGGTGTCGGCGACGTTCGCGAGTTGCTGGTCGACGCGAGCCGGCGCGAAGCCCTCAGGCTCGGATGGAGCGCTGACCACCGCCTCACGCCGTTCGACTGAGTTGAGCCGCCCCTGCAGCTTCGCCGCGAGAGAGCTCACGTGTGGCTTCGAGTCCGCGGGCTCGGCGGACTCGATCGCTTCCGACGCGTGTGGCGGCGTCACCACGGCAGTGCCGAGCGGCGTCGTTCGTGGCGCAACACCGGTGATGATGACAGACACAGTCGGCCCCTGTGCGCCGAACCGAATCGTGTCACCGTCCTCGATGTCGCGATTGCCGCCGGGATCCAGCTGTTCGTCGTTGAGGAACGTGCCGTTGGTGCTGTCCTTGTCGTACAGGCGATAGCTCGTTCCCGTAAAACGGATCTCGCCGTGACGACGCGAGACGTCGAGATCTTTCTTGATGTCCAAGAGAAAGTCGCTCGCCGGATGACGCCCGATCGAGATGACGGCCTTCTCGAAGTAGTCGCTCTGTCCCGCGCGAGCGCCCGACGTGATCCGCAGCTCGATCGGCATCAGACCTTCGGCGCAGTCGCGGATGGCGAGTCGGATGTGTTGCCGCTCGCGTAGTGCAGCAGCAGCCAGGCAGCCGCGACGAGCAACAAGCCAAGGAGCGCGAACGCGATCATCTGTCCGGTGCCGCGGCGCTGCGGCGACACGACAGGTGTCGGCATGGGCTCGGGCTCGCCGATCTTGATGTGCGGAACCGTCGATTCGCCAAGTCGAAGCGGACCAGTCCCCGGGCGCGGCGGAAGCGGATACGCCTCGGTGATCAGGTCTTCGATGACGACGTCGAGCGCCGTGGTCGGCGTTTGTCCCGCTTCGGGAAGAGGAAATACGCGATGGCCGACTTCGTCATCGGTCACGGACGGCTGAAGACCTGGTCCGTCGAAGCGCGCGATGACGACGGTGATGTTGTCAGGACCGCCATTTTCGTTCGCGAGATCGATGAGCTGCTTGCACGCGTCCTCGATGTTCGCCTGACCGCCGACGATGCGCCCGATGTCTTCCTTCGTGATCTGCCCCGACAGCCCGTCGCTGCACAGGACGAGCTTGTCCCCGCGGCGCACGCCTTGGTGCGTGAGATCGATCTTGATGTGCGGCTCGGGACCGAGTGCCTGCAGGATGATGTTGCGTCGCTCGCTCTGCGCGGCTTCTTCCTCGGTGAGCTCGCCCGCTTCGATGAGCTTCTGCATGAGCGACTGATCCTTCGTGATCTGCTGCGCCATCCCGTTGCGCACGAGATAGGCTCGGCTGTCGCCGACCTGCGCGAGATAGAGCGTGTCGCCGAGGAAGCCCGCGACGGTCGCGGTCGTGCCCATGCCGCGATATTCGGGGTGGCCGCTCGCAAACGCGTTGATCCGTTCGTTCGCCGTCTTCGTGGATTGCTTGATCGCGCGAACGAATTCCTCGGGCTCGGTGGTTTCGGCGGTGATCCACAGCGCGCGCATTTCGCCGAAGACGATCTCGGTCGCCATCGCGCTGGCGATTTCGCCCGCGGCGGCGCCGCCCATTCCATCGGCGACCATGAAGAGCGTACCGCGCGGACCGACCGTGCGATTGAACTCGTCTTTCTCCGACTCGGGCATCTCGCCGTTCACCGACAGGTCGGTGACGGCGAACGCATCTTCGTTGTGCTCACGCGTCCGCCCCACGTCGGTCCGAGCGACGACGTGGATCGTGACCTCGCCTGGTGGGGGGGAGGTGTCCGGCGATGAGCTCATCGAGGGAGTGGAGGGATCGGTGACGGCCACGTAAAAGTGCGACGGATTATGGGCAGGCCGCGAGTCGGTCGTCCACTTTTCGCTGATAGGACGTCCCTCGTGCCCGATCCTTAACATCGGCCAGCGCTGCGCAGGCCTTCTTGGTGTCGTCGAGGGTGACGTAGGCCTCGAATCGGACCAATGCTGCGCGGGCGACGTCCCCGGCAGCGTCGAGACGGCCGTCGAGCGCGTCGAGTCTCCGGAGGGCGTCGCGCGCCGCTCGTTTGTCGTCGCCGCGGGCCTCCGATTCTGCGTGCGTAAGCTCTCTGTCGACATCAAGCACTGCGGCGGAGACGGCTGGCGAAACGGGCGGGGAGGATTGGCCGGGTTGGTTCCGAACAGTATCGGCCGAACGGGATTCCGGCGTACTGTCCTTCCGTAGTATCGGCGCGTAAATGGCCGCAGAAATGACGAGCAATGCCGCCATTCCGCCACCAACCCACAGAACAGCGGGTCGGTTCGGCGGTCGCGCGGGAGAAACCCGCGTTACCGGCACTGTGGCTGCTCGGAAAAGCGGCTGGCGAGCCTCGCGTGCCCGGCCGGTCGGTCCGTGTGAGGCGCTCTCCAGATCACGACCAAAGGCCGCCGCGCTCTGATAGCGCTCAGCGACATCTCTGGCGAGCGCTTTGTCCAGTATCTGCTGGACCCCCGACGGCCACGCGATCTCCGGACGGGACTCGGCGAGCGTCTTCGGGGAGTCGGTGAGCCGCATGATCATCGATTCCTGGGCCGAGTCGGACGGGAAGGGCAGTTTGCCGGTGAGCATGTTGAAGGCGACGATGCCGAGCGAATAGATGTCGCTTCGGCTGTCGACCGGATCGCCGGCAAGCTGTTCCGGGCTCATATAATCTGGCGTGCCGATCACGAGTCCGGTCTTCGTGACCTTCTGCGCATCGTTCCCGGCAGCCTTCGCGATCCCGAAATCGACGATCTTCACGAGATCATCGCCGTCGCGAGTCTTGGCGATCATCAAGTTGTCGGGCTTGAGGTCGCGGTGGACGATCCCCAGTTGATGCGCGGCCGCCAGCCCTTCGGCCGCCTGGCGCGTGATCTCGGCGGCACGCGTCGGCGACAGCGGCCCGGTTTGCTCGATGAGCGTCGTGAGCGGAACTCCGTCGACGTACTCCATCGCGAGATAAATGACGCCGTCGCTCGTCTCGCCGAAGTCGTACACCGCGGCGACGTTCGTATGGGAGATTCGGCTCGCGTTTGCCGCTTCGCGATTGAAGCGGCTGATCGACTCGACGTCCTTCACGACCGCGGGCCGCATGATCTTCAGCGCGCTCATGCGGCCCATCTTCACGTGCTCGGCGAGATACACCTGGCCCATGCCGCCTTCGCCGAGCTTGCGGATGACATGATATCGGTCAGCGATGACGCTTCCGATGATGTCGTTTCCGGCATTCGCGGCGCGGAGCGCCGTTCCGTCGATCTCGCAGAATCGTGCACTGTCGGGATACTCGGTGCCGCACTGCGGACAGACTTTGAGCGTGCTCACACGCTCTCCAGTTCGAGGATGTGGTTGCCGACGCGCAGTCGCCGACTTGGACTGACTTCGGCGTCATTCTCCCGTCCGCGGAAGGCGCAGGACGTCACGCGTGTGCCTCGGGCGGGAATACATCCATGAGTCGCGAATATAGGCCGCCGTCGGCGACGCGGTCAATGAAATGCGAACGAGCCTCGCGGCGCTCATCGCTTCGTCGCTTCTCGGGATGACTCACCGGCGAGTCGAACCGTTATTCTTCCCTGCATGCGGACCTCTCGCCAGTGGCTTGCGACTTTGCTCATCATCGCAGCCTGCCAGCCAGTACCAGCGCCCGTTTCGACGCCATCGCCTGCGACGACGCGTACGTACGGGCCGGTGACAACGCCGTCCGTCGAACGCGGCATCACTCCGAGGAGCGCGCCGCCGCTCCCGACAATCCCGCTCGTCACCGGTCCACTCGCGCCGCACGTCGTCTTTCCGGCGCGGAATCAGTCGATTCCCGTTCGTGATTCGAATTTCATTTTCGGGTCGGTCGGCAACGGACACGCGACGCTGACGATCAACGGCGCGCCGGTCGCGGTCGCGCCGAATGGAACGTTTCTCGGATATTTGCCCGTCCCGCCGCCGACCGCGCCGCGTTACGAGCTCGTCGTTCGCAACGGCACCGACAGCGCGCGACTCACGGTTCCCGTGCGCGTTCCTTCGGCGCGTCCGGATCTCGCGACGACGGGCCGGCTCGTCATCGACTCATCGAGCGTGTCGCCGCGCGGCGGAACGATGACGCTTGGCGAAGGCGAACCAATTCGGGTGAGCGTTCGAGCACCGGTGAACGCGGTTGCCTGGGTGAGCGCGAACGGCACAACGTACAAGCTCGTGAACGTGTCCGGGAACACCTTTGCCACAGACGTCACCACGTGGGAGATGCGCCTCGGCGCAACGCTGTACGTCGCGCGCGGCGCGGACACGGTGCATCTCGCGCTCATGAAGCCGCAGATCCGCGACGCGAACGCGCCGTACGTCTCGCTCGGCGATGCGTCGGCGCAGATCGACACCGACGCGACGATCATCGGACGATCGACGCCGGCCGGCACGTACAAGTGGATGTTCGTTCCCGGCACGATCGCCGAGGAGACGGGACGGCGCGGGGACAACGTGCGCGTTCGTCTCGATTCGCAGCTCGAGGTCTGGGTCGACGAAGCGAATGTGAAGCCGTTGCCGGCGGGGTATCCGTCGCCAAGGAGAACAGTCGGCGCGATGTCGCTGGTTCCATCGCCGGAGTGGGTCGACGTCGTGATGCCGGTGTCGTCGCCGCCGCCGTACTTGATCGAGGAGGATCTTCATCACATCACGCTGACGCTCTACGGGACGCAAGCAACGCCCGACATCATCAAGTTCTTACAGAACGACTCGCTCGTTCGATCGCTGAATTGGGTGCCGGATGCGAGCGATCGCGTTCGTATCTCGATGGAGCTGACGCAGCCCCCATTCGGGTATCTCGTGCTGTTCGATCCGGCGCGCGGATTCATCCTGCGGTTGCGCCGTCCGCCGCATGTCTCGGCGGCGCGACCCCTCGAGGGGCTGACGATCACAGTCGACCCCGGACATCCGCCCGGCGGCGCGATCGGTCCGACAGGGTTGACGGAAGCGGCGGGTGTCTTGCCCGTGGCGATGAAGCTGAAAGAAATCCTCGAGCAGCGCGGCGCGAAGGTCGTGCTCACGCGGACGACGATGGATCCGGTCGATCTGCATCTGCGAAGCGTGATCGCTCGGCGATCGAACTCGTACGCGTTGATCTCGATTCATCTCAATGCGTTCGGCGACGGCGTGAATCCGTTCCCGAACGTCGGAACGAGCACGCTGTACTTCCATCCGCAGACCGAGCCGCTGGCTCGGCTCGTTCAGGCGGGAATGATGCGAGAGATGGGGCTTCGAGATTTGGGAATTCACTATCAGAACATTGCGATCGGGCGAACGATGTGGATGCCCGCTCTCATCTGCGAAGGCGCGTTTCTGATGGTGCCGGAGCAGGAGAATGCCGTGAAGACGCCGGAGTTTCAGGAGCGATTCGCCCGCGGCGTTGCCGACGGCATCGAGGCGTATTTCAGAACCCTCGCGACGCGATGACGCGCGTGCCGTCCGGTGCGCGGCGTTTGGCGCACACCGTGGCGGCGGCCGCGGTTTTGGTCGTGTGCGCGTCTCGCCGCGCCGCCGCGCAGGTCGCGCCGAATCTCGACTGGCGCACAATCAAGACGACGCACTTCTACGTCCACTTCAATCCGTCGACGGAGGGGCTCGCGCGACGCATCGCGGCCGACGCCGAGCGGGCGTATGGGCAGCTGTCGATGGAGTTGCATCCGCCGCGCGGCATGATCGACGTCGTCATCTCGGATGACGTCGACGCGTCGAACGGCTCGGCGACGCCCGCGCCGACGAATCGCATCATCATCTACGCGAACCCCCCGGTCTCGGAATCGGCGCTTCGCTACACGAACGATTGGGGCCAACTCGTCATCACGCACGAGCTCACGCACATCTTCCACCTCGATCGCTCGCGCGGCATCTGGTCGCTTGGCCAGAAGATCTTCGGGCGGGCGCCGTTCTTGTTCCCGAATTCGTACCAGCCGAGCTGGTTCACGGAAGGCTTGGCGGTATATGAAGAGTCTAAACTCGCCGGCGCCGGTCGCATCGAAGGATCCGAGCACCGAATGATCGCGCGCGCGGCGGCGATCGATCACCGATTTCCGGCGGTCGGCGCGCTGAGTCTCGGGCAGCCGCGCTTTCCGTTCGGCGAGACGGCGTACTCGTACGGATCGCTGTTCGTCGATTTTCTGGCGAGAGCAAAGGGTGACTCGAGCGTTCGCCGCTATGTCGAGAAATCGTCGGCCGAGCTGATTCCCTATCTCATCAACACTCCGGCCAAGCAGGCGTTCGGTCTGAGTTTTTCGCGCGGATGGCGAGACTTCGAGGATTCGGTGAAGAAGTCGGTCGGGCTGGCATCGCCGCCGCTCGAAGGATGGCGCGAGCTCACGCGCGACGGCGTCTACGTTTTCGCACCTCGATGGCAGTCGGATTCGACGATCATCTATAGTGGTGCGCCCGGACGCGAGACGTTCGGAGCGTTTCGCGTCGGCCTGAACGGGAGGCGCACCCGAATCGGGCGTCGGAATGGACGTTCGCCCAACGTGACGCTTGCCGACGGCTCGCTGCTCTACGCGCAGCTGGATTTCGTGAATCCGTATCAAGATCGATCGGATCTCTGGATTCAGCGCGGCCGGCACGAGCACCAGATCACGTTCGGCCAGCGTTTGACGAGTCCCGACGCCCGTGCCGACGGCGAGATCGTCGCCGAGCAGATCATTCCCGGCGCGACGCGGCTCGTCCGCGTTTCGCGCGACGGAAAGACGATCACGCCGATCACCACGGGCAGCTACGACGAGCAGTGGACGGAGCCGCGATGGTCGCACTCCGGGAAGTTCATCGCGGCGTCGCGGTGGCTGCGCGGCAACATCTCGCAAATCGTCATCGTCGATAGCGCAGGCCGGATCGTTCACACCGTGTCGAGCGGCCATTCGATCGAAGCGACGCCGAGCTGGCTTCCCGCAGATGACGGAATTCTTTACAGCTCCGATCGAACGGGCAGCGCACAGGTCTACGTCGCGACGTTCGCCGCGAACACATTCGCCAACGCCGCTGATTTCCGTCTCAGCACTGCACAAACGGGACTTTTCGAGCCGAACGCGTCGCCGGACGGCGATCACACGACAGCCGTTTTGTTTCGGGCGGATGGCTATCACCTCGGCGTCGACTCCATCCCTCGCGACATCCAGCTCCTCGGTGTGTCGACGCCGGCGTACGTCGAGACCGCGCCGAGCGCATCTGCGGCGACGCTCGTGGCAGATAGCGGTCGCGCGACGAAGTACTCGCCGTGGCGCACGCTCATGCCGCGCTATTGGCTCCCGGCGATCGACGCCGGAATCGATGGGGGATACCGGCTTGGCGGCTCGACGGCAGGATACGACGTCGTCGGCCGGCATACGATCACCGCGGACCTCGCGTTTCCGACGAACAACACCGGCATCGTTGGAGATTTCTCATACCAATATGCTGGGTTCGGAACGCCGGTACTTCGGGTCGACGGGTCGCAGAGCTGGGAAAGCCTTGGCGGTATCTTTTCGCGGGAGGGCAGCATCCCGATCGTCGGGGAAGTATTCCGGCGAACGCTGAGTGCCGACGCCCTCGCGACGTGGGTGCGCCAGCGAGCTCGGACCGCGCTCGCGCTCACCGCGGGGGTCGGCATCGAGCATCGCAGCCACACCGCGACGCCGGACAACAGTCTCCTCGCGGCGATCGACTCGATCGGCGCGTTGGGATCGCCGATCTTCCCGAGTCTCATCGCCGCCGCCGGATTCGCGAGCTACCAGCGGCCGCCGTTCAGCATCTCTCCGGAAGACGGCGTACAGGTCAACGTCACTGTTCGCGACCGCGTGCGAAGCGGCGTCGCGGCAACCGGTGGGCAGAGCGTGAGCGCCGTCGGCAGCGCGTCGCTCTACAAGTCGCTCGATCTCCCCGGCTTCGCGCACCACGTCCTCGCGCTTCGTGGATCGGCCGGGTACGCGGACGAGCGCGCGGCGGGCTACTTCCTCGTCGGGGGCGCGAACGGAAATACGTTCGAGATCATTCCTGGCTACACGCTCGGCGAGGGACGAAAGACGTTTCCCGTGCGCGGCTTCGAGGCCGGAACGCTCGCGGGCATTCGGGCGGCGACGGCGTCGGCCGAGTACCGAATTCCGCTTTTCCTCACCGGATGGTCGCCGAGCGTCGTGCCGCTTTTCTTCGATCGAAGCTCGCTGTCGTTGTTCTCGGACTTCGGCACGGCGTGGTGTCCGTCGATACGAAGCGGGCGGGAGGTCTGCAATCGTCCCGGCCAAGAGGATCGCACCGACATCGCATCCGTCGGCGCGGAGGTCAGCCTCAACCTCGGCTTGTTGTCGTGGGATTCGCCGTATCTGTTTCGACTCGGCGTCGTCACGCCGACGTACGATGGGAACTATTTTGCGCGGCCGAAGGTGCAGGTCTATGTGGTCGCGGGCGTGTCGTTCTGATCTGCATTGATCCCGTTAATGCTTCATGCCTTTGTCCGCGGCAGTCCGCGTCGTCACGCCGGTTCGCACGCTTCGTGCACCGCACTCAGCCGATGATCAAGCGCATCCTGATTCCGCTTGCTGTGGCGGCGGTGGTTGCATGCGGTGGACGAAAGCCGAGCGCGACGTCAGCGACCGGCGGCTGTGACGACACACTGAAGTTGCCGCAGGGCTTCTGCGCGACGGTGTTCGCCGAGAGCGCCGGGCCCGTGCGTGAGCTCGTCGTGCGAAAGAACGGCGACGTCATCGCGGGCGTGCTCGATCAACGACGCCAACCCGGCGGCGTGCTGATGTTGCGCGACGTCGATCACGACGGGCACGCCGACGCCGAGACGCGATTCGGCGATACCGGCGTCCACGGCGTCGCCCTCGCCGAGGATTCCATTCTTTATGCGTCGACCGCGTCGGCGGTCATTCGCTACCGGCTCGCCGACACCCTCGGTCCGCGCAAGCGCATCGACACGATCGTCACCGGCCTCGCGACTCGACCGGTTCCGTCGCATTCGCTCGTGATCGACATGCGCGGAAACCTGATCGTCAACATTGGCGCGGCAACGAATGGCTGCGCACCGAACGACGCGCCGAACACGCCCGGTCGCGATCCGTGTGCGGAGCTCGCAACGAGCGGCGGCATTTGGAGCTTCAAGACCGACAAGACGAATCAGCGGATCGAAGATGCGACGCGCATCGCGACGGGACTTCACAACGCGATCGCGCTGACGGTGAATCCAGGCGACTCGATGGTGTACGCCGTGTCGCACGGTCGCGACGGGCTGCACGACGCATGGCCGTCGATCTACTCGGAGGAGGAGAACGCCGTCGCGGCGTCGGAGGAGATGATTCGCATCGCCGCCGCGCGCGCAGACTTCGGTTGGCCGTACTGCTACTACGACTTCGACAAAGGCCAGCGCGTGCTCGCGCCGGAGTATGGCGGCGACAAAGAACGAACGGACCGATGCGAGCGGCAGATACAACCGCTCATCACGTTTCCTGCGCATTGGTCGCCGATGTCCATCGTGTTCTACACGGGCAAGATGTTTCCGGCGAGCTACCAGAACGGCGCATTCATCGCGTTTCACGGGTCGGCCTTCCGCGCGCCGCTCGCCCAAGAGGGCTATCACGTCGTCTTTCTGAAGTTCAAAGACGGAATGGCGACGGACTACGCGGTTTTCGCGACGGGCTTCGACGGCGGAATCACGAGTCCCGAAGGTGCGGCGCACCGCCCGGTCGGCCTCGCGCTCGGGCCCGACGGCGCGCTCTACCTGAGCGACGACAAGGGCGGACGAATCTGGAAGATCACGTACGCGGCCTCCGGTCGCTAACCTAGAAGCGTGAAGCGGCGCGGCGCGAGTCTCGAGAGAACGGCGGTCGATCGCGGCCGCGAGCTGTATCACGAGCGCTCATGGCGTGCGGCGTACGACGCGCTCGCGGAAGCCGACCGCGAATCGCCGCTCGATGCCGAGGATCTCGAGATCCTCGCCTTCTGCGCGTATCTGATCGGCAAGGAGACCGAAAGCGGCGAAGCGCTGACTCGCGCACATCACGATTATCTAAACCGTCGCGAAGCCGAGTGCGCGGCGCGCGCTGCCTTTTGGATCGGGTTTCCGCTGATGATGGGCGGCGAGTCAGCGCGCGGAACCGGCTGGCTTCAGCGCGCCCGCCGTGTGCTCGACGACGCGTCCTGCACGGAGTGTGTGATCCACGGTTACCTGCAAATGCCCGCGGGAATTCGTCTCGCGATGAAGGGCGAGATGGACGCCGCGCTCGCCGCGTTCGCGAAGGCGATCGAGATCGGCGAGCGATTCGAGGATCGCGATCTCGTGATCCTCGGTCGGCAAGCGCAGGGAAGAGCGCTCGTCGTCAGTGGCCGGGTCGCCGACGGAATCGCGTTGTTCGACGAGATCATGGTCTCCGTCGCAACCGACAGCACCTCACCGATGGTGATCGGCGGCGTCTACTGCAGCGCGATCACCGCGTGCAATGACATCTTCGACTTTCGTCGTGCCCAGGAGTGGGCGGATGTGCTCCACGAGTGGTGCGCGTCAGAGCCGGACATCGTTCCTCACCGCGGCGAGTGTCTCGTTCGACATGCGGAGCTTGTTCGCTTGCATGGCGCATGGGCGGAGGCGATGGAGTTCCTGACACACGCCTCGACGTGGCTCGCGGACCCACCCAATCAACCCGCGGCGGGCGCAGCCTTCTATGAGCAGGGCGAGCTGCATCGCTTGCGCGGCGACTTCGCGGCGGCGGAAGACAACTATCGAAAGGCGAATCAGCGCGGGCGTCGTCCACAGCCGGGACTCGCGCTAATGCGACTCGCACAAGGCCGAGTCGACGACGCGGTGGGATCGATTCGCCAAACCGTCGCCGAGACGCGAAACCGCGCGCCTCGGGCGATGGCGCTCATGGCGGCAGTGGAGATCCTGCTGGCCGCGAACGATGTAACAGGAGCGCGCGAAGCGGCGGACGAGCTCTCGCGCAGCGCCGCCGCGTTGCCCGCGCCATTTCTTCAGGCGGCTGCCGCGCATGCATCGGGCGCTGTTCGTTTGGCGGAAGGCGACGCCCGGAGTGCGATCGACCTGCTGCGCGACGCCCTCGGAGGGTCACAAGCACTCGGTGCTCCGTACGAGGCCGCCCGCGTGCGCGTCATGATGGCGCTCGCCCATCGATCACTCGGCGACAACGACACGGCGTCGATGGAGCTCGAAGCGGCGCGGGATACTTTCGCGTCGCTCGGAGCCACGACGGATCTCGCGCGAGTCGCCGAGCTGTCGGCAGCGCCCGAAAAGCGCGACGACGTCCTCACCGGTCGCGAGCTTCAAGTCCTTCGACTCATCGCGACGGGAAAGACCAACCGCGCGATCGCAACGTCGCTCGGCATCAGCGAGAAAACGGTCGCGAGGCACGTCAGCAACATCTTCCTCAAGCTCGATCTCTCGAGCCGAGCCGCCGCGACGGCGTACGTCTACGAGCATAACCTCGCCGAGCCCGCTGTCCGACGTACATAGAATTACCCATTCGCTGGGAGCGCTCCGTGCACAATTCGTCCGACGCGCTGGCAAACCTCTCCGCCTACCCTTTCTTCGTTCCCGCAATCACGCGACCGAGATCGGAGATTTACGCATGCGCGACAGAGAACGAATTCAGACAGTTGTCATCGGTGCCGGGCAGTCCGGACTGACGGTTGGCTATCATCTCGCGAAGAGCGGAGTCGAGTTCGTCATCCTCGAGGCCAAACAGCGCGTCGGCGACACGTGGCGAATGCGATGGGACTCGCTGCGGCTCTTCACGCCGGCGAAGTACGATGGTCTCGCCGGAATGCCGTTTCCCGCACCGCCGCGCTCCTTTCCGACGAAGGACGAGATGGCCGACTACCTCGAGCAGTATGCACACCGGTTCAAGTTGCCCGTGCGCACCGGCGTGACGGTCACGCGCGTTTCGAAGCACGACCGGCGGTTTCTGATCGAGACATCACAGGGCAACATCGTCGCGGAAAACGTCATCGTCGCGATGGCGAGCTATCAGAAGGGCCGGCTGCCGTCATTCGCGAGCCAGCTCGGCTCGTCCGTCGCGCAGCTTCATTCGATCGACTATCGCAATCCCAGCCAGTTCGCGAAGGGCGGCGTCCTGGTCGTCGGTGCCGGAAACTCCGGCGCCGAGATCGCGCTCGAAGCCGCGAGGAACGGGCATAAGACGTTCATCTCCGGCCGAAATCCGGGGCACGTTCCATTCAGAATCGAAAGCCCGATCGCGAAGTACATTCTCGCACCGGTTCTCTTCCGATTCGTGTTTCATCATGTCCTTTCGCTCAGAACGCCGGTGGGTCGCAAGCTTCACGCGAGGCCGCAGCGGGGAGCGCCGCTCATTCGGACGCGACCAATGGAGCTCGAGAAAGCGGGCGTCGTGCGCGTTGCTCGCACGGTCGGAGCAAGGGACGGCAAACCGCTGCTCGATGACGGACAATCGCTCGACGTCGGCACCGTCGTGTGGTCCACGGGCTTCGATCCGGGGTTTACCTGGATCGACCTTCCGATCTTCGGTACAAACGGTGAACCGATTCACCGGCGGGGCATCGTCGAGAAAGAGCCCGGCCTCTACTTCACCGGGCTCCACTTCCTGTTCGCGATGACGTCGACGATGATTCACGGCGCCGCCCGCGACGCCGAGTATGTCGCGAAGGCGGCGATCGCTCGCGCGAAGTCGCTTCAGCGGACCTCGGCGATCGATGCGATGCCGTCGCCCTCGAGGATTCCATCGACGACGTCGATGCCGTCGACGACCTCCGCGAAGATGGTATAGTCGCGGCCAAGCCGCTGGTTGTCGCGCAGATTCACGAACCACTGAGCATCGCCGGTGTCGTGTCCGCGCGTGCTCATGCCGACGGTTCCGCGCAGATGCGGAACTGTTCCGAGCTCGTCGCGCAGAAACTGCGAATATCCCACGTACTCGTTCGCGCCCGGACTTCCGCCTTGAATGACGAAGTCGTGCTCGACGCGATGCCATGTCAGATTGTTGTAGTAGCCCCGCCGCGCGAGCGCCAATATGCGCGCCGCCATCATCGGCGCGACGTCGCCCCGCAGCGTGACGATGAACGATCCGCCGCCGCTTTCGGGCGTCAACGTCACGCGCAGCTTTCGTTCGGCGCCGAGGGCGAGAGCGACGGCGTCGGGCGGAAGCTCGTGGCGTTGGACCGGTGGTTTGTCGTCTGTCTCTGAACGCCCGGCGGCTTGGAGCAGCGCGCGCCGAGTGTCGCGCGCCGACGAGTTGTCTTTCGCGACCCATCGGTCGAACGTCGCGCTCGCTATCGTGTGGACGTCGGCCCGCGGCGATCCCTTGAGGGCGTTCGCTCCGGCACGAACCGCCTGCGCGCCATCCGACTTCAGCGCGTTTAGGAAAAGCTCATCGTCGGCGTGACCCGTGAGCTTGGAGAGCGCGTCGATGGCGGCCTCTTTGACATTGTCGCTCGAGTCGCGCGCGAGCGCCCGGAGCCGGGCGGTATCGCCGAGGACTGCTGCGGCGCGAGCCGCATACATTCGCGCTTGCCACTGCCGATGGGCGGCCATCGCCTCGACGCGCGAACGCGCGGCGGTTGGCTGAACCTTCGCGAGCGCGACGATCGCGTGTGCCGCCGCATGCCAGGAGACGCCGCCGGCCGTTCTGTGGGATGCGTCACTTGGCAAGTCGTCGATCCAGCCGCGAAGCGTCGCGACGAGGGTCGAGTCGGAGCTGCACGACGGCGAGACGAGATCCATCGCGCGAAACCGAACCGGCCACGCGCTGTCGGCGAGCGCGGTTCGGAGCGCCGCGCAATCGTTGCGCGTGAGTCCGCGCAGCCGCAGACGCCACGCGGGTTCGGGCCAAGTCCTAGGCGCGGCGAGAGGCGGAAGCGAATCGCGCGACGCGAACTGCGGATCTCGAATGCGTCCGCGTGCGCGCATCGCGAGTCGCCGAATACGAGCATCGGCGTGACGTGAACCCTCTACTAGTGAACCATCTGTCGAGTCGCGTCTGTCTTCGGCGAGGAGCATTCGTCCCACGAGCGCCGAGTCGCTCGATGACAAGCGGGCACTCTGCGCCGACGAGAGGACGGCGTGCGTGCTCAACAGTCCAGCAATGACGAACTGCGTTCGATGAGAGATCATCGCGAGAAAGTGCGCGGGAGTTTTCAATTTCTCAATCGCACGTGACGAGAGCGACGGGACGCGGGGTTGACGTTATGACATCGACTTAGCGTCGAAACGCATTGACGCTCGGTCGTGGACGCCGTACGTTGGCGGACCTTTCCAGAATCGGGAACGAGTGATTTTCGCGCACAGCATCGCTGCATTCGCTCGTTGATCGTTGAGTCGCCGCCGCCGGCGACACCACCAGACGTAAACACAACTGTCTTGTTGGAAACCTGTCGTGCATGGCGGCAGGTCTGTGCAACCCACAATCCGGAGAAATCGGATATGCAATGGGGTCGGCTCTCTCGTGCCTGGCGGTTTGGAGACGTGGCAAGGTGGCGTTGGAGAACCTTGGCGGCGGTGTTCGCGCTAGGGCTTTCCGTGAATCTCGCGACGGCGCAGTCGCCCTCAGCTACGGGTCAGATAACCGGACGGGTGACCGATGCCGCTTCCGGTAACCCGCTGTCGAACGCCAGCGTACGCGTGTCCGGCACGCAGATCGGAGCGCAGACGACGGACGATGGCCGCTATACCATTCGCGGCATTCGTCCCGGCGCGACTGAAGTCGTCGTGACGCGAATCGGGTATCAGCCGAAGCGACAGGCCGTCACCGTCACGGGCGGCGGATCCGCAAGCGCGGATGTCACGCTCACACAAGCCGCGTTCTCCCTGTCCGAGGTCGTCGTCACCGTCACAGGTGCGCAGAAGAAGGCGGAGATCGCGAACACCGTCGCATCGGTCGACGTCGCGACCAAGGCCACCGAGACCACGTCGAACTCGCTCGGGCAGTTGATCTCGGGACAGGCGGCCGGCGTGCAGGTCATCTCCGCCGGGGCAGCCGGCGGCGGATCGCGCATCCGCATCCGCGGACAGTCGTCGCTCTCGCTCGGCAACTCGCCGGTGGTGTATGTCGACGGGGTAAAGGTCTACTCCGAGGCGACCACCGCGAGCGCGACGCGCGCGTCGCGATTCGACGACATCAACCCCGACGAGATCGAGTCCATCGACATCCTCAAAGGACCCGCCGCCGCGACACTATATGGAACGGAAGCGGCGAACGGCGTCATCAACATCACGACGAAGAAGGGAAAGGTCGGCGCGACGCGCTGGAACTTCTTCGGCGAAGGCGCGACGTCGAAAGATGAAAGCCAAGGCCATTATCGCGATCTCTGGATCTCGTTCGACCGATCGAAGAAAGGCGCCGACGGAAAGCCGCTTCAGTGCCTGTTGACCGACCAGATCGCGGGAAAGTGCACGATCGACTCGACGTACCACGGCAACGTCCTGAACCAGCCGGGGCTTACCCCGATCGTGCGCGGCTCGGTCGGCAAGTTCGGCACGCAGGTCAGCGGTGGCAACGAGCGCAATCAGTACTTCGTCTCGGGCGAATACAACAAAGAGCTCGGTCCGTACAAGATGCCGCAGACCGAGATCAACCGCCTGCAAACGGAGCGTGGCGCGGCGGTTCCGTACGATCAGATCTACCCGAACGCCGACGCGCGCACGAACCTCCGCGCGAATCTCTCGACGCAACTCGGATCGAAGGCGGACATCAACGTCTCGACGGGCTATCTGAGCCGCGCGAATCGCCAGCCGCAGAACGAAGACAACTCGGTCGGGCTCATGGTCGACGCGATCGCCGGACTCGCGCGCACGGACCTCTATCAGATCCGCGTTCCCGGAAAGGACAGCGTTGCCCTGAACGGTTATCGCAGCTATCCGATGGGCGACATCTTCGCGCAGATGCGCAACGAGTACACGAACCGGTATACGCAGTCGATCAGCGGCAGATACTATCCGTTCAACTGGCTGACGACGCGTGCGAACCTCGGCTTCGACTACACGCTCATCGAGCTGAAGAACGAGATCGACTTCAATCAGGGTCCGTTCGGTGAGACGACGCGGAGCGGCGACATCACCGATCGGCGGACGGAAAACTCACAGTACACCGCGGACGTCGGCGGAACGGGGACGTTCAACCCGACGAATTGGTTGAACTCGAAGACGTCCGTCGGCACGCAGTACTATCGCACGTACAACGACTACACCGAAGGCCGCGGCCGCAACTTTACGCCGGGCTCGGTGCAGGTCGGCGCGGGCGCCGTCCAGAATTCCGATGAAGGCACCGACCTCACGGTCACGCTCGGCACGTACGCGGAGCAGATCTTCGCGTTCAAGGATCGCTTCTTCCTCACGGGCGGTCTGCGGTACGACGGCAACAGCTCGTTCGGTAAGTCGTTCAAGGGCGTCTTCTATCCGAAGATCGGCGGCTCATGGCTGATCTCCGACGAAGGCTTCTTCCCGCAGCTCAAAGCGCTCAACTCGCTGCGTCTGCGCGCGACGTATGGCGCGTCCGGCGTGCAGCCGACGACCACCGCGGCGGCGCGCTACTACACGTCGACGACGGCGACGATCAGCGGCGTCGATCAGCCGGGCGTTCACATCGGGTCGCTCGGCAACGCGAACCTCAAGCCGGAGTACTCCGGCGAGTTCGAGACGGGCTTCGACGCGACGCTCTTCAGCAATCGGACGAATCTCGAGCTCACGTACTACAACAAGCGCACGAAGGACGCGATCATCGCGCGCCCGATCGCGCCGTCGATCTCCGGTCTGGCGACGGTGTTCGACAACCTCGGCTCGATTCGCAACGAAGGCTTCGAGGCGACGCTGAACAACAAGTTCATCGACAACAATGCATTCAGCTTCGACCTCCAGCTCACCGGCTCGACGCTGAAGAATCGCATCATCACGCTGGGACAAGGCGTAACGCCCGTGTTCACCGGCAACCGCAACACGCAGTACAACGCGCCCGGATATCCGCTGTTCGGGCTCTGGGGCAAGGCCATCACGTACGCCGACAAGAACGGCGACGGATTGCTCGCGGTCAACGAAGTCTGCCAGGACAAGGGCGGCTGCACGGCGGCCGACACGAACATCTATTTCGGTCCGACGCTCCCGACGATCGAGATGGCGGCGAACCCGCGCATCGAGCTGTTCAAGCACAAGCTGGCGATCTCGGCGCAGTTCGATCACAAGCAGGGAATGCTCAAGTTCAACAACACGCTGCGCCACCAGTCGCAGGGTGGTCTCTCGGCAGAGGGGTTTTGGGATCCGAAGGCGACGCTGTGGCAGCAGGCGCGCACGATCGCGGTCAACAACTACTCGGTGTACTCGGGCATGTACGAGAACGGTCGGTTCACGCGCCTGCGTGAAGTGTCCGTGACGTACAGTCTGCCGGACGCATTCGCGGCGCGTTTCCGCTCGTCGCATGCGTCGATCGTTGCCGCGGGGCGCAACCTCCACGTGTGGACGCCGTACTCGGGCGTCGATCCGGAAGCGACCGTCGGCAACGGCGATCAGCGCGGATCAGAGGAGTATTTCTCGACGCCGCCGCTTCGGTACTTCACGGTGCGCCTCAACCTTGGCTTCTGAGGCGACGACTCCCATGCCCAAATCACACAGCATCCGGAGAACGATGTCTTTTTCGCCGACGGCGCGCGCCCGCGCCTCAGTGGTTGTCGTGAGCGCCCTGGCCACCCTCGCGGCCGGGTGCAAGAAGGACTCGCTGCTGCAAGTCACCGATCCGGACATTCTGAATCCGGGGCCGTTTTCGACTCCGAGCGGCGCGACGCCGCTCCGCGTCGGCGTCGTCGGCGACTTCATCGTGGCCTTCGACGGGAACACCGATTCGTTCGTGACGATGAGCGGCAATATCGCCGACGAGTTGCTCGCCAGCGACACATTCGATGGACGTCTCACGATCAATGCGCGGCGGTCTGTCGAGACCAACAGCGAGATGGAAGCGGTCTACCGTAACATGCAGCGCGCTCGAACCGGCGCGGCGCGCGCGGTCTCGATTCTCGCGACAACCGCGCCGACGCCAACCTACAATCGCGGCGAGATGTACATGCTCCTCGCGTACTCCGAGCTGTTCTTCGGAGAAGGATGGTGTTCGGGTGTGCCATTCTCGAGCGAAGACGGCACGACGACGACGTTCGGCAAGCCGATGAAGACGGACGACATGTTCGCGCTCGCGAACGCGCACTTCGATTCGGCGCTCGCCCTTGCGGACACGAGCAAGCGCGTGAAGTACGGTTCGCAGATCGGCAAAGCACGCGCGCTGATGAACCTCGGCAAGTTCTCCGACGCCGCGACCGCTGTCGCCGGCGTTCCGACGAACTTCATTCTCGCGACGTCTCACTCACCGAACAGTGCGGCGGACGGCGCGTGGTCCGGCGCGACGAGCGGTGCGTCGCGCTATCGTCTCGTCTCGAACGAAGGGATCAACGGACTTCCATTCCTCAGCTCGACGACGGCGCTCGAGCCGCGCATTCCATGGACGCCCTCGACGCGCGCGGGATTCAGCAGCCAGTTCACGAATCAGCCGAACGAAACCAAGTACGGACAGTACACCGACGGCGTCGTCACGACCGGCGCCGCGGCGCGACTGACCGAGCTCGAGGCACAGCTGCAGGCGAACACGCAGTCAGCGCGTGACGCTGTCTACGCCGGCCTCAATGCGCTGCGCACGAGCGGTGCGCCGATCGGCGGCGCGAGTACGGCGATCGTGACGGTCCCGCCGATGACCACAGGTTCGCCCACGACGCAGGATGCCGCGATCGACCTGCTGTACAAAGAGCGCGCGTACTGGCTCTGGCTCACCGGCAACCGGCTCGGCGACATGCGTCGCCTCGTGCGCATCTACAAGCGAGACACCGAGGCGGTTTTCCCGACCGGCGCGCTCCCGCAGCCGCTCGCTGGAACGTACGGCACCAGCACGACGGTCACTGTTCCGTTCTCGGAGCGAAACAACCCGAACTTCTCAGGCTGTATCGCCGAGAAGTAAAGATCTCTGAACGCAAGAAACGAAAGAGCGCCGTCCATGTGACGGCGCTCTTTCCCTAGCGGGGATGTAGAATTGAGAATGCTCAACCGATCTTGGCGCTTCCTTCCGATCGCATGCACCGCGGCCTGCTACTCGTATCACCCGATCGAGCCGGCGTCCGCGCCGGCGGGGATAGACGTCCGCGCCCGCATCACTGGCGTGGCATTCGATCGCGTCGCGCCAATGCTCGGCAGCCTCGATAGTCGTGTGCTCGTCGGCAACGTCGTCGAGAACAACAACGGCGCGATGACGCTCGAGGTGCCGAACGGCTCGCTGGCGAACGTGCCGACGGACGTCGTGCAGACGCACGCCCGCATTCCGCTGGCGCCGAGCGATCTGGTGAGCCTCGAGCAGAAGAAGCTCGACTTGCCGCGGACGCTGCTTCTCACGGGCGGAATTGTCGCCGTGGTCGCAGCGGCCGCGTCGGTCGCGCTGCGCAGCGGGGCAGATCCACAGCCGGGCAACATCTCGCCCGAGCCGCCGTCGATCAATCGAATTCCGTTTTTCCGAATCCACTTCTGACCAGGGCCGGCCTTACGGCTTCTTCGGAAACGCGCCGGCTTGAAGAGATCGGCGAGGTCGTTCGCGTTGACGGCATCGCCGAGGAGCGGGCCGACGCGGAAGATCTCCTGCATCGTGCGCAGATCGGACGAGTGCGTGAAGAAGACCGGGCTGGCGTATGGAGCGCCGTCGACGTTGTGGTGCGCGCGCTCCGAGATGACGATCTCGGCGATCATTGAGTGAAATCATCCGGATTGTCGCCCGCGACGCCGTCCTCTATCTGTCGGATGTTGCCGGAGAACTGATTCGCCGGCTGCGTCCAGTTGTGATTCTCCATCGCGATGACGAAGACTGTCTTGATCTGCTGCGCGTTAGCGTCGCTGCCCATGCCTGCGAGAAGCACCGCCGTGCCGAGCGTACCAACCCATCCCACCTGCGCCATTGGTCTTCCTCGGGGTTGACATGCGTGAAAAAACGCCGGAGTGATGTCAGGGTGGCGTTCCCTGACGATCATCCCGACGCCGCTCTTTCGTTCACCAACCCGTCGATTGGCGCTTCTATTGGGTCACGAGTATGAAACGCCTCAGCCGAAGCGCAGCTTCGATCGTTCTTTCGCTTTGCGCGCTTCCTCTTCGCGGTTGCGCGGAGGCGCGTTGATCTGCAGCGCGTCGAGGAGCCGCTGTGCCGCGATCGCAACGTCGTCCACCGCTTGGTTGAACGCGGCTTCGTTCGCGCGCGACGGTTTGGTCGTTCCACTCAGCTTGCGAACGAACTGAAGGGCGGACGCGCGCACCTCGTCCGTCGTCGCCGGGGGCTCGAAGTTCGCGAGTACTTTGATGTTGCGACACATAGGCTCCTCGATGCTACGAGATGTTCGGCAGGGGATTCACTCCAAGAATTTTAGCCTCTTTGCATCGCCTGATGTGAAGAGCATGCTGTGGTGCCGGCCGCCCTCGGTGGTCTGGACGATGTTCACCTGGTCGTCATACAGCTCGAAGAGCAACGTCGAGCCGACCTTGACACCTCGGAGCGCGTGGACCGTTGGCGCTTTGAAGGTCATCCACATCACGTCGCCGGCCCGCTTCGATCCGCTCCACGCGATAGGCGCCCGCTTGCCCGCGACGTCCTCGACCGAAACTGTCGACGACACATAGGCGACGATATCGGGCTCCGGAACGACATAGTTGGCCGGCCGCTGCTTTCCTGCATGTTTCGCGACCGCGGCGCTGAAGTCGTCCGCGAACGCGCGAATCGTGAAGTGCATCGTTCCGTCTGACGGATCGAGCAGGACCTCGGTCAGCGTCGTATGGATCGGATGTGTCCAAGCCGTCCGCGCGCCGGCGACGAGACCAACGACAACCATCCCAGCCGCGACGCGCGCGGCGCGGCGCATGAATCTCAGGAGATGAAATCTCATCGCCGAGTCCCTCACCACGGCGCGCGCTCGATCGCCCATCTCGCGGCGATCACCAGTGCGACAGCCGACACTCCGACGGTTCGAATCCGAAGCGGCTCCATCCCGCGCCATCCCGCGGCGCGAATCGCGGTGATCGTTCGATCGACCGCCATGAACGCCGCGAACGTGACGACGAGCACGCAGATCTGGCCGGCCTCGATCCCGACATTGAAGCCGAACAGCGGAAGCGCGATGTGGTCGACGAACAAGCTTCGCAGATAGTTCGCGAAGCCCGCACCGTGTACGAGACCGAACGCGCCGGCGAGCAGGGGACGATACCGCGAAATGCTGCCATCCCCTACGCGATCTCGGACGAGCAGGTTCTCGAGGCCTGTCGCAACGATCGTGACCGGGATCAAGAACTCGATGAGCGACGACGGCATCACGAGCGTGTTCGTGACCGCGAGCGCGAGCGTCAGTGAATGTCCGACCGTGAAGGCCGTCGCGACCCACAGGCATTCGCGCCAATCCTTGAATCGGTAGATCGCCGCGAGCGCGAGTAGGAAGAGGATGTGATCGGCCGCCTCGGGATTCACGATATGTCGGAAGCCAAGCTCGATGTACGTCGCGAGGTCAGACATGCCGGCCTCCGAGGGAATCCAGCGCCGTGCGCGCACTTCGCGCCTGCGTACCACGGAAGCCCGGATTGAGCGTGAGCGCGCGATCGAGATAGGTGCGCGCGCGTGTGGCGTCGCCGAGTGATCGCTCGATCATGCCCGCGTGATAGTAGAGCTGAGCGTCTTCGGTGTTCTGCGAGAGGGCGTGTTCTATCGCCTCGCGCGCCGCGACATCGCGACCCTGTCGGTGAAGACCCCACGCGAGCAGGTCGTAGCCATAGATGTCTTTTCGCGTCTTCATCTCGATTCGCGTCTTGGCGAGGACGCGATCGACGTCCGACCTCGCGCCGTGATCGAGAACGAACAACCCCCACGCACGGTGGATCGGGCCCGGCTGCCTGAGCGCGCTCGTGGTCATCGCGCGCGCATATTGTGCCGCGTTCGCTGTGTCACCGAGGGCAGTGTACGCGTCGCTGATCGTTCCGAGCGTCGCGGGATCGAGTTGAACCGCGATCGCTTGATTGCCGTAGTCGATCGCCGCCTGCCAGTTGCCGCGAGCTGCAGCGAGCCGCGCGAGTCCGCCGAGTATGCGGTAGTCGTCGGGGAAAACGTTCAGCCCACGGCGATACGCCACGTCGGCCGAATCGAGATTGCCAGTTCGCAGCTCGAGCTCACCGAGCCGGTAGTAGAACCAGGAGACTTGCTCGCGCGGGAGATCGTCGCGGCGCGCAACCTTCGCCACCGCGCTCCGCAGGAGTCGACGCGCAGCCTCGGCGCTTCCAGTCAGCTCACGCCATCGCGCGACGCGCGCGGCGATCGTGAACTGATCGCCGTCGAACTTGAGTGACTCGAAGTGCGCCTTCGCGGATGCGTAATCGCCGGTCTCGAGCTCGATTTCCCCGAGGAGCGCAATGTGATCCGCGACGCCTGGATCGAGCGAATCGATGGTCTTCGCCACGGTCAGAGCTCCGGCGAAGTCGTGTCGCGCGAGCAGCGCCCCGGCGAGCAGCCCGAACGTCGGCTCGTTGTGGCCGACTCTGAGCGACAACGATTTGCGCGCGAGCCGCTCTGCCCGTTCGTAATCGGAGAATCCGCCGGTAGACCGAGCGCGATCCATGTACAGAATCGCGAGCTGGGCGCGGTCGTTCGCGCTCGCGGTGTCTTCGGTCGCTCGCTTTTCGAAGAACGCGATGTCGCGGTCGCGAATCTCCGATTCGGAAAGCATCGGAGCCATCGTCGCGATACCGCGCTGCGGCGCGAGCGGTCTGCGGCGGCTGGCGCGAACGACCAGAACGATGCCGCACGCGACGACGAGTCCAGCGAACAATGTTCTTGACAGTTTCATGATTGTCTCCAAAAGGCTGATCCGCCTCGCGAAGAGAGCGATCCTCGCGGCGCCAGCGCCGAAAGGACCGCCATCCCTCATGCGATTTCTCAGGAATGCGGCGCGGCGAGATATGGGAACGCCGCGGAGAACGAGACATCGTTCGCGCCTACGTTGTCCGTACAGAGCGGCAGTTGGAACGGTGCGCACAGCGCGCCGGTCGGATTCAAGAACGAGCTGAAGATCGCCGTGAGTCCGAGATCGACGACGTCGTCCGTCAGCTTGCGACCACCCCAACCGTTTGCGAGCGCCCACGACAGCCAGCCCGCCGTGCTCGGATCCTTCGACGGATCGACGACGAGCATGTCCGGATACAGGACGCTGCCGAGCGTCGTCGCGAGTGCCTGTGGACGGCCGAAGCTCGTGACGAACGCTTCGGTCTGCGGACGGAAGGTCGCCGTGTTGTATGGCTGCGTGTTGTTGTACAGGGCGTGGTTCGCCTTGGCGATCGTCACTTCGCTGACGAGCGGATTTCCCAGGAAGTCCGTCTGATCGTAGATGACATCCGCGTCATCCTGATCGTCGTCGTCACCCTGATTGTTGTCGTTGCCATTCTTGTCGAGGCTCGCGCTCGCCGACCGCATCGGCGACCGCGGACTCGTCGTATCGCCGCATCCCACCATCGCGACGCCGAGCGCGAGCGCGGCGACGAGGGCGCGGACGTCTGTCTTCCACGTCATATGAGTTTGCTCCTTGAGCAATGTTTGAAGGTCGGACCTCAGTTGCCGCGCGCGCGGCTTGTCGTGCCCCAGACCCCGAACTTCGATGGATGCTGCGGGTTGGAGACGAGCATTGACGTCGGCAGCTCGACCACGATCGCCATGTCGTTGAAGCCGCGGACGAAGTCGACGGCTTGCCCGGGTGCGCGGAACGTCAGTGGTCCCTGCGTGATCTGCGACAGCGGACCAGTCGTCGGCTTGCGATCGGGGAGGACGCGGAAAAACGCCTCGAGATCGATGAAGAACGGGTCGTCGCGCGGGCCGGTGAAGAGCTGAATGCCGCTCGCGGAGCCAAGTACCGAGTTCACCGGTCCAGACAGAGTGCGCTTGCCATGGACCAGGGTGTTTGCCGTCCCGACTTCGTTCGGCTTTACGGGACCGTGCATCGTCACGCGCTGATGGCCGGCCGTGCCGGTGAACGTGAACTGGAACACGAGGTCTTCTTTGCTGTCGCCGTTGTTGTCGACCTTCAGCTGATACAGCTCCTGATCTCTCGTGCCGAACGTGAAGCTCGGTGTCTTGGCCGGCGTGATCGGCGACGACGTCCCGAGGACGAGCACGGTCCGACCCGGCGTCGGTGCCGGGAACGCGTAGACGTCGTTCACGTCCAACCGCGGGCTGAGCTCCACTTCCGGCGTGTCCTGGTGGTCGGAGGCACGGAGTCGATTGCTGGTGGCCAGACCAGCGACGAGTCCTCCGGCGGCGAGGGCTGTCACCAGCCACCCGCGTCGAAATAAGGGTTTGTGCATGGGCGTCTCCTGTGCGGTGGTGTCGAAGTCGGACCGGATTCGGCCTATCGCGTCCGACCCGCAGCTACGCCGCCCATTCGCAAACGGATTTCTCGGAATTCACCGACTTGCTGCCGGTCATGAGGCGCACCACGTTCGAGAGCGATGATCCGCACTCACGGGCTCACCCACATCGCCCTCGCGGTCAAAGACGCCGAGCGCTCGTTTCAGTTCTACGAGCGCGTGTTTGGCGCTGTCGCGGTGTATCGCAAGCCGACCTTCATCCAGGCTCAGACGCCCGGAAGCTTCGACGTCCTCGTCTTTCAGCAGGGCGAGCCGAACATCGGTGAGCAAGGGGGTATCGCGCACTTCGGTTTTCGGCTCGTCGATCCGTACGACATCGAGACGGCGGTCGAAGAGATCGAGAAAGCCGGCGGAGAGATTCTTCGCCACGGCGAGTTCTGTCCCGGCGAACCATACGTGTTCTTCAAGGATCTCGATGGGTACGAAGTGGAGCTCTGGTTCGAGCTTCCGACGCACGCGGATCCGTAAGCCCGCGGGTCTCCACGCGCGATTACCGCAAAGCCTGTCGTCGAGGTGGTTGGACGATCCGCTCGGCAGCCGTTCTCACCGTCACCGCCGACCCGAGAAACTTCTCGAGCTTCTTCACGGCACCCTCGATCTTCCCGCGCTCCGCTCGACTGAGCGCGGACCAAAACTCGAGCGCGACCACCACGCCGGTCTTCTCAGCGAGCCGCTTCCAGCCACCCACGATCTCGCCGTCGATGAACGCGACGTGGGTGATATTCGCCGAGCCGCCGGTGACCGCTGTCACCTGATTGATGCGTTTCCCGATCGCGCTCCGATCCTTATAGCCGATGAAGTACTCGTCGTAGTTCGGCAACAGCAGCGCCGATGTCGGCGGCTTCGGATCGACGCTCGGATCGAACCAGGCATGCTCGTCGTTCACGATTCGCATCTCGAGACCGGCTTTCACCATCTCGAGTCCGCGCTTCGCATCGGCCATCGTGAGGCCCGACCACCATGAGAAATCCCGCGTCGTCGCGGGTCCGCGCGTCGTGAAATAGAGACGTGACAGCGCGTTCAGCGATTCGTCGCGGTCTCGCGGTTTGGACGGCGGCACTCGTTCGTCGAACAGCGCATACGTGAACTGCCTGCCGCGGCGCGCGCCGCTCACGACGATCCCATCGAGCTCCGCCTCCATCACGAGATGCGCGAGGCGTTGGCCACTCGCGTTCTTCACCCGCGCACGCGCGAGCGCCTCCGCCAATTCGGTCCGCGTGAGATGTTTGCCGCCGGCGAGGGCATTGGCAATCGCGTCGTGACTCCGGCGCAAAGTCCGCGTGTCGATCTCGAGATTGCGGCCGTGGTACGCCATGGCTTGCTTCACGCGCGGAGCAGTGAGCGCGAGCATCCACCGAATGTCGTCAGGCGCCACGAAGTGCCACGTCGGACGCAGGATGTGCGTTCGCAGAATCTTTCCTTCGTCGACCTGCCGCTCGATGTCCGCGTCGCTCTCGACGCGCGTTCGCATCCCGAGCGCCCACTTCGCTCCGAGGTAGTCCTGCGCTTGCACCGCGCCGAGGGCTTTCACGAGATCACTCGCGGTCGTCGGACCGCGCGTCGTGAGGAACTGGCTCGTGAGCCGACGTCGAACGACGTCGCCGTGATCCGCGGCGCGAGCCCCCGTCCGCCGTGCTTCGCTCTTCGTCGCGCTCATCATCGCCTCCCGAGGTCTCTTGCGATTTGGGGATGCTCGGCCAAAATCTCTACCGAGCTTCGGTTCTGCTCGGGCAACGAACGACGTCCGCCGAAACCGACACAAATGGGCGTCTGCTTCGTCCTATCGGGTGAAACGTCGCGCTGGTCGTCGGCGCGGACCGAACGTATTCTTTACTCGCAGCCCACCTCTCTGGAGACGCCTCGATGGCGACTTACCGGTTACAGCTCATTGGCGCGGTCGGCGTGGCGGTTGTCGGCGTTGCGCTCGCGCGGACGTCGGCGCCGGCGGCCAAGCTCGCTGATCCGACGTTCACGAAGGACGTCGCGCCCATTCTATATAAGAACTGCACCGTCTGTCACCGGCCTGGTGGGATGGGTCCCTTCTCGCTTCTCGATTACGATAGCGCGAAGGCGAACCTCGACGACATTCACGACGCCGTCCAGGCGGGTGTGATGCCGCCATGGCATGCGACGGGGCCGCACGGTGTATTCAGCAACGACCGTCGTCTCTCCGACGCCGACAAGGAAACGATCCTTCGCTGGATCGCGACCGGCGCACAGCCGGGCGATCCGAAGGATCAGCCGCCGAAGCCGGAGTACACGACGGCGTGGACGATTGGATCGCCGGACGCAGTCGTTTCGATGCCCCAGGATTTCACCGTGCCAGCCGAGGGGACGGTCGAGTATCAGTACTTCCAGATCCCGACGAACTTCACCGAAGACAAGTGGGTGCAGGCGATCGAGATCATGCCTGGCGCTCGCGAAGTCGTGCACCACGTTCTCGTCTTTGCTGCGCAACCGGCTGCGCCACGACCCGCGTCGGCACCGGCCCCTGCGGGAGCACCCGCGGCGACCCCGGCGACGCGTCCCGCGCCACTCTTCATTCGCCAGCGCGATCAGAACTTCATGCCTGATGAGCAGCGAACCGACACGCTGCATCCGCCGCCGCAGAATATGGGTTCTCTGATCGCGACGGAGACCCCGGGCAACCACGTCATGGTGTTCCCGAGTGGCGCGGCGCTTCGGATCCGCGCCGGAACGATCCTCACCTTCCAGATGCACTACACGGCGCACGGCCACGAGATGAAGGATCGAACGAAGATCGGCTTCAAGTTCGCGCCGGAGCCGCCGACCGAAGAGATCTTCGCATCACACTTCTTCAATGGCAGCTTGAACATCCCGGCGGGTGCCAAGGACGTCGCAATTCCCGCGGACCTCGGCTTTGGGCAGCCGGTGCGCATTTGGGGCATGATGCCGCACACGCATCTGCGCGGTGTGCGCTGGCAATACACGCTGATCAAGCCGGACAGCACGTCGGAGGTGATTCTCGATGTGCCGCGGTATGACTTCAACTGGCAGACGTACTATATGTTCGCGAAGCCGCTCGACATCGCGCCCGGCTCACGAATTCACGCGGTCGCGTGGTACGACAACTCGCCGTCGAACAAGAGCAATCCGGATCCCACGAAGGACGTGAAGTGGGGCGACCAAACGTGGGAGGAAATGCAGTACACAGGGTTCCTATACAGCATACCCGGAAGAAAGGCCAAATAACTGAAGGGTGGGGTGTTCCGGTCTGGGGTTTACGGTTGGGGGTTTGGAGTTTGGGGTGCTAGCGAGTGACTGAGTTGCCGAGTGACTGAGTGACTGGGGCACGCACTGACTGACTCACCGAGTCACTCATTCACCGAGCGCCGACCGACGCGCAGGCACCCCAAACCCCCGACACCAAACCGTCCACCCCAGACCGGAACCCCCAACCCTTTTTTACTCCCATTGTACGGAATTCCCGACTTCGATCTCTCCCCCGCTGATAACCTGAGCGAAGACTCCGCCGCGCCAATCGGGCCTCATCGTCGCCCGTAGTCCTTCCACCACTTCGTCCATCCGCTCGCACGGCGTGAGCTCTCCGCCGATCGCGAGCCTCGTGGCGCCGATGACGAGGATCTTTCCTCTCGTTCTCGCGAGCTCGATGCCGCTGAGCATAATGTTCGCGCGACGCCTTTTGGGGTCCGCCGAAGTTTCGAGATCTCTCATACAACGCTCCCAGCTCTCGCGCTCGATGAGCGTCACTTGGCGTCGCGAGCTTCGTCCGACGCTCCCGGCGACGCCTTGCCCTTCGACCAGCGTCGCGCGCGAGACGGCGTCCATTGGACCGCGATGCGAGCGCTTGAGCCAGATGGCTTCGACCCGTCCCGTAGTCACTCGTTCAAGCCTCGTCACCCGTGCGTGGAACGCTGTTGCTCGCCCGCCGAATCCGGCATCCGGAATGCCGCGAGCATCTGCGCCTCCGACGGCGGCGAGAGGATGTTGCGTGACGCGAACTCCTCGGCCTGCGGGTACGTCGTCTTGCGGACGAGCGCTGCCGCGGCGTCGAGATCGTACGCGGTCCTCCGAAGCTCGACCCCCGGACCGAGTAGAAGCCAGTACGCGCCGGGTTCACCGAACGGCATGCCGACGCTGCCCGCATTCACGACGCGAATGCGGCCGATCGTCCGGTCGAACTGCATGTGCGTATGCCCGCAGATGACGATGTCCGCGTCCTGATTGTCGAACACGCGGATCAGCGGTTCTTCGGGCGTGAGCTTCGTGAACAGCTCGACGTCGCTTCGGGGCGTCGCGTGGCAGAACAAGACTTTGCCGAGTGTCGGGATTTCCATGCGAAGGGTCTTGTTCCAGCTGGCGAGGAGATGTTTGTCGCCTTTCGTGAGGCGCGCCGCGACCCATCGTATAACATCTCTAAACGCCGTCGGCACTTCGTCGGAGTGTGTGCCGCGCATCTGGTCGAGCACGACACGGTCGCCGTTTCCCTGAATGAACTGGACCTTCATGTTGAGGTCGAGAAGACATTCGAGCGCCTCTTTCGGCATCGGCCCCGGCATGACGTCGCCGCCGACGACGATCTCGTCGACGTCTTCGTCGTGAAGCTCGCGGAGAACTGCTTCGAGCGCCGGGAGATTGCCGTGAATGTCGTAGAGTGCCGCGACGCGTTTGGTCACCGCTTGCCTCGCTTCGAGGCAGTCTTTTTCCCACGCGCGCGCTTTGGCCTTGCCGCCTTTGCTTTGACCTTTGCGCTGACCTCGTTCGCCCGATGTTTCGCGACGCGAGCGATCAGCCGGACCGGCACCGGATCAGAGAGCTCGAAGCGGATCGTGCCCTTCACGATCTTGTACGACGAGAGCGCATCGCGGAGATCGGTTTGAAGTGTTTGCGTCGCGGGGTAGAGCGAGAAGTGTTCCTTCCATCCGGCGAAATAGAGTGCCGCAACCCCGCCGACCTTGTATGCGGGGATCTGATAGGCGATCGTCTCCTCCGCCTTTGGAATCGCTTTGCGAATGGTCGCGCGGACGCGCTCGAGAATCGCCCGCGCTTCGTCGGGCTGTGCCGCGAGGTAGTCGTCGACCGACTGAAAATTCGTCTTCGCCATCGAGGAAATCTGCCCGAACTCGTTCCGATTGGCGATGACTATTTACCCCGGAAGCCCGGGCCCCGAGCCCGGAGCCCGGAGCCCGGAGCCCCGGAACCCCGGATTTTGACGCAGAGCCGCAGAGAGCGCAGAGACGCAGAGAACGGCGTGATTCGGCGAAGACCTATCAAACCGCACGGCAGCATTGTCATCAATCAAAGTCAAAAGTTTTGTTATACAGCACCGGGAACGAGGTCGCTCGTTTTGGCGCCGTCCTCTGCGCTCTCTGCGCTCTCTGCGCTCTCTGCGGCTCTCTGCGGCTCTCTGCGGCTCTCTGCGGCTCTCTGCGGCTCTCTGCGGCTCTCTGCGGCTCTCTGCGGCTCTGCGTCAAAATCCGGGGTTCCGCAGTACGGTGTTCCGCTGCCATCACGCTCCGTGATCCCACTTCCGAAGCGTCGCCGTATCTTCGGCGAAGAACGTCGTGAACATCCCGTCGATCATCCGGAGCTCGTCCTCGGGCGAGATGCCTGGCACGGGCGGGAAGTCGCCCGCGAGGTCGACTCGGGTCTGCTTGCCGTCCGCGAGGGACGTGTACGTGTGGGTGAACCGAGCGCCGTCGAAGGGACCACCGGTCATCGTCGAGACGATTCCCGTCGGCTTGTTGAGCTGATGACGGAGCATCGTTCGGAAGGTCGAGCCGTCCGGGTTGTAGAACTCGGCGTCGATCGACACCGTGTTGCCGATGGAACCGACGAGTTTGTGCGTCTTGATCGACGCATGCGGATGGTTTCCGGCACTCATGTAGTGAAACACCTTTTCGACGGGGGCGTCGAACGTCGCGATGCTTCGCTTGTCGAGATGGACACTTCCCGCGTTCGGCGCGTCGGTCGGTTGCGGAACGATGCGCATGTAGGGCTTCGGCTCTCGCCAACCGCCCGGATAGGTCTTCCTCGCTTCGTCGTTCGAGACGGAGCCGGAGATGATGACGTCGTCGCCCTGCTTCCAGTTGACCGGCGTCGAGACCTTGAACTTCGCCGTGAGCTGCAGCGAGTCGATCACGCGAAGGATTTCGTCGAAGTTGCGGCCCGTGCTCATCGGGTACGACAGGCTCGCCTTGATTTTCTTATCGGGTCCGATCGCGTAGACCGTCCGGACGGTTTGATTGTCGGCCGCCGTGCGGCCGTCGGCGGTGTCGCCCGAATCGGCCGGCAGCATGTCGTACAGCTTCGAGACGTTGAGGTCCGGATCGCCGATCACCGGGAAGTTCGGCGCCATGCCCTGAGTCTCCTCGATGTCCTTCGACCACAGCGCATGCGTGGCGACCGGGTCGACCGACAGCCCAAGGACTTTTACGCCGCGCCGGTCGAATTCTGGCTTGAGCTTCGCCGTGTAGCCGAGCTCCGTGGTGCACACCGGAGTGAAGTCCTTCGGGTGTGAGAAGATGATGGCCCAGCTGTCGCCCAACCATTTGTGGAACGAAATCGAGCCTTCGGTGGATTCGGCCGTGAAGTCCGGTGCGATATCATTGATGCGTAGCGACATAATGTTCTCTCCGTCGAAGTGGGTACCGAGATCGTGGGAGAACAGTACGAGCGGGTCGTTCCCGGCCCGTTCCCCGAACCCAGAGTCGTTGTGACGCCCCCCACGTTTCGGGCCGTCGAAAAGGGCAACCCATGCGCATTCAAGTCGATCTGTTGGGTCGGTTTCGCGTCATCGTCGACGGCGCCGTCATTCCCGCCGACACCTGGCGGCGAGAGCGAAGCTCGTCGCTGGTGAAGCTCGTCGCGCTGTCGCCCGGCCATCGCTTGCACCGCGAACAGGCGATGGACGCGCTCTGGCCCGACCTCGACGCGGACGCCGCGGGCGCGAATCTTCGGAAGGCGATTCACTTCGCTCGGAAGACGCTCGAGGCCCACGACGCCATCGGCATGGCGAATGAAATTGTCGCCCTCGCGCCCGGCGGCGAATGCATCGTCGACGCCGATGCGTTCGACTCGGCCGCAAAGGCGGCGATCAAAACACGAGACCGTGCACACTGCGAGCGCGCGGCCGATCTCTACGGTGGTGAACTGCTGCCCGAGGATCGCTACGCGTCATGGACGGAAGGGCCGCGCGACCATCTTCGGCAGCTCTATGCGCGTTTGCTGAAGACCGGAAGTCTGTGGGAGCGTCTCCTCGAGCTCGATCCAACCGACGAGGAAGCGCAGCGCGCGGTGATGCAAGCGGCGCTCGATGCCGGGAACCGCGGCGAAGTCATTCGCCACTTCCGGCGCCTTCGCGAGCATCTCCGCGTCGACCTCGGCGTCGGTCCCGCGGCCGCGACTGTCGCGATCTACGAGAAGGCCCTGCGCCAGCAGGGCGACGAGACCGTCAGCGTCGTCGACCGCGTGCGCGGCTCGCTCGCCTGGGGGATCATTCATCTCAACAGCGGCGATTTCCCGAAGGCCGAAGAGGTCGCGCGCGAGGCCCGCCTCATCGCCATCGAGGCCGGATTGGCTCGGGAAGTCGGCGAAGCAAGCGCTCTGTTCGGACTCGCGGCGCACATGCAGGGCCGCTGGCAGCAAGTCTTTCGTACGGAGTTCACCGAGTGGGTCAAGATCGGACCAAAGCCGATCTCGCACATCTTCGACGGGCATGTCTGCCTCGCCCAGTTCTGCCTCTGTGCCGCCGGCGATCTCAGCGACGTGGCGAGCTACGCGCGGGACCTTCTCGTCGTCGCGAACGCCGTGAGCTCCGACGTCGGCCGCGCGCTGGCGACGCTCATCATCGGCGAATCAGAATTGTTTGCCGGCGACCTCGACGCCGCGGCGACCACGCTCGCCGAGGCCGAACGGCTATATGAGATCTCTGATAGCGTTCCGGGGCGTGTGATCAGCCTCGAGCGGCTCGCGCAGGTCGCGTTGACACGTGGACAGAAGTGGCGCGCCGGTCGCTTGCTGCAGAAAGCGTTTCGTGTCGGCGATGGCAACTGGCTATCGCCACACCTGCTCATCCGCCTTCACGCGCTGTCGATCGGAGCGGCGCAGAGCCGGACGCGGGCCCGAGAAGCGATTGCGGTCGGCGACGAGCTGCTCTCGGGCAAATCGACGTGTCAGCCGTGCTCGATGGGGTTCAGAGTCGCGGCCGCGATCGCGCTCGCGGAAGACGGAGATTCGGATCTCGCCGGCCGCCGGCTCGACGATGCCGAGCGTCTCGCGGGAATGTGGCAGGGAGGACCGTGGGTCGCGGCAGTGTGGGAGGCGCGTGGCGTTCACCGGAAAGCCAAGGGTCAACCCGAGCAGGCAGCGGCACTCTTTCGCGAAGCCGCGGCGCGTTTCGCGGCGCTTGGCCGACTGGGAGATGAGGCGCGCTGCCTCGCGCGGGTGTCATAGATAGCTCAACCACGCATAGTCGTGCTCGCGCTTGTAGCGCGCATACCGACGACACAGCGGGTAGAGCAGCAAGACGACGAGCGCCCACGCGCCGTAGACAACCGGTAGCGACGCCGGCCAGCCGGGTGGTTCGGTGATCGGAAACCGGTCGAGCGTCGGCGACTGCGTCACGATCGACGCACTTCCGTATCTCGCCAAGGCCTCGACCGTCACGAGCAGATGGAGGACGAGCACGTGTGCGGCGTAGTAGAACATCGGCACGCGTCCAATGGTCAGCGCGGGCTTCAGGATCCTTGGCGCCGGCGAATCCGCCCATCGAAGAAACAGCAGCGCCGGACCGACCGTGATCAGCACGAAGAGCAGGGAAGGGGGCGTCTTGTTCACATTCATGAACGAGAGGATCGTGAACGCAATGCTCTTCTGCACCGACCACCGAAACGGGTCACCGTAGACGTTTAGGGTTCTCAAAACGACGAACGCCGCGATGCAGCCAAGCCCGGCGCGCGTCAGGAACGCTCGCCGTCGCTCGGTCGGCCAGGTAAAGACTACGCCGAGTGCGAACCCGAGCGACATGATCGCGATCCACGGGACGAGCGGATATCCGAGGAACCACATCATCCCTTCGCGCGCGTAGAGCGGACCCGGGCGATGGAGAATGAACCAGATGAGCCGGCCGCCAGCTGTGGCGGGCGGCGACATGCCGTCGAAGAGATTGTGCAGTGCGATCGTCGCGATGGAGATCGTCGCGATCGCGCTCGTCGGCAGGAAGACGAGTGCCGAGAGCACGATCATCGACCAGCCGAGGGCCCAGAGGACGATGAGGAAGGTGACGTGGTAGTCGACGTTGAACTGCCAGAGGAACCGCATCACCGTCGCCTCGAGGACGATGAGCCAGATGCCGCGCGTCAGGAGAAACCACGAGACTTCGCGCTTCGTTTTGCGGCGAAGCATGAGAAACGCGCCGACGCCCGTCAGCAGGGAGAACGTCGGCGCGCAGAAGTGCGTGATCCAGCGGGTGAGGAACAGTGCGACCGTCGTCGTCGCGAGGTTCGTCGGGTTCAGGGCGGCATTTCCGACGTAGTCGCGTGTGTGATCCAACGCCATCAGGATCATCACGATCCCGCGCAGCAGATCGACCGAGTCGAGACGCCGCGATCCGCCCCCCGGAGCAGCGGCGCGCGTCTCGAGTGACCGGGGCGGGCTGGCAGGGGAGGCGACAGTCGTCATGCGACCAACGGTATCACCCGCCTCCCGATCTTGTGTTAGAGAACGGTCATGGCTCGGGAAAAACTCTCTGACGTTGCGTTCAGGGCTTCGGAACCGGGACCTGACTGACGGGCGTGATGGTCGACGTGCACTTCTTGAAGCCCGGCCACAGGAATTGGTGGATCGCGTCGACGTGATCCGCTTCGACGATGAAGAACAGCGTGTGCTGAGCGTTGGCGCCATAGCGGCCGATCAGCTTGATCCCCTTGACGTTCGGATCGAAGAGCGAGTTGGAACCGCCTTCATCTCGGGGGCACGTCTCCGGCGAATGCACCTGCGTGATGTGGAAGAGCATCAGAATCTCTCGGTTGAATGGCGACCGATAAGAGTGATGGGCACCGGCACGCTTTTCAATCGACAGACTGAGACCTCGGATCTGAGACCTGAGATCGACCTCCGCTGGGCGCACCCTTTCAGACGTTCAGACCGGAGAATCGCGGTCGATTTCACGATCGGTGTTCTGAGCGCAGCGCTCTCACGACTCGAATCTCGAAGCTTACAGTCTCGATGCTGGGACTGGCTCACCAGACCGAGATCGCCGCAGCCCTAGGCGCCCGTCGTGCATTTCTCAGATCTCAGGTTCGAGAACCCAGAACTCCCTGCACGATCGCGAAGATCGCGATGTTCGCGACGATGGCGATCGAGATGCAGAACAGGCTCACGACCCCGGTGGTCACAGCGGTCCGAACCGTTCGGACGATCGAGCGAGGTGGGACGGGGGTACGTTGGCGAGGCAGGTCCATGCGCTTCCCGGCGATGTGTCTGGTCTTTCGACAACTCGAAACGGCCGATCGTTGTCTCTGACCAGCGGTGCAGAAATCGCTTGCGATTTTCGGCGTTGCCCCACAGACTAAAAGCGCCGTGTCCAGCGTATACACTCCTGGATACGAATCCGCAAAACGGCGACCGTGAGGCTGAGATGCGCACTCGATTACTCGTTCTCGCTGCGTTGGTTTCAGTTCCCGCTGTGCTCACGGCGCAAGCCGGTGTCGGTTCGCCGCGTCTTCCCTCGAGGGGTGGCGTAGGCCAGCCGCCGCTCCAAGGCGTTCCACTTCCGCCCGAGATTCCCGCGGTCAACAACGCGCTGGGCTACCATCGGTCGCGTTGGTCGACCGAAGCCTACACGCTCGTCAGCGCCATCACGACGATCGACCCAGCCGGCGGGTCCGCTCGATACAACGCGTTCGGTGCCGGAACGCGCGCCGACTACCGCCTGAGCGACTACTGGTCCGCCACCGCCGACTTCACCACCGCATTCCTCGGCGGATCGACCTCGGAGACGGTCGAACTCGGATCCCGGCTGCGTCCGACTCCGCGCGCGTCCGACATCCGTCCGTACCTCGACGTGCGCGGGTCGTACACGCATCTCCACGACACATTCTATCTGCCGACGGCGACCGCGGTCCCAGTCACCGGACCGAATCTCGATCTCACGCAAGTCGGCCGATACGCGCGCGGCGTTGGCGCAGTCGCGGGCGCCGGATTCGACTACACGCTCACGAATTCGCTCGCGCTCTCGACGGAGTTCACCGCGGGCCGACATCGGATGGACGCGTACCAGATCACGGGAAACGCGCCGCTTCCAGGCCGAAACTCGTACTGGATGAACGTGTATCGCTACACGGTCGGACTGCGGTACAACCCGACGACGTCGATGCATTTCGCCCACAACACGACGAAGTAGCGCACCGAGGGTCAATCGGCGAACTCCGGCGTTGTTGTCGGACGAACGAGCACGCTCACGAATACGGCCGTCAGGACCACGACAACGACGCAGATTCCGGCGCTCACACTGAGCGACCGCGCGAACGCGTGCTGAGCGGAATCGACGAGCTGCGTTCCGATGCGAGCCGGGAGCTCCTTCGCAACCGCCACCGCGCCTCCAAGCGTGCCCTGAGCGACCCCGTTTGCGTCGTGAGATAGATGCGCTGGAAACCCGGCCATCGCGCGTCGATACACGGCGGTGCCGACGCTTCCGAGAACCGCGATTCCCAAAGCGCCGCCGAGCTCCGAGCCCGTTTCAGAGATCGCGGCGGCCGCTCCCGCGCGCTCCGGCGGCGCGGCGCCGACGATCAAATCGGTCGTCAGCGTGACGACAGGCGCGAGGCCAATCGAATACACGACCGTTCCGGCGACGACCCACACAGTCGGCGACGACGTGCCGACTGTCGCCAGCATCGCGAAGCCGACGCCGGAGACGCATAGCCCGGTGACGAGCATCGTGCTCGACGTGAAGCGTCGCGACAGCACCGGAATCGCGAGCGACCCGCCGACGAACATCGCGAAACCGGGTAGCGTGACGAGCCCCGCCTGAAGAGCTGTCAGCCCTTTCACGAGCTGGTAGTACTGCCCGATGAACAGGTAAATCCCGAACGCCACGAACGTCGCAATCGTGTACGCCGCCAGGGCGGCCGAGAACTGGGGACGCTTGAACAGCGCGACGTCGATGAAAGGATCGGCGATCGTTTTCTGCCGATGAATGAACGCCCAGCCGACGATCATCCCGATGACAATCGATGCGATCGCCGGCAGGCTCACGCCGTCCTGTGCGACCTGCTTCACGCCGTAGATCGTGAACAGGATCGATGCGAGCGACAGCAGCGCGCTGACGAGATCCGGCTTACCCGCGTTCGGATCGCGAAACTCCGGAAGAAGAACCGGCGCTACGGCGAGCAGTACGAGCATCACCGGCACGCTGACGAGAAACACGGAGCCCCACCAGAAGTGCTCGAGCATCACGCCTCCGACGAGCGGGCCGAGCGCGCCGCCGATCGAGTAGCTCGAGATCCATACGCCGATCGCCGTCGTTCGTTCTTTCGGATCGTTGAACATGTTCCTGATGAGCGACAGCGTCGATGGCGCGAGCGTCGCCCCCGCGACGCCGAGCAGCGCGCGTGTCGCAATGAGCGTTTCCGCATTCCGTGAGAAGGCCGCGGCGATCGATCCAACGCCGAATGCCCCCGCGCCGATCATCAGAAGCTTCCTTCGTCCGATTCGGTCGCCGATCGCGCCCATCGTGATCAGGAATCCGGCGAGAACGAATCCATACACGTCGACGATCCACAACAGCTGCGTGCCACTCGGCTTCAGATCGGCACTGAGCTTCGGGATCGCGAGATTGAGAACAGTGAGGTCCATCGAGTAGAGAATGCAGGGCAGCGCGATCACCGCGAGGCCAATCCACTCTCGACGTCCCGCGCGTGCCGGTATTTCGTGCGTCATCGTCTCTTCGATCCGTTCGATGTTCGAAGGTTTAGTCTGCGAAGTCGCGAGCGCGTTACACTTCGACTTCACTTTCTTCGAGATCGATGGAACCGGCTCGACTGCACGGCGACGATGACCTATTCAAACGCGCGCTCGAGGATCGCGACGAGCGGGCGTTTGTCGAGCTGGTGCATCAGTACCAGGACCCACTGATTCGTCTCGCTCTCGTCTACTGCGGCACCCGCGCCGTCGCCGAGGAGGTCGTGCAGGACACGTGGCTGGGAGCTCTGCGCGGCATCGAGCGATTCGAGGGCAGGTCATCGTTCAAGACCTGGCTGTTCCGCATTCTTGTGAATCGCGCGCGGACGCACGCCGCGCGCGAAGCGCGAACGATTCCGTTTTCGTCGCTCGAGACCGCGGCCGGCTCGGAACCATCCGTCCGGGCTGACCGGTTTCTTGGCGCCGATCATCCTGACTGGCCCGAACATTGGTCGGTCCCGCCGCGGTCGTGGGGCTCGCCGGAGAGCGAGCTCTTGTCGAAGGAGACACTCGACATCGTTCTCCGGGCGATCGCCGCGCTCGTGCCCGCCCAGCGGGAGGTCATCACGCTGCGGGATGTCGACGGGTGGGATTCCGGAGAGGTCTGTAACGTTTTGGGAATTACCGAGACCAATCAACGGGTGCTCCTGCACCGTGCCCGCGCGAAGGTTCGTGCGGCGCTCGAGCGCCACTTCGATCCGGACCTGGAATGATGCCGACCATCGTGGACGATCTCGCGTGCAAGGAATTCGTCGAGCTCGTGACCGAATATCTCGAGGGCGGAATGCCGGCGCCGGCACGCGCGCGGGTCGATCTGCATCTCGCCGGCTGCCCGTTCTGCACGATCTATCTCGAGCAGATGCGGCAAACCATCGCGCTGCTCGGGCACTTGCCGCAATCGGAGGTCAATCCGAGGGCGTTGGACGCGTTACTCGACGCGTTTCGGGGGCGGTGATCTCGGACATCGGGCCGGGCGCGCGTCTAGATTTTTGTTCATGTCCGCTCCCATCCCGCAGACCACACCGTTCGAGCTCATGGGCGGCGACGAAGGCATCCGCCGACTCGTCGACCGCTTCTATGATCTCGTCGACAGTGCGCCCGAAGCGAAGACGATCCGCGCCCTTCATGCGAAAAGTCTAAAGGCTTCGCGCGACAAGCTTCACCTGTACTTGATGATGTGGACCGGTGGGCCGCAGACGTACGTCGAGGTCAACGGACATCCTCGGCTTCGGGCGCGTCATCTGCCGTTTTCGATCAGCTCCCGCGAGCGCGACGAGTGGTTGTGGTGCATGGATCGCGCGCTCGACGAGCAACCGATGCCGGGCGATTTGCGCGAGGATCTGCGAGGCAAGCTTCACGCGCTCGCGGATCACATGCGCAATCGCCCGGACGACACGTAGCTATCGGCCGTAGAGCGCGATCAGCTCCGCCTTCGCGAGCCCGTGCGCGTGGAGATTGAAGCCGACCATCGCGGCCGTTGCGTTCGCGGGAACGTCGATCTTGTCGGTGTCGAGCGCGTAGACGACGAAGTGATAGTGGTGCGGCTTGTCGCCCTTTGGGGGACACGGACCGCCGTAGCCGGGCTGACCGAAGTCCGTATTCCCCTGGGTCGCACCGGCCGGAAGCAGCTTCCTCGCCGGATCGCCCGCGCCGGCCGCGAGCTTTGTCGTGTTCGCAGGAATGTTGTACACGACCCAGTGCCACCAGCCGCTGCCGGTCGGTGCGTCGGGATCGTACGCGGTGATCGCGAAGCTCTTCGTGTTCGCCGGAGCGCCGGTCCATGAGAGGGCGGGCGAGATGTTGTTGCCCGTGCAGTCCATTCCCTTGAAGACCTGGGCGTTCGCAATCGTGCCGCCAGGCCTCATGTCAGGACTCGTGAGCGTCATCTTGCCGCCCTGTGCCGACGCGGACGACAGCGCGGAGATGACGGTCAAGACAATCGCGGATCGAAGGACGCGCTGCATTGGTGGACCTCCAAGAGTTTCGAGGGTTCGTCAGGTAGGATAATCGGGGCTTGGAAGGAGTCGTTCCCGGTCAGAACGACGACGGCGCGTTCGCCGCCGCGGCCTCCGCCGACGTCACCACCGGAATCACCTCGAACTCCACTATGTCGTTCCAGTGCGAGATCCAATCGTGGATCAACTGGACGTCGTCGGTTTCCATCACCTGATAGCAGTGGGCATAGTCGGTCGTGACCCAGCTGGACACGTAACTGAGGCCGTCGGCAGCCATGCGCCCGTTCTCTCGAAAGCGTTTGTAGATCGGCGCCGCATCGCCATTGCGGTAGTGTTCGATGATCATGTAGAGCATTGGTCGTTGGTCTGGAAACCTTTCGCGTATTCCGAGGGTAGGCTTGGTCCTACCCGGAGAAACCTATGTCCCTTCGTCTGCTCACCGCCCTCGCGCTGCTGACCTGTTGCTCGCTGCCGCTCGCCGCGCAGAATCGTCCTCCGGCGGACTCGCAACGCAACGGACGCAGCCTCCGGGCGCTCGAGATCATCCAGGGTTTTCAAATGGCGAGCTCGCCAGAGTTGGCGTCGGCAGTAAACGCGTTGCTCACCGACGACAACACGCACATGCGCATGGCGCCGCGCAAAGTCGCCACCGCCGCCGACTCGGCGCGGGCGAAGGAGATCGTGAAGACCGCGCGCGCGGCGCTGGCGAAGTACGCCGACGTCAAAGTCGCGGAGCAGGACGGCTACGTGAGATTCCTGCCGTGGCTCGAGGATCAGTCGATCTACCACTACAACTCCGTCGCGAACGTGCTCGCGACGCTCGGCGCATTCGACGCGACGAAGCCGGTCTCGCTGCTCTACAAGAAGGACGACAAGGGCGCGATGAAGCTCGTCGGCGCGATGTACGCCGCGCCGCCGATGGTGACGCCGGACGGCCTCGACGCGCGTCTCCCGACGGGGATCGCGCACTGGCACGAGCATGTCGACTTCTGCGGTCCGAATCCGGATTCAGTGCGCGCGGGCGTTCAGAAGATCGATGCGCCGAGCACGGCGAAGTGGCTCGCGATTTCGACGCGCGAGGACTGTGCGAAAGCCGGCGGCCGGTTCGTGCCGCGACTCTTCGGGTGGATGGCGCACGTCTATCTCTTCTCCGGCGATGATCCGAAGGTCATCTGGGGAGAAGAGCACGGCAGTATGGATATGAAAATGGGAAGGGATTAACGGCGTGCTCTTACTACGTGCTCTTACTACGTGCTCTTACTACGCGCTCTAACTACGTGCTCTAACTACGTGCTCTAACCACGTGCTCTAACCACGTGCTCTAACTACGTGCTCTAACTACGTGCGCTAACCGCGCCGGCTAACTGCGTGCTCTAACCGCGTTGAAAAGCCGAGTTGTGAGTCATGAGATCCGTGACCGGTCATGACCTGACCCCCGGGGTTGATCCAGAAATGGTGTTAGTCCGGGGTTGGGTTTAGAGAAGTTGTAGGAACACGCAGTGCTTTGGCAAACTCCTCCGGGGTTCGATCATCGAGGCCGCTGTGCGGCCG